>Ga0070729_10002622_pt1 | contig 22773 bp, 18 predicted proteins | sample tdDd472_FD_66725 | JGI IMG/M metagenome (GOLD analysis project Ga0070729, IMG submission 66725) | Marine sediment microbial communities from the Atlantic coast under amendment with organic carbon and nitrate - tdDd47.2 | ecosystem: Environmental > Aquatic > Marine > Coastal > Sediment | place... | reverse complement strand
CTCTCCACATCCCAGTGCGATTCAAAAGCCTTGGCAACGCCCTCCTGAAACCAGAGCGGCGCATTGTTCCTTGACGTTTTGGTGAGAATGTAGTGGATGAACTCGTGGCTGAGGACATGGGCCCAGTCGTAACCTTTGAGCACGCGCCGTGGCGTGATCATAGCCAGGCGGTTTTCAACGCAGAGGGCGACGGTTCCTGTCGTTTCAATCTGTTCTCGGGTCAGGGCACATGCGTAAGAAAAGAGTTCGTGATTAGGCATGAGCTCGACAATGATTTTCTCATCGAAGGATACGCCGAAGAAATCGGTGTAGTAGCGATAAAACGATTCCAGGATTTCGGGCATGAAGAACAGTAGGACCTCATCGCGACCCTTCTGGAAGCGAATGCTAAAGTGTTCGGTTTCCCGGACCTCAAATTCACGCAGGGCCAGAGCTGTTTTCTTCATTTCAACGAAGCGTTCCTGAATCATGCCGTCTGCGGGTAGCGTGGACGGATCGAGGGATTCCAAGAGAGTTGCTACCGCATTGTAGTTGCCCTTTTGGTGCTGGCACCATGCAGAAAAGAACGTTTTCAGGTCGTCATCCATGGCGCTGGAGGTTTCTAGCAGCTTCAGCGTTTCGTCAGGTTGAAACTGGAACAACATTTCAATAACGTTATTGGCTTCCGCACGAAGTTCAGGCGAGGCTTGCCGGGCTCCTTCGCCATGGGCCAGGGCCAAGACGCTGAACAGCATGGCGGGCAACAGTAGCCTTAGTTTACTGATCGACGAGGCGTTCATAGTACTTCCTTATGTCTTTTGAGTGGCTCTGAGGCAGGCTCTCCTGCATTTTCTTGAGGATTTGATCTTTTAGATGGCTCTTGCGGGCCTTGCGTTCAGCGTCCGGAATGAAAATATCGCCGGTCGGGTCACCGCGGTGTCCCATTTGGTTTTGATTTGGCATCATCGGCATGGGCATCGGCATCATGGGAGAGCCTTGCCCTGGTTGCATCTGTTGCATCTGTTCCTGAAGCTCACCCAGCTTTCGCAGCGCTTCCTGTTCATAGCGCAGGCCCTGGTTGAGTGAGTTCTGGGCCAAACGGTCCTCGGCTCGTCCCATGTCCTGCTGGACCGATTTCAACATGTCCATCATCGGCATGCGTTCCAGTGCCTTGCCGTATTTTTCGAAGAATTCGGGAATCATCTGTTCCAGTTGGTCTTGACGCTCTGAGAGTTCTTGACTTTGGCCTTTGGCCTGCTTTTGAAGGGCCATCTGCCGTAATTGGTCACGCATATCCTGCAGGTTTTCCAGGAATTCGATAATTTTCATGAGTTCCTCTTCGGCTTGCGCGAAACCTCGTTCGAGACCAACTTCCTCGTTCATGCTGGGCGGCAAATCTGCTTTGGCGGAGGTTTTTCCTCTAAAGAATGAAGTTCGTAGCATTTGGGCCTGGCGCAAGGCCTCGTAGAAAGATTCCTGATCGAGGAACTCGCCGAGTTCCTTGGTATCTTCTACCGAGTTCAGGATTAGCTCAAGAATGCGATCCATGCCGTTGCTGGTCAGGAAGCGAATCGATTGTCGGAGCTGTCGTAGTTCACGTCGTTCCTCGGCTCCGATTGGATTTTCCTGACCTTTCAAGGAGAGTTCGGCCATACGATCGAGCAGGGGCTTCATCCAGGTGTCCAGGTCTTTGGCTGTGAGTTCGCGATTCATGCCGTCTAGAATTGCTAGAATGCGTTCGATAATCTCCTGAAGCGATTGCTTCATTTCTTCCGACACAGCAGGCATTTGATCTTCGATCTGCTTGTCCATTTCCTGGCGCAAACGCTGGGTATCGGCTTGGAGCTGTTCCTCGCCCTCTTTCAAGGCTTGGACCAGGCCCATCATTTCCCGCATCGCTTCCATCATTTCCATCATCTCAGGAGACATTTCGCCCATGGACTGCTTCATGCTATTCATCATGGCTTCCATAGTCTGCTTAAGAGCTTCCAGGATTTGCTTGGCCTTTTCCATGTCGCCCTCTTTCAGAGCTTCTTCCAGCTGCGACTTGAGGTCGCTCAACTCTTCCTGGTTCTGCTCCATGGCCTCCATGTTCATGAACTCCTGCATGGTCATGTCCATTTCCTGAGCGGCCTGTTGGAACATGTTCGCCAATTGTTGCATGAGTTCGTTGAGGAGTTTGTCCACCTGCTTCTTCAGGTCGTCCGTTTCCATATCCTCACTGTTTTGGAGAAGTTCCTCCAATTCTGAGAGGGTCTCTTCGACATTTTCCTGGGACTCTTCCATTTCCATGAGGGCCCAGAGCTTCATTTGAAGCACAAGGTCATAAATAATGTCCTCAAGCCCCAGTTCCTCATTTTGATGATAGCGCCGAATGCGGTTAAAGTCATTCTGCTGTATTTGCTCCGTGAACTGGAGTTGGGCAAAAACTTGACCAACATCCATGCGGATGTTGAGCGCTTGACTAACGCGAAGGCGAAGGTTTCGGAAAAATTCTCGATCCATGCCACCAAGTTCGCTCGAGGTGCGTAGCTGGGCTTCGATGCCTGCAGTGATGTCCCTTGCTTGCATCAGGCCCGTACGAATGGAGTTATTCAGGTTGCGGGCTCGGACCAGGGTTGCGCGGTCTCGAGGATTGCTCCAGGGCGTGATCAGGTTATCGGCCAGTCCGTGGGTCAAGACATTGAGGAGTTCGCGGACCTGTGCCATAAACTCACGGCGCGCTTTTTCGGGAGTCTGGACCCCAAAGTGGAGGGTATTTGACATACCGACACCGGGCCCGTTTATCGGATTGTTGTCAACGGCCTCGAGGTGAATTTGGAACGTTTCCGTTCCTTCAGGCACCAAATCCGACACATTCCATTGGTTGCGGGCGATGAATCGGGTCGCTTGAGCTGGTGGAACGTGAATTTCGAGTCGCCTTTCACCTGTTGGCGAACTTGCCCCTTCGTTTTGGTTAGGTTCTGCCGGTGCCTTCTGCTCCCAGGGAGTGTCCCACTGGATGACCCATTCGAGTTTCTGGATGCCAAAATCGTCGGATAGGTCGGCCTCGATCATAATTGGGTTGCGAGGATTGATCTCGCCTTCTTCCGTGTGGCCACGCAAATCAATCTGGGGTCCACGATCTTCGCGAGTGATGAACTGCAGGGTGCGTGAGTGCGATGATGGGTCATCGGCCAGTTGAAGCTGAAAGGAGGTCTCGGCCAACAGCAACCATTCGAAACGACCCACTTCACCAGGTGTCAAGGCATTCACGGCACGTTCCTCGCCTTGGGTGACCTCGATTTGATAAGTCTTCCTTGGGTTGAGATTTTCAAAATGGAAGCGGATGCGGCTGCCTGGGTAGGCTTCGAAGCGCGGCTTCTCAATAGGAAGGGTTCGACCGGGGATGCCTGTGTACTCTGGCTCAAAAATGGCAACCGATCCTTCGAGGAATAGCGTTTCATTCGCATGTACAGGCAACGAGCCACTAAAGATCAGGCTCAGTTTTTCACCTCGAAAGAAAAGCAGGATTGCAAGAAGCCCAACGGTTGCCAGGAAAATGCGTGCCCATGGGTGCGGGTCGAGGACGACAGGCTGCACACGATGGAGATGTGTTTCAACCCGATGTATATATTCGGTTTCTAACTTCGCGCTGGTTTCATCCAGTGATGGTGCCGTCTGGAGTTGACTTTGGAAATCAAGCGTATTGCGGAGCTGGAAGCCAAGACTGCGGTCGCGTTGTTCGATAAAAGCGGCCATTTGGTGGGGGGTCCGCATGCGCCAGATTTGGGTTATCGCACGGTAGATCACCCAGGAGAAAAGGGCGAGGGAGCCCGCAATCCATATGCTGAACCAAAGCGTGGTGGCTCGAGGGGTCAGCAAAGCAAGAAGGCCTACAATGAACCAGAATCCGGCAAGAACAGCACATGCCTGTGTGCCAAACCGCAACGCGGTCTGCCTGATGTAACGGGTTCGCTGAGCTTTGAGGTGGTCTTCAATGAGGGACATGGCTTTCCTTGGGATCAGGCTAGATGGTTCTGACGTCGAATGTACCACTCTGCGGCGACGAGCAACAGAAGGATCGGGAGTAGGTAAATTGAATCACGCAGGCGGAGTCTTTGGGTTTCTGTGGTGCTGGTTTTCACCTTGCGGTGTTTTTCAAGGATGGATGGTTGAAACACTTCCTCAGATTGTGAATAGGTGCCTCCGCTTAGGTCGGAAAGTAGCTGAAGAGTTTCAGGAACAGGAGCGTTCTCCTGATGTTCCAAAACAGATCCACCCAGAAAGATATTCCGTTTTAGGATGAATTGATTGTCGTCCTGCTGGGCGCCCTTGGTTGGACCCGTGTCGATTTCCAGACGGTAAAAACCGGGCGAAGGCACCTCAGACTGAATGAGGGCGCGACCCTCTTTAGAGGTGGTGAATGGAATCGTGATGGGCTCTTGTTGCAGGGATTTATCAACTGGTACGATATGAGCTTCACCCTGAGCTAATTCGACAGGGTGATAGTTGGCGTTGCGCAATTCGATCTCGGCTTGCAGGTCGAGTGGGCGTTCCTGAGAGGTGTTTGGAGTGACCTGTGAAGGATTTAGGTTGGGGTCACCGCTGACCCATTTTAGAACCTGACGCCAGAAGGTGTGGTAGGCATCGGCGGTTTCGCCCTTGGCAAGTGCCTCGCGGCGCCAGAGCCAACTTGAACTGCTGTTCAGAAATACAGTCCTGCCGCGTCCCACATGACGTGTGGCCAGGATGGGAGTTTGTTCAGAGTCTGCGATAAGCAGATCGGCTTCGGGATGCAGCCCTTTCAGTTCCATACTTCCAAACAGTTTGGGGAAGGAGCCTGAGAAACCCTCCAGAATGGGATGATCCCAATTGATATTCGTCCGGAAACGATTGGTGCTGGCCTCTCGATAGCGGGTGCGGTAGGGAAAAAGCTCGACAGGGAGAATGTCTCCAACGGCGGTAAGGGCGAGCGGTGGTCCCTTGGCGGTACGTGGCCCACCAATAACGACAAGACCTCCATTTTGTTCTTGGACAAACGTGGCAATTTTGCGCATGAGTTTACGGGCCTGATAGGAGTTGCGAAAATAATTGCCTGCGTCAAAGTCCTGAAAGACAACCACATCAAAGCTATAGAGTTGGCGGTCGAAAATCTCTTCGACGGGAAATTGGACCAGTGCCATTTCTTCAGGAGGGATCATGCGCCCATCCACGCCGATCTGCATGTGTTCCTGGGTTCGCAGGATGTAGAACGCGGTGAACTCGATGAAGGGGTCCTGTTCAAAAATGGAGCGCAGACCCTGAAGGTCTGGAGTCACACTGCCCGAGATGTGAAGGACATTAATCTTATCGCGCCCCGTTTTGATGAGGAGGTTTTGGGAATTGTTATTGAGATTGGTTTCATCTGGGTGGGGCGGAATATGGATGTTGTAAAGATGTTCTCCGACTTGGTCCGGATAGATTTCAAAAGAAACTCGACCAAATCCATGTTCGTCTAAGGCCGCTGTCTGAAATTGAATGATCTTTTCGTCTTCCAGGAGTTGGACCTGGGGCGCATTGCCTTCCAGTTTGCGGCCAAGGATCGTGACATCGATTTTTAAAGGGCTTCGAACATAAGAGAATGAAGGCGCTTCAACCGAATGAATGAGGAAGTCGGGGTCATCCTCTTGGTCTCCGATCAGAATCGTGTGGATGGGTGGGCTGCCAACCGTTTCCAGCCAGGTTTTCACCTCTTCTGTCGTCATGGTTGTCAGTGGCGAGAAATCATGGCCATCGCTGATCAGGACGATTTGTGAGAGGTCGCCTTGTTTGCTTAGGAGCTCAGAAATCGAGTTCATGAAATGTGTGCCAGAACTCGCGCCCGGCTGAGGAGGACCTGGATGAAGTGACTCATCGAAACTGAATTGAAGCGTTTGGTTTTCGGCTGAATGCAGAGACTCTACAAGTTGAACGGCCTGATCGAGTCGGGAGGCTGCTTCAGAACCTGCGAGCAGGTTCTTCGCGACCGCACTTTGGGTCATCCTCATGCTGCCGCTCTGGTCTACCAGGACAGCGGTCTGCAAGGGTTCGGTTACGGTTTTGCGCGTAATTAGGGTGAATTCGTGGATGACTAAAAAGGCGACAGCCAGTATCAGGGCACGCAAGATCGAAGTCGCGATCCTGATGAGTGGCCTCTGGTGACGCGTACTAAATACACTGTAAGCCCAGACGGCGATGCAGGCCAGAGCCACGAGGATTTCCAGCCAAATAGATGGGAGCGAGGTGTAGGTATAGCTCATTGTCGCCGCCTGCGCTGGAGGATGGGAGGGAACGCCCGGTCCTTCTTATAATTTAATGTTAGGATGTAATACATCAGATTGATTCCAAGTCGAAAACAGAGTTCCCGTCGAAAACCGCCGCCGATCTCCAGGTTATAACGCCAATTTCCAGAAGCATCCGCCTCAAGAGCTCCGAGCAGGTCGTTGTGGCTGAACATGGCGGGAGTGGTGATTCCCCGGTTCCAACCCTCTAGGAAGTCCGCCCGCGCGTTGCGGCCTCTGGGTTGCTTAAGTAGGTAGTAACTCTGGTAGAGTGTGTGATCCTCGGGCAAGGCCATGGGTTCGGGTGTTTCGGGAAACACCTTGGCCATAAATGTTTTGGCGCTGGCATAGAACGGCGAATGCTCACCGCCATCCTGGTCATCAAAGAAGAGAAAACCGCCTGAATCAAGGATCCAACGAATTTGACGGGCTTCAGCCTGGCTGGGAACTGGGAATGCATCGCGTCCCGAGAGAAAGAGAACGGGTGTCGTCAAGCTGTTGATATCGCGTGTCCTCACTTCAGCAACGCGTGTATTAATGGGGATATTGCAGCGACGCCTCACCTCACCGATCAGTCGATTTAATGAGTTCGCGCGTTGGTTCCATGATGGACCGAGCTGTAGCATTCCGAGCTGGAGTTTCATGTCCTGAACCTTCAGACCGTCTGTCTCCAGGGCCAGGAGTTGTGATCCAGGAATGAGGGAAAATGACAGGCCAAATCGTGCCATGGAGTTTAAAAAGTCTCGACGTTTCATCGGCCACCCCATTTACTTGTGATTCGGGCGGCGAAGGTCGATTCCGCAAGGATGAGTATAAAGAAGGCCCAGGCAAATGATCGACCGAGATCGAAGCGATGGCTGCGCTGGAATTGGGCCGGTAATGTTTGGCCCTGGTCCGAGGCCTCTTCATCCAGGCCGAGGAACCGGCTTTCGGCCTCATGGAGATGAACAATCGCACTTCTTAGGACATCTCCATCCTGATAACGATACAGGCCTGGGACAAGGGAAGTTACGCTGTCGGGGCTGTGGTCGGTCCAGTTTGTAACCAGAGAAAATTGGTCTGAGCCCTTGGCCATCGCTTCATCCACACTCAAGTACACATGTTCTACACGCTGTTCGCGGAAAAACAGGTAGTCGACCAAGCTCCCGATCAACGGGACGAACCCGGGCTGAATGGGCAGGTTGGATCCAGATAGGTCAAAGTTTGAGCTCCAAACCAGGATTCTGCCACCGTTTGAGGTTCCGGCAAGGAGCAGGGGAGATCCATCTTCGAGTTGAAGAACAGGCTCCAGAGACTGGCCGTCCTGGGTCATGATTTGAGTATGTGTGACCTGGGTTTGTCCAAAGTAGAGTGGAAAATTACCATTGTTGAATAGGTCGGAATGGACCACCATCTGGTCGGATGCACGCAATACCTGTGGCGCCTCAAGAGGGTTCCAATCCCAGAGAGTGAGACCCACGCCGGACAGGAAAGGGTTCCAGGTTTCGGGTAGTAGTCGATTGCCACAGGCAATCAGGATTCCCTTTTTTCTGGACAATGCCTCGGACATGATTTCAGGGGAGGGTTCATCGACATTTAGCATAATAATGACATCGGCCCAGAGCATGCGATCGCGGTCGAATCCTGCTGGTGTGACCGTTTGCGTGTTCTCCTCAAGGATCAAACCCAGAAAATAGCTCTCTTCATCTTCGGGAACCTGGCCTGGATCGCCTTCTACGATGAGAATATTGGGCGCTCCATAATGGGTATGCTGAAGGACTTCGCGGTTATCCAGGGGAAAGGCGTCGTCCGGGATTTGAAAGGTGACCTGCTGGCTGCGCTCCGTCTGGGGGCCCTGTTCCGGTATGAAAATCTGGTGACTTGTGTGGCTATGCGGAGAAATGGGAATTTGTTCCTCCATTGACATGCTGCCCACATCGATTGAGATGGGCAGGGACGTGCGTTCGTTGGAAGCATTAAAGACTTGGACCTCAAAGTCTGATTGTTCGCTGAGCTTCTTCAGGTGTTTGACTTGCGTAAAACCGATATTGGTACTGGGCGCTTTCAGGTCATTGAGGTGGACCTGGATGCCTGGCTCAGGTTCAGCAGGTGAGGCTTGCCAAGATGTCATTCGATGATCAGAGTACAATTCAATCTGAGGTCGTTCCATGCGTTGAAGCCGAATTCGGTCCAAAGCGATGCGGTAGGCTTCATCAAGCGTAGCGTGTCGCATACTGGGTTTGATTTTTTTCAACTCTCGGCGAATGGCACCTGCGGTGGTTAGTTGACTGTGGCCCGTCGGATTGGATGCAAGGAGCAGGTAAGCTTCCTGTTCATCCGAGGCACGGGCGAGTTGGTCTTCGATTTGACGTTTGGCCCTGTCAAAAAGGGTTTCGCCTGACACTTCTGCGAGCATGGAGGCACTGTCATCTAGAAGAATGAAGAGCGGACCACTATGGGTGAGAAGCTTGGAAGCACTTTCCTGAAAAGGCCGCGCGAACAACAGGACCAATGCAGCGAGCACGGCAAGTCGCATAAGCATCAGGATGAGCTGCTCCACACGCAGTTGACGCTGGCGCTTTCTGCGCGCCTGAAGAAGGAAGTCCAGAGCCGAAAATCGAAAGGGGACCGCACGTGGTTTGTGCCGCATGTGTAAGTAGATGGGGACACCGAGTCCAACCAGGCCCAGCAGGGCCAAAGGGGCGAGAAGTACGAATCCCATGGTTACACCAACGCCTTCAGTTTTCGCCTTCGAGTTGGAGAATTCAGGATGTTGGCCATGATTTTCTCCGGGGAATCGATCGTTTGAACCGAATGAAAATCAAGACCTAGGGCCTGCACGCCTTGGCGCAGGCGGTCCTGGTGTTCTGTAAACGCTTCCAGATAGTACTTTTTGATCTGGGCGGCATCGACGCTCAGGTGGTCTTCTGTTTCCATGCTCTCGAACTGGTAGTAACGGTTGAACGGAAACTCCACCTCGTCGGGGTCGAGTACTTGGATCAAGATAAGGTCGTGACCATGGGTTCGAAGGGTTTTGATCTTTGAGAACAGCGTTTCCAGGTCGACAAAGAAATCCGAGACCAGAATGCACATGCTGCGTTGGTGAATCGTGTTCTGGATGTACTGAAGAAGTTCGAGGATTCCTGGTTGACCCTCGGCAGCGTGCTGTTCGATGGTGTGGGCGATTTGGTGTAGATAGGTAGCCCGTGTGCGGGGCGGAAGAAAATGAACACGATCACCCTTTTCCTCGTCTCGTTCATTTAGACAAAGTGATACCGCGTCTGATTGATGCAGTAAAAGGTAGGAGAATGATGCAACCAATAGAGACGCAAATTCATACTTGGTGGGCCGTTTTGGCGTATCGGATGTAAGGAATGTCTCGGCTTCCGGATAAGCCATTGAACCACTCGAATCCAGTAGCATATAGGCACGCAAGTTGGTGGTCACATCGAATTGTTTGATGTGGTAATGGTCGGTCCGAGCGAGCAGACGCCAGTCGATATAGCGGATCTCGTCGCCCGGTGTATAGGCTCGATGTTGTGCGAATTCAACACTTCCACCACGAAAGGGAGAAACATGTTCGCCAACAAGGAAGCCTTCCACGACGCGTCGAGCCCTCACCGACAGGTTTCGGATATTGGTAAAAATCTCTGGCAATGATGGGTTCAAATAATTCTTCCTGGTCTTAGGTGTGGCTCTTTAAAGACCCACTATTATACGGATCCAAACAAGAATCGGGCCAAAAAAAATGAGATTCTGTCCGTGAAACCATCTCCCGTGTTTTTGTGGGTCGCGCCATAAATTTAGAATCGTATCATGGATTATTTAAATTGATCTGCTGGTCCGTTCTGAAGGCAAGAACCAATGCATTGTGTTTAATCCAGCTATGATCGGTGATTGACGCCGCGTTAGCTTTCCATGACAATGAACACTAGTCTAGATGCAAAAACAGGAAACGGAGCCTAACTATGTCTTATTTAGCCTTTGATTCAATAGCCGAACATGAAAAACACATTTCCATTGGTATCAGTGCCTGTCTGCTGGGAATGGAGGTTCGCTATAACGGAGGGCACAAGAGAGACGCTCTATTGCTGCAGCAGCTGACTCCCTACGTTCAGTGGGTTCATGTGTGTCCTGAGGTCGAGATGGGCATGCCGATCCCAAGGGAAACAATTCGGCTCGAACGTTCTGGCAAGGATCCAGTCGACGAATCCCGATGGACGCCTGAATCAACACGTTTAATGGCTCCGAAGTCCGGAACAAACTATTCGGAACCCATGCTGGAATTCAGTCATCGGCGCGTGGCTGAGTTGATGACTTTGGACCTTGACGGCTTCATCCTCAAAAAGGGTTCACCCTCCTGTGGAATGGAACGATTGCCCGTGTACGGTCCCGATAAAGGGCGAGCCATTCGAAAAGGCGTGGGCTATTTCAGCGCCGTGTTGATGGATCGAATGCCCTACTTACCCGTCGAGGAGGAAGGACGCCTCAACGATTCCAAGCTAAAAGAAAACTTCATCGAACGGGTGTTCGCCTATCGTCGACTCAAAGAATTTATTCGCTCTAAACCCGATAGAAATGCGATTGTTCAATTTCATACTCGCCATAAACTCACCTTTATGTCACACAATATCGCCGATTACCGTGAGCTTGGCAGACTGGTTGCAAACCAGGCTCAAATAGAACCAGAAACGTTTTTGAATACCTACCAACGCGCCTTCATGCAGGGGTTAAAAGCGAAGGCCACCGTCAAGCGCCATACAAATGTGCTGTACCACATTCTTGGATATTTCAAGAAATGTCTGGCTCGTATTGACAGGGAAGAACTTGTGGAGTTGGTGGAAGCCTATCGGCTTGGCCGGGTGCCGCTTGTCGTTCCAATGACCTTGATAAGGCATCACCTTCGGCATCACTCGATTCCCTGGCTGGAGCAGCAGGTTTATCTCAACCCGTACCCAGAAGAATTAATGCTTCGAAATTCGATTTAGAAACCCCGTGGGATAATTAAATAAGGTGTCAGAAGGCTTTTCAGGGCGTTTCTTTTGGGTCTTCGATTGGGGGTTGTAAACCTCCAATCTTGATGAACTTCGGTTTCAGCAATTCTTCGTAGGCAATTAGGCGCTTTTTGGAATCGGCCGACGAGATATCGCGGTCAAAATCGATGCTATAACTCAATGTTTGGTCGGCTTTTGGGTTCAAGTTGGTTTCGATGACTTCGGGAACCGTCAACTGAAGGTCTAATTTCATGCCTTTTAGAATTGGAGCCAGTAATTCGATCTGTTGAAGCAGCGACGTTTGGTCCATGTTGCCGAGTGCGCCTCCGAGGGGTACATCGCCAAAGGACCAGAGCCAGGATCCATCATCTTGGTAATCCAGCCTCATCACATCGAGTAGGTTGAGGGTATTCACATCTCCAGGGTGATTGAGCTGAACCTCGACTTCAATGTCGCGAATGCCTGCCACAAGCTCATTTCTATAGGTAGGCAGGAATCCCTTTAGTTTGTCGACCCGTCTGACTAATTTCTTCTTTTGGAGAATGGGGAAGCTGTCTTGGCCAGAAGCCGCTTCCTTGACAGCGTTTTTGAGGACCTGATCTACCGCCTTAATTTTTAGGTTTAAGGTGACGCGCCCTTCCTTTTCAATCGTGCCATGAAGGGTCAGGTCAATACAGCCATTCAGGAAAACAAGTGATCCAATAAAAAAAGCCCACATGATAGGGCGCCATGCGCAGTTCACACGACGCACGGCACCCTTTTGTTTTGTGAAATTTGAAAGATTCAGAGTCTCCGCCTTCTTGATAAGGGTGTTATTGCTGGAGACTGGCCGAATCAATGGGAATCACTTATTGAAAAAATCGGCAAACGGATTGTGCGCGAAGCTTTCTTTGTCTGCGTATTTCTCAATGGTTTCTGATGCAATATCGTTCTTTTTGTCCAGGAGTTCGAAGGTGTAGCGGCCTCGTTCATCGATGGATTCCAGGACGAGATCCAGTTCACGTCCTTCGGGATAGGTCTCCGTGAGCTTTTTGTGGTTCATCTTGTCTAAGAAACGCTTGGGGACCAAACCGCGAGCAGGGTCATCGATCGCTTGAACCAATAGTCCGGCAGGGATGATCTTTACCACATTGGCTTTCAGCTTTTCGCCTGCTTTCAAGGCTGATTCAGGGCGTTCATCCCAACCTTTGAAGGCTAGGGTTAGACGCTGGTCTTCCTGGTTTATTTCAATGACGACAAACTCTTCTTCCTGATCGAGTGGAACATCTTCCAATTCGACAATCTGTCCTTCTTTCTTCAGGAATCGTTTGGGTACCAGGCCCTCGATGCCTTCAACCACGCGCACGAAAAGCCCAAATGGAGCCGTGCGAACCGGCGTTGCTTTGAGGACCTGACCTTCCTGGAAGTGGTGAACGTGCCAGGGGTTCTCAATCAGCGCTTTGCGTGAGAGGCTAAATCGTTCGCGCCCCTTCTCATCGGTTTCAATGCTTAGTACCTTGACTTCCAACTCCTGTCCGCTGTGAAGGATGTCTTCTACCTTCATGACTTTGTAATGAGCGAGCTCACTGATGTGTAGAAGGCCGCGCAGGCCGCCGAGGTCGATGAAGGCACCAAATTTCATGATTTCGACTACTTTGCCTTCAAGGACAACGCCTTCGTGGATCTTTGCGCGCAATTCGTCGCGCTTGCGGTTTTCTTCATCGATGATAAGTTGGCGGTGTGATACAACTGCCGACTTACCCTTGTGGTCCAGTTCGATAATCTTGAAATCCCGAGTTGTGCCGATCCAGGTCTGAGGCGTTTCGATGCGTTCCAATGCGAGTTGTGAGATGGGGCAGAAACATTTGCTTCCGCCAATGTTTACTTCAAAACCACCTTTGTTGACACCGATCACGGTACCCTCGATTGGCGTGCCCTGGTCGTAGGCTTCCAGAAGGGAACTGAAGTCGCCGTGGCCCAGGATTGGGTCCAGGCTGAGCTGGATTTCACCGGATGAGCGCTTGACAAAGGCTTCGATCGTATCATCGACCTTGAGTTCGGCTGTGCGTGGATCCTCAAGAGAGAGAATGGCTTCACTGCGTGTCCCTACATCGACGTGCAGGCTCTCCTTCGAACGGTGAACAATTTTCCCGGAGACTTTGTCCCCGATCGAAATTTGCGAGGGTGTGTCTGCCTCGTATTGATCCAGGAGAGCCGCGAAATCCTCTTCCTGGGCGTTGTTTTCCTCATTTTTGATATCGGTCATTGTGCCTCCTGTGCCGCGCCCAATTCACACACCGTGAAAATCTGGTGATTTAAGTTTGAAAGGGCTTTCCTGAGTTGGGTAATCATCTGTCTAACGGCACGTCTTTGCATGTTCTTAATTTGGCCTTTCAGGCATTAGGTTGCAAATGTTCGAAAAATCCTGGTGACGCTTCGCACAACCCGGTACCAGCCATACAGAGCGGAATTCTAGCACAAAAAGAGTTTGGATGTCGGTCAATAGTTCGCAAAAACTAGGCTCATGGTTCGATTCTTTCGGGAATCCTCCTGCCTAAGGTTGTGGATGACAAAATCCTGTGGATTTCCATTTTGGCCCGATTGCAACAATGTGTCCAGGAGAGCGTACGATCTGGTAATCATCTATACTGTGTTGGGGGGTGTTATGAAGACCTATTTGACTGTTTTCTTGGCAGGATTTTTGGCCTTTCCGTGTGCGGGACAGAATTTGGGGAAAGTAGAAGAAATCCTTTGGCCATCCATGATGAAAGTCTATAAAGATCAGTGTTATATCGTCCAGGATTACCAGATTTTTATCTACCAGCTACCCGGTTTAAAATTGAAACGCGTCCTAGGTAAAAAGGGACTCGGTCCTGGCGAATTTAATTTGGATCCTTCCCGGAGCATTGTTTTCAGTTTCGACGGCGATTGTATATTGGCAGAGAGCCGCAACAAGGTAATTGTCTTCGATAACGAGGGGAAGGTCCTTCGTGAACATAAGAAGAAACCAACTATCCTTCAGCTCCATGCGCTGTCTGACGGATTCGCCGCTCTCCAGATTGAGTATGGGGACGAAGGCAAGGCCTACTTTAAAGCCTTGATCCTTGACGCCGAAATGAATGAGGTAGCGGAGCTCTTTCGCCAACCGTTTTTCACATTTGGTAACGAAGTTTATGTCATGCCTGATAGCCTCAATCTCTGTGTTGTCGGCGAAACGGTCTGGGTCGAGCAAAGCCCTGTGGGCTTCAAAATCGTTGGTTTTGATGTAAAGGGCAACCAGGTTCATGAGATCAAAAGAGATGTGCCTGCGTGGGAAGTTCTTGAGGGACACCGTCAGCAGGCTTTTGACGATTTCTGCCTTATTCCATCTATTCAGCGCATCAAGGAAGAGCAGGGCATGTCAGCTGTTCGCGAGATGTTGAACCAGTCTAAATTGGTTTACCCTGAAAACTTCCCTGATATTCGGCATATCACTACCGATCGGCATGGGTTGTATGTCCAGACTTCCAAGCCGTTGCGTGACAAAACCGAATTTCTGAGGTTCAAACCCGATGGGACCTTTGTGAAACGCATTGAGGTTCCTGCTGTCGAAAGCTTGCCATTTTTGTCACGACTTCAGGGAGACAAGAAGCGCTATGCATTCTGGAATGAAACATACTATTACTTAAAGCGTGGCGAGGACGAAGACGGGGAAGAATACTGGGAAGTGCATCGCCAGAAGTTGGGGTGATGCTGTACGGTTGAAATGGTTCGCTGAAACCAAGAGTTGAATCTTGTCATCAGCTCTTTTCGCCCAGTACGGGCCCAACTATTTGTCTGGGAATGTAAATATGCATTTCGAGCTCGAATTTCTAGTGAAAACAAGCCTTTTGCGGCGATTCCGATTGCATTCATCAAATCCCTCTGATATGATACCGGTCTTTGTGCGTCAAACGAATCTGGCGTGCAACACTAAATCAAATTAAAGGAAGCATATTATGGCAACATACAGAGCACCAAAAGCTCGCATGATGCGTCGCTTCGGGGAAGCCACATTCCGCGCTCATAAATATCACGGAATTCTCGAAAAACGGCAAACCCCTCCAGGCCAACACGGCCCCAAGGCTAGAAGAGCGAAGAAAAAGAGTGAATACGGAAAGCGTCTCGAAGAGAAGCAGAAGTTGAGATTCATTTATAACGTTCTTGAAAAGCAGATGCGACGATACGTCAAGCGAGCGTTTACATCCAAGGGTGTTTCAGGTCACACCCTGCTCCAGATTCTCGAAACTCGATTGGACAACCTGGTTTACCGCATGGGCTTCGCCAACACCATCTGGTCTGCGCGTCAGCTCGTCAGCCACGGCCACATCCTAGTCAATGGTAAGAAACTGAATATCCCCTCTTACGAAGTGAGAGTGGATGACGTCATCACCCTCAAAGAGAAAATGCGCGAGAACATCCAAATTCAGGAAGCACTTAAGAGCTGTCCTGCTGGACTGGTTCCGCCCTACCTCGAAGTGGACCGCGATACTTATTCCGCAAAATTGACGGCAATGCCTCAGCGTGACGATATTCCCGTCAAAATCGAAGAACAGCTGATCGTAGAATACTACTCTAAGTTCGTTTAATTCTTCATTTCAAAAATGGTTTACATCCAGAAGGCCCGCCTCTTTCGGTGGGCCTTTTGTGTATGATAAACTGGAGAACAGGAGGAGCCTGTGGGATTGTTCAGTTGGATTGTGTTTGGGGCCTTGGCCGGTTGGGTGGCCAGTCACCTTTTTGGAGCAAGAAAGCGCAGTGGATGCATCACCAATACGATTGTTGGGGTTTTGGGCGCCTTTCTCGGTGGGCTGATCATGAACTTTTTCAATGGCCATCCCTATCGCTTCTCATTTGATCTGAGGAGTTTTGGCGTTGCCGTTTTGGGCGCCATACTTTTATTGGCCATTACAGGTGCCAATCGAAAGAGTTGACTCAAATACCAGCCTCCCAAAGCCTGACTAACTGTTGCGATCTGAGCCGATGAGGTGATTTCGGATTCAGCCACCTCCTCCTTCTGGATTAGATGTGCTATTCAAGGTAGAATCCCCAAAAAACAGGGCTCGATTGAGGGGGATTTATGACACAAACGGATGGACAGCTCTATGCTGAAGACCTTATGGGCAGCGCATGGCGTGCAGCTCAGCTTTTTTCGAGCTATGACCAGAAACAGGTCGATACAATCGTCGAGGCTGTGTTTCGGCAGGCCTTCAACCATCGCGTCGAACTTGCAGAAATGGCATTTCGTGAAACAGGTATTGGCGTGCTTGAGCATAAAATTATCAAGAATGCCTGGGCCAGCCTGCGTGTCTATAAGGACATTTTTCGTAAAAAAACCGTGGGGGTCATTTCTTCGGATCATCTGACGGGTATTTCTGAAATCGCCCATCCTGTCGGGGCACTGCTCGCGATGACACCAGTTACCAACCCGACTTCTACGATAATTCAGAAGTGCCTGATTGCCATGAAAACGCGCAACTCCATCGTGTTCAGCCCCCATCGAGCCTCAAGAAAATCAAGTCGCTACACAGTGGAACTCCTGGCCAAAGCCGCACGCGAGGCCGGTGCGCCTGAGGGCAGCATCAGTCATTCGGGCTCCAAGGGATACAAATACCTTGAGGACATCATGGGGCATCGCTACACCTCGATGATCCTTGCCACCGGAACCCCTGAAATGGTTCTCAAAGCTAATAAATCGGGAAAACCTACCCTGGGATCGGGCCCTGGGAATGTTCCGGTTTACGTCGATAAAACTGCCGACCTCGAATTGGCAGCCGATTCCATCGTGAGATCCAAGACCTTTGACAACGGGTGTGTTTGCTCCAGTGAACAGGCGTTGGTTCTCACGGAAGAGGTGGATCAACTGTTGCGACCCCTTCTGATGGAACGCGGCTGTTATTTCTGCAATGAAGAGGAAACCCAAGCAGTGTCACGCATCTCTTATGATGTCTTGAATCGGCGCATGCGGGCTGCCATTGTGGGACAGAGCGCCACACGTATCGCCGAAATGGCGGGAGTCGAAGTTCCACATGATACCAAGGTGCTTATGACCAGCTGCGCCGGAATAGGCAAGGATTACCCATGCTCACAGGAAATCCTCGCCCCAGTGCTTTCCATCTTTGTGGTGACATCGTTCAAGGAAGCGATGAACACGATTCAGGCCGTCGAGCGGGAAGGTGGACTCGGGCATACGCTCAGCCTTTTTGTGAATGATGAAGAGGTGATCGAACAGGTCAGCTCCGTCAGCAGGGCAGGTCGCATTCTGATTAATTCACCCTCAACCCAGGGTGCAATTGGTGGATTGTTCAATCACATCAATCCCTCATTGACCCTCAGCTGCGGGACCAGTGCAGGACAGGTGCTCGTGGACAATATTTCCGTGAATAATCTGATCCACATCCACAAATTGGCACGGCGGCGCATGAACCACCAATGGTATGGCGTTCCCAGGCAGGATTGGATGAATCCCGACATCCAAGCCGACGACATTCTCAAGGATTACAGCTGGAACTATTGACCTGACCAATTCTTTCGTCTACGGGGTTTTAAAGACGCCTCATTCTGAGCTGTCTCGTCAATGTGAGGTCTGAACATGCGCAACGCGATTGGTTTCGATCCATAATCGCTCCACAATTCTTGCTGCCCAATTCAAAAAAGCCTAAAATGGCCATCTGAAATATTGTATAATTGCCCGGTTGGAGGCGGAAAATGGCGAAGTTTTGTGAGTTGAGTAAGGTTCCTAAACAAAAGAAAGCAAAATATATCTGTAAGAAATGCCAAATTAAGGCCGAATTAATTCAGCGGTTGTGTAGCCCGCGTTCCATCAAGAAAGATAAAGTCAGTCGATCAGTTTGAGCAATCCCTCATTGACGAGTAGAAAATTCCCTTCTCGTTCCATCAAGTCGATGAGTTGGGCGGGGTTCATGCCGGATTGCCTGCAGTTGTAAAACTTAGGGGAATCCCCAAAGTGGTTTTGAATAAAGGCGAGGAGTTCTTGCTTGGTGAACATGTCACCAGACTCTAACATGAGCTTGTAAACTTCGTGTTCGTGGATATGCCGTTCGGTCATGGATGAATTACTCCTGGTTGGTTTCCTGGTTTCTCATGGTGTGTTCCGGGTAAATTTCTTCTAAGCAATCGGGACAGAGTCCATGGCTGAAGCCTAAGTTGGCATGCTTTTGGAAATAGCTTTCGATTTGACTCCAATAGCCTTTATCGTCTCTGATTTTCTTACAGCCTGAGCAAATGGGCAGCATGCCCTGGAGTGTTTTCACGCTTTGACTGGCTTGTTCCAACTCGTGAATCAATCTCTCTTGGTGCTTGAGAAGCGCATCGCGTTCGCGGATGGACATCAGATATTGGATTTCTTTTGAATGTAAATACCTGGAAGCGATCCACAAGAAAACGGTGAAATTAAAAGCGTTGATGACATAACCAAACAGGATTTGGTGGTTTGGTTCATAAAACATCAACAGTGCGATCAGTAAAACTAAATGGCAGCCATACAGAAAAATGCTCTGCAGATTGGACTGCAGTGTGAAGGCACAATAGATGGCTACGCCTACAAAATAAGGCGCAATGGTCTGGCTCGTGTGGAAACGACCAATGGCAATGAGTACAAATGCTGTGAAAAAAAGAAAAAGGGCCAAGTTGGTAATACGTTCTCGGTTTGGTCGCCTTGCCCCATTGTGGTTTGCTTTTAGGTAGATTCGCGCCGAGGTACTGACAACCAGGAGGATTAGGTGACCGGAAAACAACCAAAGCCCACTATGAAATTCGGTCGCATCATGTGATCGAAGTAATTTGAGATCCAAAGCACCAAGTATGGCGGTCAGAACGACAATGATGGGAAAAGCCATGATAAGACGATTGGCGTTGGTTTCGGCCATATGAATTTTGAAAGCCTTTTTACTTTCCAAATCCAATGAAGTCTCTGCCGTAAACAGCTTCCAGAAATCCCAAATGAGTCGGTCGCGTTTCATAGTACTCCTTGGACGGCAGCATAACATGAGATGGAATCGGTTTTCATCACCAAGGCGATGATTTTAGTTGGATGTGTTTAAAAAACGTTTTCGTCTTTTTGCGCTTTCAGGAGAGTGAGCCGTTGAAATTCCTCAACGATTTCCTGAACGGAAACAAGCTCTTGTTGGTTGGACTTACGATCGGGATGGTGAGCCTTCAATAGGTATCGATAACGCGACTTGATCTGTTCCCAGTCCATGGTCTTTGTCACTCCCAAAAGTGTCGATTCGAGTCCTAGGCTCTTCGTTTTGATGACTTTTGCTTTGCGACTCTTGCCAAATTTCTGTTCGGTATCGAAAACCATCAACCAGCGCATGCGATCTTGGGGTTCCATTCGAAAAAGTTCCAGCAATCCGTTCATTTGGCAAAAGCCTAAAATCCATTTCTCACGTTGATGATCCTCAAGGCGTTGCATCAGCATACGCCAGCGCAGCAGGAAGGCGCGGTCGAGAAAGTGTTGGATGAAATGTTCGGACAGGTTCCGCTTTTGCTCAAGTTCAGGCTCTAGATCGGGATTAAAAAAGTCGTACTGAATTTGAAAGATGAAGCGATGTCGCAGTGCGGCATTAAGTTGCCAATTATCAGGGATTTGTGGGAGCGTTTCGGGAAGGCTCGAACTGAAGGATTGCCAATCTTCTGGGGCTACCTTGTCTCTAATTAACTCATAGCAATGGTCTTGCTTGGATTTCAAAGCGGAGCTCCTTGTGGATTGCAGAGTTGGTTCAATGCTTGACACGCCATTCAACTGCCATCTATGATGAATCGATTCGTCCGATGTCAGGACCCGGTATTCACGATCTTGCGAGCCAGGAATGGCTAACCTGATGCGCCGAGACAGGTCAGGTTTGTTCCATTTGCATCGCATTCCCGACATCAACATGCAGGATCAGCAGTTCGGAGGAGGCAGCATGAATCCCATTCTCATGACTATTATACTCATTGTATCTTTTAGTGGTTTTTTCTTTTTTCTCAATCGAAAACTACAGCTGGTGTTTAAATTAAAACCGGAATTGCGCTGGGATCGGGCGGGGGAGCGCCTGAAAAAGGTGATGACTCTTGGCTTTTTCCAGAACAAGATGTTGACCGGCGATTTCAAGGCGGGTCTCATGCACGCAGTGATCTTCTACGGCTTTGTGACGCTCCTGATTCGGAAAATTCAGCTGATAATCATTGCCTACAGTGAAGATTTTGTCTACCCCGGAACGTTGGGTGGTGTATACGCTTCCTTTAAAGATGTTATCGAAGCCCTGGTGGTCCTGGCTGTGTTGTTCGCATTTTTCCGAAGGTTGGTTTTGAAACCGCGACGGCTTGAGCCTAATATGGAGGCCCTCGTTATTCTGGGCCTGATCATGGGCATTATGGTTACCGACTTTATGTACGACGGGTTCAAGTTCGCCCTTAAAGCGGCTTCCACAGGCGATCTTGCGAATCAGGCGCTTGCCGGATTGGTTCACGAACGTGAATTTGCCTTTATCGGCTCTGCGATTGCCGACTGGCTTGGTGGGTTAAGTCAGGCCCAACTCGAAATTGGTTATCACGGCTTCTATTGGGTCCAAATATTATTAGTCTTCAGTTTCCTGGTCTATTTGCCAATTGGGGAACACTTTCACATTATCACCGCCTTACCGTCCTTATTCTTCAGCCACCGTTCGCCCCTGAATAAGGTTCCCAAAGTAGATCTGGAAGCTTTGATGGAGGCAATGGAGGATGAAGATGGTGATGAGGATGTCGAGCCCGAGGTTGGCATCCAACAGGCCCATCAGCTACTCTGGAAAGATGGACTGGATGTGTTTACCTGCACAGAATGCGGGCGTTGTAAGGATTCCTGTCCCACGTTCCTCACCGATAAACCCCTCTCGCTGAAATGGATGAATGATGACCTCAAACATCATCTCATGGACGTTCGCCCTGCCATCATGAAGGGTGAAACAGAGGAGCTTCCCAATTTGGTGGGAACGGTTATCAAAGAAGATACACTGTGGGCTTGTACAACCTGTGGTTATTGTGAAGCGGCATGCCCCATCGAACTCGAACACCTCAGCAAGCTATACAAAATGCGTCAGTACCAGGTCATGATGGAGACAGAATTCCCTGAAGAGCTCCAGGATGCGTTCTCTAATTACGAGAGCCAAAGTAATCCATGGGGCATTAACTCGGCAACTCGCGCAGATTGGGCCAAGGATTTGGATGTTCCACTTGTCGAGGATGCCGAGCAGGTGGCAGAGCTCGATTACCTCTTCTATGTGGGTTCGGCTCAATCATTTGACAACCGCAATCAAAAGGTGGCCAAAGCCTTTGTGAAAATCCTGGATGAAGCGGGAGTGACATACGCCATTTTGGGTGCAGAAGAAGGCTCAACTGGTGAGTGTGTTCGTCGGGCTGGTAACGAGATGCTTTTCCAGGAGCTTGCAACAACCCTGGTTGAAACCTTGAATGAATATGAGGTTAAAAAGATAGTCACCTGTGATCCTCACGCATATAACTCACTGAAAAACGAATATCCTGAGTTTGAAGGTAACTACGAGGTCATCCATCACACCGAGTTGATTTTCCAGCTACTCAAAGAGGGTCGCATTAAAGTCGATCCGCAATTTGAAAAAGTTATGTACCACGAACCCTGTTACCTTGGACGCCATAACAAGGTCTATGACGAGCCTCGAAGCATTCTTGACCAAATCACAAAAGATGCGCCTCTGGAGTTCCAGATGAATCGTGAAAAGGCCATGTGCTGTGGAGCAGGTGGCGGCCGCATGTGGATGGAAGAGACCATTGGCTCTCGCATTAACGTAGAGCGAGTACGACAGGCCGTCGAAGCCCCGGTTGCACCGAAAACGATCGCCACTGCATGTCCCTATTGCACTGTGATGATGACTGATGGTGTGGCTCATTTCAACAAAGAAGAAGAGATCGTCACCAAGGACATCGCTGAGTTGGTTGCGGAATCTATGGCGGTATCCGTGTGACCGAGCCGGTCATGGTGCATTCCACACCGCTTCACATTCGCTACAGCGATACCGATCAAATGGGGGTTGTTCACAACTCGGTTTACGCCATCTACTGTGAGCAGGGGCGTACCGATCTGTGCGCCTCCTTCGGCATGCCCTACCATAAAATGGAGGAGGATGGCTTGTTCATGATGGTCGCCGAGATGAGCGGACGTTACCATCGTGCCATTCGCTATGGTGAGTCGATCTCCATCCGCACGGTTGTAGCCAGGGTAAAGAGCCGATTGATCGCCTTTGAGTATGAAATCTTCGAGGAAAAAAGCGGCGAGCTCTGCTATAGCGGGCAGACCACGCATCTCTTTTCCAGGGACCGAATGAGGACATGCACCTTGCCCGAGCCCTATTTGAGTAAATTCAAGCGGATTATGGAGGAATGCTCAAGCGCGCTTTAATCCGCTGGTTCCTCACCGACTGGAAAGCGTTATGGTATTGCGAAGTTGAAATAGAACGCGGGTGCCAGCTTGCATATGGTTGCGGAAGGGACAAATGACTTCTGCAGCGCTCAAATGCAACTTT
>Ga0070729_10002621_pt1 | contig 22775 bp, 19 predicted proteins | sample tdDd472_FD_66725 | JGI IMG/M metagenome (GOLD analysis project Ga0070729, IMG submission 66725) | Marine sediment microbial communities from the Atlantic coast under amendment with organic carbon and nitrate - tdDd47.2 | ecosystem: Environmental > Aquatic > Marine > Coastal > Sediment | place... | reverse complement strand
AGATCGGTGTGCTTCACACCGTCCGGCAAGCCTTCAAAATAATCTTGAGTTTGTGTGCTGCGGGGTGCTCTGTCTGTCGTCTCTAGAGCTAAATTGTGATGAACGTTCATGGTGATATTCGGCATATCCGGCCTGGACACGAGCACGACGAAACGGCGGTTTTACGCGCCTTTTCATTTGACACACGTGTCCATTGAGATAGAATGAGCCCTACGAACATTACGAATTCGATAGGGGTATCTATCCCTTGCAAACCTCACAGTTGGCGCTGTGAGGTTTTTGCATTTTTGAAGCTGGATGTGTTCGCCGCCTCCTTTCTCTGGAGACGCTGCCGCGAAACTTTTCTTGACGCTCAATCGGTGATGGTGGTACGAATTTTCCACCAGACCAATCGAGCGACAATGGTTGCGGGGGTAGGATTTGAACCTACGACCTTCAGGTTATGAGCCTAAACTTCAGTTTCTTTAATGAATGACAGTACGCAAAGGTTAGCGGTATAGGTTAAAGACACTCATTGTTCCTGGTCCTATTTCAAGCCCTTATAAAACCGTGCGACGCCACCGTAACTGCCAATCCAGGCCGTTCCATCGGGTGCGACCGCCATGGAAAAAACGGCATCTGAGAAAATGCCATCGTTTTTGTCATAAGTGGTAAAGGTTTGCCCATCAAAAATGGCCAAACCGTTGTTGGTGCCGACCCAAAGGGCTCCATCATCGTCTTCGTGTAGCATGAAGATATGATTAGCCGGCAAGCCATCCTTGGTCGTATATGTTTTCCAAGTTTTACCATCAAACATTGAAAGGCCCGCCCCCCACGTTCCCGTCCAGACCCGGCCTTTACGGTCATAAACAAGAGCAATCACATAATTGGGGTTGTAGGCGATATTGACATTGCTGAGGCCTTGTTCCTGCTTTTGCACGGCGTGGTGACTAGATGTTTTTCCAGGATCGCTTTTCAGTGAAATATCGCCCTTAACCATGTCATAAGCGGCACCCAAGCCCCTTTCATGATTCCAATTTTCCCAAGCACCATTTTGAAAGCGCGCCAAGCCACCTTCGGTCGCAAACCACACTTCGCCGTTTTGCCCTTCGGATAAGCCATAAACCCAATCATTGGGCAAGCCACCATTGGTGCTTTCAACGGTATACAATTCCCAACTGTTCGTATCATCCAAATTGCCGCCGGGAATACGGTTGGCCCCAGACCATGTTGCAATCCATACATCGCCGCTCGATGTTTTAAGCACATCATAGACAAAACTGTCGCCCATACCGTCCGGCACATTATAGTTACGCCATATACCGGTTTGTGGATTGAGTACGGACAATCCCCCACCATACGTTCCAACCCACAGCTCACCATCCACCTTACTTAAATGGAACACACCGTTCGACAACAAACCACTTTTGTTATCGAAATGAAGGTAATCATCTTTGGTAACATCATATTGAACAACCCCGCCGGAGGTTCCAATCCACGTGATGTCGCCATCGGACAGCATCGCCTTCACATTTCGATTTCCGACACGAAAATGATCATATTCAAATACTGGCTTTACGCCATCTGCCGTCATCACCGATTGTGCGGAAATCGCATTTGGTTTTGCCATTTTTTGTTCAGCTGCACTCACGATCAGCGCGAGTTGTTGTGCTTCTTGCTGTGCGGCATCATTTACATGCGTATCAGTTGTCGCAGTTTTCCGCCCAGATTCATAAGATTGAAACATACGGCCCGCAAAAATTGCACCCACGGCAACAACTGAAATCACGGCACCGACAATCAATATGCGACTATTCATAACATTCATTCTCTCTTCTGCGCAGGCGTATATGTGAGGCGGGTGACCCCACCTTTTGTTCCCAGCCAAACATCATTGTTTTGATCAATTTCAATGGCAAACACGTTGGTGCCAATCAAACCGTCATGCGTGTCGAACGTCGTCCAGGTTTGACCATCAAAGCGCGTAGCACCCCTGTTGGTGCCAAACCACATGGTTCCATCTTCTTCTTGTGCAATGCTGTAAACGATGTTTCCGGCCAGCCCATCCGCCGTGGTCAAAGACGACCAATCGTCTTTACCGTTAAAACGGCTGGCACCGCCACCCCAGGTGCCAAACCAAACATTTTGATTTCGATCATCAACATGCACAGCAAAGACATAATTGGGATTGTAAGTTTCGGCACCTCCGCTATCGACAACAGATAAATCGTGACGCGAGCGCGTCCCCAACCCTGTGTTGGGGCTTCGCAATAAATCATCTTTGTTGTCGGCCCCCAAGCCATCATCATGATCCCAAGACGACCACACCCCAGCGTCATACATGGAAACGCCACCCTCGGTTCCCAACCAGACACGCCCCTGTTCGTCAACATCAATGCCGTAAACCCAAACATTGATCAATTCCCTGCGATAGGTGGTCATATCATCGCTGTCGGATTCCATGACGCTGACGCCATCCCAGGTGCCAATCCAAGTTTTCCCCGTTTTGTCGAACGCAAAGGCATAAACCCAATAATCAGCAAGGCCGTGCATGGGGAAAAAGGTATCCCACTCGCCATTGGGTTTGGAACGGCTCAACCCACCCGCGTTGGTGCCAAGCCAAACACGTTGTTTGGCATCAACTTCGATGGCAAATATATATTCATTGGCCAATCCTTCTTTGCGCGTGAAAACATTCTTCAGGTCGTAGGACGAAAGCCCCACTTCCATCGCACCCACCGATGTTCCAACCCAAAGGGAATTGCGCGAAACATCTGTTTTCAGTGCCCGTACGAAGGCATTGTCGCCAATGCGGTAGCTTTCCACCAAAACCGGAAGCATGCTTTTATCCGCACCGTTCGCCACGGAACCAAAGGACAGTGTGGCAAACCAGACCATGATCAAAGCCGTAAATAATTTATTGGTCACCGTCATATTCCTTTACCGGTGTTTTCTAAGTGTTCGAATATATGTGACGACATCAAACATTTCTTTTTGAGAGAGTATCCCCTTCCACGCGGGCATAATGTCCGCGCCGTTGATGATCGTTTCCACCAATGCTCCATCGGGTTTCATCATGCGTTCACCCATGCGAAAATGGGGAACCCCCGGAACAACGGCTTTGCCATCAAGGCCATGGCAAGACGGACAGGAATGTTTTTGCCAAACGTCTTTGCCCGCAAGAGGGTTTCCGGCTTGGGCGGTAACGGAGAACGTCGCAATCACCGCCACAGCGGTCATAACAAAAGAAATACGCACGTTACTCCTCCAACTTTCGATAAAGCGTCGACAAGCCAATCCCCAAGGATTGGGCCGCCAATCTTCGGTCATCGTTTGCAGCTTTGATCGCCTGCGTGATCAGATGTTTTTCAAATGCCTGCACACGGGTTTTGAAATCACCGAACGGCATCAACTCTTCCGTCATGTCCTTAGAAGCACGCGGTTGCGCCGCAACCAAGGCAGGCGGCAAATCCGAAAGAGTAATGTCTTTGCTGTCGCGCAACAAAAGGGCTCGTTCGATCACGTTGTTGAGTTCGCGAAAATTACCAGGCCATTCATAACTGTTGAAACACTCCCACACGTCCGGAGCAATTTCGACTTCGCCAACATCATAAGTGTCGGAATACTTGTTGATGATAAAATCAACCGCCGAGGGCAACGCCTCTTTCTGTTCTTGCAAAGACGGAAGGGCGATTTGGAATACATTGAGACGGTAGAACAGGTCTTCGCGGAACGTTCCCGCAGAAACCATTTCACTCAAATTTTTATTGGTTGCAGCAATGATACGAACGTTGGTTTTTCGATCCTTCGTCGATCCGATGGGGCGCACGATTTTTTCTTCAAGGACCGTCAGAATTTTAACTTGGACGGCTAAGGAAAGTTCACCAATCTCATCCAGAAACAAAGTACCCGAAGACGCCGCGACAAAAAGACCGTCTTTGTCCGAAGAGGCATCCGTAAAGGCCCCTTTCACATGACCAAACAGTTCGCTTTCCACCAAGGTTTCCGGTATCGCACCACAGTTCACGGCAACAAACGGGTTTTCCGAACGGCTGCTTGCAGAATGGATCACCCGTGCCGTGACTCCTTTGCCGGTACCGGACTGACCCGAAATCAAAACCGTCATATCCGTATTGCTGACTTTTGAAATCAATTGCTGAATACGTTGACTGACTTCGGTGTCGGGGAACCAATATCCCTTGTCCCCCCGCTGAACGATTTTTTTGAGCAGGCTATTTTCCCGTTGCAAGCGATCAAGGTCATGAACCTGCTTGACCCGGCGCACCAAATCGGGAACTCGAACCGGCTTGATAAGATAATCCGCCGCTCCCATTTTCAAAGCCGTCACGGCCGTTTTGACCGAGGCATAAGCCGTCATCAAAAGAAAGGGGATATCATTGCCCCCACCGCGAACCGTTTCGATGATATCAATGCCGTTCGTGTCTGGAAGGCGCAAATCGGTGACAACGATATCAAAATCGCCTTGTTCCAATTGCTCAAGGGCCTCGGCTCCGGTTCCAACTCCAACAACGTCAATATTTTCTTTGACGCATTCTTCCTCCAAGACCTGACGGAAAGCGCGTTCATCCTCAACAATCAACAATTTCATTTTGCTTCATCTCCCACATGTTGAGGATATGACCCTGTTGGTAAACGGACCGAGACCATTGTCCCTTTCCCGACCAAGCTGCTAATTTTCATTTCGCCGTTGTGTTCATCAATAATTTGCTTGCAAACCGACAATCCCAAACCCGTTCCCTTACCTTTTTCTTTGGTGGTAAAGAAAGGTTCTAGGGCGTGTTCCAATTGTTCAGACGTCATTCCCGTTCCATTGTCCGAAATGGTCATTGTGACGATGCCGTCATGTTGACGCGTCATCACAAAAATCTCCCCTTTATTGGGATCAACCACGTCTGCGGCATTGATCAGCAAATTGATCAGGACCTGCGCCAAGTGATCGCCAACCGCTATAACAGGCTGTGTATCGGGGCTTAATTCCATCTTGATTGAAATGTATTTGAAACGCCGGTCAAATCGCATCAGCTTGATTGTGTTTTCGACAACCCCGTTCAAACAGATCAATTCTTTCTCATACACACCAGTGTAAGTGAATTCCCGGATTTCCCGAACGGCACTGCTTAAGCGTTCGATCTGTTCGTTGGCGAGACCCAATGTATTAACGGCCGTTTCAATATCGCCTTCAGTTGGTTTTTCCAGCAATCTTTCAATCGCCTTACCGTTCAGTGCCAATAAGGCCTGAATGGGGTTGCCGATTTCGTGCGCCAATCCAGCCGCGAACGAACCAATGGTGAAAACCTTTTCGTGCTGGAACAGGCGTCGCCGAAACTCCCCAAGTTCGCGTTCGCGTTCATCAAGCGATACAGCCATCATATTGATGGAATTCAAAAGCGTTCCGATTTCATCGGTACGGGTTGTGTGGATGGGGGCACCGTAATTGCCATTTGAGATATCTGTGGCCCGGCGTTCCAACTGTTTAACCGATTGCATCAAACGGACCAGGAAAAAACCGACAACGATCATGACAATGGTGATACCGGAAATTCCGATGACCAATAAAACGCCTGCAAACAGATCGCTCTTTTCACCGTAATTTTCGACATATCGCGCACGTCGGGTTCGAATTTCGCCAACCTGGGAACGCAGATCCCGATTAAATGCATTGACCTTTTTCTTCACGGTTTTGACAAACCGGCCCAATTGTTCATCATCCGCACCCGCATCAAGCAAGGACTGAAGGGTGTTGAACGAATGCGCCAGGGATTCGGTCGAACCATCCGGTTTCGGTAAATACGTCTGTTCAATCGCACTTAAATCTTTAAGCCGTTTGAGCCAAAGACTAACCCGCAAGAACACCATGCCCCGGGCCGGAATGGACAATTCGTACGCCATTTCGGTACTGATCATAATGCCCCGCAACAGGTCACGCTCTTTATCGTCAAATTCGGCAACAACCAAAAAATCTTCTTTGAGGACATTTTTAAAATAAACGGAAACGCCGATTTCCAACACCGCAACAAGGAAAACGAAGCCCAACAACATCCCCGCCTTGAAGTAAAGGCCGTGAAAAGCCCCACGCTTCAAACCGTTTTGGGTTTTGTCAGATTGATCAGTGTCTTTTACCATTCCGACCGCTTAACCTTTGGTGTTCACATTCCCATTTTTGGGAATTTTGTAACAACTTCACGTGTATTCCACGCTCTCTCCCCCTTGATGCGTTCAAGAAGATACCCTTGTGAATCTATAATAAGTGTTTGAGGCAATTCATTTATCTCCAACACCTCACGCGATATGCGGCGTTTCACATCAATATGCTTAGCAAAAACAATGCCTCTTTCGCGCAAATACTCTCGAACCGGAAAAGCAGCCTCATCAACCGATAGGCCAAGCACAACGTATGAAGCCGGATTCAAGTTCTCACTCAAGGCCTGAAGAGCCGGCATTTCCGCACGACACGGTGCACACCATGTGGCCCAAACATTCAAAATCACAATTTTGCCCCGCCAGTCCGAAAGATGGTCCGTTCCCCCGTCCAGACGTGTCAATTCGATATCGGGAATTTTTTGACGCGGCGATTGTACATCGCAGGCATTCAAGACAAACACAAAACCACTCAAAACACCGTAGAGGACGTAGCGTTTCAGAACACTCATTTTGCCCCCCCAACAGGTTCAGTTTCAGGGCTTGTGTCCGGTTCAAGATCAGATTTCAAATCAAATTCAGGGCCTCGTTCAGAAACTGGTTCGATGGCGGATGCCTGAGCACGGTCACGTTTTTGTTCGTTCAGGGCCTCCTGCCATTCCCAAGCTGCCGACATTGCCTTACGACGAAACGGATCATCTTCTTGGGACAGATGTACGTAGGTTCGAATGGCACCCAGCGCGCCCTCCAGATCACCCAACGCTTCTAGGGCCTCAGCCAAACCGTAATATGCATTGAGTTGATGGGTCTTTATGGACAGCGCTTTGTTGAACGCCTGAGAAGCTTTTTGCGGCTGCTGTTGACCGAGATAGGCAAAGCCGAGATTGACGTAAACCTCCGGCACATGAGGTTTAATACGCTGTGCCATCTCTAGCATTTCGATGGCTTCCATATACTTTTGCGCTGCGAGCAACTGGGCAGCCGCATGAAAATGTTCCCCAAATGCATCCCGTTGCGTTCCCTCACGTGCGGAAAGGTCTTCATCTGTCATTGTCTGATCAGCCGTGTTGAGCAAACGATCAAAGATGAAGCCACCGGCAACGGTGCCGAGTACAACCACGATGCCCGCAACAATCACCTTATGGGAACGCCTTTTTATCATTAAACAGCCCCCTGATGAGCTGCTTGAGACATAAATGGCACTCCGAAGAAGGTCATGAAAGCAACGCCAAAAAGAACCACCACCAAACTAGCGCCGACCACGGGTGAGGGACGCTTGGTGATTCTGAGGTGTATATAAAACGCAACCAACACCCACGTAAGAAACGACCACGTTTCCAAAGGATCCCAATCCCAATATCGCCCCCAGGCATCCTGCGCCCAGATGGCCCCGGCAACCAACATCAAGGTCTCAAAGATAAACCCAACCAAAACGAAGCGAAACATCAGTTCATCAAGCGCCCGGTCCGCTGGCATTGTCGAAAACCGTTCCATCGTTCCAGTGTGGGCCCTTCGCATTTTCCCCCACCCGCGCACCAAAATCACCATGCCCAAACCCAAAGCAACGATGATACAACCGATAAACGCCTTACCGAGCAAAACATGAACGGGCAGCCAGACGGTATTGTACGTTACCGGCAACAAGCTATCGCGGGCCGGAACGAACAACCACCACGCCACCATGACCAGCATAAACGGTAGAACAACCACCAGCATGGGGCGGATTTTTTGAATGAACAGCGCCGCCAGAAAAAGAGCGACATGATACCCCCAAACGCTGCTGGCCAGGGTTTCATGCAAATCGACATAAGGGCCATGGTCAAGACGGTGCCAACGCAACGCGATGTAAATCGTATTGACCACAATTGCCGTGCCTAAGACCACCAATGTGACGACCAGATCTTCACGATGGCGCGCCACACTGGACATTGCCGTAACACTCGCTGCAAGATAAAGGGCCGCCGCCAAGGGCAACCAAAAGCTCTCAGCCAACATGAGGAGCCTCCGTTCCATGGGAGCGATCCCAAGGTTCCATCCGCAATTTTCTGATGACATGCCAAGCTAAGCCACACGCGGCAAGAATAGATGCAGCCAACATCCAAGCCATAATTGGATCATAGAAAACCTTGTATCCCATCCAGGTGCGCACCTCATCAAAGCTCAACGTACCTTCGGACAACGCGATGGACTGACCGGGTTTCAATTCGGTTCTGGTTTCTTCCGTTTCGATGACAAGAATTGGGTTCTTGGGAAGATCAAATTTCCAGGCGCCACTTTCAAAATAAACCGGTTCTGCGATGCGCAACCACAGTTGAACTGCCGGAGAACCATCGGGGGGAGACCATTCGTTTCCCTGGTTGTAATCGTGCAGCGGATAAGACGGTAGATGGATTGAGCCGGTGCGATCTTGACCATCGCGTCCTCTGTACGTCAAAATCGGCGCAAATCCTTTATTAAACGTGGTGTAAAATCGATACCCGTTGAGCACCAAAGGAATGTCATCACCAACCGCATGTGGTCGCCATTGGCCATTATTTTCTCTTAGAAAAACCGTGCTCAGCGTATCGCGGCGGTTCATTCCCATTTCATAATTGATCTGAAATGGGCCTTGAATAAATTGAACCTCTTCAAGACTCCAAGGGTGTAAAAAACCAACTTTGGCTTTCACCGCGGTTGGATCAAAGGCCGTTCCTTGCGTCATTTCGACATGACCATTAAGTGCAAAAAATCGTCCACCGGCCGCCATCAAGGCAATGGCGGCTAAGGCAAGATGAAACACCAACAAACCGCCCTGATTGCGGATCTTGGAACGGGTCACCACCGCCGCCAAAAGATTGATGCAAAGGCCGGCAAAAGGCAGCGTAAGCGACGCACCGATCGAAGAACCGACGGTCACGTCAAACAACCGTTCGACAGCCAACACCACCACAATCGAAAGCAACAGGACAAGCGTCACCCAAAGGGACGAAAAAAACTTTGCTATCTTTATCGCCATCGCAATCATGGCAGATTTTCGCAATTTTCGTTGCTATCGCGCATCCAATCGCGACCACGTTCCCCATTGCCAGGCGCGCCGCTGGAGCCACAATCATTTTCCCGCCAATTTCCGCTGGTGCGCCAATTCCTGACTTTGAGAACCGCATTCAGATAATAAGGGGCCTTGGTATAAGGCGTGCGGGTCTTATTGCGTTTATGCGTGCCAGCGGTTTCGCCTGCTTCAGGTCCTACATCGTTTAAGTTGACCAAAAAGGCTTTGTTTTTCCACCCATGCGGCACCGCCACATGGCACCACGAACAGCGCAACCGACCGATTTTATCGGCATGATAACCGTGCAGGTTTTCATCCTTAGGGCCGCCAAACCCGCTTGGCGTCGAATTTCTGGTCGCGTAGATGCTGTATTTGTGGCACTTGAAACACAAATCACCTTGTTGGCCACTACCGGTTCCGCTGTCCCAATCCCCTTTGAGGATGAAGTTTTTCGTTGAACCATGCGGCCCCCACGGATCACCATTTTCATGGGCCGAATTGTTGTTGGGCACAACGGTTCCATTTGCCGTCGACGAACCGTGACAATCGGAACAATACATCGTTTGCGATCCCACATCGGATGAACCGTTCCATGGCGACAACCAGTTGTTTCTGTTGGCCTTACGAACAGATGCGCTGCGCCCGGTCGGTTCCATCACCGGATGCCAGGATCGGTGATTGCCACCCGGTTCCCCTTTATGGGAATCTGGGGATTGAAATTCCATGGCTTGATTGGTGTATTGCGTCATCCCGTTGGTGCCCGACGGCGTGCAACATCCAAGCGCGGGCGGTGTCGTGTACGCATAATTGGAATGGCACTTCAAACAAATTTGGTATTCACGGGTCACATAACTGTTGGAAACACTGTCCGTTCCCCCCGGTGGTGGATCGCCCCGCTTCACCGTGTAAGACGTCGGGTTGGACATGAACGTGGTGGACCCATAAACCGGTTCCACCCCCCACTGGCCGCGCAGAACCCCTGAAGCAATGTTTGTGTGTCCTGCTGAATGATCATGCGTTCCCGCATCATCAGGAACCGCCGGATTGCTGTTGAACAATCGTTTTTTGGTGACACGGTGAGGATTGTGACAATCGGTGCATTCCGCATGCCGATTCATCGGATTGCCAAGCCCAAGCATTTGTTGCGATTCCAACAGGTCTTTGCCCGATTGGCTGCTGGCCGAAGTCCCGATGTCATGCGTTTCCGGTTGATCCGCGATGGGCATATGACGGGGCAATCCAAAATCGGTCTTGATGTCGGGAACTTGGAAACCGCTGGTTCCTTGATTGACCAACACGGCACCCGATGAGGAATGACACTGATAGCACGTCTCTTCGATTGCCGAATCTCCTCCCGATTTCGGTGTCAAAATGCTGTTTGTGCCTTCTCTCAACAACCGCCGCGCCCCTTCCACCGTGTGGGTGTCATGACAGTTCAGGCACGATCCTTTCCACACCGGAAGGCCGTTGTCGAACTCACGCAAAGACGCCGCTGCGGATGTATAGGTTTCATCCGCCACAAGCGCATTGGCGTGGGCCGAATCCTCCCACCCCGACTTGTTGTGACAGGCCAGACAAATGATGTCGTCTTCTTCGTTGAAGGCCCCCCCCGTCGGCTGCGTTTTTTGAAATCGGTTCAAACGCAAGAACTTGATATTGGCTTCCACCGTATCGCGAATATGAGGGTCGTGACAGGACGTGCATTGCAACTGACCGTTTTCCAACGGTACTTTCGGCAACACCCCAGGTACGCGTGAACCGATATGCGCCGTCGACGTTGGTGAACGCAGTTCACCATCACGATTGGCCAATGCATCATCATACGTAAATGAAATGGGATGGTCATTCGACAAATCGACCCCCAACAACCGCGTAAAGCCGGTTTGAGCCCCCTGCCCCGTTGGCATGGTTCCCCCCGCCCCTGTGCCTTGCATCGAAATGTCCGCCGTGGCCGGGTTTCCATCGGTCAGGGCGCCGTTCAAAACATTGACATTGCCAATCGCAATCGTCCCATCATGACAAGATAGACACACCTTGCTGCTGCCGCCCGGCTGCCCCAGTCCAAGGGCATCCATGGAACTTGAAGAATAATAATCATAGGTGGCGCCGCTGAACGCCCGGTTCCACAGCGGCGCAGCCACGCTGGTGCTGGCACCATGGGGAGTATGACAAAACACGCACAGTTCATTTTCCGTTGTGGCCTTGACGGTGCCGGAACCAGTCACTGAAAAATTATGCTTTGTGTTGGCGATATCGGAAATTCGCCCAGCTTCAACTTTCTGGTGGACGCCAAACACCATCACTGCCATTGCCAAAATCATAAGACTGGCATAAGCACCTCGACGTTTCACGCTCAACGTTGTCTTCATCATCATTCGCTCCCCGTCAATTCCTTGAAGACAACAATCCGGCCATTGAACATATCGGCGACATAAACTTTATCGCCATGAGTCCAAACGCCGCTTGGCAGATAGAATTGTCCAGGCCCCTGTCCCGTACCACCAATGGGCAACAAGAGCTGTCCCTTGTCATTAAAGATCAAAAGATGATCAAAATAAGATTCAACGGCGTAAATGCGCCCATCTTGCGCGACGGCAACACCTTTTGGTCGCGTCATATTGCCGACATTGGCTCCGATTTTTCCAAAGGACAATTTGGCATCATCAAAAGCATCAAAAACCTGAATGCGAAAATTTAACGTATCGGCAACGTAGAGAGCTCCTCCAGAAAACGCTAAATGAGTTGGCGTATTGAACATGCCTGGTTCATTTCCGCGTCCGCCGAGTGTGTCGATCAACGTGCCTTGCGCATCAAACACCTTCAGGTCGTGTGCCACTGTATCTGTCACATAAATACGACCATCCCGGTCATTGCGCGCTATACCGGTTGGGCGTTTTAAAATACCTCTCCCAAAACGGCCGATTGGAGTACCCGCACCGTTCAAGCGGAAGACTTCTCCCAATTCAGAATCCGTAACCAGAAAGCCACCTGCACCATCATCACAAATGGCCACCGGTGTTGTAAAAGACAGCCCTTTGGCGGCTTGATGCCATGTGAGCAATTTTTGAGCAGCCATATCAAACACCAACACGGCTTTATGGCCAGCATCCACCACCAAAACACGGCCCGCAGCATCAACCATGCCGCTTACAGGGCGTTTCAATTCCAAATATTTTGGGTCACCGAAAACAATTCCCACAACCCACGCCAAAAGATTTTTTGATGTGCTGGTATTTTCTTTGGGGACCAAAAAATCCCGTTCACCAATTAAAGTCCCCGCATAACCATAGCGGGCGATTTCAGGGGGCAAAGGCCAAATGGGCCCCCCAACTGTCGGTTCCAGAACAGGCGTCATCGTTTCCGGCTTTACCGTGCAAGCCGCAAGGAAGACAGAAACAAGAAGTATCAAATGCCTCTTCATGTGATTTCAGCCTGGAATGAACAATCCCCCCATCCTGATCGCCTTGATCAAAACTTTGTTGGATTTTGACAATGTTTCCATCGCTTTGACAAAATTGCCTTCTGTGGCCTGTTTTTCGGCAACCAAGCGCACATCTTCAGCTTCTTGCTTTGCCGCTTGGATTTTAGGCAAAAACCGTGGATCCGGTTTTTTCTCCTTTAGGGTCATCTTCAACACTTCGAACAGGCTGTCATTACGATCAACCTCGTATAGATACTCATCTTTCGGGGTGTCGAATTTCAGTTCCCGAACAAGTGTGTCGCCTTGGCGCAATTGTGCCGTATATCCTGTGATCAGGGTATAGGCCGTTTCCATTTCCTCACGCGCCGTTTCCAAATTGCCCGCAGCGAATTTTTTATCGGCATTGTTCAAAAAAGCCCGGACTTGACGAATATTGGCAACGGCCTTTGCACCGGTTTTCTTTTCCTTGGAAACCCGCTCATAGGCCTTGAGAAATTCAAGGACAGAATTTTTGCGCGTTTGATAGGCTTTTGTAAGTCGTTTCTTTTTTCCATCACCGCCAACCAATTTGCGCGCAACGCCGGTGATCATCGTAAGGGCTTGATTGAGTTTTGCATCGGCAACCGCATTTTGTCCGGACGCCAAATCTTCCGAGGCCTCACTGACAAGCCGCCGCGCTTCTTTAAGAATTTTATGGGCCTCAGCATCACCACTGGTGGTGATCAACTTTGCGGCAACACCTCTTTCAACCAAATTTTCAAAGTATTTGATTTTCTGTTGAACGGTTTGCGTGGTGACCGGCAACCGTTTGGCACCTTCCGCCCATGCAATGGGTACAACAAACGCAGGACATATCGCCAAACCCAAAATAAAACCGATTACTTTTTTCATTTTTTGTTCTCCTGTGGCCACCCCAAAGCATGTGGTTTGGAAAAAATTCCACATCTATTTCCGGGCCTCGGCCACCGCAGAGGGTTGAATCAAGTCACCGCCCTTGTTGCCCCATGAATTTCGTTCAAATGTGATGACGGCGGCGATGGCATCGGCGGTCAATTCATCTTTCCAGGCTTGCATTGCCGTATCTTCAACACCATTGAGGACCGTGTTCAAATGCAGTTGCGCCGGGCCGTTGGCCATCTTGCTCCCGGCCAGGGCGGGAAACATATCGGGCACGCCTTCACCAGCTTCACCGTGGCAACCTGCGCAATTTTCTTCATAAACACCGGCACCCCGCGTCATCGCTTGGTCCATGGTCATATCGGCTAGGGATTCTGCAGGCGTTTCTTCCTCTTCGATATCGTCTTCCGGTGGAGGGGCCGTGGCTTCAAATATTTTTTGAACATCGATCGGTTGAATTATACCGCCACGATTTCCCCAGGATTCACGTTCGAAAGATATGACCGCAGCCAACTCTTCAATCGATAAATCTTCACGCCACGGCTGCATCGCCGTATCGTCCTTACCGTTGAGAACGACATCAATATGTTCGTCAACCGGACCAACGGCAATCTTGCTGCCTTTTAAAGCCGGGAATGTGTCGGGCACACCTTCACCCTGTTCACCGTGGCAACCAACGCATGTATCTTCATAAACCGTTGCGCCCAACTTGATCAGTTCACCGCGCTTGAAGGTGCGTAGAGGTTTATTTTGGGCCGTTTGTGGGGGAGGGCCATCAGATTTATTTGCGGGAACAGCGTTTTTATTTTCCTGACTTTGGTGTCTCTTGGATTGATCGGCCACTTCTTGTTTGGTTTTTTTCTTCGAATGACAGCTCCGACATTCCGAAACTGGAAACGCAACCTTGCCATGACAAACACCGCAATATTGCCCCGCCAGAATGGCCGCCATACTGACCTTGTTGGCGCCTTTTTTGGGTTTAAAAATTTTAGGATGACAGTTGCTACACTGAAGCCATTGGGTGTGAGGTTTATGCGGATACACCACATCAGGCATACTGCCCTTGACTTCACGCACGATGTCCAAATTCAAGATTGTCATTTTTTGGCTGTCGTCGGTCAAATCGGCGCGTGGCTCAATATGTCCCTCATTAAGTGCTTTAACCCAATCTACATGGTTGCCAACGCGGCTTTTGGGCAAGTCGGCAAAGGCTTCTTTGGGGGGTTGCAAAATTTCCGTTCCGGCATTTTCAGGATCATGGAATCCATCTTTCATTGGCGGCAAATTAAAATTTGCAGGCCCTTTGAACAAGCGGTTAAACCGGTTTGCCGAACTGGTTTTGGATTTTTTGGCAACTTTTTCAACACTTGTTTTTTGTTCCGACGAAAGAGCCGCATCCACCCAAAACCCCGCAATGAGTACATGCACAACAAAAATAGAAAGCGTAATTTTTTTCATCTTGTTCATGACCGCCCGCTCTATTTTTTTTCAGCCGGTTTGGGAGGAACGACCAATGTATCCAGCGTGCTGTTGTGCACATTGGTTTTGTCATCGATGTTTCCGCTATGGCAGAGGTTGCAATTTTCCACGGACCAAGCAATTTCACCGTTGTGGCAAGCACCGCAATACTCACCTTCAAAAATTTTCACCATTGAAATGTCATTGCCCCCGGCCTTGAACTCAAACCCCAAATCCGCGTGGCAAACCTTGCAGCGAAAGCGGATGCGATGGAACCAATGGGGAAACACCGGCGGACGCATATCAGCGTCACTGGAATAATTGTTGATGACAACATCACCATATTCAGCCCGAGCGTCATGGGTGGACAAAAGCACAAACACAGCCAGTGTGATGGTGCACACCACCCCCACAACAAAAATTTGTTTTCCGCCCCACACGTTCCACATGTTTTATTCTCCGCCGGGACACTCTACTGAGATCCGGTGTTGTACCGGTTTCATGTCCCGCTTTTCTTTTCGTCATTCAGGATATTTGCCCTCTGGCCAAACCCTGGAAGGGGCAAAGCAACAACCGGGCCACATTTCACCCCCCTCTTTTTCCTATGTCTGTCGATCATTCATTCACAAAATCAGGAATGACATTCCCAAAAACGGGAATTGTCTGCCCGGAAGGGGCCTAAAAACTTCTCAAAATGCTGAGAACAAAAATATCTGAGATTTCCTTTTGTTGATTTTGACTGAATTGCAAGCGCCCCTGCACAGCAATCTGGCCAATGGTGTATTTGAGTGTCGTGGTCAATTCTCGGTTCCATGTGACCGAGTCAGTTTCCGCATCTTTAGCGGTTTGAAATGAAACTGGGGCAAACGTGCTTGATGCAAGGTTCAAGCGTGTATCCAGGTCCAAAGCGCGCACACTTAAAAAATTACGCCTCTGATAACCAATCCCACCTTGGGAACTGCTGTTCCAAACCCCTTCCCCGCCACCTTGAACCTGCCTTGAAACCTGCAAGGTTATGTTGGCATTCCAGCTGCTGTTGATGTCGGGCTCCAGCCCTTTGGTGATCTGCATATTAAACAACTGACTGCTGGACTGGTTTTCTCCCCCAAGAGCGCGTGTGTCCGCGGCACTCAAACTCATAAGCGTCCAGCGTTCTCCTTCCATTTCTTGAAAGGATGCAACGGTGCTGTGCGATATGTTCGGCACCACGCCGTCGGAGGTGGATTGCTCCAGGGATGCATTCTGATTGGCGCTCCAATCGATATTTCCCAAAAACGGAACAACAACGCCCCGGGCAAACGTTTGCCCCCCTTTTATCGTTTGGGAATTTGCGAAAGCATCTGTATTTCCGCCTTGCGCATCAACACTGCCACCGGCATTCCAATACCAGCTGCCCCCCCAAAGCGTTTCCGGCAAAGCGGTATAGTTCAAGTTTGCAGAACCGCCCACGAGAATGGCATTTGACAGATCATTCTCATTCCCTTCGATGTCGGTGTCTGTGGCGGCTGTGGAATTCGTACTCACATCCCGAAGGGTTCCGTTCAAAGACACATCCCCGGTCAATTGATCGGTAAAATCGTATATGAGCCCGACACGCCCATTATACGTGGAACGTTTGCTCGACGTATCCCCGGATACCGTTGAATCATTGGTGTAATTGGTTTCAGTCGTATCCGAAAGGCCACCCCAAACCACGGAAACGGACATGGGAGAATCTTCCGGTGTCCACCTGAGTGTCGATGTGGCCTGCATGGTCGTTACATCGCGTTGCTCAGCAGTTGTTTCGGCGGTATCCAGTAAAAAGCTTGATGTGCTGTCATAACTGACGCTTTCCCACGGTGTATATTGGTGGCGTATCGACAATGCTGCCGTATCTTGATTTTCCGCTTCGCTGGTTGCCGTTGCCGTGGAACTGGTTTCGTTCCCGGGGCTTTGGTCGCGGGTTGAATACCGCACTCGCACACCGACTTCATTGTCGGTAAAAACCTTATCCCCCCCAATTGAAATAGAACTGGTTGTGACGTCCGCACTGTCGCTTTGGCTAGATACGGAATGATCCATATTGGTTGAAAAATTAAGGGTTTGATCCCAACGCACTTTTGAACCGAGGCCAATGGTTTCAGATGTGGACCACTGGCTTGAATCGGATGTTGATTGCGATGTATCAGTTCTGGCGTAGGAAAGAGTTGTGGGATAGTTGCTCAGCGGTAAGAAGTCTACATTGATTTCTCCGGTGATATTTCCAGCATTGAACGTGTCGTTTCCCTCTGTACTGCGATTTTGAGACAGGGTCATAAAACCATTTACGGTCGAAAACCATGGTTGCCAGATATAGCTTTGGCCAATCAATGTGGTGTTCGCCAAATGGCGAAAAGTTCGGTCATTATCCCCGCTTTTCAGCGTTTGAAAGGTGTAACCAACATTGCCACTGATCGCCACAGGCGGAAGTGGAATGTTGAAAGATGAAATATCTGGCAATAAAGTTTCCGACGCCTGATCTTCAGCACTCAGGCCGTCAACAACAAAACCAAACAGCACAAACCCAAACGCCAGAAGACTGGGCAAAACATTGCGTTTCACCCTTTGGCACAACCGCAAGAACACACATCCTGCCCAAACCATTTCTTCTTCCAACATGTCACAGGACAACCCCACTCAAGACCTGGGTCGTAAAACCCCAGTCACGAGAAGCGCGTTCCATCACCAAGTTGAACGTTTATTCGGTATGTAGTTGCCGGATTTTCCGCATATGCCCACCCAACAAACTTCACCCTATTCGTTCACGACATCTTTGGTGATTTCTGCTTTGATTTCTTGTTTAGGCATCATGAGAATTGGGTTGATGGTGACATTTGCAGCAGTCCTCACATCCTTTTGAAAGTCATCCCACTGACGATCAGAAGTTGCCCGAACGTAAAGGTCATGAGCCCGTTTTTTCGATTGATCCAAAGACACAAGCCGCGCCTGAGTTCGATCGTTCAATTTGAAAATGGCATAGCCCTGAAGAATGCGTATGGGATCGGAAACCGTTCCGATGTCCATTTTGTCGACAACGTCCTGGGCTTCTTCAGACAGCATACCTTGGTGGAGGTATCCCAAATCCCCACCCTGCGCGGCGCTGTCATCCGTTGAACGCAATTTGGCAATGGCGGCAAAATCACCACCATTGTTGATTTTTTTCAGAATGCTTTTGGCTTCATTTTCCGCTTTCGACCAAACACTGGTGTGCGACGATGGATCAACACCAAGCAAAATGACGGAAACACTTTGCGTAACCGGTTCCGTGAACAGTGTTAGATTGTTTTCGTAAAATTTTTCCACCTGTTCATCACTTGGCGGAGAAACGTCGCGAACCTTTTTTTCCAATAACGCAAGCAACGAACGTTTGACAAATTCAGCCCGAATTTTCGGCAACGTACGATCACGTTGTTCTTCCCATTTTTCGTTGCCTCGATACCGCAACTCAACGGCATCCAAGCGTTTTTGGATGGCCTCTTCTTCTGGTTCAATCCCTTGTTTGATGGCTTCGTTCATCAACAAGTTTTCCAAAATCACTTCTTCAATGACTTCGGCACGCAATTCAGACTCTTTATTTTCCGGAACTTTCGAATGGAAAAATTTAGCCTGGGCCGCACCATTGAGTTTGGTGTTGTAGGCTTCCCAGGAAATATCCATTCCATCGACAACCGCAGGGGGTGTTCCATCCATAGATACGAGAAGCAACGTACGCCCCGGAATCATAAAGCGCGCACCCGCAGGTGCCACCGAAACCACCTCTTGGGCTTTTTTTGCAACGTCAGTTTTTTCGCCTTGCGGGGCAGTTTCGGTGCTTTGCCCTTGCACCGTCACCAACGGAAAAAATAAGGCCATCAAAAGGCTTCCGCAAAGCCATGCACCCTGCATCTTCAGCTTTTTTGCCATCTTTGATTCTCCACCGTACGTTCCCTCAAATCCGCCCAACGCGTTTGCTTCGAACCGATTTCGTCGATTTCATTTAGAATGCGGAGAGGGTGCCTTTGACGGCACCTTCTCCTAATCTAAACAAGTCCTCTGTCTGTTGATTATTTGACGTGGCAAGACAGGCAAACGTTACTGCTCTGGTTGTTGATGCGCAGAAAGACGTTGCTGGTACCACCATCAGGGCCATTGTGCGGATCATGGCAGCTGGCGCATTCCACACGTGGCTTACCATCCGCACGGGTGAACAAAATCATGTCAACCTTTTCACGGTCCGCAGAACCACTGCCCTTACTGTTGACCCAATACTGGGTATTGCTGTTGATCGAAGCGGACGACGGCGCCACATAGCTGGCAACATCCGCACCGCCCGTGTGACCGCCATACACGATGCCGATCGGGTGATCATTGCGCAGGTCGGTGCCAACCACGGGAATAGGCGTGCCGGTCATTGCAGCCAGGCCGGCAAACTGCGCGCCTGCCGCGTTGTAACCATCACTGGCCGTTGTGGTCGGGGCGTTCAAAACCGCATCCATGGCTTGTGAACCGTCGTGGCACGACAAGCATGCCAAAGACACAGAACCGACAGCAGCTTCATCACCATCCAGGGTCGCCGTACCCAGTGTTGAATATGTGGTGTAGCTTGCCGGAGACGGCAGCTTTTTGTTCCAAAGCGGTGCTTCAGCCGTGATATCAGAACCGTGCGGCGTATGACAGAACACACACACTTCCGTGGTCGTGCTGTTTGCCGCAGCCCCCTGACCGGCCCCCGCGGAACTCAAATCATGTTTGGACCCCACAATTGATCCGGCTTGAACGCTCAATGCGCCCAATGTCAGCACGGAAGCCATACCAACCATAGAAACAACTTGTTTTAGGTCCGTGCCAAACACCTTATTTTTTAACATGGTCATTTTACCATCCTCCGTCCTCAGGAGACTTTTGCATCCTCGTAACAAGCTGCCTCTCCCCCGGGTGAACACTTTCTCTCCCCCATCTAAGCAGGTTCCATGCCACTTTTAATTTGTTATAAATTTCATATACTTAAGATGATTTTGTGTAATTTTTCTTCTCATATTCGAGAGTCTGTAATTGACATTTCTCCGTTTCGAAAAAATGCACCCGCTCACTTGCCGACAAAAAAAGCCCCGCCAATACGGCGGGGCAAAGTTGGTCTGTGCATTGTTGCGAAAAACTGTCCAAGTTACTTTTGAACGGCCTCCGGCACACCCAAGGTGGCCGGTCGATAAATTTCTATCTTGCGGAAAAATTGATCGGCCAAATAAATACGTCCATCATCCCGATCCACCGCAACCCCCATCGGCAACATATATTTACCTGGGAGATCTTGCGTCGAACGGGCACCAATCCACATCAACAATTGATGTTCGGCATTGAAAATTTGAACATTTCCAAATGCCGTATCGGAAACGTAGATGTTGTTGTCTTTGTCCACCGCAATATTTTTGGGGCGGGCAAACTGGCCCGAACGTTTGCCAATCGCACCAAAGGAAAATTTAAATTCCCCGTTCTGGGTGAACCCTTGAACGCGAAAATTTCCGCCATCAACCACATAGAGCGTTCCATCGGGGCCAATGGTCGCATTGAGAGGCAGGTTGAATTCACCGGGTCCATTTCCACGCGTGCCAATGTCTTGAATGTGATTCCCATCATGATCAAAAACAACCACACGATGACGTATGGACGATACCCCCCCTGTATCAACAACAAAAATCCGACTTCCATCTTCCGTCACGGCAATACCTGTGGGTCGGTCAAAATGGCGGCGGCCATCAACTGTGCTGAGGTAATCCCCATCACGACTGAAAATGACAACACGTTTTTGAGTGGCATCAACGACGTACAAGCGATCCTGCGCATCCAAGGCGATGCCTAAGGGCTTGGCCAAGGCCCCAACCCCCTCCGTGCCGATATCGAAATAGTTGCCGTTTTCTATGTCAAAAACATGGATCAGGCGGGCCACGCTGTCGCCAACATACATTCTGCCCTTACTGACCGCCAAATCATATGGCTTGGCCAAGCCCACCCCACTGGCGCTTCCGCCTGTGGCAAACGCTTTCAAGCGATCTTGGGTCGACAACGTCACCACATCGCCACTACCTGAAATGCGTCGTTCAAAGTAAAAGCGGGGTTCACTGGGTGGGTCGGGCCAGATGGTTTGGATGTCTTGCAACGCAGATGTATCAGGTGTCGCACATGCGGAAACAAGCAGCGCAACCGCCCCCACCCCAATCCATTTCATCCCTTGGCGCATTATCTGCATCATCACAATCCTCAGTAAAACTTTCCATTGTCACATTACGTCGAGAGCAACCCCCAAGAGGGGTGATTATCATCAATCCGTCGCTATTGGGGTTTTTCATTTTCAAGCGTTTCGGCACACAGAAAATCACCAAGCACTCTGTCCGTTTGCGCAGAATCGCGAAGAAACACTTTTTCAATATCTTCAACACCATGCTTACGCAGCAAGCGACACGTCACAAGCGCCATAAAGTCATAATCTGCGCCAATGTCTATGATGTTGAGCGTTAGGGCATCGCCCGCCAAGCTCTTAGACGTTACTCCATGCACCGTCGCTTCGATCTCATCCAGAGCTTTTTGGGTTTCCGCCCACGTGGGCAGTGAAAATCCAGATAAGAGAACAAACACAGCAATGACTTTCTTCATCGTTATCCCTCACTTCAAAACGTGCAGTGTTGTTTTTGCCTTCCCCCAAATATGCAAAATCCACGCCATTTAACGAGTTCGCCTTGGAGTTAAATTCAACACGAATTGAAAGTATGGATTCTCTGATTCATGAAAATGGATCAACACGCATGCTCACACATTCCTCACGGCTAAGAGCAATTCTAAACAAAGAGGACTCCAGGCCCCCACGATGAGAAATGGCACGGTTTATGCTTAAGCCAGAGGCATGTTTTCGGCGGTTCCAAATCCAATTGGTGGACAACCGCATATACATGAACAAAACAATTTAAGTCCGCAGTAGGAGCTAAAATGCGACGTGCCTTGGCAACTGGAATGAACACACACTGCACCTTGGTGGTGATGTTCTTCATATTCATAGGTCTTCCCTTGACGGCGCAAGCATCAGGAACCGAGCCGCACACGCACGACACCAACCATGCGCAACACGACAGTACCGCATCATCCTCAAACGGTGGTCAACTCAAACCCCTGGATGAAGGGGTCAGGGCCTTAAAGGGAGTCGCCATTTATCGCCGTGACTGTTTGGCCTGTCACGGAAAATCCGGGGCAGGAGACGGCCCCAAAGTGATCAAACTTTCCGTTCTCGTACCAAACTTCACACTGGCGGAAGCAATCGTCGATCTGCCGCAAGACAAGATGGTTCGCAGTCTCAAAGACGGCCATAAAAGTGGCGCCGCTTTTGGTCCTTTACCGTCTCTTTCTCAGCAGGAAATCGAAGACGTCGTCAAATACATTCAAGACGCATTTATGCTGCCCGCATATGTTTCCGATGCAAGCATCGGTCGTCAAATCTATGCGCGCACCTGTAGCGTTTGCCACGGCGACAAAGGCAACGCTGCATCCTGGGCGCAGAACAGCCTGGACCCAGCCCCTTTTGATTTCACATCTTACAAAGCCAAGAAACTGTCCCGGCGACATATGATCAACACTGTGACCTATGGAACAGACAACACCGCCATGGTCGGATGGGCCACGCAACTGACCAAAGAAGAACGCTCCGCCGTCGTCGATTACGTTCGCGGCACGTTCATTTTTCCTGGTGAAACCTTAGCGATCGGCGATGGCAACGACAACCACAGTCATGGTGAGCAAGGCCACAATGGCAATGAATTCGACATGACCCGACCATACGCCAACGGCTTAACG
>Ga0070729_10002617_pt1 | contig 22795 bp, 16 predicted proteins | sample tdDd472_FD_66725 | JGI IMG/M metagenome (GOLD analysis project Ga0070729, IMG submission 66725) | Marine sediment microbial communities from the Atlantic coast under amendment with organic carbon and nitrate - tdDd47.2 | ecosystem: Environmental > Aquatic > Marine > Coastal > Sediment | place... | reverse complement strand
ATTTTTATATTTTGATTTGGTGAACGATACTCTCCTTGGAAGACTTGTATTAGTACCACTTTTTGATTTGAAGAAACTGTAGAGAATGTCTCCACTCTGCTAATTGGTATTGCAGAGTTGCGTTCAATAATAGGGCAAAACGCCTCAACAGGAATTCCGGTTGGCGATTCTTGAAGGGCTGAAATTCCAAGTGTAAAAGGAGTTACATCGGTTAAAACGACATCATCAAGAGCTTGTTCGTTCATTTTAAGGGCGCCTTGGATTCCTGCACCAATTCCAACGGCAAGGTCGGGGTTAACATCCTTCCTTGGAAAACGACCAAAAACCCTGGCTACCATTTTATTGATTACATCCATGCGTGTTGCTCCACCGACTAAAAGAACATCTTCTAATTCATTGGGGTCAAATTTCGAATCGCGTAGAGCTTGTTCAATGGGCGTCTTTAGCCTTGAAACTAATGGGGTACAAGCTTGCTCGAAAGAATGGCGAGATACATTAAACTCAATCTTATCTTTTTTAATTAAACAATTGAATGTGATGCTTTTATGGTCTGTCAATTCCCTTTTTGCCATTTCGAACTTTCGCAATATAGCCTGCTTTTCGACTGGAGTAAGGTCAGCCGTATTAAGGGGCGGTGTGTGATTTACCATATGATATTCAATTAATTCTTCTGTGAAATCTTCTCCACCTAGAAAATTGTCTCCTGCAGTAGCTTGAACCTCAATCACCCCCTCAAAAAGTTCGAGTACCGAAACGTCAAATGTTCCACCCCCTAAGTCCAGCACCAAAATTTTGGTTTCAATCTCTTTGTTGTGCAAGCCAAATGCGATTGATGCTGCGGTAGGTTCATTTAACAGTCTTTCGACTTTTAGGCCTGCCAGTTCTCCCGAGTTCCGGGTGGCATTTCTTTGTTGTTCATTAAAATAAGCAGGGACACTAATCACCGCCTCTTGAATTGAGCATCCCAAAAAGGTTTCGGCGTCGTCTTTCAGAGATTTCAATACCAAGGCGCTTAACTCTTCAGGACGAAATGTTTTTTTTCCTAATTGGTACTCATAGTCGGTTCCCATATGTCTTTTAAATAGGGTTGCAGTTAGATGCGGATGGGTAATGGATCGCTCCAAAGCGGATCTTCCAATCAAAAGTTTTCCATCGTCATCAATCGAAACGGCAGAAGGTGTCAAGAACTCGCCCAGTGCATTTGGAATTATAGTTATTTTGTCATCAATGAATGCGGTAACAACACTGTTTGTCGTTCCAAGGTCAATTCCAATAATCATAGATCATCCATAAATTCAAGTTTACCAAGGTGTAGAATCCATCCAACCATCATTTTAGGACACCGAGATCAACTCTACAATTGGGAAAGCACGCTTTGGCAGCTGTTTAGGCACTTCACCTAGAAAGTGTCCGGTGTTTTCCATAATGGTTTAGGCATAATTCTAAAAAGTAATTCAAAGAACATGTCGTTCCCAGAGGATGTCAGTTAGAAAGACGTGAACAGGGAAATTACGGTGTCTGTTGCTGGCTAATCCATTCATGTAAAGAATAATTCGTGTATTCGGTATGATTCATGAATTTCGAAAATTCCTTTTCAAAACCGTTTTGGAAGGCAAAGGCCTTGTTTCCTGGATAGTTCACAAAAAATTCAAGTTCCCTATTAATGCTGGGTCTTTCCCTTGCATAGATGACTTCAACCTCCTCACCGGATTTTTTCTTTCCAAATATTTTTTTGGGCCCATAGGCTTTGCCTGAATAAAAACGTCCATTGACCTCATAGGTGAAATCAATCGCCCAACCGGTTGGCGCCCCTCTCATGAAATAAGCTTTTTTTATGATTCCAGTAGTTAATTGTCCGCTTTCAAGAATCATAAAATTACTTCTCATAGTTTCCGTTTTTCTGGATCTCATACTAAAGATGGCCACAAAAAAAAAGGGCAACACAAGTAAGGACCCAACAACTAAATTCACCGGCCACTCAATCTTATTTTTATGTTTCATTTCAGACTCTTTTTTGTGGTTTTGAATTCGAGAGCTTGGCAATGAATGCTTCTTAATAAGGGGGGTTATAAATCCTTCCCACTTTTGGGGGGCGCTAAAACTCAATTGTGATTGTTCCGGGATTTGAATAGCCATTGCCATTATTGCCAAATAGGGTGACTTTGTAGGTTGTGTTCTTGCCTAAGGTGAAATAGCTTTTTTCACCAGATTCAGAGACAACCTCATTGAATCCTGCGGTAAGGGTAATTGGTTCGCAGCACCTCAGACTTGATTCAAAGATTTTTTGACCATTCTGATCAACGATTTTTATTTTTTCGAACCCCAATCCGTATTCGCCTAAAAACAAATTATTAATTACAAATGATTTGTCTCTGTTCTGGATATCAAAACTCGGCCCTGAGAAATACAACCACCAAATACCAAGGGAGATTGCTACGATGAGGAACACAAAAAAAACAATGGCAATTGTTTTAAGATAAACCACACGAAAGCTCGATAATTCATCATTTTTAAGCCTGTTGCCAGGCTCACTCACAAGTATAGCTCAATATGAGGCCAAGATTTCAAACGAACGGGCAAGTGGTTTATATACGGAACCCTATTGTGACACGCTTTCTACATGCAAATTAGTTTGGTTTCAGATGAGTGCCGCAAAGCGGTATCCGCTACCTTCCTTTCAAAGCTCTCCGATTCTGTTGTGTTTCAAACCTCTGTTTCCATTTGGTGTTTATGGCCTTCGGAGAAAAGCCATGTCCTCATGAATGGGTCGGGCTGGTATGGGTGGTACCTTAGAGGAAGGCTACCAGCGTTTTTTCTTCAACTTTTGAAGGGAATTCCCATTGAGATTCTAGGCACCTATGGACTAGTTTGTGCAATTGATGTTAAGAAGGCGTACGCATCAACTGAAACCTGGTGTTGCTAGCCACTTTCATCGGCACTAGCACAGGTAATCCAGGTGACAGCTGTGAAAATTTTGTGTTAAGGCGGGTTTCGAAAAATGGCTCCAAGCATAATTGAACCAACTAGTTAATTGTAATTTGAAATAAACCGGAATTCCCATTCCTATTAAACAATTTTACTTTTAATAGGGGTTGTTATAATGGGCTCAGGAGTAGAGCGGACGGGTCCGCCACCCAATATTTACGGAGGTATATTCATGGCAAACGCAATCTTTAATGTTCCCACGCCAAAGAACGAACCGGTACGCCAGTACGCGCCGGGTAGTCCAGAGCGGGAGAGCCTTATGGCTCGCTTGGAATCGATGGAAAAAGAAACCGTCGAGATTCCCCTGATTATTGGTGGAAAAGAAATTTTTACGGGAGAAACAGACACCTGTGTGATGCCTCACGATCATCAACATGTCCTGGGAACCTATCATCGTGCCTCTGAAGAACACGTTCAATTGGCCATCGACGAAGCCCATAAAGCGTGGCAGACCTGGTCGGAAATGCCCTGGCAGGAGCGCGCGGCTATTTTCCTGAAAGCTGCAGATCTTCTCGCCGGTCCCTGGAGAGACACCCTGAACGCGGCCACCATGCTCGGTCAGAGTAAGACCGCATTTCAAGCTGAAATTGATTCTGCCTGCGAACTGATCGATTTCCTGCGATTCAATGTCAAGTTCATGAGCGATATTTACACACAACAACCTGATTCTTCTGCGGGCATGTGGAACCGTCTTGAGTACCGTCCCCTGGAAGGCTTCATCTTTGCCGTTACCCCATTCAACTTCACGGCTATCGCGGGTAACCTGCCAACATCTCCGGCCATGATGGGTAACGTTGCCCTATGGAAGCCGAGCCACACGTCTATTTTCAGTGGTTATTACTTGATGAAACTCTTCAAGGAAGCGGGTCTTCCCGATGGCGTTATCAACTACATTCCCGGAAAATCACCCAAGATCTCCAAGGTTGTTTTCGAGTCACCTGAGTTTGCCGGCATTCACTTCACCGGTAGCACCGGTGTCTTCCAGAGCATCTGGCAGCTCATCGGCAACAACATTGCCAAGTACAACAGTTATCCTCGCATTGTAGGGGAAACAGGTGGAAAGGACTTCATCTTCGCCCACGAATCAGCAGAGATCGATGCATTGGTTACTGCCATTGTTCGCGGTGGATTTGAGTTCCAAGGTCAGAAGTGTTCGGCCGCAAGCCGGGTTTATGTGCCCAACACCATTTGGCCCGAAGTTAAAAAACGTCTTATCGCGACAATCGAAACCATTAAAGTGGGCGATGTGAGGGATTTCAGCAACTTTATGGGTGCCGTGATCGACGATCGCGCCTTCAAGAAAATCAGTAACTACATTGATCAGGCTAAAGAAAGTGATGTGGCAGAAGTCATCGCAGGTGGTGGCTATCATGGCGAAAAAGGCTATTTCATCGAGCCTACGGTGATCGAAACTACGGATCCCAAATTCGTGACGATGATCGACGAGATTTTTGGTCCCGTTGTCACGATTTACCAGTATGATGCAGCAAAACTGGATGAAGCGCTGGCGCTTTGCGATACCACATCAGCCTATGCCCTGACTGGAGCCATCTTCGGTAAAGATCGCCAAGTCTTGAATCACATGGCAGGTGCCTTGCGTCACGCCGCCGGTAACTTCTATATTAACGATAAACCTACGGGTGCCGTCGTTGGGCAACAGCCTTTCGGTGGTGGTCGGGCCAGTGGAACCAACGACAAAGCCGGGTCTTCCATCAACCTGATGAAGTGGGTAAATGCACGGACCATTAAAGAAACCTTTGTACCTCCTGAGGATTACAGGTATCCTTATATGGATTAAACGTATTAGGTAGGATCGATGTCCATCTCCGGAAATCTTTCGACAATGAATTTGTCAGAAATTCTGCAGTGGCTCCAAATGGGACAGAAAACGGGGACACTGCAGATTTCCCAAGGAATGGTCACCAAGGAAATCTACTTTAAGGGGGGGAATGTCTGTTCGGCATCCTCCTCTGATCCCAGCGAGTTCATGGGACAATTTTTGTTGAACTCCAATAAATTGAGTGAACGCCAGCTGAAAATCGCCCTGGAGATGCAGGACCGGGACAAGGAAATGCTGGGAAGTATCCTGCTCAAGCAGAACATTATCTCAAAGGACGAGCTTCTGAAGATCCTGGAGCAGGTTTCGGAAGAGATCATTTACGATTTGTTCCTCTGGGAAGAAGGCAAGTTCGAATTTAAAGACGGTCAATTACCCGAGCGGGAAATTGCTATTTTTAATATGGATATTACTCACCTGATTCTTGAAGGTGTGCGTCGGTCAGATGAATGGAGCCGAATTCGGGCTGTTTTTCCCAACGAGGAGGTAGTAGTCAAACTCGTCGTCCCGCAGATTCTCAATTCACTGCCATTGCATGTCAATGAAACAGGCCTCCTGCGCCTGGTCGATGGACGTAGAAACTTGAAGGGGATTGCCCTCGAGATTCGCAGTAACCTGTTTAATGTCTCCAAAGCGTTTTATGATCTTTATGAAGCAGGTCTGGTGGCTGTTGGGGATTACAGCGCGAATTTCCTTAGAGTTGAGAAAGAAGAGACCCTCGATCCTTCCGAGAGTCAGATTCGGAAAATTGAAATGCTCATTTCCGAGGGGAAACTGGATAAAGCGCAGTTGGAAATTGATAAATTAAAGACGGTCACACCTAAACATCCCAAGCTATTCATGCTGACTGAGGCGTGTCAGGAAAAACTTCTCGAGACGACCGCGAAACAAATGATCAAGTTTAGCGCCATTCCACAGCTTTCGATGGCAGTAGAGGAAATTACCAAACTACCTCTCTCTCCAGAGGAAGGTTTCATTGTTTCCCGTATCAATGGGGTGTGGGACGTGAAATCGATCATGAAAATAGCCCCCTTCGACGAAACCGTATCGTTGAAAACCTTTAAGAAATTTTTGGATGATGGAGTCATAACCTTTCGATGAACCAGGACAAGCAACCCTCACCACGTCGAGAATTTGATCTCGACCAAATGAACCTGCACGCCGATGTGTCGGTCGATCGGTTCCAGAATGATGAACCGAAATCGGTACAAACGGTCAAGGTAAAAAGAAAATCGAAATCAAAAGAGCTTTTTTTCTCCGCCTTTTTGAACTTGGTCCTGGCAGGAGCTTTCGGATTCCTTTTTTGGGAACGCCAACAGAACCAGGGACAGTTCCAGACACAAATGAATGCCTTAAATGCAGAGAAAGCGAAAATTTTCACCGAACTCCAATCGGCAAAGGCACGCATTGATGACCTGGAAGGTAATAACAAGCAGCTTCACGCGAAGGGGCAAACCCTTTCCGAAAAAGAAAAGCAGCTCAGTAATCGAGTGGAGAAGGAGCGGGAGCAGGTTCAGAAGTATAAGAACGAAATCGCCTCACTGAAGAAAGATCTCGCAAAACAGGAGAAGTCTGCAAAGGATAACCTGAATCGTTACAACAGTCTGAAGGCAAGCTCCAAGAAAAAAGAAACCCAGCTCAATGAAAAGATAGGCTCATTGGAAGCCCAAATTATCGAGAAGGATACGGACTTCCAAAACCAGCGTAATGAACTGAGTCGCCAGGTCGAGACGTTGCTTCAGGAACGCAAAAACCTGAAGCTTGAAGTGACACGTTACCAGGGCCAGATTCAAGCAGAAGCTCAGGCTGGTCGGGCGGCCATGCAGGAACAGGGGCGCCTAAATAACGAAAACCGTGTGCTCAGCGACAAAGTGCGCAGGATGGAATCGGAAGTGAAGACCTTGAAGGCCCAGGTCAAAGATCTAAAAGAAGTGACCACAGGTGAGCTTGTTCCTTTCTCAACAGATGTCACGTTGCCGGTCCCACATTACAAGGAACCCGTTCCCAAACAGATTAAATGGCCACGAGGAACCGATTTCGTCGTCGTTCATATGCAAATCACCGAATCCGGTGCCGTGAAAGAAATCTACTTCCCTCAGGGGCAATTCTTGGATTCTGAATTTCAGAGTACGATTAGCCCAACCTTCTTCAAATGGAAGTTTTCGCCGCCTAAGTATCGCAATTTGAACGTGAAAACCTGGGTGCCCGTCGTTGTTCGAAAACAATGAGTGATGATGCCGTTCAACAGATAAAATCTGAACTGAGTCTCGTCGATGTTATCGGGCGTTATACGACGTTAAAAAAGAAGGGAAACCGCTATTTTGCCTGCTGTCCCTTTCACAGCGAGAAGACACCTTCATTCAGCGTAGATGCACAGAAAGGTTTCTTTTACTGTTTTGGCTGCAAAAAAGGCGGTGATCATTTCAAGTTCATCCAGGAAATCGAGAATCTCAGCTTTGTCGAGGCCCTTGAGTTCCTTGCCGATCAGGCTGGAATCGAATTGCCGAAAAGGGGGCTAAAGGGACCCGACCGCAAGACGGTGGATCTCTATCGCGCCATCAATGAGCAGGCACTTCTTTTCTTTGAGAAGCGTCTGGATCGCGATGGGGATGTGCGCGCCTACCTCGAGAAGCGGGGAATCCACCATTCGACCATGAAGCTCTTTCGTCTCGGCGTGGCTCCAGACTCGTGGGATGGTCTTTTTCAAAAGCTGCGTGATCAATTCCCACCCGAAGCGCTAGCCAAATCGGGATTATTCAAAGCGGGTAAGACGGGTGGGTTTTATGACCTCTTTCGAGATCGTCGCATCATGTTTCCTATTTTCGACGTACACAATCATGTGGTCGCCTTTGGCGGGCGCAGGTGGATTGAAGAAGAGGAGGGCAGCCAGAGTCCCAAATACATCAATTCGCCCGAATCACCCATCTACACCAAAGGCAAGCATGTCTACAACCTCAATTTTGCCAGGCCGTACTTGAAAAAAACGCCCGAAATTATTGTTGTTGAAGGTTATATGGACGTGATTCAGGTCTATCAGGCCGGTTTTGGTGCGGTGGTCGCCCCACTGGGGACCGCTTTTACCGCGGACCAAGCGCGGATGGTCAAGCGTTACGCCAAATCCATCGTACTCAACTTCGATGGAGATCAGGCTGGGTTTCAGGCCGCCCAGAAAAGTATTGAGGTCTTGCTCGGTCAGGATCTCGAACCACGAGTGATCACCCTCCCCGAAGGTATGGATCCCGACGATTTGATTTTGAAGGAGGGGGCAGAGGGGTACCGCGGTTACCAACAGCGTGCAGAGGATTTCTTTGATTTCCTCTATCATCGATTCCATCCCCAGGGCCAGGAAATGAATCCACGAGCGGCAAGTGCGTTGGTCCAGCAGATGGTACCTCACCTGCAGGCTATTAGAGATCCTATCATTCGGGAAGGCTATATTAAGCAACTCTCGGAACGAACTGGAGCCTCTGCCGATTCCATTCACTACCTCCTGAATCTTAAGAAAAAAAGTGAGCCCACCCCCCAGAAGAAACCTCTGGCGCCTCAGCCAAAAAGAGGCGTTACCAAACTGAGCCTCATGGAAGAGCAGGTTTTACGAATCTTATTGAAGGTACCAAAAGCGCGCGAGGTTTTTCCTGAAGAGGACCAGGCCCTATTCGACCAGGTCTTGAGCCAACTATTCGGTGATCGCCCGGGCGTACTGTCCTTTCTGCAAGGTGAGGAATCGGATCGGCTCGACTTGCTCGAGGAAATGCCTGACGAGCTAGCTCAGCAGGTTAAACACATTTTTCTGGAGGACGATCTTGATCCAGACAGCTATGAAGAGGCCTCAGCCCACCTGAAATCACTTTTCCTTGACTTAACGATTGTCTATCTAAAAAGGCAAAGCCAGAAAATAAGTGAGATGCAGCGCCATGTGGAGGTCAGCGACCATGCCCGCAGCCAGGAGCTTTCTCGAAAAAAAATGGGAATCGAGAAACAAATCCGTTCACTCACCAGGCAGATGAAAGAGGCTAAAGGGCAGAAGTCATGAGTGAACCATTGTCTTTTGAACCATTTCTTCAGCGCCATTTTGTGATGGCACTCGCAACCTCCGATGGTGAGCAATCCAGCAGTACGCCACTGTATTACCTGTACCTGGAAGATCATAAATGGCTTGTGTTTACCTCTGATCCGTCCACATTGCACATGCGCCTTTTGCGAATTCACCCTGAAGTCTCTGGATGCGTGTTCACCGAAACGATGGAAGTGGAACAAATCCAGGGAATTCAATTTCGCGGCACGTTGGTGCCAGCCCAGGATGAAGCGCTTCAGGATCGTTTAAAATCTGACTATCTTCAGCGTTTTCCGATGGCTAAGACGGTTTTTGAGACGAGACCCTCACCGCTCTGGGCCATTCAATTAGACTGGGTAAAATGGTCCGATAATTCACAAGGTTTTGGCTATAAAGAAATTTGGAGCCGCTGACTGGAAGAGGGTCCAAGTGTTTGATTTTTTAGGTTATTCTGAACCACGAATAAATCCGAATAAGTGGCTCGATGAATGCGAATCATTGGCGGTTTACTTGATGATGCCGGTTGGGAACAGGAAAGAAGGAACATGAGTTCTTTCTGTAACTCGCCACCATTTTCACTTCTTTTGAGTCAATGGAAAAAACAAAGGGAGACCCATACATTCGTTTTCGATTCCCGTTTTATGTTCGTGGTTCGTAAGCTCTTTTCCAACCCTTACCAATAACCTTGGGCAGAAAGGGCATTCTCAATCGAATATCTTTCTGGATTGGCGGAGTCTAAGTTCATGTAAAGGTTGAAGGGTGCATCCCCAACGATTGTGCCATCTGAATTTACACAATATTGCATGGCCGAATTTCATTTTGTGCCCAATTGTAAGTACAAGAAATTTCTAAGTGGATCCAACTTATTCGTCTTTCAGATCCGGATTAACCGACCTGGCCAGACTTCGCCCTTCTTACCCTTTGATCAATCTCTGATTATTCGTTATCGCTTCGTCTGAGGAATGGGGACGATTGCGCCCATCATGGCGTTATTACCCATCAACCAGCCTGATGTCACGCTTTTATCGGCTTGTGGCTTTCCGCAGAATAAGTCGTATGGAGTGCTTAATCGTCCGGCAATTGCAAATTTTGAAAGGGAGTTTCTATGTACCAATACGATCAGATTGAATTGTTTTTTTCGACACCAGAATCCGAAACCAACGCGCTTCGAATTGGGCTGTTTCTGGCACTGTGCGCGACACTTGGGTTGATCCATATTCCGCTTCCGGCTCCCAAAGAATACAAGGTATCCCCGATCGTCTCTATCACTCCGCTTCCTCAGGTTATTCCCAAAATGCGCACCGAAGAGCCAGATCAGGTCGCATTATCGGAGAAAAAGGGTATGTTGTTGCCTGTGCGCGAACAGACCCTTATTTTGGAACCCGAGGTTCGCGTGTATGATGAAGCGGTTGATTCTGACGTCTCCTTTGAAGCTTCATCCTGGGAGTTTGATGCGCCGGAACGAGCACCAGATACGGTTTTCCACCTGGAATCACCTGGAGTTGAACCGCCCATTTTTATTCAAAAAGTGGCACCCGATTACCCTAAGCTCGCCCTGAGGCACGGTTTGCAGGGATATGTGATCCTACAGGCAACCCTTGCAAGGGATGGAACGATCTCTGATGTCGAGGTCATCAAGGGCCTGGGTGACAATCGTTTTGGTTTTGAGTCGAAGGCGGAACAGGCTTTGATGAAGTGGCGTTTTGAGCCTGGAAGACTCAACGGACAGCCCGTCAGTGTGCGTCTTGTTCTTCGTATCGATTTTGTGATGTCATAGGTTCGCCACGCCACCTAGAAGGTAAGAAAAGGGTCAAATAAGGAGGAATTTTAAAACGATGTAGGTGCTAAGGGTGAGGCCTACGGAGAACATATAAAGTCCGACCCCAAATAGAGCTCGTACAGCCCCCCATGCACCTCGCGCCGCGAAGAATTGCCATTGGGCCCAGCTCACAAATCCGACAAGAAGCGCGAACCTCAGTGTAAAAGCTACCGTGGGGGAAAGCAGGGCCAATGGCGCAATGATCATCCCGAAGAATTGAACGTGGGTGATGGTATAGATCGAAAAACAGAGGGTTTCCGTATAATTGTGCTTTTTTGTTCGCCAAGCGATTCTCAGGAAAAGCGCGTAGATTGGCAGAGCGGTGAACAGGACAAGATTAATGTAGTGCCTTATAAAAAACTTGACATCCTGAAGTACTAAGGCCATTGTGCCCTCACGGTTCATGTCCTGTTCAAACGGGTTAGTGGCAATTTTTACATCGATCATGGAATACCAAAGAATCAACACCCCCAGAATAATCAACATATAGCGAACCGGTGACATGTACGTTTTGCGTTTGCCGTCGATATAGCCCTGGCAGGTTGCGCCTGGCTCTTTAGTCAGGCCCAGGATCGTCCGCAGGAAGGTGGAATCGAGGCTGAACAGATGCTCGAAACCTGAACGAAAGAGTTGGGCCAGGGTGAGCCGAGTTGTGTGGATAGATTGGCCACATTGATGACAGAACACACCTTGTGCTTCCTCTCCACAATTCAAACATGTATTCGCCATGTGGATATCCTTTGTTTGTTAATGTTAAGAGCTAAGGATGTGTCTTTGTGATCTTTTTTTGAGTATCGAGGTACGTCCCTAATGCGGCCGCACCGTACCAGGGAATTAGTTCCAGCTCGAAGACGCCGGCCTTGATTGCCGGGTCCGTTTGCAGAAGCGCCTTGGCCTCTTCGATATCCTGGATGGTTAGAATGAAGAGGCCTCGGTATTGAAGGTCATTTTTTCCGAAGGGGCCTGCAACAATGAGTTTGCCTTCTTCGGCCAACTTGCCGATATTATCCAAATGGCCGCGCATCAGTTCCGAGACCTTTTGGGGATCTTCGACTTTGGTTGGGCCGGTTTTCAGGATGACAAATGTATAGCTTTTCATCCCATAGTCGTCGGCCCCAAGTTTCTTCGCAAGTTCAGGATCGTAGGTCGCATCCTGGGCGAGAAGGGAAAATGAAAAAAGGACCCCCACCCAAAAGATGAAGAGTCTCTGCGGCTTAATTGAGGTCATAGGTTATCCTCCTGAACTGGTATTTGTTGATTTGGTTTTCGATTCATACGCCTGGCGTATGGACTAGTTGCATTTGCTTCTACTTGTTACATATTGCGTCGATATTGTCCACCAACCTCGTACAGGATGGATGACATCTGACCGAGTGATGCAAATTTCGACGCATTCATTAGCCGTTCGAAAATATTTTGCTGGTTGAGGGCGGCCTTTTTCACTGCCTCAAGAGTCGGTGTAGCCTGATCTGCCCAGAATGCCTGATACGCTTCCAAGTTCACGATTTGTTGTTCCTTCTCTTCTTCGGTGGAACGCATGAGGTCAAGAGGTTGGTCGATTTCCGGCTTGGGATTGGGGTTCAGGAAGGTATTGACACCGATTATTGGCAATTTGCCCTGATGCTTGAGGGTTTCGTAGTGCAGTGATTCTTCCTGAATTTTCCCACGTTGGTACATGGTTTCCATGGCGGCAATGACACCTCCGCGTTCAGAGAGTCGGTTGAATTCACGCAGAATGGCCTCTTCCAGGAGTTGAGTGAGTTCTTCGATGATAAACGCACCCTGTAGTGGATTTTCGTTTTTGGCCATACCCAGTTCGCGGTTGATGATCATCTGAATAGCCAGGGCACGGCGTACACTCTCTTCGGTTGGAGTGGTGATGGCTTCGTCGTACGCGTTTGTGTGTAGGGAATTGCAATTGTCGTAAATCGCGTATAGTGCCTGAAGGGTGGTACGAATATCGTTGAAATCGATTTCCTGGGCGTGCAGGGAGCGTCCGCTTGTCTGAATGTGATATTTGAGTTTCTGTGACCGGGCATTTCCACCGTAGCGATTCTTCATGGTAATAGCCCAGATCCGTCGGGCTGCGCGCCCTATGACCTGGTATTCCGGATCGAGGCCATTGGAGAAGAAGAAACTCAAATTCGGAGCGAAGTCATCGATGTGCATGCCTCTCGAGAGATAATATTCGACATAGGTTAATCCATTCGCGAGTGTTAACGCGGCCTGTGTGATTGGATTGGCCCCTGCCTCAGCGATATGGTAGCCGCTTATCGAAACCGAATAGTAGTTTCGAACTCGATTGCGAACAAAGTATTCTTGAACATCGCCCATGAGGCGCAGAGCAAATTCTGTGGAGAAGATGCATGTGTTCTGTGCCTGATCTTCTTTCAAGATATCGGCCTGAACGGTACCACGAACCTTTTTGAGAGTATCTGCCTTCAATCGCTGATATGTGTCGGGGGCAAGAACGTCACCTCCTGGAATGCCAAGCAATCCCAGGCCAAAACAACGTTCATTCTCGGGGTCGTAGTCCAAGCCGTTGTAAGAGGGAAGTTGAAGGCCCTTGCTCTTGTATTTCTTTGCCCAATCCTTCCGCACCTTTTGAATGGTGCCATTCTCTATAAGCACTTTTTCAACCTGTTGATCAACTGCTGCATTGAGGAAGAAGCCTAGAATCATGGGCGCTGGACCATTGATGGTCATGGAAACCGAAGTGCTCGGCGTGACCAGATCGAACCCGGAATAGAGTTTTTTCATGTCGTCCAGGGTGCAGATGCTGACCCCTGAATTGCCAATCTTTCCATAGATATCGGGTCTGCGGGCGGGATCCTCACCATAGAGCGTCACCGAATCAAATGCTGTTGAGAGTCGAGATGCACTTTGGCCTTTCGATACATAGTGAAAGCGTCTATTAGTACGTTCGGGTGTGCCCTCGCCGGCGAACATTCGGGTTGGGTCTTCCCCCTCGCGTTTAAATGGAAATACACCGGCGGTGTAGGGGAAAACTCCGGGCAGGTTTTCCAGGAGCAGCCAAAGCAGGATATCACCCCAATCGCGGTATTTTGGCAAGGCCACTTTTGGGATTTTTAGGCCAGAAAGTGAGTTGGTGTACAAGGAGGTCTTTATTTTTTTGTCGCGGGTTCGGGTTATAAGTTCATCTTTTTGGTAGGCTTCAACGGCACTAGGCCAAGCCTCTAACATTTTCCGGCAATCGGGAGCGAGCCTGTTGGCCATTTGATCCCGCTCAAACCTCAAGGTATTGCACATACGACGATAATCTGGTGGCGTTAAATCGAATTCGGCTTTGTCCCCCTGAGAGGTTTGGATGGTGAGCTCGCTTTGTTCCATGCGTCGTTCCAGTAGGTCGATGCTTCCTTCGAGCTGGAACATGGCTCGTGCGATATCGCTCTGCTCCAGGGCCCATTTCTTGTAACGATGGACAGATTCTGCAATCTCAGCCAGGTAGCGTTGGCGGTCCTCGGGGATGATAGGTGCTTTGGTAGGCATGCCAGTTCGGCTGAATTCGGGCACGGCCCAGTCGAGTTTGGCCCGTTTGTTGAGTTCGATGATCAAATCTTTGAAAAAGGTATTGGTTCCACGATCATTGAATTGGGATGCGATGGTCGGGTAAATGGGCATATCCTCTGGGGCCTGGTCAAAGAGGTTTCGATTGCGCATGTACTGCCGTGCAATATCACGAAGCGCGTCATCGGAACCGCGTTTCTCGAATTTGTTGAGAACAACCATGTCGGCCAGGTCGAGCATGTCAATCTTCTCAAGTTGGGTTTGTGCTCCATACTCGGTCGTCATCACGTAGATTGAAATGTCGACCAGGTCGACGATTTCGGAATCTGATTGACCAATTCCAGCGGTTTCCACCAGTACCAGGTCGAAGCCCTCCTCTTTACACGCTTCAATCGCACTGATCAGGGCTTTGCTTGTGGCCGTGTTGGCAGATCGTGTTGCCAGCGAGCGCATGAAGATGCGCGGGTGTCCATCGGGATCAGAACAAGAGACGGCGTTCATGCGGATGCGATCTCCAAGCAGTGCGCCTCCGGTTCGGCGTTTGCTCGGATCTACCGAAATGATGGCCATTCTTTTTTCTGCATAGCAATCGAGAAATCTTCGGGTGAGCTCATCAGTCAGGGAGCTCTTGCCCGCTCCGCCCGTCCCGGTGATGCCGACTACGGGGACTTGATGTTTAGATTTAAAATCATTGATGAGGCCCAGCTCAATCTCAGTGATACGGCGGCCCAGGCGATTGGCGATCAGTGACTCTTTGCCAGATGGTCCTCCTTGCTCCAATGTGGAAAAGTCTGCTTCTTTGAGCATGGCCTGGATCATTCCTACCAGTCCCATTGTGGAACCGTCTTCAGGAGAGAAAATTTTTGTGATGCCATAAGACTCGAGCTCTTTAATTTCAGGAGGTGTGATGACGCCTCCGCCCCCACCAAATAGTTTGATATGCCCCGCGTTGCGCTGCTTGAGCAGATCGTGCATGTACTTGAAGAATTCCATATGACCGCCTTGATAAGAGCTCAAGGCAATTGCTTGTGCATCCTCATGAATGGCAGCATCAACGATTTCACCGACCGAACGATTGTGCCCAAGGTGGATGACTTCAGCACCCTCCGCCTGAAGAATCCGGCGCATAATATTGATTGAGGCATCGTGGCCATCGAATAAAGAGGCAGCCGTTACAAAGCGGACCTGATGCTTAAGACTCGTGTTCATTCTGATCTCCTGTTTTAATGTGTTATCTTCATTTTACAACATTTTAGGGCACCTGAACATATACCAGGTTCCATGATCGGAACATCAAAGTTCCTCACAGGCACTCCTACTTAACAGCCAATGGCACCAGGCCGCAATCCAGAACGACTTGGACTCAGGTCGCTGATGGAAGAACCGGTTACCAATCTGACCCCAAGGTATCTGATTGCTTTGTTTGAATTTTGTTAAAGGAAAATTAACGTGGACCGATAAGATCAACATCTTGATTACAGAGAAGGTCGGCACCACTAAAAAGAGGCCCGACATGTTATGGCAGGGTAGCGAATGACGAATGATGAAATGGTGAAATCGTGGCTGAGGCTAGCCAAAGATCCCCGGACGTCTCCTTCGGATTTGGAGAAGGCTGCCTATTGGGAATCTCTCAACACGCCCAATAACTTTGACATTCGGTTCTGGGTGGCCAGCAATCCAAACTGCCAGAGCGATCTTCTGGCCACGCTCTCTCTAGTTAAGAACCTGAAGGTGTTGATTCAGGTCGCCGGTCACCGTCGACTCAGGGAGGATACGGCGGGCAAACTGCTCAAAAGCCATTTGCGCAACCTGCGGAGGTCACTCGCCGCCAATGGGTCGATTCCTGTCTATGTTATGACGAAACTCGCTAAAGACTTTGAAGACGTGCGTGAATCGCTCGCGCGCAACCCATCACTTGTTCCCAAGCTCGTCAAGCAGCTGGCCCACGAGAAAAATCCAAAAATCCGTGCCAGCCTGGCTCGCAATACAAGGATATCCATTGCAGCCTTTCGTTTTCTGCAGAAAGACTCAAATGCCCATGTTCGTGCAAGTCTAGTTACGAATCATGTCTTGCCCTATGAGACCCTTTATGACCTGTGCCAGGATTCTGAAGAAGAGGTCCGTTCCCTATGCCTGGACAAAGCCATTGAGGAATACCCTCACGACCTGGCCCTGTTCGAGATCCTTTCTTCCTTTGAAGAATCGGAAACCGCGCGCCAGGCCGCCGAATACCTCGTTGAATACAAGGTCAAAAAGGAGGCAAACGAAGAGGGGGAAGAAGTCTAATCGTTTTGTGTCCTTGATTACTCCTCAAATAGGCTGATCCGGCCGACGTTTCAAGTTCTATCCAATTGTGGTATGCTACGTCAGCACTACAAAATGTTGTAGGAAACTCAAAGTTAAAGAGTTATTTGGAATCATGAACAAAACGCGATCGACGGGAACGCTTCAACAGGATTCGACCATTGTCGATATTGTAGGTTGGATCTTTATCGTTACATCGGTGATGGTTTTTTTGACGTTGGCCTCTTACAACCCGGCTGATCCCTCTTTTTTCCACCAGGCAAATCAAGGTAGTACGGTGAACTTATTGGGCCGAACGGGTGCCAATCTATCTGCGTTCTTTTACCATTTTTTCGGTTTCGCCAGTTTCGCGGTACCTTGCAGCCTGTTATTTGCAGGCGTTCAGTCCGTTAGGCGTAAAGTCAACTACAACTGGCTTTTTGGCTTGACGGGCGGGTTGGCCATTCTCATATGCCTCATGAGTTTCGCCGGAAGTTTTGGTCCATTTCAATACCGGGGTTATCCTGTGGCGCCTGGAGGTCTTTTCGGTAAAGTGTTGTGGGGACTGCTCTATGACAAACTCAGTTCAGTAGGCAGTTACCTGACCATTCTCCTGTTTCTCGGCTTGGCGCTTTTGATTACGACCCGTCTGCAGATTATGCACGTCGCGGGGTGGGTCGCGAAGGTCTTCTCCTGGATCACCAATCGATCCGTCGCACTCTTTGATGGCCTCGCCCAACGCGTTCGAGAGCGCAGGAAAGTGATGGAGCACCATCGTATTTTGGTAAAGGAACAGGAGAAGTACAGTCGCGATTTCCCGCAAGTAGAAGAACCGCCAGAACCTAAACCAAAAAAGAAGAAAATGCGAAAGAAGAAAGCCAAACCAGAGCCAGAGCCGGAGGAAATGACCGCCACCCTGACCGAGTCTGAAGAGCAGATTCAAATTTTGGAAGGCGAGGCGTTGTTCCGGGAAACAGGCCCAGTTCAGGCCGAAATGCCGTTTGAGGTTCAAAAACCAAAGTGGAAGTTTCCGAACGTCGATTTTTTTGAGGCACCCCACGAACACAACCAGATTGATCGAGAAGAACTGCATCACCGCGCCTCCGCGTTGAGCGCCAAACTTAAGGAATTCGACGTCACTGGGAAGATGCAGAATATTATCCCTGGTCCCATCGTGACCACTTATGAATTTCGTCCAGACCCAGGCATAAAGTATTCAAAAATTGTGGGCTTACAAGATGACCTCTGTCTTGCGCTGGGCGCTGAGTCGATGCGGGTCGACCGCATCCCTGGACGTTATTCCATCGGATTTGAAGTTCCTAATTTGAAGAAGGAAACGATCTACTTCCGTGAAATGGTCACCCATGAAACCTTCCAGGAAGCTTCTAGTAAATTGATGCTCACGCTCGGCAAGACTATTGAAGGCGAACCTTATTGTTCCGACCTGTCCAAGATGCCTCACCTCTTAATTGCGGGCCAGACCGGATCTGGTAAATCGGTTGGGCTGAACGCCATGATTTGCAGTATTCTGATGAATGCGACCCCCGAAGAAGTTCAATTTATCCTGATCGACCCAAAAATGGTGGAGATGAGTTCCTATAACGATATTCCACACCTGATCACACCAGTTGTCACCGATTGTCTCGAGGCATCTGCCGCCCTCAAATGGGCTGTGGTTGAGATGGAAAACCGCTACAAACAAATGGCGCGCTATATGGTCCGAGGAATCGATCAGTTTAACCGTGAATTCAGCCTTGGTAACATTACGGCCGAAGAGGGCGATGAGATTAATCTGATCCCAAGGATTGTCGTGGTCATAGACGAGCTCGCTGACTTGATGATGGTGGCTCGTGGTGAAGTGGAAGAGTCGATCGCCCGTCTTGCCCAGAAATCTCGAGCTGTGGGGATTCATCTCATTCTTGCCACACAGCGCCCATCGACCGACATCCTAACCGGTCTTATTAAATCAAATCTGCCTTGCCGACTTTCTTATCGTGTGGCTCAGCGCAATGATTCGAGGATCATCCTTGATAGTAATGGAGCCGATCAATTGCTCGGCAAGGGGGATGCTCTGTTCCTGCCTCCAGGTAGCGGTCGTTTGATTCGTATTCACGCTCCATGGCTTTCGACTCGCGAGATCAACACGCTCACGGGGTTCCTTCGAAAACAGGCAAAGCCCGACTATGACACGAGTATCCTCAGTGTCGATGATGCGGACGGAGGAATGAGTGAAGCTTCCGGAATCGGTGGAATGGAAGACGCCATGTACGAAAAGGCGGCTCGGCTGGTGGTTAGCAGCGGCCAGGCAAGTGTTTCGTATCTACAGCGAAAGCTGAGTGTTGGCTATGCACGTGCAGCGAAACTCATTGACATGATGGAACACGATGGTATTGTGGGACCTCATCGAGGATCCAAGGCACGCGATATCCTCGTCCCGGCCGATTATTACAATGCGGTTGACGATCAATTAAAGTAGGACGACATGCTCAAACTTAACTGGGATGAAGCCTGGATCGACCAGGTGGCCGACATCGGCAGAAATGCTGGCAAAATGCTTCTGAAATACGCCGATAGCAGCGAAAAGAATATTCAATTCAAACAGGATGACAGTCCCGTCACTTTGGCCGATATGGAGTCGAATGAGGTGTTAATGAACGGGCTAATGAAATTGACTCCTGATATCCCCATCGTTTCTGAAGAGGTGGAACTCCCGGACTACAGTATCAGGAAAAACTATTCATGGTATTGGCTCATTGATCCACTCGATGGTACCAAGGAATATGTGAAGGGATTACAGGAATCATGTGTTTGTATCGCCCTTATCTGCAACAGGGAAGTTGTGTTCAGCCTGATAGACGATCCTTTCAGCGCCGTTCAGTATGTGGCTATGAAATCGAAAGGTGCGAGGATGAACTCTCCCGAGGAGCCCACGACCTATCGAGAGATTCGGGCTGATGATTCTAGCGATGAACTTGTGGTGCTTCAAAGTCGGTCCAAGCCCGTCCTGCAAGGTTTGAAGATCAACGATCGGCCCGTTGTTGGGCGTCCCATGGGCAGTGCCCTCAAGTTCTGCAGTCTCGCCTCTGGCGAAGCCCAAATCTATTTTCGATGGTCGCCATTCCGTGAGTGGGATGCAGCGGCGGGACATCTCATCGCAGAAGAAGCGGGTGCTCGTGTAACGGACCTTCAAGGCGATCCCATTCTTTACAATAACGAAAACCTCCTGCTGCGCGGTATTGTGGTCTGGTCCGCCTCTTGTTCCTTAAAACAGATCCTGGCCCTGGCCGAACCTACGGACTGACAACGAGTTCCCTAAACCCGTCCTGTGAATCCTTCATCACGGGGGTGTTACCATTTTTGGCTTTTGCGCTGCTCGCGGTTTATGGGAGAATATGATGAATGTTTGAGGAGTTACTATGAAACCTATCTGGCTGGTATTGCTATTTTCAGGAATTCCCTTGGCCCTCCTAGGTCAGGGTAATTTTACAGGTCCCAATGAAACGTTCCTGGAAATGGTGGATCCGCTGATCACACAGGGCGAGGTTGAGATTTATCAAAGCCTGAAAGACTACAGTTCCCGCGATTACTTTCACAGTATTTTCTGGTACAAGCGTGATCCCCAGCCGGATAAGGCCGGTAATATCTTTAAAAAAGAATACTTCGAACGGCGTCAACTCGCCAATCTGCGTTTCGGGGAACGCGGCGTGGCTGGGACAGAGACCGACCGAGGAAAAGTGTTTCTGCTGATGGGGCATCCCGATGAGTCGGTTCAGGAAACGGTGCTTGGCAGCTCTCTTGGCTCTGGTATCAAGGAAGTGTGGGTCTACAAGGATGAAGGTGTTTCGTTCAGTTTTCTGGTGGAGATCGGAGGCACGCGTTATCGACAGATTGAGCCGGCAGACCCCGAGGTGATTGAAAGACTGAAGCAGTCAAAAATTTTGGATCGAGCCGAGCCCTTTCGCCTGAATGTGAAACCGATCAGTCTTCCCAATATTGGAGCGACTAAGGACATCGAGAACCTCGTGGTAAAAGATCGTCAAGACCTGGACACGGCTATAAGTTATTCTTGCTTTAAATCCGACACCTTCCAGACTGAGGTCTTTGTTGGTGTCACGGTCAATGAAACGTTACCCGGAGGGTTCGAACTGAATTTGACGGTATTCGACCCCTATGAAAACAAGGTGCTTGACGTAAAGAAAAAAATCAGCTCTTCAGAAACCCGCTACGTCGACTTTTCTGTGGCCTTGGATCCTGACCAGTATCAAATGGTTTTAAGAGTCAGCGAAAAAGCCACTAAAAAATTGACTGTCGACCGTCGTTTTTTGGACGTTCCAGATTTTCAGAATACAGGCCCCCAGTTCTCAGGAATTGTGTGGGGCGATTCCATGCAGCCCATTCCCGTTGAGGGCTTCGATACGGCCAAGCGTTTTGTGTTCCAAAACCGTTACCTGAATGTCCAGAACCAGGTCAAGAACCACAGTAATATTTTCCTCATGCTGGAAACTTATGGCATCGATACCGAGACCTTCGTCGTTTTGGTTGATGATCGTGTTGTGGCGGAGAAACCGGTCCAAGAGGACGGGAATGAACAGAAAAAGAGGCTCCTATTTGAAGTTCCGGCTTCGGAGTGGGGGGAATTCCATGAAATTCGCATTGTAGGCGGAGATGGCAACCAAAAATTCGCAAAGAGTTTTTATCTTATAGACGGTAAACCGGTAACCCAGAAGGAGATAATGGACTCCTTCCAATCTTTCCGGTTTTCCGACGATTTCAAATGGCTGCTTCCGCGTAGCGATCGCATTGAAGAACTTTCCATGATTGCGATTGAAGCACCACCTGGCATTCAACCGAAAGCGATGTATGTCTACCAGAACTATCATCTCATCGCTCAAAAAGCGGAGGCGCCATGGCAGGTTGAAATCAGCGAAGGCCTTATAAATGTTTCGGGCGTGAATGAGTTCACCGTCATCTTCAGCACCGATCAGGGACCGAAATATTTAACGCGCACGTTCCAGCCTTTGCGCATTGACCAGACCATTAAGACGCGAGCCATGAATGTCACCTTCAATGCCTATCGAGGAACCAATGAGTTTGTTCCCGATATCGACCTGGAAAAACTCAGCGTATTCGTTGATGAAAAGCAAACCGAACCCCTAAGTGTCAAAAAAGAAGCCAGCGGAATTACCTACCTCTTTTTGGTCGACAAATCATACAGTATGAAAGATTCCTTCGTCGGAAATATTCGAGCAATCAAGAAGTTCATCAGCATGATGCGGCCCATTGATTCGGGCTATTTCATTCAATTCTCTGACAATTATTTTCAATTGAACGAACCCACCCGAAGTAAGGAAGTCTTAAAAGCCGTTGCTGACAGCATTGAACTCCAAAAGTTAAACCCACAGGATTCCGATCGACTCTACCGCGAGAACACCACCTTCGTCTACGACGCGATCATCGCAGGAATCCACACCATGATCGAGCATCCGGGCAGGAAAGCGGCGATTGTCGTGACAGACGGTATAGCCATTGAAGGCGTTTTTACACCCAATGCACTGCTGTCCTACGCAAGGGAAAACGAAGTCGTGATTCATTCCCTCTGGCTCGACAACAATCCCCGTGTGACCACGGATGAATTCAGTTTCCTGCGCAAAGAAATGGGGCGTGGTGAAAAAATTGCGCGTGCGATTGGGCTGTCGCGTTACTTTGCTAAGAAAGACAATCGCAAGAACATTATTGGGCAAAAGATTAAACGTGCGAGCATTTCCGAAGGCCTGATGCAGATGCTCGCTGAAGAATCTGGTGGGTTCCACTACCAGGTCTTCAAGGCGGATCGTTCACTCATCCAGGCCTATATTGATGACATTGAGAACGCCATGGGTTCTCAGTATCTCATGACGTTAATGCTTCCCATTTCCGATCAAATTCAGGAAGTCGAACTCGATTATCCCGAAGACGGAATCTTTTTCCGGCTGAAATCGGCCGTGAAGGTTCGCAAGACAAACCCTCTCGCAGATTGAGGTGTCGGCATGTTGACAGCTGTTCTTTTGGTTTTATGGATCCAAAGCCCTTTGGAATCTTCGGTCCAGGAGGTGCAACATCCAGACTGGACAAGCGAGATGCAGAGTCGAGTCGGTCTTTCTACCGAAGGACTGCTTCCTCTTCAGCTCTTACCTTCGGGCCGAGCGGTTCAATCCGGTCTGACTATTGTGGCTGAGGGATTCCGCTTGGACTTTTCACTGCGACTTTACTGGGAATTACCTGTTTCAAGCTCACCCGAAGACATAGAGGG
>Ga0070729_10002613_pt1 | contig 22837 bp, 20 predicted proteins | sample tdDd472_FD_66725 | JGI IMG/M metagenome (GOLD analysis project Ga0070729, IMG submission 66725) | Marine sediment microbial communities from the Atlantic coast under amendment with organic carbon and nitrate - tdDd47.2 | ecosystem: Environmental > Aquatic > Marine > Coastal > Sediment | place... | reverse complement strand
GCGTGGATGTCGGAAAAGAACATGTCGCCAAGTCTGGCGCCTTTCATTCCTGCCTTGTCGAGCAGGCGTCCAGCACTTTGGCCTTCGGGATTCTTGAATACACAACCGGCGGTTCTGGCCGTGACGGGCTGGGTCGCTTTCTTTTTTTCGTAATTGTCCTGCATGGTCTTGCGCACATGTTTGGGATCGGCTTCACTCAGGGCCAGTTCCACTTCCCAGATCAGGCATTTGCCCATGGCCATGCCGGGCGAAAAGTGACGATAGGAAAATTCGCACTGGTCACGATCCAGCCAAATGAGGCCTTGGCCTGGTGCCCACAGCCGAACACGGGTCACGAGTTCACCGATTTCAGTGCCGTAGGAACCTGCGTTCATGGCCACGCATCCACCCACGGAACCGGGGATGCCGGTCAAACCTTCCAGACCGGATAGCCCGGCCATTTGGGCCCAGCCGAGCAGCCCGGGAAGGCGTTGGCCTGCGCCGCAACGGACGATGAGATTGTCATCGACCTTTTCCACCCGTTCCGGGCCGGGGGGCGTTTCCGCTCGGATCAGGGCCACGTCGAGTTGGCCGTCCTGAGCCAGCAGGTTGGACCCTTCGCCGATGACGAATGGGCGTAGCGTCTCTTTCAGGAGGAATTCGGACAGAGCGTCAAGGTCCTGTTTGTCGCGCACCACAACCTCCACCTCGGCAGTACCGCCAAGGCGCAGGCTTGTCCTCTTGGAAAGGGACGGGTTGCTGATCAGTTCAAGACCCATATTAGCCTCCTATTCCTCGTTGTCTTCCGGTTCGTCGGCCTGATTGAGCCAGTTCTCGCCGATGCGCCAGATGGAACCCGCGCCCTGTGTCATGAACAGGTCGCCGGGTTTGAGTGTGTCTTTGAGTCGTTTTTCGATGGACTCGAAATCCGGGAAAAACTGTACCTTGGTTTCAGACACCTGTTTGATACCCTGAGCCAGGGAAAGGCCGGAAACGCCGGGAATGGGCGACTCCGATGCCGGATAGATTTCCGTGAGCAGGAGCAGGTCCGCGTCAGTAAATGCCTTGCAGAATTCGCCGAACAGGGCCTGAGTCCGTGAGAAACGATGTGGCTGGAAGGCCACGACCAACCGCCGGTCAGGGTAGCACTCCTTGGCCGTTTTGAGGTTGGCCTGAATCTCGGCCGGGTGGTGGCCGTAATCGTCCACGACCATAACGCCTTTGTGCTCGCCCTTGCGGTCAAAGCGTCGGCCTACGCCGCCAAAGTTGGCAAGGCCGGTAATGATGTCTTCTTTCTTCAATCCCGCTTCGAGAGCCACGCCGATGCAGGCCAGGGAATTCAGCACATTGTGTGTACCGGGTTGGGCAACGGTGACTTCGCCCCATTTCTCCCCGTCCAGATAAACTTTGAACAGGGAGCGAAGATGAGAGCTGACGATTTCGCCGCGCAACCGGTTCTGCGGACCGAGTCCGTATGTCAGGCACGGTCGTTTGATCAGAGGCAGCAACCTTTGCACACCTTCGTCATCACCACAGACCACGTTCATTCCGTAGAAGGGAATGGAGTTCATGAACCGAATGAAGGACAGGTCGATTGCATCCTGATTATCGTAGAAATCCATGTGATCCTTGTCCACGTTCGTCACCACGGTGATGATCGGGGACAGGCGCAGGAATGAGCCATCGGATTCGTCGGCCTCGGCAATGAGATAATCGCCGTCGCCGAGTCGGGCATTGGCTCCATAGGTATTCAATTTGCCGCCGATGATGACGGTGGGATCGAGGCCCGCTTCCGTGAAAATTGTCGCCATGAGCGAGGTGGTTGTGGTCTTGCCGTGGGTTCCGGCAACGGCGATGCCGGTACGCAATCGCATGAGTTCGGCCAGCATTTCGGCACGGGGGATGATGGGAATACCGCGTTCACGGGCTTCCACCAGTTCCGGGTTCTTGGAAGGGATGGCCGTGGATTTGATGAGCACATCCGCATTGCCTACGTTGTCCGCGCCATGGCCGATGAAAACCGTGGCTCCGAGTTTCTCCAGTCGTCTGACTGCCGAAGAGGCGGACAGGTCCGAGCCGGTGATTGTGAAGCCCATGTTGATGAGAACTTCTGCGATGCCGTTCATGCCGGAGCCGCCGATGCCCACCATGTGAATGGTGTTCACGCGAGCGCGCATTGCCGGGCAGGCTTCGCCGCCGATTGTCAGGTATGGTCCTTGTGCTGCCATAACTACACTCCTACGCCGTCAGGGCTTCAAGCCCTGCCGCTATATCTGCGGCCGCTTTCACCTTGGCGAATTCGCGGGCCGCTGTTTCCATGTCGGTCAACTGCTCGGGGGTGTTGAGCAAATCCAGTGTGGCGGTCGCCAACGATTCCCCAGTCAGTTCCGACTGGGGCAGCAACCGGGCCGCGCCGATGTCCGACATGGCTTTGGCGTTCATTGTCTGATGGTTGTGGGTGGCCTGGGGGAAAGGCACGAAAATGGCCGGAACCCCTGCTGCCGCGATTTCGAAGACCGTTGTCGCACCGGATCGGCATATTGCCATGTCACAGAGCGCGTATTCGGTCCCCATGTCCTCGATAAATTCGTGCACCTGTGCAGGATCGACTCCTGCGGTTTCATAGGCAGCGCGAACTCTGTTGTAGTCCGCTCTGCCTGCCTGATGCACCAAGGTGACACCTGCCTCCATGAGCGAAGGGAGTGCCTTGATAACGGCATCGTTGATGGGCCGGGCACCCTGACTGCCACCGAGTATGAGGACTCGTTTGCCTTCAGGTCTGACTCTGCGTTTGGAGGCCGCTTTGATGATGTCGAGTCGCACCGGGTTGCCGGTGAGATACGTCTTGTGCGTCGGGAACACCCGCAGGGCGTCCGGGAAGCTTAAGAAAATTCGTTTGACCATTTTACCCAGCACCTTGTTGGCCATGCCGGGAACGGAGTTCTGTTCGTGAATGGCCGTGGGGATGCCGAAAATCTTGGCTGCAACCACAGGGCAGAAGCCCGCATAGCCGCCGAAACCGATAACTGCGTCCGGTTTGAAACCCCAGACTGCGGCGATGGCTTTGGGCAAGCCTGTACCGAGCCAGCCAAGGCCGGAAAGAAGACCGGGAATACCCCGTCCCATAATGCCCGAGGCCGGGAGTTCAAGGAAGCGGAGGCCGTGTTTGCGTGCCATGTCACCTTCCGGGCCGGGACCGCCCATGAACATGATTTCAACACCCTTGTTGCGCAAGGTGAGTTCCGTGGCAACGGCCAGAGCCGGGAAGATGTGGCCGCCTGTGCCACCCGTAGTAAGAACGACTCTGTTTAACGTCATGCCTTTACCCTCCGGGAGAGGTTCAGCAGGATGCCTGCGCAGATGAAGGAAACGGTCAGACTGGAACCGCCGTAGCTGATGAACGGCATGGCAACGCCCTTGGGCGGGACCGTTCCCAGCACGACCGCGAGGTTCAGGATCATGCCGAGGGCAAGAATGCAGGTCACACCGAATGCGGTGAATCTGTCTTGCAGGTCTTCCACTTTGAGTGTCACTCGGAAGGCCCTGATAAGGAAAAATCCGATGGCGATGAAGAAGAGAGACATACCCACAAAGCCGAGTTCCTCGCCGACCACGGCCATGATGAAGTCGTTGTGTGCTTCGGGCAGGAAGAACAGTTTGCGCTGGCCTGCACCGATGCCGGTGCCGAAAATTTTGCCGGAGCCGAATGCGTACAAGGATTGCACCAATTGGTAACCTTCGTTCTGTGCCGAGGCGAACGGGTCGAGGAAGGCGGTCCACCGTTTGAAGCGGTACGGGGAGGATGAAATGAGCAACCAGCCTGCGCCGCTTGCGAAGATGAGCGAGATGAACAGGTAGCTGAACCGGGTGCCGCCCACCAGACACATGAAGAAAAGCAGACCGGACATGACAACCGCGCCGCCGAAGTCGGGTTGCAGCAGTAACAGACCGCACAGAAAACCGGTCACCAGGAAGGGGGGCAGGAAGCCCACCGAGAAGGTGCGGACCATGTCCTGTTTTCGGGCGAAAAAGTAGGCGAGGTACATGACCAGAGCGACCTTGGCGTATTCCAGAGGCTGGAGATTGATCGGTCCCATGTTGATCCAGCGACTGGCTCCGTTGACCGAGACACCGAGCGGGGAGATGCATAATCCGAGCAGCACGACGGCAATGCCGACCCATATGTAGGTCATGGAATAGAGCACGCGCCGGGGAATTTGCATGCAGCAGAACATGGCGGCCAGACCCACGCCCGTGAACATGAGTTGCCGCTTGAAGAAGAAATATTTGTCGCCATAGATACGTTCGGCCATGATGCCGGACGCGGACAGAACCATGATGAGGCCGAAGCCGCCGAGAATCATGGTGGCGGTGAGCAGCCATGGATCAATACGCCCTCTGGCGGAACCACTTTTCTTGGCATTGAGGCGGTTAGTCATCAAGACCTCCCACCACGCGTTTGAAATCAGCGCCGCGTTGGGCCATGCCATTATACTGATCGAAGCTGGAAGTGGCCGGGGAAAGCAGGATGACATCACCTGCATCGGCTTCGGCAGCCTGCCGTTTGATGGCTTTTTCCAGTGTTTCGTCCCAGGTCACAGTAAAAGATTTTGACAGCTCGGGTTCCAGTTCTTCTCTGGCTCCACCGAACAGGCCGACATGAATAACCGAACCTTTGATGTCCTTGGCAAAAGCGGCCACGTCGCCGCCTTTCCATACGCCGCCCATGAGGATGCGCACCGGGCGGTCAAATGAGCGGACTGCGGCCAAAGCGGCATCCAGCGTGGTGGCCTTGGAATCGTTGACGTACAGGACGCCTTTTTTCTCGCCAACAGGTTCGATGCGGTGGGCCAGTGGTTTGAAATTGCGAATGGTCTCTGCGGCCTGTTCCTTGGTTACGCCGAATTGTTTCACAGCCTGCCATGCGGCTTCCACGTTGGAGCGGTTGTGCTCACCGGGAAGATGCGGGGCTTCAAAACGGTCTGTTGCGTCGAACCATTGCACATGGGCGTTGGTGAAGGAGCGGCCCTTCATGACGTCACGCAGGGATTCGTGCATGAGGGCAATGTCTTCGCCGGTCATGCGGTTGAACAGAGTCAGCTTGGCCTCAAGGTATTCGTCCATGTCTTCATGGTAGTCGAGGTGGTTGGCTGCGAAATTTAGAAATACGCCGACATGGGGTTTGAACAGACGGCAGTTTTGGAGTTGGAAGCTGGAGACTTCAAGCACGATGATCTCGGCGGGTTCCATGTCCAGTAAGTATTCGCACAGGGGAACGCCGATATTGCCGCCCGTGAAGACCGTGCGGCCAGCCTGCTCCAGAATGTCGGAGATGAGTGTGGTGGTCGTGGTCTTGCCGTTGGAACCGGTCACGGCCAGCATGGGAGCCTCGATGAACCATGAAGCGAATTCCAGTTCGGAGACCATGGTGCGCGGCGCAATGCCTTCCAGTACCGGGGCAAGCTTCTTTATCGGCACACCGGGAGAGAACACGATGATGTCAGCGTCCGAGAAATGTTCTTTTTCATGTGGTCCGGTGACGAGTTCCACTTTTCCTTTGAGTTCACCCAGAGTGTCTTCGGTCACATCTTCACTTCTGTCCACCACGCGCACGTTGGCACCCAGCACGTCGAGAAGACGGGCTGCGGCCAGACCTGATTTGCCCACGCCAACCACCACGGCCTGTTTGCCGGAGAGGATGTGCTGGTCAATGAAGTTGCGGACGATACGATTCACGATGATGCCTCGATTACCTCAGTTTGAGTGTGGAAAGGGCCATGAGGGCCATGAGTATGGACAGAATCCAGAACCGGACAATGATCTTGGATTCAGGAATGCCTTTGAGTTCGAAATGATGATGGAGCGGGGCCATTTTGAAGATGCGCTTGCCGCCCGTCAGTTTGAAATATCCGACCTGAAGAATGACCGAGAGGGTCTCGAAAACGAACACGCCGCCCACGATGGCGAGCAGGAGTTCCTGTTTGGCGAGCACTGCTACGAATCCGAGTGCGCCGCCGAGTCCAAGAGAACCCACATCGCCCATGAAGACCTGCGCCGGGTGCGCGTTGAACCACAGGAAGCCAAGCCCTGCGCCGACCATGGCACCGCAGAAGATAGTCACTTCACCGATGCCCTGAATGCTCTGCACCTGCAGATAATCGGCCATTTTTGCGTGACCGGACACGTAAATGAAAATGGCGAAACAGGCCATGGCAACGACCATGGGGCCGATGGCAAGGCCGTCCAACCCGTCTGTCAGGTTGACTGCGTTGCTTGCTCCGACCATGACCACCATGGCGAAGGGCAGGTAGAACCAGCCGAGGTCCGGGTTGAAATTCTTGAAGAAAGGCACGGACAACTGTGTGGAGTAGGCTGGTTCCTGAATGAGCAGGGCAATGGCCACAGCAGTCACCAGACATTGAAGGGAGAATTTGGCCTTGGCGGACAATCCCTGATTCTGTCGCTTGACGACCTTGATGTAGTCGTCGGCGAAACCGATGGCACTGAACCCGAAGTACACGAGCAGGGTCAGCCAGATATAAATGTTGGACAGGTCGGCCCAGAGCAGAGTGGACACGCCCACACTGATCAGGATCATGATGCCACCCATGGTTGGGGTGCCTTCCTTGGCCTGATGCTGGGGGCCGTCTTCGCGGATGTACTGGCCGCATTTGATGCGTTTGAGCCAGCGGATCATGGCCGGTCCGAACACGATGGAAATGATGAGTGCCGTCAGCAGCGCCCACACCGAGCGGAAGGTGATGTACCTGAAGACATTGAGAATACCCAGGTCTGTGGAAAGCGGTACGAGAAAATTATATATCACTGTTTGCCTCCTTGGGCGTTCACAGTGCGTCCTGCACACAGGGCGGACACGAAGAGTTCCATTTTGAGGGAGCGCGATCCCTTGACCAGCACCACGCCATCGGCCACGCCGAAGGACAGCCACGCATGGGCGAAATCTTCCTGCGTGTCGACCTTGTGCATTTTTTTGCCGTATTCCCGTGCAACGTCTTCAAAGTGGTCGCCTTTGTAGAAGACAGCCGTCGGGTCAATGGCCTTGATGGTGCGTCCGAGTTCCTCATGACGCATAACAGCTTCGTCGCCGAGTTCGCGCATGTCGCCGAGGATGAGGGCCAGCTGTTTGCCGTCAGCCATGTCAGCCGCGGTTTCAATGGATCGTTTCATGGAGAGAGGGTTGGCGTTGTACGTGTCGTCGATGACCATGAGATTGCCATTGGGCTTGCAGCAGAAGCGCTGGGTGTCGGGTTCGAGCGACTGAACGCCGGAAATGACGTCTTTGCGACTCATGCCAAGGGCATGGGCCACGGCGGCCACACAGGCCAGGTTTTCAGCGTAGTGTTCGCCGCAGAATGGTGCCTCGAATTCGTCCTCGCCCTCGGGGGTCCGAAGCCGGAAACGTCCCAGATTACTGGCTCCGGCCCCGAGAAACGAGGCAACAAAGGAGGTGTGAGAATTGTCGTTGGTGGAGAACCCGACAGGCGCGTCCACGAGCTCGCGGGCGGCGTCCCAGAGGAGCGGATAGTCCTTCGAAATGATGGCGGAACCGGGTTGGCGCAGATATCTGAGCAGGGTGGATTTGGCTTGGGCTACACCCGCCTCATTGCCCAACCCTGTCAGATGACCGGGGCCGACATTGGTGATGACCGCGATATCCGGGCTGGCTATAGGAGCCAGTTCTTCCATGTCGCCGCGCTGGGAAATGCCCAGTTCCATGATCCAGAGTTCCTGCTCTACTGTCGCTTTGAGCATGGACAGTGGCAGGCCAATCTGGTTGTTGAAGTTGCGGTAGTTCTTGGCTGTGTTGAATTTCTGCGAAGCAACTGCGTAGAGCATTTCCTTGACCGTGGTCTTTCCCGCCGTGCCGGTGACTGCGATAAGTTTGGCACCGCACATGTCGCGCCAGCATGCGGCCAGACGGCCTAGGGCATTCACGGTGTTGCGGACCATAATGACGGGGGCATCCACGTCGTCCAGCATACGGGAGGCGACGATAGCGACAGCACCCTGTTTCACGGCTTGTGCCGCGAATTCATGTCCGTCAAAGTTCTCGCCGCTGACGCAGAAGAACAGATCACCCTTTTCCACGGTGCGAGAGTCCGTCTTCACCGAGGCGATGGCGATTTCAGTGTGGCCCTCTTCGGCCATGCCGCCGAGGCAGCGTTCAACGTCAGCCAGTGTCAGATTCACGAATACATTTCCTCAAGCAGTTCAGCGGTGACTTTCGTATCAAGGAAGGGGATGATTTTATCTTTGATTTTTTGGTTCGGCTCGTGCCCTCGACCTGCGATAAGCAGGACATCGCCCTGTTCCATTTCCTCAAGGGCCATGGCTATGGCGGTCCTGCGGTCAGGGTGCTCGATCACTTTGGGGGTGCCTGCGAGTCCCGGGCGGATATCGTCCATGACCAGCATGGGGTCTTCGGAACGGGGATTGTCCGATGTGAGCACGGCTACGTCTGCATAGCGCGCTACAGCCTGTCCCATGATCGGGCGTTTGGTGCGATCTCGGTCGCCACCACAGCCGAACAGGGTGATGAGGCGTTTGAAATTAAGCGACTTGAGTGTGTGCTGAACGTTTTCCAGTGCATCCGGCGTGTGGGCAAAGTCCACGAAAACATCAAGGCCATGATCGTTCATGACTCGTTCAAGGCGGCCGGGGACACCGGGGAAGTCTTTCAGCGAACGCATGTCCTTGCAGCTAAGTCCGAGCTGGAGTCCGACGGCCTGGGCTGCCATCAGGTTCATGGCATTGAATGCACCGATCAGGGGAGAATGTACGGTCCAGGTTTTGCCTTTGTAAGTGGTTTCCAGTTCGATACCTTGTCCATCCATGGAAACGATACGACCCTGTACCATTTCCCGGTCGCCGACTTCCTGCCGGACAGTGGATATGTCGCCGATGCCATAGCCGATGGAGTCGGGGCACTCAGAGAGGAGAATTCGGCCATACGGGTCGTTGTAGTTGGAAATGTTCGCCTTGGTTTCAGTCGGGTAATCCTTGAAAAGTTTGGCCTTGGCTCTGAAATAGGTCTCCATGTCGCCGTGATAGTCGAGGTGGTCCTGCGTGAGATTGGTGAAGACCCCGGCGTTGAAGTCGAGACCGGCCACGCGGTATTGTTCGAGTGCGTGGGAGGATACTTCCATGAGAACGACATCCACGTCGGCTTTCTTCATGTTGAAGATCAGTTCGTGGATCATCCAGCAGTCCGGTGTCGTCAGGGACGCTTCGATCTCGAAACCGGGCCAGCGATAGTTGACCGTGCCGAGTACGCCCACTTTCAGGCCGGCGGAGGCGAGCAGGTGTTCGATGATGTAGGAGGTCGTTGTTTTGCCGTTCGTACCGGTGATGCCAACAAGTTTGACGTCTCGATCCATGAGATGGAAATGGGCACGCGCCAGTTCCCCCAGAGCTATTGCGGGGTTTTCTACGTACACGGCCACGGCTTTTTCTTCCACAACGGGAGCAACAAGGTCGCGGGCATTTTCCGGTGCGACAATGTAGCGCGCACCGTTGTCCAAGGCGTTGGGAATGTAGTCGATACCCCGGACATCGGTCCCGGGCATGGCGACGAAGCATTCTCCATCCTGAACTTTGCGCGAGTCCGTGCGCACAACAAGGCCTTTTTCCGCTTTTTTCAGCAGGGTTTCAAATTCCATAACGCCTCGTTCCTTGTCCTTTTCCTTGCCACTATGAGAGCCAGAGAACAAAAACATCATCCGCACCCTCCGTGTTGTGGTCCTTGGGCCAGGGTTGCCCGGCTGCGGGCTTCTGGCTTTTGACCGTCATTCCCTGGCCTTTGAGCACAGGGACTATTCCCATTTTCGTCAACAGCTCCAACGCCCTGCGAACAGGCATTCCTGCGATGTTCGGCACTTTGTCGGTGTCAGCATGCGCCAGAGGTGCAGTCACTGCCTGAGGCAGCGGTTCTTCGGCCAATGCATCCACGGACATGTTTTCGGTGATAACAGTGTCGAGCGTCTCGGACAGCTTGCCGTGATATGCCAAGGTTCGCACTGTGACTTCACGACAGACTGGTGCCGCGACCATGGAGCCGTAGTTGGACTTTTGTGGTTCATCGATCATGGTGATGACCAGAAGTTCCGGTTCGTCTGCCGGAACCAGGGCCACGAAGGAAGACATGTATTGGTCGCCGTAGCCACCTTTGGGAGAGGCTTTCTGGGCTGTGCCGGTCTTGCCCGCCATGGTGATGCCCTGAATGCGCGCCCTGCGTCCGGTGCCGTCCTCGTGAACTACGTCCTTCATCATGGAGAGGACTTTGGCTGTGGTCTCGGGACTGAATATTTGTGTGGCCGTGTTTTTCCGTGCAATCTCGGGCTGTTTTACCAGATTGAGGTCTTTGGTGACGCCCTCGTTGGCGATGCAGAGGAAAGCCTTGGCGAGCTGGACAGCCGTGGTGCCGATTCCCTGACCGAAACTGATGGCCGCCAGGTCAACGGATGTCCATTTCTTGGCAGGCATGACAATGCCGGATGATTCACCCGGCAGGCCGAGGCCGGTCTTCTCACCGAAGCCGAGCTTGGTCAAGTACGAATGATAGACACTCGCGCCCATATCCATGCCGATTTTGGCGCATCCGATGTTGGATGAGTAGCGAAGGACCTTGTGCGCTGGCAGCCATTTTTCCGGGTGAGTATCCCGAATAACCTTGCGGGCCACGCGCCACCTGCCGTTTTCGCAGTTGATCAGGGTATCTGGTTCGATGACACCCTCTTCGAGGGCGGCAGCAAACAGGAACGGTTTCATGGTGGAACCGGGTTCGTAGATATCCGTGAGCGGACGCAGCCTCCGCTGGGAGGGTTTGGATACTCGTACCGTATTCGGATTGAAGAAAGGCTGATTGGCCATGGCAAGGATGTCGCCGGTCGCCACTTCGACTACCAGAACGATGCCTGCGCGAGCTTCGTATTTTGCGATGGATTTGGCGAGGGCCTGTTCCGCGGCGTGCTGAATATGCGTGTCGATGGTCAATCGGACGTCGAGACCGTTGATGTTCACTTCCCGACCGTGGGCGTCAAGATACAGCCGGCGGCCTGTAGCGTCGCGTTGTACGACAAATTCCGCCTTGCTCGGTGTCATCCGTTTGTTGAAAATCAGTTCGATGCCTTCCCGGCCTTGGCCGTCGATGTCCACGAAGCCGAGCAATTGACCGGCAAGGTGACTATTGGGGTAAATACGATTGTATTCGCTAGTCAATCTGATACCGGGTAAATCCGCCTTGGCAACGGCAGCGGCTTCGCGATCCGTGACCTGTCGTTTTATCCAGACAAATTTTTTCTTGGACTTTAATTTCTTGTAGACCGTTCTCCGGGTCAGTTTGAGATCTCGGGACAGGGTGTCGGCGGCGATGTCGATGTTTTCGATTTCATACGGACGGGCAAAAATTGATTTGGCTTCAACAGAGGTGGCGAGCATCTGACCGTTGCGGTCAAAGATACGACCCCGTTCACCGTATTCGCATTCGGCGGCGAGGCTTTGTTTGGAGGCCTTATTGGCCAGGTAGTCGCCGTCATGGAGTTGGACCCATCCGGCTCGTGCCCACAAACCAGTAAGCGCAACCGTAAACAAGGCTATGACTAGCCCTATTTTGATTCCGCTTAGATCGGTGCGCCTCTTACTGTCCTTTGCCATTGTAATCCCTGTTGTTCCCACTGTGCGGCGCGTATATGGCAGTACGCGAAGCTACCTTGTGTCCGTTATTCGCCGTATCTGTCCCGGCGCGGCCACTCCCAAACCTAGTCGGCTTGCGAGTTTCTTGAGCTGATATGGTGAAACCAGGTTGTTCCTCTCAACCGTCAGTTTCACGGCCAGATCCTCTTTCTGGTCCAAACTCATTTCCATCTTGCGCAGGTCGTATGCCAGATCCATGCGTTCGATGTTCAACCAAACAGCTCCCAAACCCAGAGAGAGCGCCATGCCCAAGAGGCACAGTGTCATCCAGAGGAGGGTCTTGTCGGTCTTGCTCATACGGTTTCCCCGTTTGGTTCGAGTTTCTCCGCAACTCTGAGCTTGGCGCTCCTGGCACGGGGATTCGCGTCCCTTTCAGCTTCCGAGGCGACCAACGGTTTCTTGGTGAGCACTTTCATCTCGGGTATGCCGCCGCAGGTGCAGTGGAATTGATGCGGGGGGCATTTGCACCCCTTAGCGGCATCCCGAAATGCATGCTTCACAGCCCTGTCTTCCAGGGAATGAAACGAAATGATGGCCACTCTCGCGCCCGGCTTCAGGCGTCCGATGATGGTTTTAAGGTAGTATTCAAGTTCCTCAGTTTCCCTGTTGACCGCTATGCGCAGTCCTTGGAAAGTACGGGTTGCCGGATGATTGCGAGCGGTGTGCCGCATCTTGGGCGGGTAAGCCAATCTCACGATGCTCGCCAATTGGAGTGTTCGTGTGATTCGTTCCTTGTCCCGTGCTTTCAATATTGCAGACGCGATTTTTCCGGCCAGGGGATCTTCCCCGTAGACCCTGATGATCCGCGCCAGATCACCGTGTTTCAGCGTATTGACCAACTCTTCAGCCGACGGGCCGGAATCCGGGTCCATGCGCATGTCCAAAGGACCGTCGTGGACAAAGCTGAATCCTCTTTCAGCAACGTCCAACTGCATGGATGAGACGCCGAGGTCCAGGACCGCGCCGTCAATCATATCCCAACCGACATCATCCAAGGCTTCTTCAAAATCGGAGAAGGGGGTGTGGTACAGGTGAATCCTGTCTTCGAAATCCACGAGACGCTTTCTTGCCAGCGTCAAAGCCTCTTCGTCCCGGTCAAGCCCCAAAAGCTCGGCCTTGTCGCCTGCCGCCTGTAACAGCGCCAGACTGTGACCGCCCATACCGAGTGTGCCATCCATGTAACGGCCACCGGGTTTGGGTCGAAGCCACTCGACAACTTCATGTAAAAGAACAGTCGTGTGCAGCGATGCGGGATCGTGATTGCCCTGCTTCATCAGAAGGGGAGGGCGACGTTGTTTTCAGCCAGCTCTGCGGACACGTCATTGTCCTCTTCGAGCAACTGGTCGAAGCTCTCGGCAGACCAGATTTCAAATCGCTTACCAGCTCCCATGACCACCACTTCCTTTTCCAGTTTACCCGACTTGCGCAGGTGCGCGGGAATGGCTATGCGTCCCTGCTTGCCCACCTTTATTTCGGTGTAGCCGAGGTTGAATAGGCGAATGATGTTCTGGAGGGCGCGACTCGGTGCCTTGATCCCGTCAAGTTCGCTTTCAAGCAACGTCCACTGTTCCAGGGTGATGCCGATGACATGTTTGTCGTAAATGGTCAGCACCATGACCGCGTCCGGTGATTCGGCGCGGATCAAATCCCTGAACTCGGGCGGCAGTATGAGCCGTCCTTTGTCGTCAAGGCTTCTGTGTGCGTGACCTTTAAACTTCATCTTTCCCCCAGAACAACCGTGTGTCCCACATTCTTACACCAGTTTTACACTGATATCCACTTCTTCCCACCTGTGCTTGAAAATCAAGGGAAAGTCAACCACTCCGGCGAAGAATGATCGGCAAAAATAACCGAGTATCATTGCTTTTTTTAGGGGTGCGGCCTAGACTTGCCGTAAATTTGAGGGATTGGGTTTTTTAGAAATAAAGTAAATTCAGCTCATAAGACGTTTCCATATCGGGTAAATCATCCGTTTGAATGGGGGCTGTACAAGGAGGCTGTCATGGATAGGCATATCAAGATAATCGCCACTCTGGGGCCGGGAACCGAGACTTACGAAGCCGTCAGGGATTTGGTGGAATCGGGGGCGAAAATCTTTCGGCTCAACTTTTCCCATGGTGGGCGGGAGTTTTTTGCCAAGATGGTGGAGATCATTCGCCGACTGGAGCAGGAGACGGGCTACACATTGACTGTGTTACAGGATTTGTCAGGACCCAAAATTCGTACCTGTGATGTCGGGCTTGGTGCTTTCGAGGTCAACAAGGGCACTGAAGTGCTGCTGGGAACACCCGATGAATATAAGGAAGATGGTGGGCCGTTCATCTGTCTTGATATTCCCGAAATGCTTCAGGGTGTGAAGGAAGGCGATCCGGTTGCCTTGGGTGACGGTGTCATCCGGTTCAAGGTTGTCAAGATCGAAGGGGACCATCTCATTCGTCTGGTAGCTACCAACTCCGGTATCTGTCCGCCCCGGAAAGGCATCACCTTCCCCGGTACGACTACCACGCTCGCTCCGCTGACGGATAAGGACAAGGCAGACCTGGCCATCGGCATGGATTTGGGTGTGGACGTTGTCGCCATGAGCTTTGTGCAGAAACCCGAGGATATTTGTAATCTGCGCGCCGAGATGATTCAGTATAAGCGGCGCGTGCCTATTATCGCCAAGATCGAACGGACAGCGGCTCTGGACTGTCTGGACGAGATCCTTCAGGAAGCCGACGGCATCATGGTTGCTCGTGGTGATCTTGGTCTGGAACTTGATCTGGCCGAACTGCCCACTGCACAGAAGCGGATCATCCGGGCCTGTAACAGGCTGGGCAAGCCGGTCATCGTGGCAACCCAGATGTTGCTGTCCATGGTCAACTCACCCATGGCGACCCGCGCTGAGACAACGGACGTGGCCAACGCCATTCTGGATGGCGCGGACTGTGTCATGTTATCCGAAGAAACCGCTGTGGGGCGGTATCCGGGTGAAGCTGTCAAGTTCATGCGCAAGATCGCCTATGAAATCGAGGCGTACATGTTCGAGACCGGTCTGAGCAACGTGGCCGTGGATGGGGTCAAGGAACATCCGTCCACCTTCCTGGCTCACGCCGCCGCCATGCTGGCAGGTAAAGTGGATGCCAAGGCCATCGTCTGTCATTCCACCTCCGGTGCGACTGCGCGAATCCTGTCTTCATGCCGTCCTGCACAGTCGATTTATGCCTTGAGTACCGATTCAATGGTAAGACACTTCACAAATCTTTCATTGGGGGTTATCCCTGCAGAACCGCTGGACGTTATAGACGACCATCAGGAGCGCGCCGAAGTGTTTGTCCGGCAGTCTCCCGCCTTCCTTGAAGGCGATATCGTCGTTGTTACAGCGGGGCAGCCGGAAAAGGGCAAGGCGGTTACTCAGACCAATGTGGTCAAGCTGTATGAAAAGCTAAAGAAAGAAGAGAGCTGATGACTTCTGCGCAGAAACACGACATCTCCGACGGTCTCAATGAGGAATACTATCAGATCAGCGCCGATATCTTGGGCAGTTTCAACAAGTACCGCCCACCATTGAACATCTTTTCGTTCAAGGAAGACGTGGCTCGGATCATCCCCTACTACAAGGTGGGCGGACGGCTGAGCAATGAACAGATCGAGGAACTGGCTACAATGACCAAGGAAGGCATGATCTTTGTCTCTCGCGAAGATCATCCCGTCTACGTCAAGCACATCAGCTATCAGCTTGACCTTGTATTGGTGGACAGGAACCTCAAGGAAAAAGAGATTGCGGATATCTTCACCCAGGCGTTGACGCGCAGGCTGGCCGATTTTTTTGAGCAGCCAGTGAAGGCCGTGTTTGAAAAACTCTGGGTGGATCTCATGGTCCTCTCCGAATATTTGTACACTGACATCCGACGCACCCGTGCATTGGTCCGTCGGCTTCATGCTGAACACTCTCTGGAAAATCATTCCGTCAATACGGGATTTCTTGGCTTGGCCTTGTGGGGCAAGATCAAGGAAAAAGGCTTTACGGACGCGGTCAAACGCAAGATTTTCGACCATGTACTGGCCGGATTGTTTTTGCATGATCTCGGTATGGCTAAAGTGCCTGCCTTTATCCGGTCCAAAGACAAACCGCTGACTGGCGATGAACGGAGCAAGGTCAACGCCCATACCAAAGTCGGTTATGAAATGCTGAATAAGCTCGGTTTGCGGTATGCCGAGATTGAACAGTGTGTGACCGAGCATCATGAACGGACTAACGGGTCAGGGTATCCTCTCAAGAGCATCAAGCAGGAATTCCCGGGCAGGCTGTGTGCCGTGGCTGACTCCTTTTGTGCCATGATCACCAAGCGGCCCTATGCCGAACCCATGGGGCTGGTACAGGCCTCCATGGCTCTGGCTCAAGATGCTAAATACGACCGTGAGATTACCAAGGCGTTGCAGATGCTGCTCATGATGGATCTCAAGATGAAACCGTAAGATTTTTAGCATTCAGCGAAATGTAAAAAAAGGCTCGGACGATTTTTCGTCCGAGCCTTTTGCTTGTGTAATTTCTATACCTGTTGGGGCGGTGACGCCAGAGCCACAACCTTGCTCCGCAGGAGTGGGTAGCGGGTCAGGAGGAACCACGGAATAGGCGGGAAGAACTTGAAGGCGCGGTCCTGCGTCAATTGGATGTCGTCCACTTCGTAGCCAGCCATGACCATGACTTTTGACAGTGTGTACGGCGTGAACCAGTAACGGTGGTCGCTGTTGATATCTTCGTACTGCTTCAGGGCCTTTTTAAAATTCTTGTAGTGGAACGCGTTCGGGACCGTGACAATGCATTTGGCCTTTTCAAGACCCGGCCTCTGGCGCAGTGTTTCGAGAAACTGCACTGGATTATCTACATGTTCCAGCAACTCGCCGAGGACCACATAATCCCACTGGACGTCATTGACGCCGGGGATTTCGTCAGTGAGGATGTTACCGCAATAGACGTGCGGAAGTTTCATCTCTTTGGAAAGGAATTCGATGCCTTCCTCGTTGATATCCACTCCAGCGCACAGGCTGGCGCTGTCCATGAGGAGCTTGTGCAGCCAGACGCCTCTGGCGAGTTTGCGTTTTACTTTGTCCGGCGTGTGATCCACGCAGCCAATGTGCAGGACCTTGGCCCCTTTGACCACGCGCTGCATGTAGGTGAGTCTGCTCCGTTCCTTGAACTCGCCTTTCAGGGTGAAGTAGCACCCGGAGGAGAATGACTCGCCGTGCAGGAATTGGAGAAGGGTTTTATCCAGTTTCAAAATCTATCCTTGTCGTGTCGAAGGTGACTGTTGTCCGACCCCGTTGCCGGGGTCGGTTCAAGAGTCGTTTATTTGAAAATCTGGACCATGTCACGGGTCATTTCACGGTATACGTCGGTGACGTAGACCACGCCCATGACGCGATCGCCTTCAACTACAAGAGCCCAGTCTCGGCGTGATTTGAGAAAGATGTCCAATACCACGAGGATAGGGTCGTTGGGCTTGAGTATGGGCGGGTTGGTAATGAGATATTCATCCAGACGGAGCTGGGTGCAGATCAGGCAGGCGTTGGCAAACTGCTGATCCCAGTCCACCTTGCCGTCGGCCTTGAGGTTGTCGTCTTTGAGAACGGACTTCTTGACTGCCTTGAACAGCTTCCAGAGGTTGATGGTTCCAACGAGCTTGCCGCCCTTGTTTTTGACCACCACAACCTGTGAGTCAGGGGCATCCACCATGGCTTCGCGCATGACGCGAATGGTTTCGGCCAGGCTGGCGTCATCCTGTACTGTGGGGTATTCGTCGCGCATCATGTCCCAGGCGCGTTTTCTCAGCATCATACGGGCTTCTCCTCGTCAACGTGTTGTTATCAGGGCATCACTTGTCTCTCTCGTATCTTTTGTGCATTTTTTTGTCCATAACAACGAAGAGGTTAGGGAGGCGTATCTTGACTTGTCGGCCAAAGATGGCGAAAGTGTTTATATGCGAAAAACCATTATCATCGTTTTGACACTGTGTGCCGTGTTGTTTGTTTCCCGAGCCTTTGCCGCCGGGACAGTCCCTTTTGGCCCCGGTGAAAAGCTTACCTACGAGATTCATTGGACATTCATTCATGCAGGGGATGCCGTGCTGGAGGTCATGCCCAATACTGAAGTGGACGGTGTTCCGGCCCGGTATTTCAAGGCAACGGCCACCACCGTGCCTTGGGTGGACAAGTTCTACAAGGTCCGGGATGTGCTCGAAGCGTGGACCGATCTGGATGTGAGCCATTCCCTGCGGTACAAGAAGGACCAGAATGAGGGGAAGTATCACAAGAAGGTCGATCTGGTGTTCGATAAGAAGACCAATCAGTCCAAACGGTATGTGAAGGGCGAACTCAAGCATACTATCGATCAGCCCGTGGATGCCTTTGATCCCATGTCTGTCCTTTTTAGCTTCCGCAAGCAGATACTCTACAAGACCATGCAATTCGGTGCCAACGTATCTGATGGCAAGAAGTCCGTGGTGGGTGAGGCTACGGTTGAAGCCATGGAAACCATTGAAACGGGTATCGGTATGATCAAAGCTTTTCGCGTGCGGTTGGACATAAAGCACCTGTCCGGCGTGTTTAAGAAGTCAAAAGATGCTGAACTCCTTGTCTGGTTTTCGGCCGACGCCCGGCGTATCCCGGTCAAGGTTAAGTCCAAGGTCAAGGTAGGCCATTTCACCATGGAACTGGTGGATTATCAGCCAACGGCATCTTCCTCGGATACCGCTTCAAAATAAATCTTTTCTCCATATTGTGAAAAGCGGCTTTCAAAGCCGCTTTTTTTTTAATCCACGTCACTTCGGGACAACTTTTCCAATACGCAGGAATAATTATCGATGCCCAGCATATTGCTGCTCGGAGTTGGCATAACAGATGAGACTTGGCGACATATGAAATGGTGATGGATCATCAATCTTGTCAGTGGTTTGTTGGCTACTGTATAGTAGACACGTATTCTGTTCTGGTAACAAATAGATCATTGATGAGGCGAGAATGAGCATACTTTTTGGAGACTATATCCGAGGACGGCGTGAACTGCGAAGAAAAGAAAGTCCAGAATATTCCATCCGGCAAGTTGCGAAAAGAATAGGTATTCACCATTCCTATTTGAGCAAGGTCGAGCGGGGTGAGCCTGCAACACTTTCCGAGCGGTCCGTGTTGGCTCTCGCACGAGAACTTGAGGAGAATCCAGACTTGTTGATGGCCATGAATGGGAAGCTGTCGGAAGAGGTTCGTCGGGCAGTTTTCGATGCACCGGAGCTCTTTCTCAGTTTTGTCCGTCAGGCTAAATCTTCATCGCGGTCAAGCATGGCCGATTCCGAAATGGCCGTTCTGCATAGTTTGCGAAATATGAAGGTCGTGCAGATCAATAGGGATATGGACATTGTCTGGTCTCAGGAGGGCGGGAAATGCGTGCGAGGTCTTGAAGGGCATAAGTGCTATGAAGGTTTCTTTGGCGCTGAAAGTTCCTGTGAAGGGTGCCCCGTCATGCAGGCTCTTAAGAGTGGTATGTATAGTGTCGGAGAGGTCGTCTCCGACACTGGTGATGTCAGATTGGTGGGGAGTTCCCCTTTGTTCAACGGTGGTGCGACCGTTGTTGGCGCAACCAACGTGGTTGTGGATATTTCTTGTGGCAAGAAGGTTGAACAATTTTACAAAGAAGCCAAGCAGCTCATGCTTCATGACATTCGATCCCCGTTGGCTGGGATAATTGGTATGCTTCGCTCCATGCAGGATTGCAAGAATTTTACCAGTGAGCAGGTAGAAAATTTGACTATCATGACCAGAACTGCGGAATTGTTGTTGAGCCATGTGTCTATGGCTCTTGATATCCAACTGATAGAGTCCGGTCAGATGGAGCCCCGGCTATCCTTGGTGAATGTCGCTGAATTGGTTCACCTGCTGGCAAAGGGATTTGATGCGGATGAACGATTCCGTGGGGTGGGGCTTGACGTGACATTCAAGGGGAACCCCTTGGGCAAACATGAATTGTTGTGGGCAAAGGTCGACAGCGGAATGACCATGCGGATGCTCGGTTGTTTGATGACCAATGCTTTCGAGGCTTCGAAAGCGGGGGATACAGTCCGTGTCAATTTGGAAAATGGCAAGTCTCTGTCCTTTAAAGTCTCCAATCCGAAAGAGGTTCCCGGGGAAGTCCGTGATTCCTTTTTTGAAAAGTACTCGACGGTCGGGAAGTCCGGTGGTTTGGGTTTGGGCGCCTATGGGGCCAAAGTCATGGCTGAAAGCATGGGCGGAACTATTGATTATACCAGCAGTAAAGACGATGGGACGACAGTAGTTGTCATCTTGCCGTCTTTGGCCGTTCACGCTTAATCGAATTCCTGCACCCGCACTTTGTTGCTGCGGGGGAATTCTCTTTTCAGCAATGTCTTGAGGAGCTTCTTCATGCCTTTGAGGTCGGATGAAAACGAGTTTTCTTGAAAGCCTGATTCCGTTATGGTGAATGCGTTGTCGTTGTTTTTGACGATACGCACGGATCGGTCTCGTTTGTAGGTAAGCAGTTGAAGACCGCCCCCCGGCGTGAGCTTTTTGAGGCGGGTGAGGGTGTTGGGGATAACGTTTGCGATGTCGAGCATCATATCTTTTTTCTCTTGATGTGGATGTCTGCTTCAGCGGGGCCGAGGTCATAGAGACGAATCTTTGTTGACCGAGGGAATTCTTTTTTCAACAGGATTTTCAAGAGCTTCTTCATCTTGGCATGCGAGACGAGGAAACGTTCTTCAAAGAAGCCGTTTTCCACAACGTCGAACTCGTCTTCGCCGATCCGTTTGATGACCACTGATCTGTTGCGCTTGTAAGTGCGCAGGTCGATGGCATGCTCCATGGGGAGCTTTTTGAGTTTGCGCAACACGGTTTGCAGGGCGGTGGCCTTGTCGATCATGTCGAATACAATAGACAGCCGCTTAAAAGCATGTCAAACGACCTCTCCTGCAACCAACTGGAGGCACCATGCCCTTGAAGAAAGACGATCTCATCGAATGCACTATAGAATCCCTTGCCTTTGGCGGCAGAGGGGTGGCCCGAGTGGACGGCATGGCCGTCTTTGTGGCGGACGCATTGCCCGGCGACACTGTGAAAGCCCGTATTGTTCGGGCCAAGAAGCGGTTTGCCGAGGGTGTGGCCGAAACTCTGGTGACTCCATCATCCCATCGTGTGGAACCGAAGTGTGCGCATTTCGGTCAGTGCGGCGGATGTGCGTTGCAGAATCTTGAATATGACGAGCAGCTTACCCAGAAGGCAGCTCAGGTCCAGAGCGCATTGTCCCGCATCGGCGGGGTGGATGTTCCCATGGATGCTCCGGCTGCTTCTCCGTCCATCTGGAAGTACCGCAACAAGATGGAATTCGCTTTCGAGCGGCGTGACGGCGGCCTGCACCTCGGCTTGCGGAGTCAACTTCCGGCAGGCGAGAAAGGATTGGCCCCTATCCTCGATATTGAGGAGTGTCATCTGTGCGCTGAACGCGATATGGAAATTTTGCGCATGGTGCGTGAATTCTGTCGTGAATCCGGCATCGCAGCCTACGATCCCAAGACCGAGAACGGCTTCTGGAGGCATCTTGTCATCCGCCATTCCTCCCTTGGTGAGGTTATGGTGCATGTGATCACCACTCGCGACACTCGGAAATTCAAGCAGGTCGAAGCACTGGGTGAAGCACTGGTGGAACGGTTCGCAGAGCTGACCGCTTTTGTTCATTCCTCTCGTTCCAAGCGCAGTACTCAGGCTGTCGGTGAATATGTGGAATTTCGTCTCGGCACCAAGGTTATTGAAGAAAAGGTGGGCCACGCCCGCTATCATGTTTCTCCTAATACTTTTTTCCAGACCAACTCCGCTGGAGCCGAAAAACTGTTCGACACCATCCGTGAGTACGGTGAATTCACCGGTTCTGAGACGCTTCTCGATCTTTACTGCGGAGCTGGGGCCATCGGCGTGTACATGGCTGATTCTGTTGATCGCGTTATTGGTTTCGAGATCAGTGAAGAATCCATTGCCAAGGCGTTTTCATCTGCCAAGCTCAACGGCCTTGAAAATTGTGATTTCGCAGTCGGTTCTCTGGATGACGGACTCGGTGATCTCAAGAGGCTGCCCAAATTCGATATCGTGGTGGTTGATCCTCCCCGTTCCGGCATGCACGAAAACATGTCCAAAGCGCTTCTCAAGCTGGCGCCGCCCAAGATTGTGGCCGTGTCCTGCGATCCGGCCACTCTGGCTCGAGATGTGAAACGGTTGTCCGACAAATACGAGATTAAACGTGCGCGAGCTGTGGACATGTTTCCGCATACGCATCACATCGAGACTGTAGCTTTGCTGGTCCGTAAATAAAGTTTTTATCAAAAATGCAGAGAGGCCTTGGTGGATGTGTGTCCACCAAGGCCTTTTGTTTTTAGAAGGTGTTTCAATACTGTCTATCCCTGTCAGTCTGAGGCCTTTAGAAAATCAACACCATTCATGAACTCCTCAACGAGCTGGTCATACTCGCCGTCTTTCTTCATCGCCTGTAGAGCCGCATTGAATTGTAAAAGAAGGTCTTTTTTGTTGGTGTGCTTGGCGAACGCGACATAGGTCGGATTGCTCAAGAGCGATTTTTCAAGTGGAATAACATCGGTATAACCCTTGCGTGCGATTTCATGATAGCCGCTTTCTTTGGAGGCGACGACACAATCCAGCCGACCATCCAGAAGTTTTTTGAAATTCAGTTTATCTCGGTTGACTTCCTCGACTTCAAACAAGTTATCCTCTCTGGCCGTGTCAAATTCAGGCCCATACGACCATCCCAAGATAACGCCGATCTTTTTCCCTTCCAAGTCTTTAATACCGTTGAATTCGAACGCTCTGTTCTTTTTGACAAAGACCAAGAGTAGTTCCGCATAGATCCGTTCGGAATAATCATAGGTCCTGAGCCTGTCGGGCGTTTTGTATATACCGGCGACACCGGCCGTTCCGTGGGTGCCCATGTCCATGGCTCGTTTCCAGGGTACAGCTTCAATGGAAATTTTTTGGCCCATGCGTTTGAAGATCGCGTCAAGAAGCGATGGATAAAGGCCGGCAGCACGCCCTTTGTGAAGATACATGTTGGGAGGATTGTAGGCGTCGACAACTATTCTGACCGGCTCACTTGCGT
>Ga0070729_10002612_pt1 | contig 22845 bp, 21 predicted proteins | sample tdDd472_FD_66725 | JGI IMG/M metagenome (GOLD analysis project Ga0070729, IMG submission 66725) | Marine sediment microbial communities from the Atlantic coast under amendment with organic carbon and nitrate - tdDd47.2 | ecosystem: Environmental > Aquatic > Marine > Coastal > Sediment | place... | reverse complement strand
AGCAATATATTTCTCAATAATTGTTTACCGAGACCACTACACTGTCTGACGCAAGAAAACCTTACCTCCGGCAAAATCGATACGACTAATCGAAACGCCTAAAAATTCTTTGGTTCCCTCAAACAGCGAGGTTATTTTCAACCCATTCTCAAGAACTTCAAGTGTTGTCACATTTTCTAGCAGCAACTCCTCTTGACCACTTTTATCCATCAACACACTTGTCTGACACATTAAAAAACCTCTATCTTCCTTTAGTATTAGTTCAACCGACATCCGGACGGGGATATAGACCGGATCGTTCAACAATCTCAGGTACTTTTTCTTCCCATTCGATAGCCATGATATGAAAGCCTTTCACACCAGTACATTCTTTTAACCTCTCAATGGCCTCGACTGCAATAGTAATTCCTTCCTCAGCCTGCTTGTCTTTAGGAACACCTGATAAACGGTCGATCAGCTCCTTAGGGACATCCATTCCGGGGACGGCTCGGGCCATATATTTTGCCATACCCACTGATCGCATGGGCGTAATACCGGGCAAGATAAAAACTTTCTCATGCAACCCTCGCTCGACAACTCCCTTCATCCATAATTCAAATTTATCGAGGTTATAAACGCATTGGGTCTGTATAAATTCGGCTCCGGCTGCTATTTTTTTAGCAAGCCTTGGCACCCTGATATGAAAGGGGTCAGCAAAGGGATTAGCAGCAGCACCGACAAATAAGTTCGGCGGTTCTTTTATTTCATCGCCGCCAAGAAACTTTCCTTCATCACGCATATACCGGGCTGTCTGGATAAGTTGCATGGAATCCAGATCAAAGACATTCTGCGAACTGGGATGATCACCAAAGCTTTGATGATCTCCGGACAAACAAAGTATACTGTTAATACCAAATGAAGCCGCACCGAGGATATCACTTTGCAGCGCAATCCGGTTCCTGTCTCTGCATACCATCTGTAAAGCAGGTTCAAGCCCCTCATTTTTCAAATGAATGCAAGCTGCGAGGCTACAGAGCCTGGTCACAGAAGTCTGGTTATCAGTGATATTAATGCAGTCAACATGGTCTTTAATTAAATGTCCTTTCTTGATGATTCCAGCCGAATCACTGGATCTCGGTGGCCCGCATTCACTGGTAACAGCCATATACCCGTTTTTTAGTACTTTTTCTAGTTTACTATTCGTCTTAATTTCCACGGCTAAAAGTCCTCCAGCTTAAATGATCGAGGTCCGCCTGCGCGATCTTTTGACCAATCTTTCACAGGAGCTAATTTTTCATAATCATCCATTTTGCCGAGAGCTTCCAAGCGATCAACGACGAGCTGCCAGGCGCAGTCGAGGTCTTTCGAAATTTCACATTTACCATTTGAAGAACCACCACAAGGACCATTAAAAATTCGCTTACAACAGCGACTGACCGGACAAACCCCTCCAGTTACACCGAGAACGCAGTCCCCGCAGGCCTGACATTTCTCAGTATAAAGCCCATCTGCTTTCACATCTCCCAAAAATGTCGTATTTAGGGCTGGATAGACTGGAGTATTCATGTATTTTTCAGCAACAAACTGCACACCAATACCACAGGCAAGGCTAAGAACAGCTTCAGATTTATCCAGTAAATCCTTGGCTGACTCAAAAAACGGATGCTCACATTGTCGCTCGATACCACCGTTGATAATATCAATATCAATTTCTTCCTGTGTTGCACGCATTCGAAGAAGAGAAGCAAGTATTTCAGCCTCTTTATTGCCACCCTGATGACAAACAGCAACACAGGTATTGCAACCAAAGACAAGCAATTGTTTGTGGTCTTTGACCATCTCCCATATTTCATCAAACGGTTTCTGCTCTCCTATTATCATAGCTACTCCACTCCTTCATCAGTAAACGGTAGTTCCGCCAAAAGTACTGTTAGGCGAACTGTTTCTCAGTTTCCGCTGATTGTTTTTTTTTTTGAAGTGCAAACCATATGGGTGATGGCCCCATTGTAATTATTTTTTCTGTGAATTCGGTACATATTTCTGCCCACCTTGGACCTTGAGCAGCTGAGAGATTATAAAATTCAACCCTTTCGGGATTTACCCCGATCATTTGCAACATACCTTTGACTTTCTTGACTCTTTTAACAGCATTAAGATTTCCTTCCAGGAAATGACATTGTCCCTCCAGTCAGCCAGCAGCAAACACTCCATCAACACCGCGTTCAAAAGCTCTCAGGATATAGATTTGATCAAGTTTTCCAGTACAGGGCAAACGGACAACCTTAACATTAAATGGATACGACAACCTCATAACTCCTGCAAGATCAGCTGCTGCAAAAGCACAATAGTGACAGGCAAAGGCAATGATATTTGCCTTCCAATCCGCTGGAACCTCCTGTGGTTTTTCCGGACTTTTCGGTTCTTCAATTTTTTCTGCGTCAATCGCCATTATTCTTTCCTTCCTGTTGACTTGACCTATTGAATAGCTTGAATAATTGCTTTCACCAAACTCCGACTTCTATATCTAAAAATCTAAATAGTGTGTCTACGCTATGTGATTTCAGTTACCGAATCGATCATGGCCAATAGTTGATCATCACGAAAATAATTAACCTGATATGCCTTTGCAGGACATACCCCGGCACAGATACCACATCCTGTGCATTTAACTTCGTTATGACTCACGCGGCCATCTTCATCAATAAATGGCGCTCCGAATGGACATTTTTTAACACAAGCCAGGCAGGACATACAAATATCCCGATTGTGCTTGGAGATCACTCCCGAAACGGTCAAACTTTCACTTGACAGTAACGCTCCAACGCGACCGGCTGCAGCGAGAGACTGGCTAATGGTTTCTTCCAAATTTTTTGGAGCATGTGCAAGACCTGCAAGAAAAAAACCTTCGCTAGGGAAATCTACAGGCCGAAGTTTGACATGCGCTTCAAGCAGGAATCCATCAACATTACAAGTAAGTTTGAATTTTTTGGCAAACTCATCACCATCCTCCTGCGGCCTCAACCCGGTTGAGAGCACGAGATAGTCAGCATCAATGACCATTTCCCTGCCAAGCACCTTACCAGCCAGTGTGATTTGTACCTTCTCGTCTGCAATCGCTATCTGGGGTTTTTCATCAGGAGTATAGAGAAAGAAGAGAACACCAAGGTCTCTTGCTCGGCGATAGTAATCTTCTTTTAGACCATATGCGCGCATATCACGGTAAATAACAACCACCTGGGCTTCTGGTGTCTTTTCTTTTATGGCAATACTATTTTTTAACGCATCCTGGCAACAGATACGTGAACAGTAATTATTGGGATCCTCGCGAGAGCCAACACATTGGATCATAACATAACACTTGTCACTGTCAGGACCTTTGTCGGCGAGCACTGTTTCCAATTCGCGTTGAGTGATGATTTTATCTGATTTCTCATAATCATATTCAACCGGGCTATATTCCACACCACCAGAGGCAATAAGGAGAGCTCCATGCCCAATGTCCGTCTGATTGGCTAAAGTCGTTTGAAAATTGCCAACAAAACCGTCGATCTTTTCCACCGTTGTCCCCATATGCAGGGTAATAGCATCACTATTTTCTACCTTCTGAACAACATCAGACAGGTAGGCCTGCACATCATCTCCTTCTAAGTTGGCACGGACATTTCGGAGCAAACCGCCAAGAACATCATCCCTTTCAACCAAATGAACTCCATAACCCTGCTCAGCCAGAGAAAGCGATGCAGTCATGCCCGCCACTCCTCCGCCAACAACCAGTGCTGTATGATTTACCCCAACGAATGCGGAAGTTACGGGAACCAGTCGCTTGGTTTTTGCAATGTTCATATTTACGATTTCTATCGCTTTATTGGTAGCATTCTCATTGTCATGCATATGGCACCAGGAACACTGCTCACGAATATCGGCCAGTTCAAAAAGAAATTTATTCAGTCCAACTTCTCGAATAGTATCCTGAAAAAGCGGTGCATGAGTTCGGGGAGTGCAGGAAGCGACTACCACTCGGTTTAAACCTTTTTCCTTAATCAGATCCCTTATTTTCTGCTGTCCATCAGGAGCACAGGCATAGATAATGGTCTCGGCATGCGTAACACCTGGCTCTTTTGCTGCAACCTCTGCCACTTTTTTAACGTCGACAGTTCCTGCAATGTTGGTCCCGCAATGACAGACAATCACACCGATTTTCGGCTCTTCTCCTTCAATGTCTATCTCATCAGGCAGGATAACTTCCTCAACCTCTGTGCCTCGACGCTCCCCAAGTAAAGACATGGCAACAGCCGCAGCGCCACTTCCCTGAATAACTGTCTCCGGAATATCCTTTGGCCCCTGATACGTTCCAGCAACGTATACACCTTTTCTTGAAGTCTCGACAGGTTTCAATTTAGACGTTTGGGCAAAGCCGTATTCATCTGTCGCAATTCCAAATATTTGTGAAAAATCAGCAGAATCGTCACGAGGCTCAAAACCGATCGAGAGTATGACCATATCGAACTCTTCTTTAACCAGCTTACCGTCGTCATCAACCGAATGAATAAGCAAATTTTTTGTATCTGGATCTTCAACAATTTCGGCGACCATTGCACGCTTATAGATGACACCTGCATCGTTTTTGGCTTTTTCTATATACTTGTCAAAATCTTTGCCAAAGGCTCTCAGTTCCATGTAAAAAACAGTAGACTGAACATCATTGTCATGTTCATGAGCGATAATAGTCTGTTTAGCGGCATACATGCAGCAAACCGAGGAACACCAGGGATTACCATTATGTGCATTCCGAGAGCCAACACACTGAATCCAAGCTAATTTTTTGGGGTGACCACCGTCGGATGGCCGTTCAACCGTGCCACTGCAAGGACCAGATGCTGATAAGAGCCGCTCAAACTGGAGCGAGGTGACAACATTTTTCAACTTACCGTATCCGAATTCCTGTCGTATTTCCGGCTGATAAGTTTTAAGTCCAGGAGTAAGGATGATCGAACCAACCTGAATGTCGATCATTTGATCCTTATCTTCAAAATTTATAGCATCAGCCTCGCAGACCTTCTCACACTTTCGGCACACATTCTTTGTCAGGTACAAACAATGAGCAGCATCTATTGCTCTGGTATTGGGAACAGCCTGGGGAAAAAGTGCATATATGGCCTTTCGCTTATCTAAACCCTGATTAAAGACATTAAATACCTTGGAAGGACATTTGGGCTCACAGTCACCGCAACCAGTACAGCGGTCTGGATCGACGTATCGCGCTTTCTGTTCAATAGTAGCAGTGAAATTACCCTCGTGACCAGAGACCTTGGCCACGGTGGCCATAGTATGCATTTTGATATTGGGGTGTCGACTGGATTCAACCATGCGTGGAGAAATCATGCACATGGCACAGTCACCGGTAGGGAAGGTTTTGTCCAATCTAGACATTGTCCCACCAATTGAAGGTTCATCATTGACCATGTGAACCATTAAACCACTATTGGCAAGATCGAGGGCAGCCTGCATTCCTCCTATACCTGCGCCAACGACTAAAACTGTTCCTATCCTGTCTTCACTCTCCTGCTTGGGGGTAATCCTGGTCACAAAAAGTCCTCCATGAGATTGGCCCCGACAGCTAAACCACTGCTCATATTGTTGCTTCCAGCAGTTTACAGCGGGTACGCACCATATATTCGGGTTAGACAATGTATCGGTAAAGGATTCGACCTATGGCATTATAATAAATTAATATTGATATGATAGCTTTTTTTTCCTCCACACGACCTTTTACAGATAATAATGATATTTCCCATAAAATATTCTTCACCTACCCAAAGCGTATCATTTCAATATCAGCCAAGATTCCGTTTTATCACTCTTTATCTAGCATGTTCATTAAATTTTAGGTTATTGGTTACATCATGTTTTTCTCGGAAAGAGAGAGGGCATTGAATATTTTTTGATATGAAATGATTTGATCGTCGTCTTCGCCAATAAGTTGGAATTGCGGTGAACTTTAAATTCTATTACAACCTTATGAGCGAAATAAATAAAAAGCTTTCTGTATTGCGAAACACAGTTTTGTATTCAATCAAACGACACACAGAGGAGCAGTAAATGACCCCCCCTTCGTCTGAACTCCAACTTCACAATCCAAGAATTCTTGTTATTGACGATGAGCCGAGAATTCGTGACGCGTGTATTATGGTTCTCTCCGACAGTGGCTTTGATGTTGCCGCAGCCCCAGATGGTGAACAAGGCCTGCAAATGATCGAGGAGAAGCATTACGATATCATTTTAGTTGACCTGATGATGCCGACCATTTCAGGTTTCGATGTACTCTCTGAAGTTCGTAGTCACCATCCCGACACAGTAGTCATTGTGATTACAGGCTACGCAACGCTTGAACATTCTATTGAAGCGATGAAAAAAGGTGCCTTTGACTTTATCCCAAAACCATTTACACCAGACCAATTAAGAGCAGTAGTTGATAAGTCCTTACGATATACCAGTGCCCTTCAAGACATCGCCGATTCCAAATCAAGATTGGGAGTTATGGTCAACCGTCTCACTGACGGGGTCATGACAACAGATGCCAGAAAACTCATAGTCCAAGTTAATCCTGCTTTTTTGCACATGATGGGATATCACGGTGAGGCTGTGGTAGGACGCCATGTAACTGAGATAATCAAAGATGAGTATCTTTTAGATTCAATTGATCAGGCACTTGGTATGTCGAGTGATATGTTCTCGGAAATAACCAAGGAAATATCAATAACTGAAAATAGTGAAGAGAAATTTTTCAGTGCCAAGTGTGCTCCATTTCGGGGACGAATGAAGGAAAATCTTGGTACGGTCACTGTATTGCATGACATCACCACCTTGAAAGAAATGGACCAAATGAAGTCGGACTTTGTCTCAATGGTTTCCCATGAGATCAGGAGCCCGATGAATTCACTCCTCATGCAACTGAAAATAATCAGCGACGGCTTAGCAGGTGACGTCACAGAAAAACAACAGGAAATCCTGCAGAGAGCGTCCGAGAAAATCCTTAACCTCAATAATCTGGTAACAGAGCTGCTGGATCTTTCCAGAATAGAGTCCGGCCTTATCACCCATGAAAAAGAACAGGTCGATATGGGGGTATTATTATCTGAACAACAGGTTTTTCATGCCCCTTACGCAGCGGATAAGCAAATCACTATTCAAATCAACTGCCCAGCTGACCTGCCCACAATACTTGCCAACAGACAAAACATGGAAGAAGTTTTCTCCAACCTCATCACCAACTCCATCAAATATTCCCCAGATGGTTCTTCAATAACGATTTCAGCAATCGTTGAAAATGAATATTTAAAAACAGAGTTGACAGATACTGGATTTGGCATCTCCAGTGACGAGCTTGAACTAATATTTACTCGTTTTTATAGAACAAAAGACAAAAATACCAGAGAGATACAGGGAACCGGACTCGGCCTTGCCATAGTCAAAAGTATAATTGAGTCACACCACGGCAAAATCAGTGTTACAAGTAAGGTAGGCAGTGGTACGACCTTTATAGTTCTTCTTCCCCTTTCTGATGGGTAAAATAGAATTGTTGAAGTAGGCTGGCATTACCGGCTCAACTCCAACAGAATAAAATATTAACTAAAATCCATGGTGCTCGGCTAGTTTTTCAAACATCTGGGCGATACCGGTGCCCAGGTTAAATGACGAATCAACACCAAGATTTTCTTGCACACTGTTGTCAAAAAATAAATTCAGACTCGAGCCCAGTCCATCATCCGGTTTCCAATAACAGATCATAATAGGTACAAGGGGAAGTGGATATAAGACAACTGACACATCAGATTCAAAACGTTTATCTACTTTTTTACCGTTGAACATGTGGACAACATCATCAAAAAAATCTGTATAATTATCAGCAAGATTTTTTAAAACATCCTCTCCCCTCTTCTTAAATAGAGCATATTTCTCCTTGCCACCATCTATCTCTCTAAAAGATATCCAATCACCCGATACAGGTAAACCTTTACATTTCAAGACATAGTCAAGCAGTGGAACGACAACCCAAGGGATTACATGAAGGTCGGTTGCAAAAGTTCCATCCTTTCTAATCCCGAAATTTTTTCCAAGAACTGTAACAGTCAGTACAGTGCCATTTTGAAGTGCGCCAATTCTTTCTGCGGTTATTTTAAAGTCGAGATCCACCACCTCACGTACAAGACTTGAGATATATTCATCTTGATCATCAAGCGGTCTTTTCTCGATATCTGATCTCTCTGAAAACTTTACTATATCAGAATGTTCCAAGTGTGGACATTCCTGAATTCGACGTTTACCTAAGTAAACTGCACCAGCAAATGCCAAACATGTCTTTTCTCCGCATTTCCTGCAATTGCTTTTATCGAGCACGCTAAAAATCTCCATAGCGTTTTTAGCAACCACCATTGTCCAACCTCCCCTTTACGTAATATTCACAACAAAGCAGTCGTTTTATTCATAGTAATCTTCATCTTGATTTTGCTCAACCTACACTTGATACAGTTAAGAACTGTTAAATGGATTTTTCTAAATAACTAACCATCTTTTCTGCTCAATCAAAAAGTTTGGCAATTATGGACAAAACATAAGGATACAATAACATTCAGAACATTTAACCAAATTTCCACACCCATATTCCAAATTTGCTGGTGGCAAGATTTCTCAGAGAAGATTATATTGCTTCCTGCCTGAGAAAAATGTTTAGACAGTTAGTATATCTATCCACTTGCCAAACAGGTGGATCATCTACAACTAAAGGGGAAGACAATGAAAGCTACAATATCAAATGTTTGCATGGGTGACAGAAACTGTAACAAATTGTGTCCTGAAGTTTTCGAATATGATGAAGATAAACTTCTTTCTATCGTTAAGCACGACGATATCCCTAAACACCTCGAAGATATAGTCCGACAGGCTGCTGCCGAATGCGGAGCTGACGCGATTACAATCGAAGAATAACGGAGCCCACCATGGCCAGTTTTCGTGAAAGCAAAACAGCCAAAAACCTGCTGCTTTCTTATTCAGCAGAAACTCAGGCACGTACTCGCTATAATTTTTTTGCAACCCAGGCTCGTGAGGATGGTTATATCCAAATTGCCAGGCTTTTTGATGAAACTGCCGATCAGGAATTTGAACACGCCCTTCGTTTTTTCAAGTTTTTCAACGGTGGAGAACTGGAAATTTCAGGGCAGTTTCCGGCTGGCGTCATAAAAGATACCCACGCCAATCTCATTAGTTCAGCAGAACTCGAGCTGTACGTTCATGATCATATGTATAAAGTTTTTGCCGAAGAGGCAGAAAAAGAAGGTTTTCAGCGAGCAGCAGACACCTTTAACGCTATAAATGTTTCTGAAAAAAATCACGAACTGATGTTTCGGTCTCTTGCGGATAATCTAATTTCCGGCAGAGCTTTCCGGCGTTCTGAATCGGTTAGATGGAAATGTCTCAGCTGTGGTTATTTGCATGAGGGCAACACTCCACCGGATAAGTGTCCGGCCTGTGTCAAGCCACCCGGTTATTTTGAAGTATTGAAAAAGAACTGGTAATAAAAAAAGCCATCGCTTAAACGCGATGGCTTTTTTTATTACTTCGCCTCTTCTAGAGTACCAAGAGCACCTTTTCAATGGCTTTCTGCAATTCTTTGCTATGAATTTTACCTGCGAAATGAACTGGGCTCTTCCCATAAATAGGATCCCAACCCCCAGGATCAGCATAACAATAAAACTGTGTTTCAAGGCCGATTTTTCTCACAGCATCATCTGCTGGGTGACCGATCAACCGTTTCGCTGCTTCCCAAGAGGCACCACATGGCGCTCCACGGAGCACTTTCACATCAGCTATCTTCCCATCCTCAATTTCTACTTCAAATTCCGGAGCGCCAAAATTATCGCCATAGTTGCCAAGACCTGCAAGTCGTGGAAGGCCGCAGCAGGTAGGTGGTGTTATGGCTTTTTTACCGACAATTTTTTTACCGGAACCAATTACAGGAATTTCATTTTTGTTGCAGAGATCGGCCAAATCTGTGGACAAGTCGTTGTGCCTTAGAAAATCAAGTACCAGGTCACAAGAGATTTCACTTGGAAGGTATTCACTGCTATCATCGATGACCTGCGGTAAAGTTACATCTATATTGAAAACTTCCAAATCAAAAAGCTCTTTTCCGTGCTTAAGCAAGCCTTTGATTTTCTTCTCTCCACTTCCATTCTGCTGAAAAACTAATATTTTCTGTCTAGAAATCCTCTTATCGTCATTCACAAGCTCATCCTCTGATCACCAAATCAAGTTTCAGTCAAATATCCAGGCGAACCCAACGAGTACAATACCGATAGGTCGCTTCAAGAAGTTTCTTTCTGTTTTGCAGTACGTGAACCAGTACATGAAATGAACCTCCAGTATCACGATACAGGACCATTCCACTGTCCATTTCACTCGTCTCGGTTCCGTGGATTATCTTCAAGGGGGAATCGATCTCAATAATCTCCAACTCATCATCTTGAAACTGAAAATAGGCCATTTGTGCTAAAGCATGATATTCGTGCTTGGCATGGCCACTGTCTTTAACAGTTAAAGTTTGAATATAACCTGCTTCCTGTAAGGCAATCTCAGGCACAAGAATAAGACTTTCGCAGTCTGTTATTAGTGTTGTTGCAGTTTGAATTGTTATCGTGGCACTCATCTTTTATTGTAAACTCGACGGGTAAATTTAAAAATAAAAATTAATCATTAAAAAAGGGGAAGTTGAGTTAACACGCTAACTTCCCCTATAGTACCAAGCAATGACATATTAGGACAATAGTAATCTCTACTTCTCAAGTTTTACCGCGCAAACTTTTGCTTCCATGATCTTGCAAACCGGGTCCATAGCATTATTGGTAAGCAGGTTTGCCGCCGCCTCTGTGTAATGAAACGGAATGAAGACAACGTTTGGCGGAACAATTGTGCTTACCCTGGCCTTCAGGCTGATCTCACCTCGCCGAGAACTTACTTTAAGTTTGTCTCCATCGCTCACACCAAGTTTGTGAGCATCAACCGGATTAACCTCCACAAAAGCTTCCGGCGCAATTGCATTGAGACCTGCGGATCGTCTGGTCATAGTTCCTGTATGGTAGTGGAAAAGTTCACGGCCGGTGGTGAGCACATAAGGATACTCCTCATCCGGTAATTCATCTGATTTTACATAAGGAACCTCCCAGAAGAGAGCTTTTCCGTTTTCTGTACTAAAACCTTCTTTATAGAGAAACGTGGTTCCCGGATGGTCTTTATCCGGGCACGGCCATTGCAGTCCATCAACATCAATGCGGTTATAATCCATGCCGGCCAGAGCGACCCACAACCCTGCGACTTCATCAAATATTGCCGAAGCATCTGGAAGCTTTTCCAGGTTACCTTCGCCCATCACCCGCATATAAAGCTGATCGATAATATCAAGGTCGGACCTGGCCTGGCCTGGTGGATTAATCGCCTTGCGTATTCGCTGTACCCGACGCTCGGAGCAGGTAAAGGTACCTTCTTTTTCCGCAAAAGAAGCTCCCGGCAGTACTACATCGGCTAGTTTTGCGGTCTCGGTCATAAAGATATCCTGCACCACCAAAAATTCGAGGCTTTTAAAGGCTTTAACTGAATGGGCAGTATTTGGGTCGGACAGAGCCGGATTTTCACCGAAGATATAGAGGCCTTTTAAGGTGCCGTCGATCATCTGACCGGTCATAACCGAAGCAGGTGTTCCGACTTTATCAGACAGAACCCTCCCCCAGGCCTTCTCAAATTTTTCTTTTACTGCCGGGACATCAACCTTCTGGTAACCAGGGTAAACATTAGGCAGGCTACCCATGTCACAGGCACCTTGAACGTTGTTCTGACCTCGAAGCGGATTGACACCGGCACCATGCTTGCCGAGGTTCCCGGTCATCATCGCCAGGTTACCAATGGCGTTGACATTATTGGTACCCATTACATGCTGGGTGATACCCATGGCGTAATAAATTCCTGCGCTTCCTGCTGAGCCATAAATTCTTGCAGCTTTGATAATATCTGCCGCAGGAACACCTGTAATTTCTTCCCCATATTCCGGAGTAAATGAATCAAGAGATTTTGCAAAAACTTCGTAATTCTCAGTTTTTTCTTTAATGAAAGATTTATCATCGAGCCCTTCTTTAAGAATAACGTGGGCTAGAGAATTGAGCAGAACTGAATCGGTTCCAGGACGTTGACGAAGCCATAGGGTAGCAAACTTCACCAGAGGAATTTTTCTTGGATCGGCAACTATCAGCTGGGCACCTTTTGCCACAGCCTCTTTCATTTTTAGAGCAATAATTGGATGGTTCTCTGTGGTATTTGAACCAATGACCAGCATAGCGTCATTATCAACTATCTCATCAACAGAGTTGGTCATTGCACCTGAACCGAATTTTGTGGCCAGACCGGACACAGTCGCACTGTGTCAGTAGCGGGCACAGTGATCGATATTGTTGGTGCCAAATCCGGCACGAAACAGCTTCTGGAACAGGTAGTTTTCTTCGTTGGTACACCTGGCCGAACTTAATCCTCCTACACTGTCAGGACCATTTTTTTCTACAATTTCTCCTAATTTGGATGCGACCAGATCAAGCGCCTCTTCCCAGGTCGCTCGTTCCAATTCACCGCCCTTTTTCTTTCGGACCAGGGGCCATTTCAATCGCTCAGAGCTATTAATAAAGTCGAAACCGAACCGTCCTTTCGCACAGAGCCAGCCTTTGTTGTGGTTATCGGCGGAAGAACCGACCCGTATCACCTGATCTCCATGGGTTGAGAGGGTAATATTGCAACCGCACCCACAATAGGGACAGGTCGTATCTGTTGTCTCAACTCCTTCCATCCGAGCTTTACCTGCCCATATCGCTCCAGAGAGTGCTCCTGTGGGACAGACAGAGACGCACTGACCACAGAATTCACAATCAAGAGTATTGCCAAAAGGTGGAATGACTTTGGCCTCAAACCCACGCTCTGCAAAACCGATGGCTCCAACCCCCTGAACCTCTTCACAGACCCTGACACAGAGGCCACAGAGAACACATTTGTTCTGTTGCCTAACAACAAAGGGGTTAGTGTCAATACGGTGATGATCCCTCATTTCACCTTTAAATCGATTGTCACGAATGCCGTACTGATAGGCAAGCTCCTGCAGAGTACAGTCACCTGTTCCGATACAAGTCATACAATCATTAGGGTGATCAGAGAGAAGTAACTCAACCACCGTTTTTCGCAAACGGTAGAGTTTTGCACTCTGGGTTGTAACAATCATCTCATCTGTTACAGGAGTGGTACAGGCAGTCACCGGTTTAGGCATCCCGGCTATCTCTACGATACAGAGTCTGCAAGCGCCAAATGGTTTAATGCGATCATCGTGACAAAGAGTGGGAATGACTATACCTGCTGTTTTTGCAGCCTCAAGAACCGATGTTCCTTCAGCGACTTGAATATCTTTTCCATCTATCATTACATTCATCATCGTCACTACTCCTTTAACACGGCACTGAATTTACAGGCGTCGTAACAGGCTCCACACTGGATACAGGTTGCATTGTCAATTTTATGGGGTTTCTTTTTTTCTCCCGTAATAGCATCCACTGAACAGGCCCGTACACACATGCCGCACCCAACACACATATCTTCACGGATAAAAAAAGTCAGCAGTTTATTACAGACTTTTGCCGGACATTTTTTCTGGTTGATATGTGCTTCGTATTCATGTCTAAAATACTTTATGGTGCTGAGAATCGGGTTCGGTGCCGACATCCCCAAACCGCAAAGACTTGAGTCACGAACGTCTTCTGCCAGTTCCTGGAGAAGTTCGATATCACCCTTCTTCCCCTCTCCATCAACAATCCTGGTGAGAATTTCCAGGAGTCTTTTGGTTCCAAGCCGACAGGGTACGCATTTACCACAGGACTCAGCCTGGGTGAACTCAAGGAAAAACTTGGAGATATTGACCATACAGTCCGTCTCATCAAGAACAACCATACCTCCGGAGCCCATCATGGAGCCCACTGATGCCAATCCCTCATAATCTACTGCCAAATCAATATGTTGCTGTGGAATACATCCTCCAGAGGGGCCACCAGTCTGCACAGCCTTAAAGAGCTTATCTCCTTCGATTCCTCCACCAATATTAAAGACAATTTCTTTAAGTGGCATCCCCATAGGGATCTCGATAAGACCTGTATTTCTGATTTTGCCTGTCAGGGCAATAACCTTGGTGCCTTTACTCTTCTCGGAACCAATCGAGGAAAACCAATCAGAACCTTTGTTGAAGATATGGGGTAAGTTGGCCAGGGTCTCAACATTATTTATAATAGTTGGTTTACCCCAGAGCCCCTTATTCGCAGGAAATGGTGGTTTGGCCCGTGGCATTCCCCTTTCACCTTCAATCGAAGCAATAAGAGCAGTTTCTTCGCCACAGACAAAAGCGCCAGCACCAAGTTTGACCTTGATTTTTAAATTAAAATCAGTGCCGAAAAGGTGTTTTCCCAAATAGCCACTATCTTTGGCATCCTTTAGTGCTTTATGGAGCCTGTCTACGGCTAACGGATATTCTGCACGAATATAGACATAGCCAATACTGGCACCGATAGCGTAGGCGTTTATTATCATCCCTTCTATGACCGCATGGGGGTTACCCTCTACGATGGACCTATCCATGAATGCGCCGGGATCTCCTTCATCCGCGTTGCAGATGACATAGTACTGGTCCGAATCATTGGCAGCACAAAAACTCCATTTCAGGCCTGTTGGAAAGCCACCGCCCCCTCTCCCGCGCAAACCTGATTCCTTGACTGTCTCAATCACTTCCGTCGGGGTCATGGTGGTCAATGCCTTTTCAGCAGCTTTATAGCCATCCACCTCGAGGTACTCTTCTATCGATTCCGGATCAACCTTACCAAGATCGGCAAGCACTATTTTAGTCTGATTGTCATGGAAGACATGGTAATCTTCACCAACCAGCCATTCCTCGACCGGCCTTGAACCAAGCACATGGTCCTGAACCAGCCTTTTTACCATATCCGGTTGAATATACTGGTAGGTTGAGACATTGCCATCCACAGTAACATCAACAAGAACATCCCTTGCACAAAAGCCACGGCAACCCACTTTGTGAAGTCTGCATTTTTCTTTGATTATCGCATTTTCGATGCCGGCTTCCTCGAACTGTTTGGTGAACTCCTCCATAACCAGATCACCACCAGCAGCGATGCCACCCGTCCCCATGCACACATTGATAATTATTTCGCCGTTCATGGTCTAATCCTTATATTCTTTGAGACTCTTCACCATGCTGGTAGGTGTCACTTTTCCGAGCACTTTTTGGTTTACCAACACAACCGGTGCAATACTGCAGGCTCCAACGCAATTGACACGTTCCAATGTAAATTTCATGTCTCTGGTTGTATCCTGGTCTTCTTTCAATTTAAGATCTTCCTGAATTTTAGAAATAATTCGAGGAGCACCTTTCACATGGCAGACAGTACCAGCACAAACGGTGACTATATTTCTTCCCCTCGGGGCAAGGTGAAATTGGGAATAAAAGGTAATAACACCATAAAATTTGGAGGATGGGATATCGCTTCTTTTGGCAAACCACTGCACGGTCTCCTCAGGGACATACCCGAATTCTTTCTGTATCTGCTGAAGAACAGTGATAATATTGTCACCATTCGTTAAAGATTCCTGGTAGATCGATTCCAGTTTTTCTTCCTGCGATTTCTCCATTAAAACGTTCTCCTCAATTCAGGCTACTCAATTACTCACAAATAAAACATTATTTCTGTCTGATAAAAGCCCTTAAAATCAAACCCTTAACAACAAGTATCAGTGCTAGCATGTTGGCAAAACATACTGTTTCCAAGTATCAAAGGTACAAAGCAACCGCTTTGGTTCAGTGCCACCTACAACAATACCACATTGTGGTGTTTTCTTGACTGTTTATTCTCTTATATTTGCAAACGACAAAAACAAATTACTCTTTGGTAAGTGCAGAACAACAATAATTGACCTAATACAACAATAAGGATACATGGCCAAGTCAGCCGAAAAAATGGGCCTAAATTACAAAAAACCTAAACGAATATCAAAATCCTTCAAAACGCCATCGATGATAAACCTATAGTTCCTCAAAAAGGTGGTAGTATCACCAGTAGGAGCTGTCCTCACATAAAAGGCTCAAGCCTTAACTGATAAATGCCTACAATTACAAAGAAATATTGAAAGATTGGCCAAAATATATTTCAGGAGTTGTTTTGCATCCCCCCCTCGGAAGCTTTTTTCTAATATTTTCATTCTTTCTTGTAGGAGTAATTTTTTTGGGAATACGAGGTAGAGTTTATCTGCCACACCACTATGATTTTTTGGTTTTAAGAGTCCTCAATTCGTAACGCAGAAACGATGTCTATCCTTTTGTAAATTGGGACAGAAAAGAATAGATATAAGCGTGGAAATACGATAGGGTATGCTAATAATTCATTTGCTTTCTCACTATTTCTAAGCGTAATACAATCGGGAGGAAATCCATGAATCTGCAGAAAATTTTAGAGTATGCCCTGCAAAGGGAAAAGGAAGGCTACCAGTTTTTCAAGACCAATGCCGACAAAGCTGGTCATGCCGCAGCTGCTCAGGTCTTTCAAAGGCTAGCAGATGAGGAATTGAAACATATAGAGTATATAAAAAACCTCATGAAATCAGAGGGCGACGATGGAAGTCAGACAGAAGCCATGCTGGAAATTGAAGACTGGTTTGAAGGCAAAGCCAAGGAAGAGCTTCTCGACCAGAGCCTTGTCGAGTCTATGATTCCAGATGTAGCCGTCCTGAGAACCGCCTATCTCATAGAAAGTGATCTTTCAGAATTTTATGAGAATGCAGCATCAAAATCTTCAGGCAATGCTCAAAAAGCTTTTCAACAGTTGGCCAGATGGGAAAGAGGGCATGAAACATTCTTCAAAGACCTCCATGACAAGGTTTTCGAAGAGTATACCCAGATGCCTTGGGGCGGTTGATCTCCAACACTTTTCCCCTTTGTATTTACCACGCCGAATTCTGCAGAGGGGATCATTGATAAATCCACTAATACGACCTCACCCAACATACCGTGAGATTATCTCACATGTTCTGTAGTGTAATAACGAATTGAAATGATAAAAGAGTCTCTTCCGGCACAAGGTACCGGAAGAGACAGTGATATGACAGGTTTATGCCGCTTTGGCTACATTAACAGCGCAGACCTTAAGTTCAGGTATTTTGCAGATGGGATCGTGTGCGGTATTCGTGAGAATATTTGCACAGCTTTCAATGAAGTGAAACGGCATAAAGACAGATCCTTTTCCAATTCGCTTGGTGACGTGGGCTTTGGCTTCAATCTCCCCTCTTCTGGATGAAATCCTGACAACATCACCCTCTTTGACGGAGAGTTCCGCAGCGTCCTCTTCGTTAAGTTCAAGAAGGCCCTCCTTGATCTCACTGTCAAGAGTCGGTGAGTTTCGTGTCATTGTCCCTGTGTGATAGTGGGCAAAGACACGGCCCGTTGAGAGCCAGAAGGGATACTCATCGTCTACGATTTCCGCTGGAGGCTTAAAATCGATGGCATGGAACAATCCTTTGCCTCTTGCAATCTTGCCTACATGCAATACCGGGGTTCCCGGATGATCTGGTGTCGGGCAGGGCCACTGCAGCCCCTGGCCTTCAAGCCTTTCATATGTCATTCCACCATAGGATGGCGTGAGGGCGGTCATCTCATCGAAGATCTGTTCCGGACCATCGTACTGCATTTCATAACCAAACCTGGTAGAAACCTCTTGGATAATCTGCCAATCTTGCTTAACATCGCCCCAGGGTTCAACCGCCTGGCGTACTCTGGAAACTCGACGCTCTGTATTTGAGAAGGTACCTTCCTTTTCAGCGAAAGAAACTCCTGGAAACACCACATCGGCCATTTCAGCAGTTTCAGTCAGGAATATATCCTGCACCACCAGGAGTTCCACCTTTTCCATAGCCTTCCTGACATGGTTGACATCGGGATCGCTGACCACAGGATTCTCACCGACCACATAGAGCGCCTTGACCGTGTCGTTTTCGATACCCTCTAGCATATAGGGAATAGTCAGGCCAACCTTTGTGGAGAGTGAATCCACACCCCAGGCTTTGGCAAATTTCTCAGCGGCAGCTTCTGAGGTCACAGGTTGATAGGCAGTAAAAACATTGGGAAGGCCACCCATGTCACAAGCTCCCTGGACATTGTTCTGTCCACGCAGGGGATTAAGGCCGGAACTTTCCTTACCCAGGCTTCCTGTCATCATTGTCAGGTTTGCAAGTGACTTCACATTGTCAACGCCAGTTGTATGCTGGGTGATTCCCATGCAGTAGACAATGGAAGCTTTATCAACAGTTGCATAAGCTTTAGCGATATTGCGGATATCATCTGCAGCCACCCCGCAAATCTCAGAGGCTTTTTCCGGCGTAAACTGCTCAACAACCTTAATAAAGGCTTCGTAGTCTTCCGTATGTTCGTCGATAAAGGACTGATCTTGCCAGCCGTTCTCGAGAATCACATTCATAATGCCGTTTAACAGTGCGACATCGGTTCCCATTTTCTGAGTGACGTGGATATCGGCAATCTCTGTGATATGTATCTTGCGGGGATCGGCAACGATAATTTTCGCGCCGTTCTTCTTCGCTTTAAAGATGCGGGTTGCAATAAGCGGATGGGAAACGGAGGTGTTGGATCCAATAATAAAGATGCACTCAGCATTTTCAAACTCAGCGATGGAGTTGGTCATCGCTCCACTTCCAAAAGATGCGGCAAGACCTGCCACGGTGGAAGAGTGTCAGAGACGGGCGCAGTGGTCGACGTTGTTCGTCCCAACGCCCCCACGGGCAAATTTCTGCAGAAGATAGTTCTCTTCGTTTGTCACCCTGGCCGAGGTAAGAAAACCGATGGAATCGGACCCATTCTTCTCCTTTATCTCTTTGAGCTTTGAAGCGGTGAACTCGAGGGCCTCATCCCAGGTTGCTTCTTCGAGCTTGCCGTTTTTACGCAGCAGCGGCGAAGTCAGCCTTCCTTTGTTTCGGATGAATTCGTGTAGATTCCACCCTTTAATGCACAGCTTGCCTTCGTTGACTGGACTGGTTTTACAAGGAATTGTACCGATGGGCTCGCCATCGAGCACTTCCAGAAAAATGTTGCACCCGCAGCCACAGTACGTGCATGTTGTCAATACTGTCCTGTAATCCATAGTAACTCCCTTACCCTTACTTACCTTCTTCTACAGGCTCTATCTTGTTTAATGGTGATCTCAATCCAGGACGCAGACCAGTCTGAAAGTCAAACTGTTCATCCATTATAGAGTTGACCTTCTTATAAAGAGTCCGCAATGGAATATTGGATGGACACGCATCCTGACACAGTCCACAGTCGATGCAACGCCCCACCATATGCATGGCCCTGGTATGATGAAAAACGGGGATTTCTGGAGGTATTTCACCGCGTTTGACCAGTTCGTCACATTTAAGGCTACAGTCGTTGCAGAAACACATGGGACAAATATTACTACAGCCATAACATTTGATACACTTAACAAACTCATCCATCCAGTAACTGAATTTGTCAGAGAGAACCAGTGCATCAACCTCGGCAACCGAGGTATCTTCATGGCCTTCTGCCTTTTCACCGGCAACCATATCCTCAGGATATGGCTTGCTACACTCACAACTGTCAGCCAACTCCTGAGGACAACCGATACCCACGGGAACGACGTTGTTTTTCTTTAACTGATTCCAGGTATAGAGTGTGCTGAGACCGCGCTCATCACAACCTCTCACCAACACACCAAACGTGTCTTCCGGATATGCACTGGCAATGTTCATCAGGTATTTGTTCAGTGGGTAACGGGCATCGCCAGGTTTGTCCACATCTCCTAAAACCATATCATCAAGTTCATCACCCTTCTTATAGAGGTGCGGAGCAACATGACCGTTTTGCATGGCCAGTCCAAGAAATCCCTTGATATCACCTGAGTCGAACAGCTCTTTTACTTTTTCTTTTATCGCATCAATCATAGTTGCACCCTGCATTAACAGACTTATGCCATTTCCTTCCTGTAATCGTTTTTCAACGGTGATGGACCAAGCTCACGCAATTCATCAATAAAAGTATTAAACTCGTGAACAAGCTCTGGAGCTTCAGCAGAGGAAACCCAACTGGCTTTTAGCCTCTCTTCTTCAATACCACTGAACTTGAGCATTTCTCTGAGAACGGTCACACGCTTCTTGGTGGAATAATTACCATACAGGTAATTGCATTCACCGAGGTGTCAGCCACCCACAAAGACGCCGTCTACCCCCTTTTGAAAAGCGAGAAGAATATGATGAGGTGATACGGAACCACTACACATTACCCGGACAGTACGGATGTTTGCCGGATACTGTAAACGACTGACCCCAGCCAGGTCAGCAGCGGCGTATGCTCACCATGTGCACAAAAAGCAGACTATCTTGGGCTCAAAATTGTCGTTACTCATTCTTTCATCCTTGGTTTATGTTTAAAATACTACCTGTTTAACTTCCCAAAAATTTATCACACTAAACGAAACAGGAACCAGCCTTGATCAAATGGCTCTTATTTGTGCCAACAACTGTTCCGGCTTATATCCCTTCAGCAAAGCACTGTGTGAAGGACACGTTGAAGCGCAGTTCCCGCAACCTTTGCAAAGTATATCCTGTACTTCACACACATTTTTTTCCCTGTTGAAAATGATTGCTTCATAAGGACACATATTCATACAACCCATGCAACCGACACAGGTTTCATCATCAATTTCAGCAACAATGGCACTTTTTATCAGTTTGTCCTTAAAAAGAATGGACGCAACCCTTGCAGCAACACCTATCCCCTGGGTACGCGCCTCAACAGATGTTACCGGGTACCGGCAACTACCGCATACAAAGATGCCGTCTGCCGCGAAGTCAAGCGGTCTGAGCTTGGCATGTGCTTCGAGAAAAAAGCCATTTTTGTCTGTAGGTACACGCATGAGCCCTGCTACTTTAGCCGAGCCTTCCCTGGCCACAAGCGGCGTAGAAAGAACAACCAGATCAGCATCAAGCTCTTTATCCTGTCCCATAACCGACTGATAAAAGCTCACCTTGCCGTTTACAACCTGGGGAGGCTGCTTCTGATCGTAGACTTCAAAGCCAATACCCATTCCCCTGGCATCCCAAAGCAGTTTTTCCTTCTCATCACCGTACATCTGCATGTCGCGATAGAGTATTTTTATATCCGCAAAAGGATTATGTTTCTTGATAAACATCGCGTTCTTAACAGCGGTGAGGCAACAGATTCTAGAGCAGTATTCACGGGTCTCGTCTCTTGCTCCTGCACATTGGATCATGACGATCTTCTGGGCATTGACTTCACCATCCTTGAGTCGTTTCTCCAACTCCATCTGGGTGATGACATTTTTGCCGTTATAACCAAACAACCCTTCTTCAACCAGCGGTACGGCACCGACGGCAACCACAATACAGCCAACGGTTTCCGTAATGGTTTCTTCTCCGGTATTGATTGTGGCTACGAAGTTGCCAATGTAACCAGTTATTTCTTTAATGTCGGAGCCAACGTGGGTCGTGATGTTTTCGGCATTCAGCACCTTGTCGGCAATAGTGCCAACCATCTCTTCCGCAGGTTTACCGCTGTCGAGAACATGCAGGCTGTTCATTAGACCACCAAGCTTACCTGACTTCTCAACTAGAATTACTTCAAGGCCCATACCTGCAAGCGATTCGGATACGGAAAGCCCAGCTATGCCACCGCCTATAACTAATATCTTACGAACAACAGAAGACTCTATCTCATCCTCAGCCTCAAGCGAGATTGATTTTGCAACACCCATCCGGACAAGATCCTTGGCCTTTGAGGTTGCAATTTCTCTCTGGCCCATGTGAACCCATGAGCACTGGTCGCGGATGTTGACCATTTCAAAAAGATAAGGGTTCATTCCTGCCTGCTCACAAGAACTTGCAAACAGAGGGTGATGGGTCCTTGGAGAACATGAAGCGACGACGACCCTGTTAAGATCATTCTTCTTGATGGCGTCCTGAATCTCAACGATACCGGACTCGGAACAGGTGTAGAGGTTCTCTTTGGTATATACCACCCCTGGGAGGGTCCCGGCGTATTCAGTTACAGACTTACAGTCGAGATGTCCGGCGATGTTGGAACCACAATCACAGATAAAAACGCCAACCCTTAGCTGCTCGTTCTTTTTCTCGCTCTTTTTCTTCATTTCGCAAAAATCCTTTTAAGATACCTGGAGGAGTTTTTCGTGAGTCACAGTCTGTACTGCCCGAGCTGCAGCACTGCTGGCCTGGGCAACCGACTCGGGAATATCCATAGGACTGTGGCCACAGCCACAGACAAAGATTCCTTCCCGGGTGGTATCGACCGGATTTTCCGGTGTAGTTTTGAAAAATCCAAACTGATTAATTTCAATATCCAGTATTTTACCAAGCTCTACAACACCCTCGGATGGACCACAGGCAGTGGCAAGAATCACCAAGTCGAACTCTTCGCGCACGACCTTCTGCAACTGAGTATCTTCATAGACGAGTACAGGACTGTCATTCGGTCCGCCGATTATCTCTGCAACCCTGCTACGCTTATAGGCGATATTTGAGTTGTTTCCACCGCGAACCCGATATTCGTCAAAACCTTTCCCTACTGCACGTATATCCATACCATAGATAACTGATGTGGTATCGTTGTCATGCTCGTGAGCTATAATGGCCTCTTTGATGGAATGCATACAGCAGTAGCCTGAACAG
>Ga0070729_10002609_pt1 | contig 22867 bp, 24 predicted proteins | sample tdDd472_FD_66725 | JGI IMG/M metagenome (GOLD analysis project Ga0070729, IMG submission 66725) | Marine sediment microbial communities from the Atlantic coast under amendment with organic carbon and nitrate - tdDd47.2 | ecosystem: Environmental > Aquatic > Marine > Coastal > Sediment | place... | reverse complement strand
GGCATAGTTCTGACGTTCAAAAGTGCCGGGCAACATGACTAAATCATCTGAGTGTTTGAGATGAATCAGGTATTTAAGAATGGGTGCATCATAAACCACGGCATCAACCCGACCCGCAGCTAGCGCCTTGAGACCCTCTTCGGCATTGATCACCGTTTGAAACGAAATCCCTTGCTGGTTGAGATACTTTTCGCTGGTCGAATGGCTGACGGTCGCCACCTTGACATTGTAGAGGTCTTTCGGACCAGAGATGATTGAGCCCAAGGTTGACAATGTAAGCGACGAGGTCATTGCAGCAGTAAAGCTGGAGATCACGATGATCCCTGCGAACATCCATACCAGACCCACCAGGCGCCCACCCAGAGTCTTAGGGGCTTTATCGCCGTAGCCAACAGTGGTCATGGTCACCGCCGCCCACCAGAAACCGGAGCCTATCCCTTTCATGGGCCGACCGCCGAACTGCTCGGGGTTCCCCCGTCTCTCGAAAATCCAAACCAGCAGGCCACAAATCAACAACAGCACTGAAAGGCTGAGCAATATCTGAATAAACCCGCGTGAAAAGATACCATTGACGACATCTCCCCAACCGCCACCCGCTTTCTGGCTGATAGCGATCCCCAGACCGGTGGTAAAGAAGGGATGGCTGAAATCCATTCTCTTTTCACGTTCGACGGTCACGGTCAGGGCTGCCACTGAGGCGGTTAAACTGTTGTCGGCTACCCCGTCCAAGAGTTCACCCAGAGTCATTTCCTTAAATTCATAATCAAGGCCTAAGTCTTGAGCTATTGCTTGCCAGAGTTGAATACTGAGGCCCTCCCAGGTGCCATCGCTTTGCTTGATGGAAAACGGCGGAGAGTCCTTGGTTCCGACGATCAATTTGGCATTGTCATTCATGCCGGAATCGGTCGTTGCCGCAAGCGAGCTGCCTGTCATGGCAAGATATGCGAGGGCAAATAATAGCCAATAGAGCAGCATGTTTTTCTTCATTTCGGCGCTTCGTCCTTAAGTCACAACTAGAAATCGTTCAAATTTTAATATTTTCATCACCTCAAATTATATCACTAGCAAGCTGAGGTCAAAGTGGATGGCCATCTTAGATATATTGCTGCATTACTTAGAAGGGCATGAAATTGACTAAAATGCGAAATTCTTGCTAAACCTGCAATATAAGAAAAGCCCTCGATCCGAAGATTGAGGGCTTTCGATTGAAAAACGCAAGTTAGAAGATGCTCAAGCGGCATGGAGGTTCTTCGATGTTGTCAACTCGTTACTTTCCGGATAAACGAGTTGATCATCCAAAACCGTGGATCTTGATCTTTTCATTTGACTGTATCGTAACGCAAAAGCGGTTCCTATAATCACCCACATCCCACCGAAATACATAACGCCGAACGCAATTAAAAATGAGTAACGAACCGTCAGGAATGAAAACACTCCCAACAAGACTGATAGACAAACATATCCAAACATATCCTATCTCCATTAATTCGATCGAATAGGCTTAATACTTACCCTCACTTGAGTATTGCAATCTGGATACCAAGAAAAAAAAATGATAAATAACAGGAAGATAACAAAAGAAGCTAGACCTTTGCTAGTTAGTGTTAAGAATCCCGACACTCCTGCCTAGGTAAAGATAGCCCGCCTCGGAAGTGAGCAATCCATCGTGTCTTATCGATGCCGATAAATAAGAATTGTTGCAAGATAAGAAGCTTTGCCCTTAACCAAATCTTGCAGCGAAAGTCAGATCGTGTTTGAATCACTACAACAGATATGTCCTATAATCCACGCCCCAGAGACATGATTTGAGGTGTCTCAGCCCCAAAGTGCTTGGGACAGGTATTTTCAGCAGGAAGAGTTTCTCAGGATGGAGTTACATGTGTTCCAGAAAAGTTCCAAGGAAGGATATTCACCAGCACTTCCCGGGATTGAGCTAAAGACACTCGTACATGGTGACCAAACATTGATGACAGAGTTTTTGTTGGAGAAAGGTCGTCAGTTGCCAAAACATAGCCATCCTCATGAACAAACTGGCTACCTTGTCAGAGGTCACATTCGACTGACAATCGGACCGGAAGAATATAACGTGATGCCTGGCGATAGTTGGTGTATACCCGGCAACGTCGAACATGGTGCAGAAGTTATCGAGGAATCATTAGCTATTGAAGTGTTCTCTCCAGTAAGAGAAGACTATTTGCCAACATAACAACTGTTTCACCCACCACGCCGCTGGGGTGTAAATTAAGGTGTGTCCACACCGAGTTATTAAGGATGGTATTTATGAGGATGGCAATAATTTTCATTTTGCTGCTGACAGTCACAGGATGTGAATGGCTGTCTGAGGAGTTTGAAGTAATTACTCCAGATGAGTTGAACAAGCTCAAATGTGAATGGCAAGAGCCTAAAGTGTCTAAATGGTTTTATATTGGTTCTGAAGATGGTTACCACCTGTTCGTGCATAGAGATCTTCCAGGGGATAAGCACTACGAAATCAAAATTTCTGATTTTACAATTGATAAGCCTATGAATGTTTCGAGTAATGAAGCGAATTGGGTGAAAATGCCTTGGGGGCCGACATACAAAGAATGTAAACAATAATGTCCTGTAACCTGAGCCTCTGAGCACAGGCATTATCTTTCGATTTTGACTCACAAAACCTTCTAACATAACGTCTCAGACGTCATATTTTTGATCTCTTCTTCTGTGGCGGCATAGTCAGCGCATGCTTATTTGTGGGGTGGTGATGATTCATTGGGCTTTATTAAAATGTCATGCTTAACGCTGGATATCTATTCCGGGTCTTCGAAGATGAGGGTATCGCGATTGACTGGCTGCGAGGCACACAACCTACCTGAAGAGTGACGTTCCAGGTGCCATAACTTCTGCTCTTTCTCCACGTAATTGATTAGTCAGCCAGGAGGAATCCGTGTCGACGGGAAATGATCGTGACGACAATTACAGACTTCACAACGGTTCATTTTTAGGGCTTTTTCTCCTGACGGCTCTCCCCTTTGTGTCTTCCCCAATGGCCCTGGTCGCAGGTCTCTCATTCAGCCTTGCTTTTGGCAATCCTCTCCCCGACCTGACGTCCAAGGCGAGTAAATTCCTGTTGAAACTCTCGGTGATCGGACTTGGCTTTGGCGTCAACTTTGTCGAGGTAATCGAGGTCGGGAAAAACTCTTTGGTTTTAACCCTTATCAGCATTACGGCCACCCTATGTCTTGGTGAACTCATTGGCCAAGCCATGAAAATCCCTCTGAACACCAGGGCGCTCGTTTCTTTCGGGACAGCAATCTGTGGCGGCAGCGCCATTGCCGCCATGGCCCCGATCATCAAAGCCAAGGACGATGAGATCGCCGTTTCACTCGCGACGGTTTTCACATTGAATGCCGTTGCGCTGGTTATCTTCCCCCCGATGGGGCACTTCTTCGAACTCAATCAGCATCAATTCGGGCTCTGGGCTGCGCTGGCAATTCATGATACCAGCAGCGTTGTCGGTGCTTCGGCAACTTTTGGTGCCGTGGCCTTGACCGTCGGCACTACAGCTAAATTGGTGCGTGCTCTCTGGATTGCCCCTTTTTCAATGTTGGCCGGTTTTTTCTGGAAAACGAAAGAGAAGGCGAGCGTCCCCATATTTATCCTGGGCTTCATTGCTGCCGCCTTCATCAACTCCTGGCTGCCGGCTTTCGACCAATTTTGGAATGGACTCTATAGTGTCTCCAAGCAGGTGCTGGTGATGACCCTGTTCCTGATCGGTGCCGGCCTGACCCGACAGGTCCTTAAGCAGGTCGGGGTCCGGCCGTTGCTGCTCGGCATTATCCTCTGGATTATTGTCGGTTCTGTGACTCTGTGGCTGATTGTTAACGGTTATATTCGTTAACTCTGGAAAGTTTGAGTGAGTAACTTGTTGCCTCAACCGGGCAACAATGTCCGGTGTTTGCTGCTTGACACGATGTATGGGATATTAAGTGCCGTGCCATTTATTGATGGATTCTTGAGCTTTTGGTCTATCTCTTTTTCCAGTAGATTTCGAAGCCCCTTTTTTGTCGATTGCTAAGCAAGCTTTTTATGTTTAAATGGGTTGGAAATGAAACCTTTCACAGGAGGTGGGTATGAAAAAGTTACTGGTCATTATGTGCATGATACTTCTGATTCTGGCACCAGTCTCGGCGATAGCAAAAAACTCTGGTAAAGGAAAAGGTCAGGGGCCCTCTCCGAGTTCCTCTGCCTACGAACATGCTTCGGATAATGCCAAGTTCAAGCGGGGCGATGATTGGCAGGGTGGTGACGGGAAAACAGAAGACGGCGAATTGGAAGATGATGAGGAAAAGGGTAAAGGTAAAAAAAATAAAGAGAAAGATCAGGATCGCGAGAAAAAGAAAAAGGGGAAAAAAGGTGATGACGAGTCGGATGATGTAGCAGATGGCAAGGACAAAAAGAAGAAGAAAAAAGGTAAAAAAGGTGATGATGGGCCAGATGTTGAAGGCTCTGATGAAGAAGGAACAAAGAAGATGAAGAAATCCGGCAAGGACAAGAGAAAGAAGTAGGCGTGGTCATAAAGATTATGGAACGACTCCCCTGAGGCTGTTAAACGGAAGAGCAGCAACTGGAACTGTTCATTGACTGAAAAAGATAAAAAGCCGCAGTCCTGCAAGGGCTCCGGCTTTTTTGTGAAGACTCATCTCCCTGTTGCGACAGGATCGTATGAATGGATAATCAGCATTTGAAATGTTTGGAGACGACCCGCCCTGAATTTGATGCTCTAAAGGTTCTGATCGGAGGCATCCTCGGCATGATGGTTGCCATGGGCATCGGCAGATTCATTTTTACGCCGATTCTGCCGCTGATGCAGCGTGACCTGGGCATGACCAACAGCGTTGCCGGATGGCTCGCCGGGCTGAATTACCTTGGTTATCTGTTTGGTGCAATCCTGTGCTCGGTCACACCAGGGGTGCTGCGTTCCAGGCTGATAACTGGCGGTTCCCTGCTCTTGAGTATCGCAACGACACTCTTTATGGGCGCGACTTTAAGCGTTTTGTGGTGGGGATTGATGCGTTTTGCCGGAGGCTTTGCCAGCGCCGTGCTGTTTATCGTGATTACAGCAGAAGTGGGGGAGACACTCAGCAGGCGTGGTTACGGTCACTGGCTCGGCACATTGTATGGCGGGGTAGGCCTGGGGATAGCGATTAGCGGTCTTATCGTTCCGCCACTGGATAAAATTGGCGGCTGGGATGGGGCATGGTATGGAGCAGGTGTTCTCGCAGCCATTCTGGCGGTTGCCGGGCTTTTGCTCGGTCGCAGGCGTGAGCTTGTCAAGCCGATTACGATTGATGAATCGCGTTCATCAGCTTCTCTGTCCAACGTTCGGTTGTTGTCGGTCGGGTATTTTTTCGAGGGCCTTGGCTATATTGTTACGGCCACATTCCTTGTCGCGATTATCTCATTGACACCGGGATTAGAGGGTTTTGCCCCATACAGTTGGGTCGCGGTCGGACTTGCTGCTGTGCCTTCGACGATCTTCTGGCCCTATCTCGGCCGTCGTATCGGCAACCGTAAGGCTTTACTTGCAGCCTATGCCTTACAAGCGGCAGGGATCCTGGTCAGTGTCTGGGCTGAGTCGATGACTACAGTGCTTTTTGCCGCGGTGTCATTTGGAGGTACCTTTCTTGGGATTGTCGCCTTGACCTTAACCGAGGGGAATCTCCGCATGCCTGCAGATGGCCGGCGGGCGGCAGCTTTTCTGACTGCCAGTTTCGGGGTCGGCCAGATGCTCGGGCCGGTTCTGGCAGGAGTTCTTGCTGATATCCAGGAAGGGTTTGCCATCCCCCTGTTGCTGGCGACAGTCTGTGTCGTCATTGCCGGAGCCTGTGTCGCATTGGACAGACAGTTCCAGAGAGAATAATCACAAAACAGCACTGTGTTAAGGTGAGACTCCGACCACGCAACCTTTCAATGCACAGTTTGTTTTAAAAGGGTTTAGTTGGCTGTCCTGAGGTTCTGTTTTGACCAGCAGGAGCCGGCACGGTTCCGTGGCGGTAATGATCAACCGTCCTTGAGCCCGGACAGTGAAACTGTCGCCTGTGCCAAGAATGTGATCGCGATTGTCACCTGACTGGGTCAGCCAGCAGCGACCGTCTCTGCACTCGATGCGTACCCCTCGCAGCCCTTTGCCAAGATCGAGCATTTCCCGATTGTTCAACAACAAATCCATAACTGCCCTCTTTCTTAAATGTAGATGATTGCATTTAAGCGTTTTTCATATCTTTGTGCCAGATACAGTCCTTTACAATTGTAACCATCACAATTAATCTGTTTCATGACTGTGTCCATGGTTAGACATGGCAACTGTATCTTTTGTCCCGGTGAGTAAGCTGATATGAATGGAACTCAATGGAAATGCTTTGTATAAGGGGACGAGCATGATCGACATCAATGTGGAACAAGGTGACAGGATCCCTCTTTATGAAGAGGTGGCCGGAAAGATCAGTTTCCTGGTCGAGCAGGGGACATTACGCCCCGGTGACCGTGTGCCGTCGATTCGCAAATTGAGTAAACAACTTCAAGTCAGCATCAACACGGTTAAAGAAGCGTACAACCTTCTTGAGGACCGTTGTATGCTCGAGGCGCGCCCACAGTCCGGTTATTACGTACGGGCCCGTTTGCCGGAGCTGCCTGCCGAACCGGTCGTCGATCCGCCAGCTATCAATCCTGCCGAAGTAAGCCTGTCGAAGTTGTATCGAGTCGTGATGCGTGACCTGCTTGATCCAAACCTTCTGCAGCTCGGCATCGCCGTCCCGAATCCTGAGCTGCTGCCGATTCAAAAGCTGAACCGCATGCTGGCAAGGGAAACTCGGCGCTTTCCCACCCAGTCGGTCTCTTATGAACTCCCTCCGGGGAATCTGCGACTGCGCAAGCAGATTGCACAGAGGCTGCTTCTCTCAGGATGCACATTAAGTCCTGACCAGATCGTGATCACGTCCGGTTGTGTCGAGGCAGTGGTCCTGGCATTGCGTGCGTTATGCAAACCGGGCGATGCCGTTGCGATTGAAACCCCTGTCTATTTCAACTTCCTGCAGATGATCCAGGATCTCGGACTTAAGGCTCTTGAAATCCCTGCGTCACCACGTGGCGGGATCAGCCTCGAAGCGCTCGAATATGCTCTGGGTCGCAACGCTGGTCAGGTCAAGGCCTGCATTGTGTTGTCAAATTTCAATAACCCTCTCGGCAGCAGTATGTCGGACGAGGACAAGGAGCGCCTGGTCCGGTTGCTTGAAGATAGACAGGTGCCACTGATCGAAGATGATATTTACGGAGATCTCTCGTTCTGCGATGAGCGTCCGTCGGTCGCAAAATCTTTTGATAAGACCGGCAACGTCATGCTTTGCTCGTCTTTCAGTAAGACCGTCGCGCCAGGATACAGGGTCGGATGGATCGTCGCCGGGCGCTACCAGGAACAGATTGAACGCGGCAAGATGCTCGCCAATGTAGCAACCTCCAGTCCGCCCCAGCTGGCAATCGCCGAATTTCTGAATAACGGTGGCTACGAACACCACCTGCGTTCGGTTCGCAGAGTTTATGCCCGCCAGGCGGCCAGGATGGGTGATGCGATCGGCAGATTCTTCCCGGAGGGGACACGGGTTTCGCGACCACAAGGAGGTTTTGTCCTCTGGGTTGAAATGCCCGAGAAGGTCGATGCGGTCATTCTTTATGAACAGGCCAAGGTACAGGGGATCACAATTGCCCCGGGGGTGATATTCTCCGTGGATGGCAGGTACCGCAACTGCATTCGACTGAACGCTGCCTGCTGGACGCCGGCTGTGGAAGTTGCTATCGAGACCCTCGGGCGTCTGGCTGAAACCCAACTGTCTGCCGGAGCGCAGGGTTAGCGGATGGCCAATTTTCTTTTTTACACGATTACGGTGCTGATCTGGGGCTCCACATGGCTGGGAATCAAGTTCCAACTTGGTGTGGTCGATCCAGCTCTGTCAGTCTCTTACCGGTTCGCCCTGGCGGCGCTGATCCTCTTTGCCTGGTGTTTTGCCCGACGCCTGCCGCTGAAATTTTCCAGAGGTGAGCACTTTTTTATCGCTATGCAGGGTGTCTTCCTGTTCGCCGTGAACTATCTGCTTTTCTATCTAGCCGAATTGCAGATCACCAGCGGTTTGGCGGCAGTGGTTTTTTCCACGATCGTGGTTATGAACCTGATCAATGGTCGCCTGTTCCTCGGGACGCCGATCGAAGTCAAGGTAATGGTAGGTGGTGCGTTGGGAATGGTCGGTCTGGTTTTGCTCTTCTGGCCGGATATGGCGGCCACGGATTTCTCCGGGCCGGTACTTGTCGGTATGCTGCTCAGCTTTGCCGCGACCTACCTGGCATCGCTTGGCAATATCCTGTCGGTCCGTAACCAGCGACACAAACTTCCGGTTGTCCAGACCAATGCTTTCGGCATGGCCTACGGCTCGGCCTGTATGGCGTTGATTGTGCTGGTTAGTGGTACATCGATCACCATAGACATGACGACCTCATATCTGGTCTCGCTGGTCTACCTTGCCTTGTTCGGTTCGGTGATTGCTTTTGGCTGTTACCTGAGCCTGGTCGGCCGGATCGGAGCGGGGCGGGCTGCCTACGCCACACTGCTTTTCCCGATTGTTGCCCTGGGCCTTTCGACATTCTGGGAGGGGTACACCTGGACTTTGCCGGGTGTTTGCGGAATTATTCTGATTCTGTCTGGAAACTACCTGGCCATGGCCAGGAAAAAGATCGTCAAGGAACAGCAAAGCCGTGTCCAGGAGGCCGTCGCCTTGGACGTTTGAGCTTTTTTACTCAAACAGACCAACGCGTACTGAACGCTTTCTTCTCCTCATTGAAATGCATGATTAAACTGCCGCTTTTGTTGACCTGTAAATTATGTATTTGCTAGAGTGCCGCACACAATACTTCTCAGCATGACGGCAGGAGATTTTTTTGACGAAAGTGGAATTTTTCAAGTTGAGTCGGCCCGAAAGGGCCAGGGTCCTCTGTGACCTGGCCGAAGAATTTTATCTTGCCGGCCAGCGAGTGCTGGTTATGACTCTGGATGACAACCAGGGCATAACCCTCGACCGCTTCATGTGGACCTGGAAAAAAGGTGCTTTCGTACCACATGTCTATGATAACGGCTCTGTTGAAGGCCACGACGAGCCGGTGGTAATTGTGTCAGAGGAAACAAACCCGAATGCTGCAGGTGTACTGATCATGGGTGCCCTCTGCAGTATCGAGTTTATTCGCCAGTTCAGTCACGTGGTCGACTTTGCCGAAACCTATGACGAGACGCGCCTGGAAGAGTCGCGCGAGCGTTTCAGGAGTTATCGTGAGCTTGGATTCAACCCTGTCATGCGTTAATGCGGGTGGGCCAGACAGCCTGGTTCGGTTCGACCATGTCCCACAACTTGATAAAGAGACACGACTTTCTGCCGATGCTTTGCGTGCCCTCTCTATTTGGCATGCCAGGCCAGGTGAAGTGCTAACCATGGTTGATTCGGAAGCGACGGCTTATCGTGCGCGCATCATCAGCCTGGACCCCGAACAACCGATCTGCATGCCCTTTGAGCGCCTGCCCGGTCCTGTGGAAAGTCCTCTGGCTATCGAAGTCTATCAGTCCTTGCCGGAACGGGAACGTTTTGAGCTGGTCTTGCAGAAACTTACCGAACTGGGTGTCGCTCGCATCGTGCCAATGGAGTCTGAACACTCCTCAACCCTTGAAGAACGTGATGCAGAACAGAAGAAATCACATCGCTGGCCGGATCTGATCCGCAAAGCTTCCCGCCAGTGCCGGCGCGCCATGCTGCCGCAACTCATGTCGGTTCACTCTTTCAGCGAAGCAATCCTCTCCGCTGAATCAGTAGAGTTAAAGCTGATGCTTTACGAAGGGGATGCCACCTGGACACTCACGGAGGGTTTTGGTTCATTCAAGCCTCGCAGTGTCGCCCTGATGATCGGCCCCGAGGGGGGCTTCTCCCGGGAGGAAGTCGAACGGGCGCAGGCCGTTGGTTTCTTGCCGGTCAGTCTTGGTCCGCGAATTCTGCGCACCGAAACTGCTGCGATTGTCGCCTCTGCCATCGTGCAGAGTTATCTCGGGGATTTGGGCTAGAGAAGCTGTCAGTCGTCAGCTTTCAGCTATAAGATAAGTTCTGGCTCCATGAGGGTTCTTGGTTGTTAATCTCTTACAGCTTACAGCTAGGGTTCTAATATGATTCTGGATAATCTGACTGTTGTCCTCGTTGAATCCCGTGGCGAGCGGAATATAGGATCGGTGGCGCGCGCGATGGCAAACTTCGGGGTGATTGACCTGCGTCTGGTTGCACCGAAAGTTGACCACCTCGATGATGAAGCCCGTAAAATGGCTGTCAAGGCAAGCGTGCTGCTCGAACAGGCGACTGTCTATCCTGACCTGGAGAGTGCTCTTAAGGATTGCCATTATGCCTATGCGACCACGCGTCGCTTCGGCAAGTACCGGGCAGACTTTCTGCACCCCGACAGCGCTGCGGCCGATCTCATGCCCCGTCTCGACAATGGCCGGGCCGCGATGGTATTCGGTCGTGAAGACAAGGGGTTAAAGACCGAAGAGCTGGATCTATGCCAGCGTCTGATCACAATTCCGACCTGCGGTACGATTCAATCGATGAACCTGGCTCAATCCGTGGTGATCTGTCTCTATGAAGTCTGCCTGCACCATGGCGAGTTGCACGGCAAGGTACAGGAGAGCAGGAAGCTTGCGAGCAACGCGCAGTTGGAGATCCTTTTCTCACATATGCAGAAATCGCTCCTCAGAATCAAATACCTCAATCCACAGAATCCTGAGCACATCATGCGCTCCTATCGGCAGATGCTTGGCAGGGCAGGGATGGATGAGCGCGACGTCCGCATTTTGCGCGGCCTGATGAGTGAGATCGACCGTGTTGAGGATGAACGCCGTCTACTCGCCGGAGAGATCGAAGACAGTGATGAAACATGAATGTCTGGACAACGGTCTTGAGATCAGTTTCAACGACGAAAGTAATCGCTATTTTGGCGACTATCATCGCATCTGCGTGGTTGTGACGATCAGTTGTCCTATCGAACAACTCGCCGATGATGATCTGCGACTTAGGGCAATTGCTGTCTATGGTGAACCAATTAAGCTGGAAAAGCGCATTGAGCGTATGGGTGTGCCTTCAGCTGAAGTTGAACAAGTCCGTAATGCCCTGATTGATGATTTCATGCGGCAGGCGACCATTTACATGTCCCGTCCTGATTATCCGCGCCTGCTGGTCACAGCCGAGTTGAGCAAACAGCGTTCAGGTCGTCTCTATGCCTGAATTGATCAACAACCTGGAAATCACCGGGCTGGTTCACGGTGGCCGTGGTATCGGGCGTCGTGACGGTAAGGCTGTCTTTGTTCCGATGACTGCGCCTGGCGACCGGGTCGTCTGCAGGGTCGTCAGGTCGAAAGCCAGCTATAGCGAAGCTGAACTGGTGGATGTGGTTGATCCTTCGGAACACCGGCGTGATCCGCCATGCCCTTATTTCGGCAGCTGTGGTGGCTGCCAGTGGCAACATCTCTCTTACCCAAGCCAAAGCCATTGGAAAGAAAAGATTTTTTTCGATCAACTGCTCCGCGCCAAGGTTGCATCGGAGGAATGCCTGGCGCCGATTGTCCCGGCGCCTGATGAGTGGCATTATCGCAACCGGGTTCAGTTTAAGTGTCATATGACCGGAAAAGGGCTGGTCATAGGCTTTTATCGTCCCGGTTCCCATTCCGTCGTAGAGATAAAACGGTGCCTGCTTCTACCGCCACAAATTCAGCATGTTCTTGATCTTTTGCACGAAGAGCTGCCAGGTGCACCATGCCCGGACTGTATCCCTCAGGTCGACGTGGCTTGCGGTGATGATGGTGCCCTCAGGGTGCTCCTGCATGGATTGACGAAAGGCCGTCGTCAACTGCATGTGTGGCTGCAGGCCTTTGCGGAGCGTCATCAGATCAACGCATGCCTGCAATCGGGCCATAAAGATACCATTGAGCTTGTGCATGGCGAGGCTGATTTGTCAGTGTTTGTCGATCAACCGCCGATAGCCATGGGTTATAGCCCCGGAGGCTTTGCCCAGGTGAACCCGGCGCAGAATCGCAACTTGATCACCGAAATGCTCACAATCCTTGATCTGCATGGGAATGAGCATGTCCTGGACCTGTTCTGCGGTATGGGCAATTTCAGCCTGCCGATTGCCCGTCGGGCGGGCCGGGTGATCGGGATCGAGGATTATGCCCCATCCGTGTTGGCCGCAATTAAAAACGCTCATGCAAATAACCTGCAAAATGTCGAGTTTCGCGTGGCAGATGCATCGACGGCTATGAACTGCGGCAATCTTGATGATTTAGATCTGCTTGTGCTAGACCCCCCTCGCAGCGGCAGCTACCGTGCCAGTCGAGAGATTTTGCAGGCCAGACCGCAACGGGTCCTCTACATCTCCTGCGATCCGGCAACCCTGGCCCGTGATCTGAAACCTCTGGTGCATGACGGATACCGGATCGTCTCAAGCAGACCCTTCGACCACTTCCCGCAAACCTGGCATATAGAGAGTATGACTTTGTTGGAGAGGCGGTCAGCGGTCAGCGGTCAGACTTAGAGCCTTTCCTGCACATCAACGTTTTTCCTTGCAATACATGTCTATTTTTGATAGAAAACATTCTATTAACTTTTCATCTGAAAAGTGAGCTTCGCGGCTCGCTTTTTTTCGTTTTGGAAAAAAGATGCGGCAAGAGATTCAAGCACAGGTAGAAGAATTAATCGTTCCGATCCTCGATGATTTCGGTTATGAGCTTGTTGACCTTCAGTACAAGAAGGAGGGCCGCAGTATGGCCCTGTGTGTCTTCATTGACAAGCCTGGCGGCATAACACTCGATGATTGTGTCACGGTCAGTCGGGAAGTCGGTGCAATCCTCGAAATCGAGGATCCGATCAAGGCGGCTTATCGACTTGAGGTCTCATCGCCCGGTCTGGACCGGCCTTTGAAGAAACCAGCAGATTTTGAGCGTTTCGCAGGTCAGAAGATCAAGGTCAAGACGCTGTGCATGCTTGATCCTGATAAGCGTGGCAACAGCCGAAAAACCTTTACCGGCGAGCTGCTCGGTTTGGAAGGCGAAATGATCCGCATAGAGTTGGACGACAAGCGCGGTGGCCTGGCGATGATTGCCTTTGCCGATCTTGAAAAAGCCAACTTGGTGGAAGAGTTTTAATTAAATAACAACATCTTACACATTAACCTTTAACGTTTAACATTATAAAAAGACTTCAACAGCAGCCACCGCAATGATGTGGATGGTATGCAGGGGGAAGGGATGAATATCAACCTGAATCACATCATCGACCAGGTGGTCAAAGACAAGGGAATCGATCGCGAGGTGCTGGTCGAAGCACTGGAAGCTGCTGTGCTGTCGGCTGCCAACAAGAAGTATCGCAACACCCGCGAGCTCGAAGCCCACTACAATCATGAAGCCGGTGAAGTCGAAGTCTTCGAGTTTGTCACCGTAGTTGATGAGGTGGAGAACTCCTACCAGGAAATCGACCTGTCTGAAGCCCGTGAAATTGACCCTGACGTCGAAATTGGCGACTCGCTGGGTATGAAAATGGATGCAAGCAGCTTCAGCCGCATTGCGGCTCAGACTGCCAAGCAGGTTATTATTCAGAAGGTTCGTGAGGCTGAACGTGAAGGCGTTTACAATGAATTCAAGGATCGTGTCGGTGAACTGGTCAACGGTATCGTCCGTCGTTACGAACGTGGCGATCTGATCGTCGACCTGGGCCGCGCCGAGGCTTTATTGCCTCATCGTGAGCAAGTTCCGCGTGAAAATTACCGCCAGAGTGACCGGGTTCGTGGTTACATCTCCGATGTACGTATGGCCACCAAAGGCCCACAGATTATCCTGTCACGGACTCATCCGGGCCTGTTGGCGGAACTGTTCCGCATTGAAGTCCCGGAAGTCGCCGAAGGGATTGTCGAGATTCATGCCGTTTCCCGCGAGCCGGGCAGTCGTGCCAAGATCGCCGTACTTTCCAACGACCCGGACGTTGATCCGATTGGCGCCTGTGTTGGTATGCGCGGCGCACGCGTCCAGAATGTGGTCTCCGAACTGCGTGGTGAAAAGATCGATATTATTAACTGGACGCCAGACATTGCACGCTTTGCCTGCTCGGCACTGGCCCCCGCTGACGTCACCAGGGTCTATGTCGACAACGACGAAGAGTCGCTGGAAATCATTGTTCCCGATGATCAGCTGTCTCTGGCTATCGGTAAAAAAGGTCAGAATGTCCGGTTGGCTGCCAAGCTGACCGGCTGGAAAATAGATATTATCAGTGAGACACGTGCTGCAGAGGCTGAACTTGAGGAATTAACCGGTGGCGGCCGTAACGCCGAAGATGAAGCTGATGCTGAGACACCCGAAGGGCTGTTTTCGGCGATGAGTGCCAAGGACGCAGTCGCCCTGATCAAATCTGCAGAGGCCGTTGAAGATATCGCCGGTAAAGACGTTGGCGAAAAACGCGTGACGGTCACGCGGGCATTTGAAGCAAAAATGGCAGAGCTGTCAGGCGAAGAGAGCCAGGAGAGCTGATGGCGGAAGGGCGCAAGCAGCCGCAGCGCACCTGTCTCGGGTGTCGCCAGGTCAAAGATCAGTCAGAACTGATCCGCTTTGTGCGCTCGCCCGATGGTGAAATCCTGGCAGACTTGAAAGGCCGTTTACCCGGCCGTGGCGCCTATCTCTGCAACAGTCGCCAGTGCATGGAGGTGGCCGTAAGCAGACAGCAGTTCAGCCGAGCTTTCCGCAACGAGTGCCAGCCTGCAGATGTATCAGGCCTGGCTGACAAGGTGGCCCAGGAACTTCTTAAGCACCTTGCGAATTTACTTGGGATGGCGCGCAAATCGGCAAGCTTTGTCGCTGGCAGCAATGCTGTACTCGATGCTCTGACTCACAAGAAGTCGCTGTCGATCATAGCCCTGGCAGAAGACATCTCGCCGCAGATCGGCGAGAAGATCAGACGGAAAGCACAACGTCAGAATGTGTTGACGACGGAATTATTCGACAAAATGGAACTTGGCCGCATACTCGGGCGTGCGGAAAGAAGTGTTGTTGGTTTGCCCGATGGTAAGTTGGCGGATGCATTCATTGGTGATTTGCGCCGTTATAAGGATATTTCAGGGGAAAGTTAATGGCTAAAATTCGTGTTTATGAATTGGCGACCCAAATGGGCCTGGACAACAAGGATGTTGTCGAAAAGCTGCAACAGGCCGGCATCGAGGTCAAGAACCATATGAGCGCAGTTGAAGAAGATATCGCGCAGAAGTTCGAAGCTGAACATGCTGGCAAGAAAGTCGAGGCTCCCGAGGCTGAGGAGAATGTCGAAGTCAAGGTCAAGGAAGAACGTATCAGCTCCGGTTTGATACGCCGACGCCGCAAGACTGTCGTCAAAGAAGAGCCGGTTGTCGCGGTCGCCGAAGCCCCTGCTGAAGTCCCTGTCGAGGAAGAGGCCGCCACTGAAGCCCCTGTCGAGGAAGAAGGCGTTGCCGAAGAAGTAACTGCCGAGGCCGCTGAAGAAGTTCAGGCAGAGCCTAAAACTGAAGAAACTGTAGAGGCAGAGGCTCAGCTGGAAAAAACTGATCAGACCGCCCCCAAGAAAAAAGCAAAGAAAGAACCGGTCCGTGCCAAGATCCTCGGCCGGGTTGAATTGCCGACCCCGGCAGAGAGGCCGCGACGTCAGGGTGCCGCTGCCGAAAGAGGCAAGAAGCCCGAGACCGGCGAACGTAAACGGCAGGATCGCCCGACAGCTCGTCCTGCTGCACGTCCAGCTGGAAGACCCGCAGGACGTCCCGCAGCCCCTGGAATACCGGCCGTTCAACCGGACATGCCTTCGGAGAAAGAGGGGCGTTCAGCGAAAAAGAAAAAGAAGGGGCGCGACACCGGTCGAACAGATACTGACGGGCCGCGGCGCAAGAGTCGCAGGGAGGTCTATGAACCTGACCGCAACGAGCGTTACCGCAAGGGCAGGAAATCGAACCGTCCGGCCAAGAAGACAGAAATTACCCAGTCCAAGGCGATCAAGAGAAAGATCAGGATCACTGATGTCATTACGATTGGCGAACTGGCCAAACGTATGGGTGTCAAAGCCAACGACCTGATCAAGGAGCTGATGGGGCAGGGCCAGATGGTGACGATTAATCATCCCCTCGATTTTGAGTCAGCGGCGATTCTGGCTTCCGAGTTTGGTTATGAAGTTGAAAACGTGGCCTTTGACGAGGAAACCATCCTGTCCCATTCCGATATCGCTGAACAGGGTGATGATGATGGCAAGCTGGTAGCCCGTCCCCCGGTTATTACGATCATGGGTCATGTCGATCATGGCAAGACCAGTCTACTCGACGCAATTCGTCAAGCCAAGGTGACCGAAGGAGAAGCCGGTGGCATCACCCAGCACATCGGTGCTTACGATGTTGACCTGGATGGCCGCAAGATGACTTTCCTCGACACCCCCGGTCACGAGGCTTTTACTGCAATGCGTTCTCGCGGCGCCCAGGTCACCGATATCGTTGTTCTGGTGGTCGCTGCCGATGATGGCGCCATGCCGCAGACCAAAGAAGCGATCAACCACTCCAAGGCTGCCGGTGTGCCGATTATCGTCGCGGTCAACAAAATCGACAAGCCTGACGCCAATCCTGACCGGGTCATGCAGGAGCTTTCGGAGCTGGAACTGCTCCCGGAAAGCTGGGGTGGCGACACGATCTACGTTAACGTCTCGGCCAAGGAAAAGACCAACATCGACCAATTACTGGAGATGATCCTGCTGCAGTCCGAAGTCCTCGAACTCAAAGCCAATCCCGATAAAAGAGCCCAGGGCACGGTCGTCGAGGCACGTCTTGACAAGGGCCGCGGTCCTGTTACCTCAGTACTGGTGCAGCAGGGAACCTTGACAGTGGGCGACCCGATCGTTGCCGGTCTGCATTTCGGTCGCGTCAGGTCAATGGCTGATGACCGTGGCAAGCCTGTCGATAAGGCAGGGCCTTCCTTCCCGGTAGAAGTGACCGGTTTGTCGGGTGTCCCGGAAGCCGGCGAATCGTTTCATGCCGTTGAAGATGAGAAGGTTGCCAAAGATGTTGCCCAGCATCGACATCATAAAATCCGTGAAGCCGAACTGGCAAAGAACAGCAAAATTTCGCTGGAGCAGCTTTACGCCCGTATCCAGGAGGGTGATGTCAAGGAGCTCAAGGTCGTGGTCAAAGCCGACGTCCAGGGCTCTGTCGAGGCTGTGGCAGATACTCTGACCAAACTGTCAACAGACGCCTGTCGTCTGATCGTCATCCATTCAGGCGTTGGTGGCATTACCGAGACCGATATCAGCCTGGCTGCCGCATCTGATGCTATCGTCCTTGGTTTCAATGTTCGCCCTGCGCCTAAAGCGGCCAGCCTTGCTGAACTCGAAGGTGTTGATATCCGACTTTACAATGTCATCTACGATGCCGTTAATGACATCAAGGACGCCATGGAAGGCCTGCTTGCGCCGACTCTCAAGGAAATCGATCTCGGTCGTGCTGAAGTGCGTGAGGCCTTCAATGTGACCAAGGTCGGCACCATCGCCGGCTGCTACGTGGTCTCCGGTAAAATCCAGCGCAACGCGCACGCTCGTCTGCTGCGCGACGATGTCGTGATCTGGACCGGCAAGTTGTCGTCCCTGAAGCGTTTCAAGGATGACGTCAAGGAAGTCGGCACGAACTACGAGTGTGGCATTGGCCTTGAGAATTACAACGATATAAAGCCTGGTGATATCATCGAGGTATACGAGATCAAGGAAGAGAAAACATCCCTTTAATCTGCTGATGTCCTCATCATGGTGATTGGAGTCCTGCAAATTGATCTGCGCCTGCATGCACCACAGAGTCTCAAGCAGAAGCGCGGTATGATACAGAAAATCCTGACCCGCTGCCGAAATCGTTTTCCGGCCAGTTGTGCCGAGATCGGCCACCAGGACCTCTGGCAGAGAAGCTTGCTGGGATTTGCCGTCATCAACACCTCGGAGCAGGTGATCGCCCCGATCCTGGCGCGAATCGAAGATGAAATACTGGATAACAGCGAAGTCGATCTGATTAACGCTGATACGGAATTTATCCACTACTGAAAACAGGAATCGTCGAAGTTGGCTTCACAACGTGCACAAAGGGTGGCTGAAACCATCCACAAAGAGATATCGAACCTGCTGATCAAGGGGCTCAAGGATCCGCGTATCGGGTTTGTCACGATCACCTCGGTCGATGTCACATCAGACCTGCGCCAGGCCAAGGTTTACTATACGCTGATGGGTAGCCAGAACGACCGTGATCAGACCCAGTCCGGCCTGGATAGCAGCTCCTCATATGTCCGACAACAGCTTGGAAAAGTGCTGCGTCTGCGGCATATCCCTGAAATCCACTTCATCTATGATGCGTCCTTTGATTACGGCCAGCGTATCGAAAAACTCCTGAGCGAAGTCAAACCCGATCTGCAAGAAGATGATTGAACCGATACTGCAACTCATCCAACAGAGCCAGACCTTTCTGGTCGCCTCCCACGAAAACCCCGATGGTGATGCAATCGGTTCGACTTTGGCCCTGGCTAACATGTTGCGAGAGATGGGTAAGGACGTGGTTGCATACAATCATGACCGCGCGCCCCTGGAGTATGCTTTTCTTCCCGGATATACCTCAGTCGTTAATGAGCCGGTCAACACACAGGTCTTTGATGTCGGTTTTGTGCTTGACGCCGGTGAATTGAAGCGGGCCGGCAGTTGGATTAAAGAACGCTGTCGCAAACTCGTCAATATCGATCATCACCCCTGTTCAGAAGATTTTGGTGACATCTACTATGTTGATACCGAAGCTTGTGCCACGGGTGTCCTGATTCATCGCATTCTACAGGCAGCACGACACATGCTTTCATTGGACGTTGCCACCTGCATCTATACGGCAATTCTTGCCGACACCGGCTCGTTCCGTTACTCCAATGCCAATCCGGAAGCTTTCCGGGTTGCTGGTGAAATGATCGAAATTGGTGTCGACCCCTGGTCGATTGCTTCCGGTCTTTATGAAAGCCAGGAGAAGGAGCGGCTGTGTCTGCTCGCCATGGCGTTGCCAAGCCTGCAGGTCTCCGCGTGCGGCAGGTATGCTTCGCTCGCGGTCACTCTGGATATGTATGACAAGTCCGGTTCCAAGGAAGAACACACAGACCGGTTTATTAACTATCCTCGGTCGATACGTGGGGTAGAGGTCGCGATTTTCTTCCGACAACTGGATCAGAAAACCTTCAAGGTCGGATTCCGCTCCAAGGGCAATATCGACGTTGGCGCGCTGGCCAGGGCCATGCATGGCGGTGGCCATCACAACGCAGCCGGCGCAACAGTGGACGGTGACCTCGAGACGGTCCAGAAATGGGTCTACGAAAAGGTTGCCCTGCTGCTTGTCGATCTTAAATGAACGGTGTCCTGATTATCGATAAGCCGGCTGGTATGACCTCTTTCGACGTGGTTCGTCAGGTTCGCCGTATGACGAAAACGCGCCGGGTCGGACATGCTGGTACGCTCGATCCGATGGCGACCGGGGTTCTGCCCGTGGCTGTCGGTACTGCGACGCGCCTGATCGAATATATGATGGCCGGCGACAAGACCTACCGTGCAACCCTGAAGCTGGGAAGCGCGACCGATACGCAGGATTCGGAAGGTCAGGTGCTTGAAGAAAAACCCTGGCGGTTTGTCGACCGGGCGGCGGTCAATGCTGCGGTTGAAAACTTCATCGGCGATATTGACCAACTTCCGCCCATGTATTCTGCCCTGAAAAAAGATGGTCAACCCCTTTACAAGCTGGCCCGTCAAGGGATAGAAGTCAAACGTGAGCCACGCAAGATTCATATACAAAGCCTGGTCATCGATGAATTCTCCTCACCATATATGACCTTCACTGTAGCTTGCAGTAAAGGGACTTACGTCAGGACCCTTTGCCACGATATAGGACAAATTATTGGTTGCGGTGCCCACATGACTGACCTGCGACGCTTGTCATGCGGTCGCTTTGATCTTGCAGCCAGCTACCCTTTACAGGTATTTGAGGATTTGTTTGAGCAGGGCCGCCCGCTACCGTTTCTGTCGTTGGCAGAAGTCCTTGCAGACTGGACAGCGCTGATGGTTGACGGTGTGACTCTTGAGCGTTTACAGAACGGTGTCGCACCGCACATGGCAGACCTGGAAGGTGACGAGCCAATTATCGGGGACAAGGTCCGGTTTATTGCTGAAAGTAAACTGGTCGCGGTTGCCAGCTACACACCCGGAGAGAATAATAAAAGGCTCGGAGATTTTGAGCTTTTAAAGGTTTTTCCACTTGTCGATGATCAATCATAAATGCTTTACTCTGCCGAGCATTTATGGTAGATAATGCTTCTTTAGCTCAGCTGGCTGCTGACGATAACAATAACTCATAGAAAAAGAATAAGGAGGTGGCGCCGTGCTGGCCACAGAACGCAAACAAGAAATCATTGAAAAATTCAAAACCCATGACGGTGATACGGGTTCCCCCGAAGTTCAGATCGCTCTTCTTTCGGAGCGCATCACGTATCTGACGGACCATTTCCGTACCCACAAAAAGGACCACCATTCCCGACGTGGCCTTCTGAAAATTGTCGGCCAGCGCCGTCGCCTGCTCGATTACCTGAAAAGTAAGGATGTCGAACGTTATCGCACGGTGATCAAGGAACTGGGTATTCGCCGTTAAAATCAGGCAGCAAGCTCGCCATTGTCCAGAGCCTGCTGCCTTTTATTTGTAAGTGTCGTGGCCGGGAGGTTGTCCGGAGAGAGGTTCTGATGGTTTTTGCATCAGGAACTGTCTCAGGCCATCCTCCTCTGCCATTTTAGGAAGCAGTAAATTACAGGTGACCGGACGTCCGGTCAGAAAGAGGAAAAGATGGCTTATCAGAAAGTCGAAATCGAATTCAACGGCCAGCCGTTGATCATGGAAACGGGCAAAATGGCCCGTCAGGCTGACGGCGCTGTCGTCGTTACTTACGGCGAGACCAAGGTGCTCTGTACCGTTGTTTCCGCCAGAAAAATGCGTGAAGGGCAGGGGTTCTTCCCTCTCACCGTCAACTACCAGGAAAAGTTCTACGCCGGCGGTAAAATCCCTGGCTCTTTTTTCCGCCGTGAGCGTGGCACCACTGAACGCGAAACGTTGATCTGCCGGTTGATTGACCGGCCGATGCGCCCGCTCTTCCCCAAAGGCTACATGTTCGAAACCCAGATCATGCCGACCGTTATCTCTGCGGACATGGTGAATGATCCGGATACCCTCGCAATGGTTGCTGCTTCAGCCTCTGTTGCCATCTCCGACATCCCCTTCGAAGGTCCGATCGCCGCAGTTCGCGTTGGCCGGGTCGATGGCAAACTGATTGCCAACCCGACACTTGAGCAGATGACTCAGAGTGATGTCGAAATCGTTGTCTCCGGTTCGAAAGATGCCGTGATGATGGTTGAGGGCGAATCTGACTTTCTTTCCGAAGCAGAGATGCTCGATGCTATCTTCTTTGGCCATGAGTCACTGCAACCTCTTATCAATGCTCAATCTGAATTGGCCAAACTGGTCGGGCTCGAAAAGCGTGAGTTCATCGTTGCCGTGACCGATGCCGAGTTGGAAGCCAAGGTCACTGACCTTGCCGAAGCCAATGTCGTTGAGGCAGTTAAAATCCAGACCAAGCAGGAGCGTTATGCTGCTCTGGGCGATAACCGTACTGCAGTCAAGGAACAGCTGGCTGAAGAGTTCGAAGGTCGTGAAGAAGAGATCAGTGCCATCCTCGGTTCGATTGAAAAGCGTGTTGTCCGTCAGATGGTCGCCAAGGATCGCATTCGCATCGACGGTCGCGATATGAGCACTATCCGCCCAATCAGCTGTGAAGCCGGTGTCCTGCCCCGTGCACATGGTAGCGCCCTGTTCACCCGTGGTGAAACACAGGCTCTGGTCGCCGCGACTCTGGGGACCAAGATGGACGAACAGCGTATGGACAATGTGCAAGGGATGGAGTTCAAGAAGTTCATGCTGCACTACAATTTCCCGCCGTTCTGCGTCGGTGAAACCAGCATGCGTCTTTTCCCCGGTCGTCGTGAGATCGGTCATGGCATGCTCGCAGAGCGCAGCGCAGCGCAGATTTTGCCTGCGCATGAAGACTTCCCTTACACCATTCGCATCGTCTCAGATGTTCTTGAATCGAATGGTTCGTCTTCAATGGCTTCTGTCTGTGGCGCATCTCTGTCGCTGATGGATGCTGGTGTACCGGTCAAGGAAGCAATTGCCGGGATCGCCATGGGCCTGATCAAGGAAGGCGACGATGTCGCAATCCTGAGTGATATCCTCGGCGACGAGGACCATCTCGGTGACATGGACTTCAAGGTAACCGGTTCTGCTGCTGGCATCACCGCCCTGCAGATGGATATCAAGATCTCCGGCGTCACCAAGGAAATCATGACGCAGGCTCTGGATCAAGCCAAGGAAGGCCGCATTCATATCCTCGGAGAGATGGCCAAGTGCATCGAAAAGTCGCGCGAAGAACTGTCCCCGTACGCACCGCGCATCACCAGCATCAAGGTCAAGACAGACCAGGTCCGTACCGTTATCGGTTCGGGCGGCAAGAATGTGCGTGGTGTGATCGAGGCGACCGGCTGTGCCATCGATATTCAGGATGATGGTACGATCAATATCGCATCGACTGATGGTGAAGCCGCCAAGCTTGCCATCAAGATGATCCGTGACCTGATCCAGGAAGCAGAAGTGGGCAAGCTCTACAACGGCACGGTCC
>Ga0070729_10002607_pt1 | contig 22887 bp, 22 predicted proteins | sample tdDd472_FD_66725 | JGI IMG/M metagenome (GOLD analysis project Ga0070729, IMG submission 66725) | Marine sediment microbial communities from the Atlantic coast under amendment with organic carbon and nitrate - tdDd47.2 | ecosystem: Environmental > Aquatic > Marine > Coastal > Sediment | place... | reverse complement strand
CCGACCATCCTGAGCCGCCGCCGGGGGTGCGCCGCGATCGCCCCGCGCAGGATTTCCAGCCGCTCTTCGGCGGTGGCATCGTCAAGCATGCGGGTGCGGCGGATGCGGACCAGCAAATCCGGGCAAAGCTCTGCCCCGGTTTCCTGCGCCAGCGCCCGGGCCAGCAGCGCCGCCTGGTTGTAACGCCGCCGCAAAAGCCGCGTCCAATGCAGCGGCACCGGCGCGATCAGCGTGTCGGGCCCCAACAACGGGCGTGCCGCACGGGCCATCCAACCCCCCGCCGGGCAGGCAATATCGGAGCGGTCGCCGTGTTTCAGCGCCAGAACAAGCTGCCGCGCCCGGTCGGCATAGAGCAGCGCCGCCCGCCCCTGCCGCCAGGGCCGCGGGGTCTGCATGCAGTCGTCACACTCGATCCGATGACCGTCCGCCACCCCCTGGAGCGGAATGCCGCAGCCCTCGCACACGGTGCCGTCGATGAACGGGGTGTCACGCCAGCAGGCGCTGCAAAGGCCGAAATCGCTCTCCACCTGGGAACCGCAACCAAGGCAGCGCGGCGGGTAGATCAGTGCGACAGCGGTTTGTATCCCCGCGCGCAACACCCTAGTTTGCGCCCATGACATCCGCGCCCCCCCTGTTCGACAGGTCCACCCTGTCCGCCCGCCGCGCCCGCGCAAGCGAGGCCAGCCTGTTCCTGCACCGCGCGGCACTGGACGAGGCTCAGGATCGCCTTTCGTTGGTTAAGAGAACCTTTACGGCGCCGGCCATCGTCACCCCGTTCCCGGCTCTGTGGCAGCCCGCCTTCCCGGATGCGCGCATCGTCGGGGACGACGACACGCTCGATCTGGAACCCGGCGCGCAGGACCTGGTGATCCACGCCATGTGCCTGCACATGTCCAATGACCCGGTCGGCCAGCTGATCCAATGCCGCCGCGCGCTGAAGGAGGATGGGCTCCTGCTCGTCTTCCTGCTGGGCGGCGAAACCCTGCAGGAACTGCGCGCGGTTCTTGGACAGGCCGAAACCGAGATCACCGGCGGCTTGTCGCCCCGGGTTGCACCGATGGCCGAGATTCGCGACCTCGGCGCGCTCTTGCAACGCGCCGGGCTGGCGCTGCCGGTTGCCGACAGCATGACGCTCACCGCCGAATACCGTGACCTGACCCACCTGATGCACGACCTGCGCGGCATGGGGGAAACCAACGTGCTGACGGGCCGGCTGCGCCGCCCCACCCGGCGCGCCGTCTTTGCCCGTGCCGGCGCGCTTTATGCCCAACATTTCCGCACGCCGCAGGGGCGGTTGCGCGCCAGTTTCGAACTGGTCGGCCTGACCGGCTGGGCGCCCTCGGACAGCCAGCCCAAACCGCTGCGCCCCGGATCGGCGCAGGCGCGGCTGGCCGATGCGCTGAATACGACCGAAAACCCGCTGGCAGATTGACGGGTGGCCAAATCCCGTTATCTGAGCCTTTGACCCCCGTAATCAGGATCGCCCCATGACCGACGCAGCCCGCCCCGCGCACGCCCCCGCCGATCACCCCAAGATCCCCGCGCCGAAAACCGGCGTCCTGCTCGCCAACCTCGGCACGCCGGATCATTATTCCTACTGGCCGATGCGCCGCTATCTGAACGAGTTTCTCTCGGATCAGCGGGTCATCGACTACCCGGCGTGGAAATGGCAACCCTTGCTGCAACTCATCATCCTGACCAAGCGGCCGTTTTCCAGCGGCGCCGCCTATAAATCGATCTGGAACGAGGAGCAGAACGAAAGCCCCCTGATGACGATCACCAAGGCCCAGACATCCAGGATCGCCGCCGCGCTCAAGGCCCGGCACGGCGATGGGCTGATGGTCGATTTCTGCATGCGCTACGGTAACCCCTCGACCCGCTCCAAGGTGCGCGAGATGGTGGCCGCGGGATGCCAGCGCATCCTGTTCTTTCCGCTTTACCCGCACTATGCCGGGGCCACATCGGCCACCGCCAACGACCAGTTCTTTCGCGCGTTGATGGACGAGGCCTGGCAGCCCGCCAGCCGCACCGTACCGGCCTATTTCGACCATCCGAAATACATCGACGCGCTCGCCCAGTCGGTCGAACGGGCCTATGCCGGGATGGCGCGGAAACCCGATATCCTGGTCTGCTCCTACCACGGCATGCCCCAGCGCTACCTGATGCAGGGCGACCCCTATCATTGCCAGTGCCAGAAGACGACGCGGCTGCTGAAGGAGCGGCTGGGATGGCACGACAGCGATCTGGTCACCACCTTCCAGTCCAAGTTCGGCCCGGAGGAGTGGCTGAAACCCTATACCGTCGAACACGTGGCGGACCTGGCACGGCAGGGCAAAAAGAACATCGCGGTGATCGCCCCGGCGTTCTCGGCCGACTGCATCGAGACGCTGGAAGAGATCAACGAGGAGATCAAGGAAAGCTTCGAGGAGGCCGGCGGCGAAAAGTTTGCCTACATCCCCTGCCTGAACGATGACGACGCGCATGTCGATGCGCTCTGCGCGGTCATCGACGAGAACCTGTCCGGTTGGGTCGCCTGAGCCCGTTCAGTCCGCCTCCGACCCTCTGCGCAACAAAAAAGGCGGTGGGAAACCCCACCGCCTTCTCTGTATTCGTATTGCTTTGGCTTAGCTGCCTGCAACGGCGGCGCCAACCAGCACCAGCAGCAGCAGGGGCAGCAGGATGCCCGACGAAGAGCTGCTTGCTTCTTCGACGATCACCGGTGCTTCCACCATCGGCTCGGCCAGGGTGCCGGCAGTTGCGGTCGAAGCGGCAGCGGCCAGGGCAGCGGCGAGAACGAGTTTCTTCATGTTAACCTCCAGATTTTGCGCAAACCTCCAATGCGAGCTTGCGCACCCAAGACTTACCTCGTGGAATTTTTTAAGCAGCTAACCGGCCGGAATGCAAACTCTTGTTTCGGCCTTTCGCGCTTGCAGCGTCGTGATGTCGTCAAATTAGCAACACTTGAGTGCCCACTTTCGCGAACCCGAACAGGTCCGCAATATGTTCATTGTAAAGCCCGATGCACCCGTTCGACGATCGCCGCCCGATCTTGCGCGTGTCATGGGTTCCATGGATGCGATAGTATTTCCAACTCAGGTACAATGCGTGCGTTCCAAGCGGATTGTCCGGGCCGGGGGGAATATAGTCCGGCCACTCCGGATTCCGCTTCTTCATCGAAGGGGTCGGCGACCAGCTCGGGCCCACCACCTTGCGTATCACGCTGGTGCGTCCGCGACGGGTCAATTCATCGGTGAGCGGAACGCTCGATGGATAGAGTTTGTAGGTCGCGTGGTCTTCTGACCAGTAGTGCAGCGCCCTTGACCGCGTGTCGACAAGGATCGCGCCCTTGCGCAGGTGGCTGAAGTACGGCTGCCAGCTCAACGAACGGAAGCTCGAGATGTTGCGCCGTACCGCGGGTTCCGGTTCGGGCGGCGGGCGCAGAGGATCGTATTCCGCGTCCTCCTCGGTCGCCAGGGCAGGAGTGCCGATCAAGGCCGCGCTTCCGGCCAGAAACGCCCTGCGGCTGGGCGTCAGGAATGAGGATTTCGACATGACATGTTATCCCTTGCTCTTTGGTCCCCAATGCCCACCATGATATGGCGTGAATGCCGCAGTCGCAAACCAAACCGTTGAAAATGGCCCAATCGGCGGCCTTGTCCGTTTGCGCCGGCTGCAACGGCGCGATAAGTGCTAGGGAAACAGCAATTGTCAGGGTGGACTGCCGTGCGTTTTTTCATGCTCCTTTTTGCCGGTTTCCTGGTCCTTGCAGCCTGTGACACGGGCTATGACACGCAAGGCACGGGAACCAGCGCCAGCGGATTGTCGACCAAGGTCTACCGCATCCGTCAGGGCGACTCCTCGAAGGTGGAGTACCGGATGCTCGATTCGGTCAATGCGCTACGTTCGGCGGCCGGCGTGCCGCCGGTAAAGTTGAATGCGCGGCTGAACGCCGCCTCCGCGACCCATTCGCGTGACATGTCGGTGCAGAATCGCCCCTGGCATTTCGGCTCCGACGGCTCCTCGCCGCTCGACCGGGTGCAGCGGGCCGGATACGACGGCGCCATGCTGGGAGAGAACATCTCGGAAACCTACGAGACCGAGCTGGAAACCCTCGCCGCCTGGATGGAAGAGCCTGGAACACGGTCGGTGATCCTTGAAAAACGCGCGACCGACATGGGATTTGCCTGGTTCCAGGAGCCGAACGGCAAGATCTGGTGGACGCTGGTCATGGGCGGCTGACCGGCCCGACCGATCATGCCCTCAGCGTGATCGGGGTGCCCTCGCGAACCATGGCGTAAACCAGCTCGATCTCGCGGTTCTTCACCGCAATGCAGCCGGCGGTCCAGTCCGGCCCCTTCGGGCGAAACGCCAGCGGCTGGCCGTGAATGAAGATGTCCCCGCCCGGTCGCTTGCCCATCTCCCGCGCGCGCGCCACGTCCTGCTCATTCGGATAGGATATACCCAGCGACAGGTGAAAATCGCTGTTGGGATTGCGCCGGTCGATCAAATAGGTGCCCTCGGGCGTCCTGCCGTCGCCCTCGAATGTCTTGTGGCCGACCGGGGCAAAGCCGAGATCGACGGCGTAGCTTTTCAGGATCTCGGCGTGGTGAAGCAGGTACATGCTGCGCGCACCCTTGTTCACCACGACCGAGGTCACCTCCGGGCCGCGATAGGTCAGGAACTTGCTGCTCGAACAGCCCGCCAGCGCCAGCGACGCGGCCGCTCCGAATGTAAAGGTACGTCGTTTCATCTCGTTTTCTCTGCCTCAAGGCTCCGCCGGAAAAATACCCTCGGCCGGCACAATCTCAAAGTCACTTTTTATCCCCCGACTCGGCATTTTTGCCCAGCCGCCGCTCGATCCCATCCAGCCGCGCCAGCACTTCGTCGCGATAGGCGTCGGTGCGGTCTCCGGCCTCTTGCTGGTGCGCGTCCTGCATCGAGTTCACGATCAGGCCCACCAGAAGGTTCACCACCGCGAAGGTGGTGACCATGATGAAGGGCACGAAAAACGCCCAGGCATGCGGGAACACCTCCATCACCGGGCGGACGATCCCCATCGACCAGCTTTCCAGCGTCATGATCTGGAACAGCGAATAGGCGCTCAGCCCCAGCGTGCCGAACCAGTCGGGAAACGCCGGTCCGAACAGCTTGGTCGCGATCACCGACCCGATGTAAAAGATGATCGCCATCAGGAAGAACACGCTGCCCATGCCCGGCAGCGCGGTGATGAACCCCTCGACCACGCGGCGCAATCGCGGCGCCACCGAGATCACCCGCAGCACCCGCAGGATCCTGAGCGCCCGCAGGACCGAAAGCCCCTGCGCCCCCGGCACCAGCGAGATGCCGACGATGAAGAAATCAAAGAGGTTCCAGCCAAAGGTGAAGAACCGCCAGTTCTGCGCCACCATCTTCATCGCGATCTCGACCACGAAGATCGCCAGGCACAGCTTGTCCAGCCCCTCGATCATCGGCCCGGCGCGCACCATCAGCGTATCGGAGGTTTCCATCCCCAGAAGCACCGCGTTGACCACGATCACCCCGGTGATGAACTGCCCGAAACGCGGGTGTTCGAGAAAGCGCTCGAGTCGGGTCCTGAAAAACATCCCTGTCTCCTGCCTAGTTGCCTGTGGTATCCGCCAGCGTGAACGCCGCCGCAAGCTCCACATGCGCCGACCAGCGGAACTGGTCGACCACCTGCACCCAATTCAGGCGATAGCCGGCCGCGATCAGCCGCGCCGCGTCGCGCGCGAAGGTCACCGGGTTGCACGACACATAGGCGATCTTCGGCAATCGCGCCTTGGCCAGCTCGGCCACCTGCGCCTCGGCACCGGCGCGCGGCGGGTCCAGAACGGCGGCCTCGAACGGGGCGGTGAAGGGCGCCAGCTCATCGGGCATCAGGGGACGGCGGAACAGGTCGCGCACCTCGGTGGTCACCGCCTTCAATCCCTGCGCCTTGCGCCAACCGGCATCCAGCGCGGCGGTCATCGCCCGGTCGCCCTCGACCGCATGCACCTCGGCCCGCTCCGCCAACGGCAGCGAGAAGGTGCCGCAACCCGCAAACAGATCGACGATGCGCCGTGCATCGCCCACCGCCTCGCGCACCGCCTCCAGCAGCGCCGCCTCGCCCGACCGCGTGGCCTGCAGAAAGGCCCCCGGCGGCGGCACCACCGACGCGGCGCCGAACCGCTGCACCGGCGGGGCGCGCATGGCGATCACCTCGCCGTCCCAGGCCAGCCGCGCCAGCCCGTGCCGCTCGGTCAGTTGCGCCAGCGCCTGTTGCAGCGGCCCGTCCAGCGGCTTGCCCCCGCTCACCGCAAGGTCAAGCCCGACCTCGGACAGGGTGGCGGTAACCGAAAGCACGCCCTTGCGGCTGCCACCGGCCATCGCCAGCGCCTCGGCCACCGGCAGCGCCGCCAAAAGCGCCGGATCGAGCAACTGGCAATCTGGGATCTCGACGATGGTCTCCGAGGCGCGGCCGTGAAAGCCGACCAGCGCCCCCTTCTTTGTGCGCCGCGCGGCGAAGGTGGCGCGGCGCCGGGACCGCGCGGGCGAGGTCCGGATTGTACGGAAAACCGCCTCGAGTCCCTGGGCGGTTAACGCCTTTCTAACCACATCCACCTTCCACGCGGCGACGAAATCGTCGCTGGCGTGCTGCAGGGCGCAACCGCCGCAGCCCTGGTAATGGCGGCAGGGCGCCTTCACCCGGTCGGCCGAGGGCGCCACGATCCGCACCTCGCCCAGGCGATCGCCGGCGCGCACCCCCTCGACGACCTCCCCTGGCAGGGCGCGCGGCACAAAGACCGGCCCCGGCGCGACACCGTCGCCCTGATGTCCCAGTCGCTCGATGATGAATTGCTCGGCCATTCCCGGTTGATACCCGGGCCAGCGACCCGGAAAAAGCTTATTCCGCCGCGTCGGTCTGCAGAAATCCGCCCGACTGTCGCGCCCAGAACTGCGCATAGAGGCCGCCGGAGGCCAGCAGCGCGTCATGGGTGCCGCTTTCCACGATGCGGCCCTGATCGAGCACGATGATCCGGTCCATCTCCGACAGGGTCGACAGGCGGTGCGCGATGGCCAGCACCGTCTTGCCCTGCATCACCCGGCCCAGCGCGGTCTGGATCGCCGCCTCGACCTCGGAATCCAGCGCCGATGTCGCCTCGTCCAGCACCAGAATCGGCGCGTCCTTCAGGATCGCGCGGGCCAGCGCGATTCGCTGCCGTTGCCCGCCGGACAGTTTCACGCCCCGTTCACCCAGGTGCGCATCATACCCCTTGCGCCCCGCATGGTCCTGAAGATCGCCGATGAAGCCATGCGCCTCGGCCTTTTCGGCGGCGCGGCGCACCTCGTCGTCGGCGGCCTCTGGCCGGCCATAGCGGATATTGTCCATCGCCGAGCGGTTGAACATCGCGGTTTCCTGCGTGACCATCCCGATCTGGCGGCGCAGGCTTTCCTGGGTGACCTCTTCCACCGGCTGGCCGTCGATGCGGATCTGGCCCGATTCCGGTTGATAGAGCCGCAACAGAAGCGAAACCAGAGTCGATTTCCCTGCGCCAGAGGCACCGACGATGCCCAGCTTTTCGCCCGCGCGTACGGTCAGATCGACGTCGGAAACCCCGCCAACCGCGCGCCCATAAGCGAAATTGACATGGTCAAAGACGATCTCGCCCGCCGGCACCTGCAACGGCTGCGCATCCGGCGCATCCTGCAGCCGCACGGGCGGGGTCAGCGTGCGCATCCCGTCCTCGACCTCGCCAATATCGGAATAGATCCCCATCAGCGCGAAACTGACCCAGCCGGTCATCTGCGACAGCCGGATCGCCACCGCACCGGCGGCGACGATGTTCCCCTCGCTCGCCTGCCCCTGCTGCCACAGCAGCAGCGTGGCGCCGATCAGCAGCACCGGCAGCAGCCCGGCCAGGCACATCAGGCAGAACCGGAACAGGGCCGCCAGCCGGCCGAACCCCAGCGCCCGGTCGCGGAACCCCTGCAACGCGCCCAGCGCGGCGCGATCCTCGTGATCGGCGTGGGCAAAGAGCTTGACCGTCTTGATGTTGGTGATGGTGTCGACGATCTGCCCCGAGACCACCGCCCGCGCCCCGGCCCGGCCCGCCGCGCGTTCGCGCACCCGCGGCAGGAACCAGCGGATCGTCAGCAGATAGGCGGCGAACCAGACCAGGAACACCAGCGTCACATGCCAGCCGATCGCGGTCATCAGCACCAGCGACCCGACGATGGAGGCCAGCGCAAAGGCGACCACGTTGATTGATTCCACCGCCACGTTGGTCACGGCGTTGGCCGCCTGCATCTGTTTCTGCGCGATGCGACCGGCGAAATCATCGTCAAAGAACTGAACCGACTGGCCCAGCGTCCAGCGGTGCAGTCGCGCCAGCACCATCGGGTTCACGTTCGGCCCGACGGCGATGGAGTTGGCCGCCGAGGACAGCCCGAACAGCACCGGCCGCACCACCAGGAAGAACCCCGCCGCCGCACCGAGCTTGAGCAGGTTGGCGGGGGTGAACAGGTTCTCCGGCCCGCTGCCGACTGCGGTATCGACCACCAGCCCGAGGATAAAGGCGGTGCCCGCCTCCAGCGCGCCGGCGGCGCAGGAAACCACGGTGGCAAAGATAAGCGTGGGCCAGGCGCCGCTGAGACACCACAGGATGAACGCCAGCAGCGTCTGCGGCGGCGGCCCTACGACCGGGCGGAACGGGTCGATCCAGTGCCCGATCCTCATTCCGCCGCCTCCGGGTTGAGAAACCCGCCCGATTGCCGCGCCCAGAACCGGGCGTAGAGCCCGCCGGAGGACAGAAGATCCTCGTGCCGGCCCTGCTCCACGATCCGGCCCTGATCCATCACCAGAATACGGTCCATCTGAGCAATGGTAGAAAGCCGGTGCGCGATGGCAATGACGGTCTTGCCCCGCATCATGCCATAAAGCGTGTCCTGGATCGCCGCCTCGACCTCGGAATCCAGCGCCGAGGTCGCCTCGTCCAGCAGCAGGATCGGCGCGTCCTTGAGGATCACCCGCGCCAGCGTCACCCGCTGGCGCTGCCCGCCCGACAGTTTCACCCCGCGTTCGCCCACATGGGCATCGTACCCGCTGCGCCCCTGCGGATCGGTCAGGTCCAGGATGAACTCATGCGCCTCGGCCTGTTTCGCGGCGGCGATCACCTGCGCCTCACTCGCATCGGGGCGGCCGTAAAGCAGGTTGTCGCGCACCGAGCGGTGCAGCAGCGCGCTGTCCTGCTGGACCATGCCGATCTTGCTGCGCAGACTGTCCTGGGTGACGCGGGCGATGTCCTGCCCGTCGATCAGGATCTGCCCGGTCTCGGTGTCGTAGAACCGCAGCAGCAGCTTGACCAGGGTCGATTTCCCCGCGCCGGAGCGGCCGATCAGCCCGACCTTTTCGCCCGGCGCGATCGCCAGGTCGATCCGGTCCAGCCCACCGGCGCCACGGCCATAATGATGCGACACCCCGCGCAGTTCGATCCCGCCAGCGCCCAGCGCCAGCGGTTTCGCGTCGGGCGCATCGACAAGGTCAATGGGCTGGGCGATGGTCTCCATCCCCTCGGCCACCACGCCCAACTGGCGGAAAAAGGTGGTCAGCGCCCACATGATCCAGCCGGTCATCGCGTTCAGCCGCAGCGTCAGCGCGGTCGCCGCCGCCACCACGCCAACGCTGGCCTGCCCCTGCATCCAGAGCCAGATCGCCCAACCCACCACGCCGACGATCAGCAACCCGTTCAGCGTGACCAACGCGGCATCCATCACGGTAAAGATCCGCATTTCCACCTGAATGGTGCGGCGCGATCGGTCGATCGCCTCCTTGGCAAAGGACAGTTCCCGGTCGTCATGCGCGAACATCTTGACCGAATGGATGTTGGTATAGCTGTCCACCACCCGCCCGGTGATCGCCGAGCGTGCGTCCGAGGCCGCCTTGGACGCCGGGCCGACCCGCCGCACCGTCCAGTTGATCAGCAGCGCGTAGAGCACCAGCCAGAGCGCCAGCGGCAGCATCAGCCGCGGATCGGCTGTCACCAGAAGGATGCCGGCGCCGATGAAATAGGCGATGGAGAACGAGATCGCGTCGAACACCTGGAACACCACCTCGCCCGCCGCCGGCGGGGTCTGCATGATCCGGTTGGCGATGCGCCCGGCGAAATCGTTCTCGAACCAGCCCACCGACTGGCGCAGCACATGCTTGTGCGCGCGCCAACGGATCAGCGTGCCGAAATTGGGCAGGATCGCGTTGTTCAGGAGCAGCACATCGAGCAGTTGGACCAGCGGCCGCAGCAACAGGATGAAGAGGGCCACGAGGATCAGTTCAAACCCGTAGTCGGCCCAGACCTGGGCCGGGTCGCCGCCCAGAAGATCGACCACCCGCCCCATGTAGTAGATCAGCCCGACCTCGATCGCCGCGACGGCGATCGACATCAGCCCGGCCCAGGCGAACACCCGGCGGAACGGCTGCGCATAGGCCCGCAGAAACGGCCAGAGCCGGGTGGGCGGGCGATCCTCCTGCGGATAATCGCAATAGGGATCGACGAGATTTTCAAAGAAACGAAACATGTCGGAGGACTCCGAGAAACGAAAGTGAATGCAGATGCAATGAGGGTGGCGCCGAACACCACCCGCACGGGGGCCGGTCGCTCAGCTAAGGCTGTTCCAGATCCCGTGATACATGCGCATCGCTCCAACAAGGTTTCGGTGGGGTGGCTACCGGATCAGGCCCGGCTTGTCACCCGTTACATGCTTTTCGCATGCACTTAATCGGCCCCGCTGTCACCCGAAAGCAACGACGCCTTGTCCCGCGAGAAGCCCGAGGCGATCCAGACCGCCTCCAGCTCCGCCAGCTTCTCGCCCAGCGCCGCGCCCGCTAGGCCCGGCATCAGATCGCGCGCGGTGACCGGGAACCGCGCCGCGGCGCCCTGCGCGATGGCCTCCTCCGCCGCCTCGGGCCAGGGCTGTTCCGACCAGGCGCAGCGCAACAGCAGCGCATCGCGCGCTGCCGCTTCCTTCAACCGATGGCCCAGCTCGGCCGGGGCCATGACACCGGCGGCCGCCTCGCGCATCCGGTCGAGCGCGCGGGTCTGGGCCTTGCTCAGCCGCAGCGTCTCTTCCACGTCGACCCCACCCAGCGCCGCCAGCCGCCGCAGCCCGTCCGGCGATGCGCCGGTCTGCGCCTCCAGATGCACCAGCGGGGCAAGCGCCCGGTCGTCGGACCCGGGCAACACCTGCCCCAGCGCCCCGGTCGAGCGCATCGCCGCCACCGCCGGCGCCGGATCGGGCGCGGCGAGAAGGCGCAGCAATTCGCCCCCCACCCGTTCGCGCGACAGCGTCGACAGCCCGTCGAGGTTGTCGGCGATTGCCGCCAGCGCCTCGGGGTCGAAGCCCAGGTCGTCACAACCATACCAGGCGTGAAAGCGGAAATAACGCAGGCTGCGCAGGTAATCCTCGCGGATGCGGTCACTCGCGTTGCCGATGAAGCGCACCCGCCGCGCCTGCAGGTCCGCCAGCCCCCCGAGCGGATCGAGCACGGTGCCGTCGGATCGGGCGTAAAGCGCGTTCATGGTGAAATCGCGCCGCGCCGCGTCCTCCTCCACGCGGGTGGAATAAGCCACGACCGCGCGCCGCCCGTCGGTTTCCACGTCCTTGCGAAAGGTGGTTACCTCATGGCCGATCCCGTCCTTGACCAGCGTCACGGTGCCATGTTCGATCCCGGTCGGCACCGCCTTGATCCCGGCGGCCCTGGCCAGGGCGATCACCCGCTCGGGCACCGCGTCGGTGGACAGGTCGATGTCGCGCACCGGCACCCCCATCAGCGCGTTGCGCACGCAGCCGCCGACGAACAGCGCCTGCGCGCCGCCCGCCGCAAGCGCCGCGCAAACCGCCTGGGTCGCCGGGTCGCTCAGCCAATCTTCGGTGATCCGGGTCATGCCTCCATCCGCGCCGCCAGCCCGCGCAGCATCCGCGCCGTCGCGCCCCAGATGTAATAGGGCCCGAAGGGTACCGTAAAGTAATGCCGCCGCTTTCCCTGCCAGCGCCGCGATTCGATCAGGTAATTCGCCGGGTCCAGAACGTGTCCGAGCGGTACCGAGAATACCTCCTCGACCTCGCCGGGTTCGGGCACCGGATCAAACCCGCGCTCCAGAACCGCCACCACCGGCGTCACCCTGAACCCGGTCACCGTCTCATGCTCCGGCAGGGTGCCCAGAACGGCGGGAATGTCGCGCGGCAAGCCGATCTCCTCTTCCGCCTCGCGCAGGGCGGCGGCGGTCACGTCGGCGTCCGCCTCCTCCTGCTTGCCGCCGGGAAAGGCGATCTGTCCGGGGTGGTGTTTCAGCGCCGACGACCGCTTGGTCAGGATCAGACGCGGCGCGCCACCGGTCAGCGTGACCGGCACCAGCACCCCGGCCGGGCGCAGCCTGCGCCCCTCCGGCAGCCTGAAGTCCGGGTTCAGGTCAAAGTCCGAGGATTCCGCGCCGGTCCGGTCCAGCGCCGCGCGCAGCCGCGCGACCGGATCACGCATCGCCGTCTTGCCCGGCCTCGAAGCCCACGCTGGCCGGGTCAAGCTCGTAATGCGCGCCGCAGAACTGGCAATCGGCGGTGACGATGCCGTCATCCGTGGTCATCGTGCCGATGTCCTTGGCGGAATAGATCGACAGGCTCTGGCGCACGCGGTCCTCCGAACAGGTGCAGCCGAACCGCACGGCTTGCGCGTCGAACACGCGCGGCTGTTCCTCGTGAAACAACCGCACCAGCAAGCTGGTCGGCGTGACGACCGGGCCGACCAGCTCCATCTCCTCGACCGAATCGAGCAGGATGTTCACCCGGTTCCAGTTCTCGCCCTCTTCTCCGTCGATCAGATCGGCGGGCCGCAGGATGTCGCCGCCCCCCTCGCCCTGCGCCATGAAGGGCGAGGCCTTGGGCATGTGCTGCAACATCACGCCACCGGCGCGCCAATGCTCGACCCCGCCCTTTTCGGTGGATTTGCCAAAGCGCAGCTTGAACCGGGTCGGCAGTTGCTCTGACTGGGCAAAGTAATCCTCGGCGCAGCGCCGCAGGGAATCGCCCGCCAGCGGCGTGATCCCCTGATAGGGTGCCGTGCCCTTGCCCTGATCGATCAGGACTGCGAAATACCCCGCTCCGATCTGCGCGAAGGGGTCCGATCCCTGCAGCCGCTCTTCGTCATAGCTGGCATAGGCGCGGATCCTGGCTGGCTCGCCCTCGGTCGTGGGGGCATAGTAATCGGTGGCGATCATCCGCACCGGCCCGTTGGACTGCACCTGCAGCGACAGCTTCCAGCGCAGCTTGACGGTCTGGCCGATCAGCGCGGTCAAAAGCGCCATCTCGGCCACCAGCGCCTCGACTTGCGGCGGGTAGTCGTGCTGTTTCAGAATCCCGTCCAACACGCCGTCCAGCCGGGCCACGCGCCCGCGCATGTCCGAAACGTCAAGCTGGAAGGGCAGGACGGTGTCGTCCCACGCGAGTTTCGATCCGATGGTCATGGGGTTTCCTTATGCGCCGCGGGTTGGCATACGTCGCGCAATATAGTCGGAACAGACCGCGATGAAAGGGGCAGCGCCATGATCAGACGGTTCGGCACCCCGCCCGACCCGCGGCAAAGCTATCGCCGTCGGCCCGGCGCCTATGCCCTGCTGCCGCTTGACGGGCATCTTCTGCTCACGCTGCAGGACGATCCCGGCCCCGATCTGCAACTGCCCGGCGGCGGCATCGACCCCGGCGAATCGCCACTGGCCGCGCTGCACCGCGAAGTTCGCGAGGAAACCGGCTGGCGCATCGCGGCACCGCGCCGCGTCGGCGCATTCCGCCGCTTTGCCTATATGCCGGAATACGATCTCTGGGCCGAAAAGATCTGCCTGATCTACATCGCCCGCCCGGTCCGCCCGATGGGACCGCCGAGCGAGCCGGGTCATACCGCCCTTTTTCTGCGCCCCGAGGAGGCCGCGCAACGCCTCGGAAATGCCGGAGACCGCCATTTCGCCGCCCGGCTGGTCCGCGGCATGATCTGACCGCGCCGCATCAGCACCCCGCTATGGCCCGTTATACTCGAACAGCGTGGCCGAGATGTCGTCCTCCATGCTCTGCCCGGGTGCCATCATCTCTCGCAGGCGCCCGAACAGATCCTCCAAAAGCGGCTGACCGCCCCGCCCGGTGTCACAGGACCGCACCAGGTCGAGGAACCCCTCGCTTTCCAGCATGTGCCCGCCTGCCAGACGAAACTCGGTGAACCCGTCCGAATAGAACAGCAACCGATCACCGGGCGCCATCACGGTTTCGAACTGGGTATAGGTCTGGTCGGGCAGCAGACCGACCGGCACTCCGCCCGCGCCCAGGAACTCCGCCTCGCCGTCACGCCGCAAGAGCAGCGGATGCGGATGCCCCGCCTGCACCATCTGCACCTGCCCGTTGCGCAGATCGGCGGTGCCATAGACCATGGTGAAATATTCGTCCACACCGGTGTCGGCGATGAAACGTTCGTTCAGGATCCGCGCCACCTCGCTCGGCCGACGCAGGGCGAAAAAGCTTTCGTGCCGCTTTTCCAGCCCGACGTTCTGGTCGAAATAGGTGCTCGACAGGTAACCGCCCAGTTTCGCGGTCACCATCGCCGAGGTGATGCCATGACCCGACACGTCGATGGCATAGAACCCGATCCGCGTTCCCCCCGGTGAGAACATGCCCACAAGGTCGCCGCCAATATGACCGCAGGGCTTGAGCAGCAGGCTCACCCGCGAGGCGCCGAAATCTCGTGTCAGTTCCGGCACCAGGGATTGCTGGATTCGGCGCGCCTGGATCAGATCCCGGTCGATGGCGTCATGTGCCTTGCGCAGCTTGTCCAGCGTGTCCGAGATCACCCGGTTCTTCTGCGACAGCTCCCGCTGCATGCTCAGGATGCGCGCCCCGGCCGAGATCCGCGCCCTGAGCTCATGCGCGTTCACCGGTTTGGTCAGGAAATCGTCGGCCCCGGCATCCAGCCCCTTGGCGATGTCGTGCTTGTCGCTCTTCGAGGTCAGCAGGATGAAATAGCCATAGCCGTCGGTCGGCAGGGCCCGGAAAGCGCGGCAGAACTCCAGCCCGCTCATCCCCGGCATCATCCAGTCGCTCAGGACCAGATCGGGCGGGGCATCGCGGCAAATCTCCATCGCCCGTTCGCCGCTGTCGGCCTCGATCACCTCGAACCCCGATCTCGTCAGGGTCGATATCAGGATGTGACGCTGCAACCGGCTGTCGTCCACCACCAGAACGCGCCGGATCGCATCCGTGGCCAAGTGGGGCCCGTTCGTTTCCACCATGCGCTCAGGCATCACCTTTGCATCGAACCCTTTGCCAACCAACCGACCCCTCCGCATTTTCGGCGCAAGCGATTAACAGGCGGTGAAACCGGCCCCTGCCGGGCCTTTCCGCATGGCTTAACCCGGTGTTTACGCCCCGGCCCTAGCGTTTCAGCCGGGTCGGGGTTCAGAAATGTGGGTGCATCATGATTCTATGGTCACGCGTGAACGAGTTGCGCGAAGAGGTCGGCACAGAGGATTTCAAGGAGGTGGTCGAGCTGTTCCTCGACGAGGTCGAGGAGGTGATCGAAAGGCTGCGCGCCGGCACCAACCGCGTGCAGCTGGAACAGGATCTCCATTTCCTCAAGGGCAGCGCGCTCAATCTCGGCTTCGGAACCTTTTCCGACCTGTGCCAGGATGGCGAACGGCTCGCGGCGCAGGGAAAGGCGGATACCGTGGACCTCGCCGCGATTGTCGACGGCTACGACCGGTCAAAGGCCAGCTTTCTGGACGGGATGCGCGACCACCTCGCCGCGTGACCCGCTGCCATAACCGGAGCCTCGACCGGGGTGCTCAGATCACGAATTGCGCCAGGGTCTCGTCGGTGGTGATGTCGGTATAGGTGTAACCGGCCGCATCCAACCGCGCGAACAGGTGGGCGAAGTTCTCGGGCCGCTGCGTCTCGATCCCGATCAGGACCGAGCCAAAGTTGCGGGCCGATTTCTTCATGTACTCAAAACGGCTGATATCGTCCTCGGGACCCAGAATCTCCAGGAAATCCTTCAGCGCGCCGGGCCGCTGCGGCAGGCGCAGGATAAAGTATTTCTTGACCCCGCTGTAACGCTGGGCGCGTTCCTTGACCTCGGGCAGCCGCTCGAAATCGAAATTGCCGCCGGAGGTGACGCAGACCACCGTCCGCCCGCGCACAAAGCTTGCGATATCCCCCAACGCCTCGACCGACATCGCCCCGGCCGGCTCCAGCACGATTCCCTCCAGGTTCAGCATCTCGATGATGGTGGTGCAGATGCGGTCCTCGCCCAGCACCAGCACGTCCGACAACCGGGCATCGCGCAGCATTTCAAAGGTCTTTTCCCCGATCCGCCCCACTGCGGCCCCATCGACGAAGGTATCGACATGGTCCAGCGTCACCGGGTGCCGCGCGCTCAGCGCCGCGCGCAGACAGGCGCCGCCGGCGGGCTCGACGAAAACGCAATGGGTCCGATCCCCGAACCAGGTCGACACGCCGGACGACATGCCGCCGCCGCCCACCGGCAGGATCACGTGATCGGGCATCCGGCCCAGCTGTTCCTCGACCTCCACCCCGATCGAGGCCTGCCCCTCGATCACGTCCATATCGTCGAAGGGCGACAGGAAATGCCCGCCCTCGCGCGCGCACCACGTCTGAGCCGCCGCCAGCGTGTCATCGAAATAATCGCCCACCAGGTGGATCTCGACCCGGTCGCCGCCAAAAATCCGGGTCTTCTGGATCTTCTGCTGCGGCGTCGTCACCGGCATGAAGATCACCCCCTTCACGCCCATGTGCTTGCACATATAGGCGACGCCCTGCGCGTGGTTGCCGGCGCTGGCGCAAACGAACAGGTCCTGCCCCGCCTGCTTGCGCATGGCATTGAACGCGCCGCGCAGCTTGTAGGACCGGACCGGGCTCAGATCCTCGCGCTTGAGCCAGATGTCGGCCTGGTACTTCTCCGACAGATGCGCGTTATGCTGCAGCGGCGTGGCCGGGAAAACCTCGCGCATCGCGCTTGTGGCGGCGCGGGCCCCGGTGTGAAAGGCGTCTTTTTGATCCGTCATGGGGTTCTCTCGCCAAACTCGACCCCGGATGCAAGCCCGCAGGCGCCCCCATCTTGCCCCTGCGTCGAAAACCCGCTAACCCCCGTCGCGGTCTACGCAGAAGGAAATCCGCATGTCCGCGCCCAAGAAAGTCGTCCTGGCCTATTCCGGTGGCCTCGACACCTCGATCATCCTGAAATGGCTTCAAACCGAGTATGGCTGCGAGGTGGTGACCTTTACCGCCGACCTCGGCCAGGGCGAGGAGCTGGAACCGGCGCGCAAGAAGGCCGAGATGCTGGGCATCAAGCCCGAGAACATCTTCATCGAGGACGTGCGCGAGGAGTTCGTGCGCGATTTCGTCTTTCCGATGTTCCGCGCCAACGCGGTCTACGAGGGGCTCTACCTGCTGGGCACCTCGATCGCCCGCCCGCTGATCTCCAAACGCCTGATCGAGATCGCCGAACAGACCGGCGCCGATGCCGTCGCCCATGGCGCCACCGGCAAGGGCAACGACCAGGTCCGTTTCGAGCTGGCCGCCTATGCGCTGAACCCCGACATCAAGGTGATCGCCCCCTGGCGCGAATGGGATCTGACCAGCCGCACCCGCCTGCTGGAGTTTGCCAAGGCGCACCAGATCCCGATCGCCAAGGACAAGCGTGGCGAGGCGCCGTTCTCGGTCGACGCCAACCTGCTGCACACCTCGTCGGAGGGCAAGGTGCTCGAGGATCCGGCGCAACAGGCGCCCGATTACGTCTATCAGCGCACCGTGCACCCCGAGGATGCGCCGAACGAGGCCGAGTATATCGAGATCGGCTTCGAGAAGGGCGACGCGGTCAGCATCAACGGCGCGGCGATGAGCCCGGCCACCATCCTGACCCAGCTCAACGAGTATGGCCGCAAGCACGGCATCGGCCGGCTCGACTTGGTCGAGGGGCGGTTCGTCGGCATGAAATCCCGCGGCATCTATGAAACCCCCGGCGGCACCATCCTGCTCGAGGCGCACCGCGGCATCGAATCGATCACCATGGACCGTGGCGCGATGCACCTGAAAGACCAGCTGATGCCGCAATACGCCGAGCTGATCTACAACGGGTTCTGGTACTCCCCCGAGCGCGAGATGCTGCAGGCCGCCATCGACCGCAGCCAGCAGAATGTCACCGGCACCGTGCGCGTGCGCCTCTACAAGGGGCTGGCCTCCACCGTCGGCCGCTGGTCCGACCAGTCGCTCTATTCCGAAGAGCATGTGACCTTCGAAGAGGACGCCGGCGCCTACGATCAGAAGGACGCCGCCGGCTTCATCAAGCTCAACGCGCTGCGCCTGCGCCTGCTGGCTATGCGTGATCGGCGCAACGCCGGAAAATAGGCTCTAACGCTGAAGAATTCGATCGAACGGCCCGCCCCCTCGGCGGGCCGTTTGCGTTTGCGGCGCCACGGCTACAGCTTTTCCGCCCGCATCCGCTCATAAAACGGCATCGCCGCCTCCAGCACCGCCTGCAATCTCTCCGGCACCTCCGGCAGCGGCCCCTCGGGATCGGCAAAGCCGGTAGAGCTCCACACCGCCCCGTACCAATGCCGCGCCCAGACGCCATCGTCGGAATGGCCCCCTTTCGGCCATGTCAGCATCCGCGCGGAGAATTCCAACCCGATCGCATCGCAAAGCCGCTCCAGCGCCGCGCGCGGATCGGCGCGGATGTCATGACTGTCAATCACCACCGGGCGCTGGCCCCAGCCCCGGACCAGGTCGAACAGCTCCGCCTGTTGCCGGAACCCGATATCGTCCAGCGTCGGGTTCTCGCGCTTGGCGGCATAGCTCGCGATCACCCGCGCCGGATGCCGGATCAGGAACACGTTGCGCACCCCGCGCATCCAGTCGCGCGGCACCCCCTCGATCATGTGCTGGGTCATGTGTTTCTGATAGAAATGCGGCATCTCCCCCGGGATAGAGCCACATATTTCCTCCACCACCGCCTCCGGGTCCTGCGGTTGCATCGCCAGGATCTCCTCGCGCATCGGATGGGTCAGCCCGGTCATCGCCAGGTAGGCGGCATAGAACGGCTCATCCACCACCGCGCAATCGCCCCGCGCGGCAAAGGCATACATCATGGCCGTCGACAGGTTGCGCGGCCCCGACCACATGGCGATCCGCATCAGGCGCACTCCCGCTCGATCAGGTCCTTGTAAAGGCCGCGAATGCGGGTCGTCATCGGCCCCATCTCTCCGGCTCCGATCTGGCGCCCGTCAACCTCACCCACCGGGGTTTGCGCGCCAAAGGTGCCCGTGAGGAACGCCTCATCGGCGCCATAGGTATCGACCAGCGAATAGTTCCGCTCAAACACCGGGATGCCATCGGCGCGGCAGACCTCGATCACCTTGGCCCGCGTGATCCCGTTCATGCAGTAATCGCCGGTGCTGGTCCAAACCTCGCCCTTGCGGACGATGAAGAAGTTGCAGGCGTTGGTGGTGTTCACGAACCCGTTCACATCCAGCATCAGCGCCTCGTCGGCGCCGGCCTTTTCCGCCGCGATACAGGCCAGGATGCAGTTCAGCTTGGAATGCGAATTCAGCTTGGGGTCCTGCGTCATCGGCAGCCCGCGGATATGCGGCACCGTCGCCAGCCGGATCGGTCGCGGCAGGCTGGGCCGCGAATGCTCCATGATGATGGTCACGGTCGGCCCCTGCTGCGACAGCGCCGGATGCTGGAACGGGCGGGTCTTGACGCCTCGCGTCACCATCAGACGCGCATGGGCATCGGTGACCATCCTGTTGGCCGCTTGTGTCTCTAACAAGGCGGTTTTGACGTCTTCCCGGTCCATCCCGATATCCAGGTCTATGGCCTTGGCGGCCTCGAACAGCCGGTCGAGATGCGCCTCCAGAAACGCCCAGGTCCCGTTGTAAAGCCGCAGCCCCTCCCACACCCCGTCGCCCAGCATAAAGCCGCTGTCATAGACGCTGACCACGGCCTTGGCCTTGGGCACGATGCGGCCGTTGAGATAGATAAGGATCGCTTCGTTGCGCGCATCCTCCTGCGCCTGGTGGGTGGTGATCTTGTCGGTCATCGCGCTCTCCTTTCGGCAAAGGCTAGAGCGCGCCCGGAACCTTGGGAACCGGTTTTTCGCGCCGCTGGCAGGGCAGCGAAACAATCCTCGCGCACTTGGTAAATCCTGCTCACCTGCGCGTGACATTTGATGACAGCCGATTGCCCGGGCCGGGCGCGCGCGGCACTGTCTCACCCAGCCATCGCAGTTTGAGGAGACTTGCCATGTCAGGGTTCAAAACGCTCAAGCCCGTCCTGCTTGCCGGACTCATTGTGCTGGCAAGCCTGATTCATTCCACCCACGCCCACGCCGGCGCCAGGGAGACGCTTGTCGTCGCCGGCGGCTGCTTCTGGTGCGTCGAATCCGACTTCGAGACGGTCAAGGGGGTGCAGCAGGCGGTTTCGGGCTATACCGGCGGCAGGATCGACAACCCGACATACAAACAGGTCAGCCGTGGCGGAACCGGCCATTACGAGGCGGTGAAAATCACCTTTGACCCGTCCCGGATCAGCCGGGAAACCCTGCTGTCGCTGTTCCTGCGCTCGGTCGACCCCACCGACGCGGGCGGCCAGTTCTGCGATCGCGGTGACAGCTATCGCACGGCAATTTTCGTCTCTAACAAGGCGGAAAAGGCCTTGGCCGAGGCGGCGATCATCAAGGCGCAGACGGAGCTGGGACAGCGGATCGTTACCCCGGTGCTGCCCGCCAAACGGTTCTATGAGGCCGAGGATTATCATCAGGATTACTACAAGGGATCCAAGCTGATCCTCACCCGCTTCGGGCCGAAACGCCAGTCGGTCGCCTACAAGCTTTATCGCAAGGGCTGCGGTCGCGATGCCCGCGTTCGGGCGCTCTGGGGCGATGCCGCGCCCTTTGCCGGCAGCTAACCGGGCCGCGCCGCCTGCACGTCCTTCAGATCCGGGATCACGTCCGCCGTGCCGTGCCGCGTCACCATGATCGCGGCGGCGCGCATCGCCTGGGCAATCGCCTGCGCCATCGGCAGCCCCCGGTCGAGCCCGGCCAGAACATAGCCGGTAAAGGTATCCCCGGCCCCGGTGGTATCCACCGGCGTTACCGGCACCGCAGGGAAAACGCGGCTTTCCCCCGATTTAGTGTCGAAATGCCGGGCGCCCCCGGCCCCCAGCGTCACGATCACGTCCCGTACCGGCAGGGCGCCGGGGCCCAAGCCTGTCGCCCGCTCCAACTGCTCGGCCTCGACGACATTCAGGATCAGGAAATCGAGGTACGGCAGCACCGCCCGCACCGCCTCCGCGTCGAACGGGGCGGCGGCGTAACACACCCTCAGTCCCAGCTCGCGCCCGATCCGCGCGGCCAGCAGTTGCGCGTTGGTCTCGTTCTGCATCAACAGGCTGTCGCCCGCCGATGCCTCGGCCAACGCCGCCTGAACCGCCCTCTCGGGGATCGCCCTGTTGGCGCCGGGAAAGATCACGATCTGGTTTTCGCCATCCGGATCGACCGTCACGATGGCATGGCCGGTGGGCGCGGCAACCTGCTGGATATGGCGCGTGTCCACGCCGTATTCCATCAAACGCTCCACCGCCCAGGCCCCATCGGCGCCCACCGCGCCGACGTGACGCACATGGGCGGCAGCCCGGGCGGCGGCCACCGACATGTTGGCGCCCTTGCCGCCCAGGAACCGCTCCAGCCCGGTCGCCGCCAGCGTCTCGCCCGGGCCGGGCAGATGCGGCACCGCATAGATCATGTCGGAATTGATCGATCCGAGATTCCAGATCGCCATGGTCTCAACCGATCCCGCAGGCCGCCAGAACCGCCATGTTCAGGATGTCGTTGGCGGTGGAGACTGTCGAACAGATCTGGATCGGCTTGTCCACGCCGGTCAGGATCGGCCCGATCACCGTCGCCTCACCCATCTCCTGCATCAGCTTGACCGAAATGCTGGCCGAATGCCGCGCCGGCACAACCAGGATGTTCGCCGGCCCGGTCAGACGCGAGAACGGATAGGAGGCCTGAGCCCGGGTATTCAGCGCCACATCGACGGTCATCTCGCCCTCGAACTCGAAATCGACGCCGCGACCCTCCAGCACGTCCGAGGCATGGTGCATCTTCTCCGCCCGCTCCGACACCGGGTAGCCGAAGGTCGAGAAGGAAACGAAGGCCACCCGCGGCTCCAGCCCCAGTCCGCGCGCGACCGAGGCAGCGCGCTCGGCGATATTGGCCAGATCCTCGGGCTCCGGCCATTCATGCACCAGCGTGTCGCCGATCAGCACGATCCGCCCCTTGTGCAACAGCGCCGTCACCCCCGCCGCGCCATGTTGCGCGTCGGCGTCGAAGACGTGGTTGATCTGGTCGAGCACATGGGCCGATTTGCGCGTCGCCCCGGTGACAAGAGCATCGCCATGCCCATGCGCCAGCATCAGCGCCGAAAACACATGCCGGTCGCGTGCGGCCAGCCGGTGCACATCCTTCTGGTCGAACCCCTTGCGCTGCAGGCGTTTGTACAAAAGCGCCTTGTAGCTGTCCAAATGGGTGGTGTTGGCGGCGTTCACCACCTCGATCTCGCGCACCGCGTCCTCCAGCCCCGCCGCGGCCAGCTTGGCCTTCACATCCTCGGCCCGGCCCACCACCAGCGCCTTGCCGAACCCGGACCGCTGGTAGGTGACGGCGGCGCGCAGTACGCGCGGATCGTCGCCCTCAGCAAAGATCATCCGCGCCTGCGCCGCGCGCGCCCGCGCGTTCAGCCCGCGCAGGATACTCGCGGTCGGGTCCATCCGGCTTTTCAGCGTCAG
>Ga0070729_10002606_pt1 | contig 22892 bp, 12 predicted proteins | sample tdDd472_FD_66725 | JGI IMG/M metagenome (GOLD analysis project Ga0070729, IMG submission 66725) | Marine sediment microbial communities from the Atlantic coast under amendment with organic carbon and nitrate - tdDd47.2 | ecosystem: Environmental > Aquatic > Marine > Coastal > Sediment | place... | reverse complement strand
CTGAGCAGCTGGTTGAGACAGTGGGGAAGTCGTTACGCCATTCGTGCAGGTCGGAACTTACCCGACAAGGAATTTCGCTACCTTAGGACCGTTATAGTTACGGCCGCCGTTTACCGGGGCTTCGGTTTCTATCTTCGCTACGCTAAATAGTCCCCTTAACCTTCCGGCACCGGGCAGGCGTCAGACCCTATACGTCATCTTACGATTTTGCAGAGTCCTATGTTTTTAATAAACAGTCGCCACCCCCATTTCATTGCAACCGGCGTCCGCTCCGAGCGCAAAGCTCTTCACGTAGTACCGGTACACCTTCTCCCGAAGTTACGGTGTAATTTTGCCGAGTTCCTTAACCAGCCTTGACTCAAGCGCCTTAGGATTCTCACCCCACCTACCTGTGTCGGTTTACGGTACGGTCAGCGCAGTAACTACCTCCGAAGCTTTTCTTGAAAGCATGGGATCAACCAGTTTGTGGCTCGAGTGAGCCTCCTCATCACCTCTCGGACTTAAAGTTTCCCGTTTGTTCCTAAGAAACAATCCTACAGGCTTAAACCCACATATCCATCAGTGGGATGATCTACCCTTCTCCGTCACTCCTGAGATCGACACTACTACGCTGGTGCAGGAATATTCACCTGCTTCACATCACCTACGCCTTTCGGCCTCGGCTTAGTGGCCGACTAACCCTGGGCGGATTAACCTTGCCCAGGAACCCTTAGGTTTTCGGCGAACGAGTTTTTCACTCGTTTTATCGTTACTCACGTCAGCATAAGCTCTTCTATTTCGTCCACTAGTCCTTACGATCTAGCTTCAGCCTAATATAGAATGCTCCCCTACCGATTCGTATAGAATCCCGCGTCTTCGGTAATATGCTTAGCCCCGTTATATTTTCGGCGCAGATTCACTTGACCAGTGAGCTATTACGCTTTCTTTAAAGGGTGGCTGCTTCTAAGCCAACCTCCTGGTTGTCTGTGTGCTTCCACATCCTTTCCCACTTAGCATATTTTAGGGACCTTAGACGGCGATCTGGGCTGTTTCCCTCTCGACCCTGTATCTTATCACACAAAGTCTGACTCCCACAATAACAGTTAACGGCATTCGGAGTTTGCTTGGGTTTGGTAATCTGGTGAGACCCCTAGCCCATACAGTGCTCTACCTCCGTTACAGAATTTGTGAGGCTATACCTAAATATATTTCGGGGAGAACCAGCTATCTCCAGGTTTGATTGGCCTTTCACCCCTATCCACAGCTCATCCCCTCTGTTTTCAACCAAAGTGGGTTCGGTCCTCCACTAGGTTTTACCCCAGCTTCAACCTGGCCATGGATAGATCACCTGGTTTCGGGTCTACTCCACGCAACTTAACGCCCTATTAAGACTCGCTTTCGCTTCGGCTCCATCTAACGATTTAACCTCGCTACGTAAAGTAACTCGCTGACTCATTATGCAAAAGGCACGCGGTCACCCATTCCCAAAAGGGCATAGGGCTCCCACTGCTTGTAAGTATACGGTTTCAGGTACTATTTCACTCCCCTCATCGGGGTACTTTTCACCTTTCCCTCACGGTACTGGTTCACTATCGGTCGTCAATGAGTATTTAGCCTTGGGAGATGGTCCTCCCAGATTCCCACAAGGTTCCACGTGTCTCGCGGTACTCGGGTACTCCTTAAGAAAGTCTTGACAATTTCATCTACGGGACTATCACCCTCTATGGTTGAACTTTCCAGATCATTCAGTTATTGACAAGATTTGTAACTTTCCGGGAAAATGGCATTTTTCCCAAAAGGAGCCCCACAACCACTTATGTACAACGCATGCCAGCTTACATACACAAGTTTTGGGCTATTTCCCGTTCGCTCACCGCTACTTAGGAAATCTCTATTGATTTCTCTTCCTACGGATACTTAGATGGTTCAGTTCTCCGCGTTCGCCTCTATAACCTATGTATTCAGTTATAGATAGTAAAGAAGGCTTGCACCTCTTTACTGGGTTTCCCCATTCGGAAATCCCCGGATCACAGTTTGTTTAGCAACTCCCCGAGGCTTATCGCAGCCGTCCACGTCCTTCATCGCCTATTGACGCCAAGGCATCCACCGTATACTCTTAGTAGCTTGACCATACTTGATCAAGTACAGGTTAAGGTTCGAAACAAGTTTGCAATTAATTTGTCTCAACTTACAGTGTTATCTATTTTATATCATATTTATGATATGCACTATTCAGTTTTAAAAGATCTAATATTAGAGGCTTAATAAAAAGCCAAATAATTTTTTTTTGGTGGAGGATAACGGATTCGAACCGTCGACTTCCGGCTTGCAAAGCCGGCGCTCTACCAACTGAGCTAATCCCCCAAAAAAAATTGGGAAAATTGTTACTCAGTCGTAACTCAACGTTAGCCAACGACTAAATGGTGGGCCTGGGCAGATTTGAACTGCCGACCTCACGCTTATCAGGCGTGCGCTCTAACCAGCTGAGCTACAGGCCCGAGCATGACGAATCTTATGGGCATATAACCCAAATCCATCCATTTTACCAAGTCAAAGATCAAAATCGAAATAAAATTTCGATCCCTCAAGACTGAATAGCAGAAAAACGATTAAATCAAAAACAAGTACCGACCTAGTTAGTTACCGAAGTAACTCCTTAGAAAGGAGGTGATCCAGCCGCAGGTTCCCCTACGGCTACCTTGTTACGACTTCACCCCAGTTACCAACCAGACCATAAGCGGCTGCTCCCCGAAGGTTAGCCCACCGATTTCAGGTCCAATCGACTCCCGTGGTGTGACGGGCGGTGTGTACAAGGCCCGGGAACGTATTCACCGCGTCATGCTGATACGCGATTACTAGCGATTCCGACTTCATGCAGTCGAGTTGCAGACTGCAATCCGAACTGAGGCCGGTTTTTTGAGATTGGCATGCTCTCGCGAGTTAGCGACTCATTGTACCGGCCATTGTAGTACGTGTGTAGCCCTGGATGTAAGGGCCATGAGGACTTGACGTCATCCCCACCTTCCTCCGGTTTAACACCGGCAGTCTCCTTAGAGTCCCCAACTAAATGATGGTAACTAAGGACGAGGGTTGCGCTCGTTGCGGGACTTAACCCAACATCTCACGACACGAGCTGACGACAGCCATGCAGCACCTGTCACTCGGCTCCCGAAGGCACCAATTCATCTCTGAAAAGTTCCGAGGATGTCAAATCCAGGTAAGGTTCTTCGCGTTGCATCGAATTAAACCACATACTCCACCGCTTGTGCGGGCCCCCGTCAATTCCTTTGAGTTTTAATCTTGCGACCGTACTCCCCAGGCGGAGAACTTAATGCGTTAGCTTTGGCACTGCAGGGGTCGATACCCGCAACACCTAGTTCTCATCGTTTACGGCGTGGACTACCAGGGTATCTAATCCTGTTTGCTCCCCACGCTTTCGCGTCTCAGCGTCAGTGTCTGTCCAGGAAGGCGCCTTCGCCACCGGTATTCCTCCAGATATCTACGAATTTCACCTCTACACCTGGAATTCCCCTTCCCTCTCCAGCACTCTAGATTGCCAGTTTCAAATGCAGTTCCACGGTTGAGCCGTGGGCTTTCACATCTGACTTAACATTCCGCCTACACGCGCTTTACGCCCAGTAATTCCGAACAACGCTCGCACCCCCCGTGTTACCGCGGCTGCTGGCACGGAGTTAGCCGGTGCTTCCTTTGAGGGTACCGTCAAAGTAAGAGCATTACCTCTCTTACCAGTTCTTCCCCTCTGACAGGGTTTTACGACCCGAGAGCCTTCATCACCCACGCGGCGTTGCTGCGTCAGGCTTTCGCCCATTGCGCAATATTCCCCACTGCTGCCTCCCGTAGGAGTCTGGACCGTGTCTCAGTTCCAGTGTGACTGATCATCCTCTCAGACCAGCTACCCATCATCGCCTTGGTAGGCCATTACCCTACCAACTAGCTAATGGGACGCGAGCTTATCAAAAGGCGAAGCCGAAGCTCCTTTGACTACTGAACCCGAAGATTCCGTAGTCTTATTCGGTATTAGCAACTCTTTCGAGATGTTATCCCCAACCTTAAGGCAAATTACTCACGTGTTACTCACCCGTTCGCCACTCTACTCACTTCCCGAAGGAAGCTTTCTCGTTCGACTTGCATGTGTTAAGCACGCCGCCAGCGTTCGTTCTGAGCCAGGATCAAACTCTCCAGTTTAATTTCTGAAGTATTTGACCCGACATACAGATATCTAACTGACGTTATATATAATGTATGCAGGTTGTTCTATAATTACAAAGTTTAAATTACTCGTTTTGGAATTAACGTTTTCTGCTATTCAGTTTTCAGAGATCGAACGCACGAAGCAGTATTTCTAGTTCATTTGCTTCCTATTGTCAAGAAAAATTTTAAAAAAAGTTTTTTTAATTTTTTCAAGCTCTTTAGTGTATCCCTCAAGGTTACTTCCAGTGAAGTTCCTATTTGAAAAAAGCACTCAGTGTTGCGAGGATCTTGAAGTTTTCAATTGGCTTACCCTTGATGGCTGTTAGCGCCGTGTTGGGTTTGCCTCAGAAGCGAGACGGGTTATAAATCATGTTGACCGGCTCGTCAAGATATTTTTTAAAAAAGTTTTTTTCTTTTTTCTAGCTCTTAAGCTTGTCGCTGTAATGCCCTTCCAGTGAAGTTTATTTCAGTGACCTACTCAGTGTTGCGTGACCTTGAAGTTTTCAATTTGGCTTGCCCTGGCTAAGTGCGCCGTGTTGGGTTTGCCTCAGAAGCGAGAGGGGTTATAACTAAACTCTTTCGCCACGTCAAGGTAATTCTCAAAAAAAGTTTTTTTCTTTTTCTTGCTCTTAAGTTCGTTGCTGCAATGCACTTCCAATGAAGCATATTAACAGTTACTTACTCAGTGTTGCGTGACCTTGAAGTTTTCAATTTGGCTTGCCCTGGCTAAGTGCGCCGTGTTGGGTTTGCCTCAGAAGCGAGACGGGTTATAGCTAAAGAGTTTCCAACCGTCAAGGTAATTCACAACTATTTTTTTCTTTTTTTCTATTTTATAAATTACTTAATAATTTCAGCTACTTTTCAATCTAACCATGTTAGTATTAATCAAACTTTCAATCCCGACCATGTTAATTTTAGGGGTAATTTCACAAAATCGCCCTCCAGAACATGAATTAATTCTGCGCAATATCGTCCAAATAGTGTAAAATCATCCAAAAAAGATCCCTTCCCATGCAAAGGATGGTTAAAATGGACGATTTTACTGCCGCAAAACGACTGGAAACTATGGCCCGAGCCTATAGAAAGAGCTTTTCTTTGTTTGCAGCTGCCGAGATAGGATTATTTGATGTTTTATCGGATAAATACACGCTATATAATGATACAGCCGAAGAACTTAATGTCTCGGCACATCGCTTAAAGGCCTTACTGGATCTACTTTGCTATTACGGCCTTTTGCTAAAAGAATCTGATAACTATAAAATACACCATGATTACATAGCGTTAGCAGATAACAACCGTAAAGACAACATTACAGCTCGGCTGGCGCATCCACAACGAACCGCCAAAAGCTGGCATTATCTTGTGGACATACTTAAAGAAGACAAACCTTCTTCTGCCTTAAAACAACGTCCCAAACGCACCGACAAGGACATTATTGCCTTTCATCGCTCCCTTGGTTCCAGAGGCGAAAAACAGATTGAGCATTATATTTCGCAAATCCCATTGAAGGATAGCACTCGCCTGATGGATGTGGGTGGTGGATTTGGCGATCTCTGCCTGCCGTTTTTAAAAAGCAAAAAAATAAGCCACGCAACCGTACTTGAAACAAGCGATACAGCCAGACTTGCCACCCTCAACATGACAGATGACATATTTGCTGATTGCTTTACTTTTTACCCTTGCAATTTCATTTACGACCAGTTGCCAGGCGGATTTGAGCTTTGTCTGGTCTCAAACATTCTTCACATTTACAGCGAAAACACCTGCTTGAAACTACTATCAAAGCTGCATAAATCGCTAAAAGATAATGGCCAGATATTCATTCGAGAAATTACCATCAACGATGATGCCACTGGCCCTGAAGCAGGTCTGGAATTCTCCTTGCATATGGCCATCAACACAGAGTCCGGTAAGGCGCATTCAGAAAACACCGTAAAAAGGCTGCTGCAAATGGCGGGCTTTTCAGATATTGTAAGCCTCCAAAGTCCCGCCGAAACCGAATATGCAGTTTTGGCGAGGAAAAAACCCGGCCAAACACTTCCGGCAGAATCACTTATAGTCTGAGGGATACATTTTTGAGGAGTATTGTTTTGCAGTATACAGAATCAATCACAAGTTTTTTCAGGCCACGAGCCCTTTGGCAGTCCTTCTTTTGGATTTTGTCCTTTTTGCTGTCGGCCTTTTTATTAAACGCCTGCTCTTCAGCTAACGAGATTAAACTGGATGGTGATGCTGAAACTGTCTGCGAAGATACTTCACAAACGACACTGATAAACCAGCTGGAAATTATCGGCAACGCTGAAAACATCAGGCTGATGCTCGAGATTGACAACTGTTCGGCAGACCCTGACAATTTTACGATTGAGCATATGGCCAGTAATGGCACGTGGCTTACGGTCTCGCAGTTTGAAATATCAACCAGAGATTTTAGCAATGATGAACCAATAGAAATTGTCTGGCACTCCGCTCTCGACTATTTCAATCGTCAGGAAAATGTCCAACTTAGAATTACACCGCTGGTAGATAATCTTGCAGGCGAGCCCTATACATCGGCAGTTTTCCTGCTGGACAATCGTTTCAAAAGCTCTTACAGCAGACTGGACAAGGATATAATGGCCGACTCTCCTTCCAGCTTCCCAAAAGCTTTAAGCAACGGTGAGCACACATTTATGGTCTGGTTCGATTCGAGAGACGGAAGCAGTAATCTTTATGCTTCACTTTCAACAGACAGTGGCAACAGTTGGAGCGAGAGAGATTTACAACTTGACAAAGGAGTAAAGTTCAAACCGTTTTTTCCTTTGGCCACGACTATTGACAAACAGGGCAACTTTCTTGTCATCTGGATAAGCGACAGCCTGAGCGGGTTTGCAATACATCTTAATGGGCTGGATACCGGGGGGCAGCAACTTTTCGATACTCCAAAAAAGCTTTATAACACGGCAGATCTATGCAGTAATATAAGCTCGCTAACCGCCGAAGCAGTAGGCGACAACTTAGCCATTGCCTTCAGCGATAATCGTAACGAGGCACTACAGGCAAGGCTGTTATTGTTTTCCGATGATTACTCACTGCTTAAAAACTATGACCTTGGCCAACAGGAAAACAGCTATGGCGAAGAAATATCCATCGCCCTTTTGGCAGAACAGAACACCCTTCACACTGCTTTCCGCAGAGATAGCGATGGCTGCTTTCTTATCTATCGCAAATTCACCGAGCAGGGTCAAATGGCACACAGTGAACGGGAAGTAGCAGCCTACAGTGCCAGCGATCCGACGATAGATGAAACTTTGCACTGCAATTTAAACCCGGAATTCTTTATGCTTCAGGATGCAGCAGGCCTGATATTTCTCTCTCCACTCAGCAATCAGCGAAAATTTATTTCCTACAAAATCGAAGATGATCAGACTTTTTCAAGGCTGCCTGATATAAGCGATGAAAGAGCCTTACCCACCCTTTCCCTTGATCATTGTCAGAACAGCTCAGGCCAAACCCTGTTTGTCTGGTCGGATGCCAGAGAGGAAAACATTTATTCCATCTACTCCCAGCTTGTAAATCAGGATGGCAGCCTTGCAGGACTAAACACCAGGCTGGATCTTTCTGCGGAAACAGATGTAATGTCTTATTCCCCAAAGGTCGCCTGTGGCAAAGATGTGGCCTCGGTGGTATTTATGGATTACGATTTCGATCTGCAACAATATGCTCTGAAAGCTTCGAGCATTTCATATTTACAAGGCACATCAAACGCAAATATTATTACCAATGGCGAAGCATTAGCCAATCCAACCAACAGCTACAGCACGCTTTCCACAAGGTCTGGTTTTACGGCCTTCTGGCACGATTATCACAATACGGTGCGCGCTATAAATCTGGCCAACAGCACAAACGGCAGCGATTATTCAGACTTTACAAACCGTCTGCCCGCCTCAGACAATCTTGTAAACTCCCATGCAACGTCACCCGCCTTCGCAACCGGCTACAATTCTTTTTTAACTACATGGCACAGTAACACCCTTTCAGGAAATCGCCTGTTCTACCGCCAAAACACCGACTCCAACTGGGTAGAGCCGATAGAATTAAATATCGAAAACATCTCCACCAGCAGTATTGCCTACGATATGAGCAACTCTGCCCACCTGCTGTATTCCACAGAATCGGCGATCTATATTAGCAGATTCACAGAAGACGGCTTGTCAGAAAACACCAGGATCAACCCCAACGATCAAAGCGAGTTTTCCTACAAACATCCCTCACTGATAACCTTTAAAGACAATAACAATCTGCTGGTTTTATGGCGCGATATCAGAGAGGGCATTGTCAATCTCTACGCCAGGCTTTACAGCGAAGAGCTTGGCTGGGGCCAGGAGTTTAACATCAATGACAAGCGTGGCCCCGGTGGAACTGAGGTCAGCGTTTTGTCATACCAGTACAGCTTATCCGATAGTGGCAACGTCGCCATTGCTTTCATGGGCAGCTCAGGTGGGTCCGTGGCGCTGTATACCAGAATGCTTAATCAATACGGCAGCAGCCTGCAAGAAAGAAGCAACAATATTTTCAGGAGCAATAACGGACAGATAGATTTTTCACTGGACTACTCCGACAACGGAAACTATATCGGCCTTGTTTTTACTGCCCCCTATGAAACGTCCGACAGCAATATGCTTTACTTCAGCCACTCTGAAGATGCCGGAGATTCCTTTTTCGGGGTCGTTCCACTGATGAAAGAAGGGGGAGCATTTTCCAAACCTTTGGTAAGCTTCGGCAACTTGAACGAACTTTCATTATTATGGTGGCAAAGCGATCAGGACAATTCTGTTTTAAGCCTGCACTCCAGTTTTACTCCGGATATGGGTTACAGTTTTTCAGATCATCAACGCCTGCTCACAGTAGATAATACCAAAGCAACCGCCCTGCCTCTGCAAAGCTGCATCAACAAAGCTGGAAAATCTGTGGCGTTGGTACAAAAGCTTTCAGGCACATCTTATGTTCTAGAACTTTTAACTTCGAACTCAGCAGGTTTTGAATGGCAGGGTAGTATGCAACTTAATCCTTCTGACACATTTGCAGGCCAGGCGGATTTGCACTGTAATGAGAATGGCAGCTTCGACATCATCTACGGCATTACCACCAATCAATATCAAACCATAGCCTACAGCCATCTACCTTCTGCAAATTTACAGGATTAATAATGAGACCGCTCATTGGCATTACCACCTCGCTCTTCAGTGAAGATGCAGACAAATTCATGCAGCAAAATGAAACCTACAATCACTCTAAATGTGAATACAGTTTTGCAATCTCTGAGGCAGGAGGCCTGCCGTTTCTGATACCGAACATAGACCAGCCAACGCTTTTAGAGGAATATATTGACAGGCTCGACGGCCTGCTTCTGGCCGGGGGCTACGATATTGATCCTTCATATTTCGGCGAAAGCAATCAGTGCCCTGATTCCATCATACATCCCTACCGAGACAGCGTAGAGTTTAAACTACTGAGAGCAGCCGTTCAGGCAAAACTGCCGATCCTGGGCATCTGTCGTGGTCACCAGCTCTTAAACATCTTTTTTGGTGGCAACATTTATCAGGACAGCTCCTTAAGGGCCAATACGGCCAAGCACAGCCCCGATAAAGGTGCAGAGCAACTCAAGCACGCGATAGAGCTAAACCCTGCAAGCAGACTAGCTCTTTTAGCAGAAAAACATATGCTGCAAGTGCCGAGCAACCACCATCAGCATCTGAAAAAGATTGCCCCGGGCTTTATAGTCTCAGCGAAATCTCCCGATGGTGTAGTTGAAGCGATTGAACGGATAAGCGATGAAGAATATTATCTCTCGGTACAATGGCATGCGGAAACGGTGGCGAACAGCAAACTGAGCAAGGCATTATTTGGCGATTTCGTTTTGCAATCAAAGCGCCAGATAAAAAAGTAAAACTATTGTTTAATAAAAGACTTAATCTTTTATAACTGCATTAAACACAGCACTGGCCTTTATTCAATTGATATGCAAGCAGACTAGTCGGCACAGGCCTTACCCAAAAGCTCTGTATACATTTTTTCACATTGAGCCTTTTCCCCCAACAGAGCTGCATTAATATATTTTAACGGGGCAACTTCCTTCCCGATATTGTTAATTAAATTTTTATCCTTAAGCATTATACTTTTAGTAGCCCAATATACATCTCTCAGGCTTGCATCCGTTGGTGCGTTTTTTTCCTTACCTGTGGCAACCTTGCAGATATAGGAAGCTTCGGGAGTTTTCTCACTATCCGGACAAAGTGCAGAGTCATTCTTGATTAAAGCCTCAAAGATTGCAGAACTGAACTCGAGATATTCTTCGGGCATCGCTTGCATAAGCTTCTGATAGCTTTTTTGATCGGCCGAGAGAATAAAATGTTGCACCAAAGGAGCCAGGAGGGCGAAGTTCATATGGCAATCGGCCTTGTCTTTAAGTACCTTATCGGCCCACTGACAATAACTCATCTGTTCTGTTTCAATTGCTTTGCAGGTCTGATACCAGTCTAAAGCCTTCATAATGTTGACAGCATGTTTCTCATCCTGCTCTCTAAAATTAAGTAAATTCTTTATATGCTGGCGCTTGATATCCTTTACTTTCAATTTCAAAAAACTTTTTACTACACCATTGCAACTTCTGGAAGACCGACCAAATGCAGGTTTTGCCAGGGGCTTTTTCTTCTGAGCAGCTTCTTCCTTAAAGATTATTCCTTTGACAGGCTTTGGTTTTTCTGATTTTGCTTTTTCGGATGTTGCAATCTTTGGCGGAGCATCTGAAGTTTCATCGTCTGTGGACCAGATATGGCTGATAACAAGATCAAGTACCAATAATACTGAAAGCAATGCTACAGCCAACCATAACTTTTTCATTATAAAACTCCTGACGGTATTATTCTGTAATGATTAATATCCTATAACCAGCAAATTTTGTCAAATAGATTGAGTTTGAATAGGGCGTAAAAAAAGCCGGACTGCTTATCGTCCGGCTTTTCTGATATCTCAACATAAGGCTTAGTTCGTAATAACCACGTGCCCCAGTTTAACTCTGTTGTCGCCATCGCTGGTGCCTTCTGTCACCTTCATGCGACCTTTCTTGTTGAAAAAGCCCACGTGGAATTTCATCCGACCACTGCTCATGCTTTTGCTTACGCGCCCGGACCACTTGTCCACGATATAGGTTCCCTTTTTCCACTTGTCAGTGGGATGACTGCCATTGGCCGGCTGATGATCCCCGATCATCCGTCCACCGCCATTTGAAACGCTACCATGGATAAAGATGGTGTAATCTTCTGTAATGTCCTCCAAAACCTCGAAATACATTATCAGAGTTATAGCGTCCCCACGCCTGTATTTATCCTTGTCTGTTTTGTAGCCAAGCAGTTTGATCTTGCCCTCAAACTCGGCCTCGATCTTGTTTGGTACAATCGGTGCTCGTTGCAAAACGCTCTTGCCTTTACTCTTTCTCAAACTGTCGGGCATCTCGGTTGCAACCAGGTAGGTAAATGGATGGTCGCTATTGACAATGTAGAGGTCGCGATCATTTTCACTTTTAACTTTATTTCTCAAACGCGAAAATACAGAGCGATCCACCATACAGAACAGTTTTCCCGGTTTCGAGAAAAATCGTTTGGTGGTATTTCCCTTTCTGCTGTTGAGATACTTGGTGCGATTGTCGGCATAGTAGGAGACACTTCTGCGCTGCCAGCTATGATACTCGCAGATCGGCTCGTTATTGATGGCTTGTGCCTCATAGGCTTCCCAGAGTTTTTTCTGGGAAAATGTATCCGTTAACTGAGGCATTAAGACTGCATTGCAATAGATCGAAAAGACAATCGCCAAAACTCCAAGGGCAATAACATGACCCGTTTTAACCTTCTTCCAGATCAGCGGAACACCGATCACCAGACCCATCGGAATGAATACCGCATAGAAAAATTCACGCGGGTTGACCCCCTTGGGTAATGCTCTGTCGTAATAATAAATGAAGAGATGAATCAGATGCTTATAGTTGGTCACCAGATCCTTGGCAATAACGGCAAAGATAAAGACCGCCAGAATAATCTCCAGCCTGACAATCGGTTTCTCCGGCTGACTGATCAGTTTAGCAAGATACACCGCTACAATAACGGACAGAAAGGGAACCACCGGGAAAATGTAATGGTGAAACTTGGTGGAACTCAGGGTAAAAAAGATGTAGGGCATAACCGCAATCAGAAAAACCATCAGGTTTTTTCTGGTTCGGCCGTAGAGATCATCGCTGCCATATCTCAAGAACCTTACAAAGGCCATGGGCAAAAAGGCGCACCAGGGGAAGGTAGCGTAAAATATCTGGCGCACGTAGACATCAAAGGTGCTGTTCGGTTTTTTAATCAGACCCGCTGCGCGCTCGAAATGGTGGTAAATAAAGAAAGAATGGAAATATGAATAGCCAAATTTCCAGGTCATGAAAATAAACCAGGGCGCTGCAATAGCGGCAAAGACCAGCAGCCCGCGACCAATCCTCATGCGCTTCAGCATGGCCCAGTCCCAGGTTACCAGAATGTAAGTACCAACCGCGGCCACCGGCAATACAATTGCAAGCAGCCCCTTGGAAAGCATGGCCAGACCAGAGAATATCCAAAAGCCCATTATCCAGCGCATCTTGTCTGGATACTTGAATAAGCCCAGTAGCAAGAAGCCAAAAGCCAGCATCTGGAATACCACGTAAACCCCGTCGAAAATGGTCTGCCTCGCAATAAAGAAAAACTGTGGCGAGGTCGCCAGAATGAGACAGGTTAATAGCCCGACCTTCCAGTTAAAGAGCCGGCCCATGATGAAGTTGAACATGACAAGTCCAAAAGTAGCCAGAAGCACAATCGGTATGCGCGCCGCAAATTCTGTCTGACCAAAAACCATAAATGACGGCTTCAAAAACCAGAACAGAATTACAGGCTTTGAAAACCAGCGGTCAGAACCACGATAGGTTGGTACCAGCCAGGTATCAACCTGATTCATTTCCATTGCCACCTGCGAATAGTGAGGCTCCCACGGGTCCCACAAGGCATAGCTGCCAAGTTTGGGCAGGTACATGGCCATGGCCACCACTATCACCAGCAAGGCCAGCAGGAATTCCCGCTTCAAATAAAATGGCTGGGTCTTCTGGATCTCGTCATCATTGAATTTTTCAATAAAGCTTTTTTGATTTGCGTCGTTCATATTTTGCTACTCGTTTATTGGGTTGTTCACTAACATAATTTAATTATTTGCCGGCTAATCAATACTACACAAAGGCAAATAGAATCAACCATTTATTTTATCTCTCATTTAGCTGCTTCGCCATCGCCATTTGACAATTTTTTAATCAGCTCCATCACTTCGGGATCCTTCAACAACTTTTTCACTCGCGGATCATTAAGCAAATCGCTCATATTTTTGTCTTTCATGGAATCCATCAGCTTTTTGTCCTTCAGAATATCCATAAAACCTTTATGCTCTTCCAGTTGCTTTAAAGCTGATTCTTTGCTGGCTTTTTCGCTTTGTTCGACTGCCAGATCTGCCGGATCTTTCTTTTTTTCTTTCTTCGAATATTTGCTTTTATACTTTGGCACCGACTGTTTGTCATTTTTTAAGGGCTTCTCAACCGGTTTCGACTTCGGTTCATTTGATTTTCTGAACTTGACTTTATCGCTGATACTTCCCAAAAGATCGACCAGTTTGAAGGTATCATCTGGCAAATAAGGTTCAAGCAGATATGATTTGTCAACCGCCTTCAAGGCATAGGATTCGTTTAAAGTTACCTTGCTTTCCGGTCGGTGATAGATAATTCTTGAGCGTTGGCTGGAAATTAAAAAACAAAAAATAGCAACAATTACAATACCTTTAAGAAGTCCTAACAGACCACCAACCATGCTGTCCAGCGCAGTGATTGTCTCGCTGGCTTCGTGGATGGCACGCACAAAAAACCTGCCCAGTACCCTGTAGAGTATATAAAAACCAATCCACGAAACTATCAGCGCAACCAACTCCAGATAATTATTTGGAATCTTGATATACTCGGCCATAAGCTCGGCAATGATTGGCGAGACCCAGACAGCAGAGAAATATGCCAGCACCATTGCCACCACTTTTACAAGCTGCTTCAAGCCCCCGGTCAAATATCCGAATATGGCGTAAATCAAACAAAATGCGCCACATATCAGATCTATAATCATCCTTCTCGCTCCAAATCTTTCGAAATTTCAAGCATTTATATTAAGCAAAAAACAAAATCGGCAAAAACCTGACCCATCTTGTCAGCCGAAACCAAGTATAGCAATTGAAAATTTATTTATCAAATCTTACACAACGCACATAATTTTTTCGCCATGTATAAGTTGTACCAATCAAGGCCCGCTGGAAGTCCAGATTCCAGGCATCGCCCTTCTTGGTGCTATCCGGCGTTGAGGTATAATACCAGTTGCATCGGCCTTCAATCTGCTTTGGCCAGTAACAGGCTGAGCTTTTGTCCTTGCAACCCTCACAAACTTCCGTACGACAATTATCCCAGGACGGGCAGCTATCCATAGCCCTGCATTGGCTGCCGATTTCAGTTGCCGGACAGCCACGAATCAGGGTGCGAATCTCCGACAAACTCGGCAAACGCCAATCTTCATATCCGGCTAAGGTCATATTTTCACAGTACTTTTTAGCACTTTCCCAGTTCATATTTCTGTTTATTGAAACACGTTGCCAAACCAGTTTGCTCTTGGTATCGACAAATATTTTTGTCGAATTTTTCTGATTTATGGAGCCAGAAACTTTGGCCTCGCTTTTGATCTCATCTGTTTCAGAAGCAGTGTTTTTCTCTGCTTTTTGCAGCAAACTGTTATCATTGCAACAAAGAAACGACATCACAAAAAATAACAATATCAGTTGACCAGATTTAGAGGGCAAAATTGAGCAATCAATCATTACAATCGGCCACCTTCATAAAATTGATGCGATGGACAAAAGACCCATCGCAACGCTTAACACTTTGAAACAAATAGACTTTTCAATACTGGCGACAATCCTCAAGGCAGTCGTCATAGTCATCTTTATCATATTCACAGTATTTGACGATCTCTTGAAAACGTTCCTGATCGAGCGAACTGGAATAATAACCGAACCAGACCGCAGCTACTTTGTAAGTCTCGTTAATCTCTTTATACATGCAGTTCAGATAACGCTGACGAACCTCAAGACAACCACAGAATTCTGACTCTTCATAGTTCACAATACAGTCGGAATGGCAGGCATGGTCACTAAATGCAACTTCTTTGTAAACCGCAGTATTATACTGTAACTGGCAGTAATCCTTACAGGTTTCAGGAATCTCCCATGAGATTTTTTCGCTACTTCCACATGATACGAGCAAAGTCAGAGAAAAAATAACAACGCCTAAAAACAAAATGAAAACTTGCTTCATATGCCAAACTCCTCAAAATCGGTTCATGAACAGACAACACGAAGGCTATCATTATGGGTAAAATAAGTCAATAGTCGAATACACTTAGTATATAATGATGCGGTTTCAAAAAATGAGGAAATTTTGATCGGCGAACTTTTAGACATATCTCTGCCCGATTAGGCTTTTCGTTCAAGTGTTATTTTTGCCTCATTGAATTTCATATTTCTGCTCTTTTGGCAATTCGGCCTATCTCGCGCCCATTTTAAACACTATTAACACATTGATATTACACATCTATTTTTTTTGAGATACCCGTTTGGCAACAATTTCGGCGTATTATTTTTCTATTACTTCCAATGAGGCCACTTTTCATATCCCTTTCCTATCTTTCTCGAATACAAGTATCTGAAACTACTGCCATTATTATTTCGTATTTCATCGCCGACGGGGGATTTATCCTTTATTTTCATATATTTGGGGAATTTGTTCAATTGAGCAAGGACGAAAAATGTAGCCTCAAGTATGCTCATGTAGCCTGATGTGCTCTCACATAAGCTCATGTACGTTAATGTAGCTTCATGTTAGCCGATGTATCTTTAAAGTATCTTGATGTAGGCTCATGTAATCATAAATATTCTCATGTTGCTCGATGTATCTTGCTTACTGCAACCATAATGTGGTCTGCTGACAGGTTTGCTTTTAATCTGCGGACGTTTATCAGCGATCTTATTGGCAAACGAAAAAAGGATGGTGAAAAATATCCACCATCCTTGCTATTGACTTAATTATTACTCGTCAGATTAAAAATCTTTAAAGTCGGGATCACTGTCCATCGGAATGATATCTTCCGGGCTCAAAGCGATGGATGAGGAAACCATCTCTCCACCTTTTTTGGCTTTGACAGCAACTTTTTTGGAGCTGCTTCCAAAGGAGGACGCACCACTCATGGAGCTGCTAACCTTGAAGCGACCCACCATGGCTGCCAGTTCCTGTGCCTGACTGGACAATTCCTCAGAGCCACTGGATGACTCTTCCGAATTGGCAGCATTCTGCTGTGTAACTTTGTCCATCTCTGCAACTGCTTTGTTAACCTGTTCGATACCGCGGGATTGTTCGTTACTGGCAATAGTGATTTCGCCAATAATATCCGAGACCTGGCCCACAGACTCAACGATCTGGGTTAATTTGGCATTGACTTCATTAGAAATGTTTTCACCGTTTTCAGACAAATTGACAGACTCGTTAATCAGGTCTTCGGTCTTGGCTGCAGCTTCCTTGGAGCGCAGAGCAAGGTTTCTGACCTCTTCTGCCACAACAGCAAATCCGCGTCCGGCCTCGCCCGCTCTGGCTGCTTCAACAGCGGCATTCAAAGCCAGCAGGTTGGTCTGGAAGGCAATTTCGTTAATGTCCTTAATGATTGCGGCAGTACCTTTGGCAGAATCTTTAATGCTGCTCATGGCCTCGGACATGCTGTTCATCGCGGTAATACCTTCATCACCAATTGTCTTGGCCTGCTGGGCAGATGAATTTGCCTGGTTGGCATTCTCGGCATTCTGCTTGGTCATGGATGCCATTTCTTCAAGACTGCTGGAGGTTTCTTCTAGCGAACTGGCCTGCTCCGAGGCACCTTCTGCGACCGCTTGAGAACTGGAAGCAATCTGGTTTCCGGCTGATGCCACCTGTTCGGCAGCCTCGGCAACCTGTGCCATGGCATCGTCAAGTGCAGTAGCTGTAGCATTCAAATTCTCTTTGATTTTTGCATGACCGCCCTGATAGTTACCTTTAACACGCGCAGTAAGATCACGACCAGCAAGACCTTCCAGTACTGCTGAGGCTTCGTTGATCGGATCCAAAACAGCATCCAGAGTTCTGTTGACGCCATCTATGATTTTTCTATAGTCACCTTTATGAGCGGTTGCGTCGGCTCTGGTTTCCAGTTTACCTGCAACTGCTGCATCGGCCAGTATAATGGCATCTTTGGCCAGGTTTTTAATAGCATTACCAGTATGATCCAGAGCCTGATTGAGCTTGGAAAAATTTTCTTCGAACAATTTAGTATCAGCATCGCCCTTGGCAACCGAGGTATCAATATTCAAATCGCCGTCAGCAACTTTCTGCATGTTCTTGACCAGATTCTCAACTCCAACATTCTGGTAATCTGCCTGTTTCTTTTGAATTCTGTCTGCATCGCGAAGCCCGGTAATCATTTTTCCAAGCTCGATTGAAAGGGTATCTTTGGCAGAGCGGGCATGAACCTCGACAGTCAGGTCTCCCTTACCAACTTTCTCTGCTGCTCCGGCAAGCTGTAACTGGGACTCAATCAAACTGTTGAACGAGGTCGCCAGTTCACCAATTTCATCCTGACTATCGGCCTGAATATTCTGATCCAGATCACCTTCGGCCAAGCCATTGGCGGCCTGCACCATTTCAAGCAGTGGCTGAACAATAGCCTGAGCAATTTTGATTGAGAGGAAAATTCCTGCTGCAATGGCGATTAAGGCGGCAATGATTGAAATCAACATTGAAGTGTTATTGGCTTTCACAATCTGTGGCCCAAGCTTGTCCTGCTCGTTTTTGTATTGCAGTTTAATCTCTTCAATTTCTTCGGCTGCTTTTTTACCCAACATATTCAGGGTATTGGCCACTATTTCATTACGTCCCTGAATTGCCTTGGCAATTCCAGCAAAGCCTGCCTCATATTTTTTGGTATCGTCGATTACCTTAGCCAAGAGCTGTCTGCGTCCACGATTTTGCAGTTCTTTGTCTAGTGTGGACAAACTTCCTTCCAGCTCTTCAAACTCGTGATTAACCTTATCAACATCATCCTGGCTGTTTGTATCAAGAAACTTCATAACGTATAGTCTGGCCAGAAGCAGATTTTGAGTAGCCATACTTGCATAATAGGCCGCTGTCATATCGTTATCTCTTCTGGCAGAGTTAAGGATTGCCGTGAGATTTTTTTCAATTTTAGGGCCATAAACATTGGCGGCATTGTTTAGCAAATCGTTTCTTGTATCCTGGAATTTAATTACTTTTTGAAAGCCTTCATCATATTCCTTGATTTGATGCTGAAGCTCTTCTACAAGTTTTTTTCGTTCTGGATTATTGATCATTTCATAGGCTTCTTTGGTCAGACTACTGGTTTTTTTCAAATATTCGTCAAAAGCCTTATGGTCCTCTTCGCTACTGGTTATCAGGAAATCTTTCACCTTCATGCGAAGCATCAGTAAGTTGGCATGAACCCTGCCAATATTATTGGTATTTCTGGCTATTGCACGATAGCGGTTGACACCGTCGGATGAACTGCTGAGGGAAAAATAACCCACTGTGGAGATCAATACCAAAAGCGCGATTACAATACCAAAACCAACTTTAATCTTTTTTCCAACTGTCATGTCTTTGAAACTCATTTTTTTGTCCTTTTTTTAAGTATTTTACTTCTTTTCACATCCAGAAATATTGCTGCTAGGCCATCGCAGCCATTGATTCATTGTTATTATTTTGTGCATGTGACGAAATTTTTTCTGAGTCTTCAATGGTTAAAACTTTATTGATATCAAGCAGAAAAATCACACGCTCCTCGGATTTACCAACACCGAGGATAAAGTCGGTATCAATATTAGAAGTGCCAAATGATGGCGGAGGCTCTATCTGTTTGCTTTGTACATCCATAACCTCAAGCACCTCATCCACAATCACGCCCATAGTTAATTCTTCTTTTCCAACAAGGATTTGCACAACGATAATTACCGTCTGCTCCGTTGGTGGAACCTCTGCCATCTGAAACTTCAGACGCAGATCAATAACGGGGATTACCTTGCCCCTGAGGTTAATCACGCCCCGCATAAAATCATCGGTTTTGGGCACTTTGGTAATATCCATGTAGCCAATAATTTCTTTTACTCGAAGAATTTCCAAACCGTATTCTTCTTTCGCCAATCTGAAAGTCATGTACTTCCCGGCAAGGGTTTCCCCAAACCCGTTAATCTTTTCAGACAAACTTTTATCCGTCTTTTCAAGTACTTTCCCTTGTTCCATCTACTCCTCCCAGCTAATTTTTTCTGATCGTTTCCCAATAATATCAAACCGCCCAACGCTCATCAGAAATTGCTTTTGGCACCAGCAACACCTTATTAAGTCCTTATTTTTGAATTATTTTTACAACATACTCATTTACCTCATTGCCTGTTTGCCAGACACAAAACCATTCGGCATTCTGTAAAAGAAATGCAGTTTTTATTTCGATTCGAAGAGAAATACGTATTTCTACGGTATGGCTCAAGCCAACAACTTGTATCCGTTTTAAATTACAAGGCTTTTTTCCTGTTAAAACAACCTAGTTCACCTATATGATTTAAGATTTTCATGCAGTTATTTCCCGCTAAACTTGCACAGATTCTCTGGATTTGATATGTTATGCCTGTTCTGCATTGTTTGAATATTTACCTGCAAGGAGGGAGTTTATGACACTCCGTATTTTGGCATTAATGTTATCCATGATCCTCTTAACCTCATGCCTGGGTGATGGTGATGACATAGAATACAGCACTTCCAAACCGGATACATTTCCAAACCCCAACTCGTTTGAAATGATTCTGCCTGTAAAAAATAATGATGCAGTAGAAGCTGATCTGGAGAGAAACGCCAACATCTGGCAAGATGCCATGAATAACTCAAATACAGTTAATCAGTTGCTTAAAAGAGATCTCGGCAAAATGGAGATTCTTAAGCTCTACCCTGTCACGGCCTCCAATAACGCACTGACCCGCTGGGATTTGTATTCTCCCATCGGCGGAGATAGTGCAGTTCCCCGCTTTACCATCAGAGAGCTTGCCAGCAGCGATTCCAAGTTTGATACCGCTCAGTCTCAATATCCGCAATATGAATATACCTACCAGATCCATCATGAAGACTCCCCTGGAAGCTGGGTGGAATTCTGGGTCGGAACCATGGTGATGTCTTCCAGTGCAAATAAAACAGGTAGTGGTAGTTTCTTTATCAATTATATTGCCTCAAATCAGACAGACCCGGACAATTACAAAGATACCGGCTCTCTGCAATTAAGCTTTAGTGGCAGCAATGAAAACACCCATGCCATGCAGCTGGCCTTCACCAACTACAAAGCCAAAAGCAACATGGCAGATTATCTGGCCTTGACCGACACCTTTGATTACCAGATGAACACCGCAGAAGGCGATGGTCATTTTTATTATGCTGGAAAGCATGACTGGACCGAAACCGACATTCCCGAAAAGCTTAACATTTATACCGACTGGAACAAGGCCAAAATTGGGCAATCGCAAATGCTGGTTACCGGCGTGGACATTGACAACAAACAACTGGAACTGGTGGAAATACGTGAATGCTGGAACGCAGCCTTCCAGGAAACATATTATGTGCAGATAAACCGTTTTAAAGAAGATGTCGGCGATCCCACAATACAGGATGAAAGAGGCGACAAAAACAGATGCCCCTATGACTTCAAAGACTGGCAAGATCTTCTTGATTAAGTAATCCGACAGGAGAGGCAAATGCAAATAAAATCAATTTTACTTACTTGCCTGTTTGCGTGTGTTCTGTGCTTTGCCTGCGGTGAAGAAACAGGCACGAACGAAGATTATAAAGATAATCTACCCGATTGGGATGCCTTGAATATCACGCTTCCGGAAGCGGTTAAGGCAAAATTCAAGACTTCCGAGAACCAAATTGCCAAGTCCTACACAGATGCCGTAGCCATCACCAAAGATCTCAACCCGATTCTTTATTATCTTTTGGCCGTGGTCGACGAGATTGTGGCTAATCCTCCCAGCAGAACAGAAGGTAACAATATAATCTGGGAAGCCAGTGAACCACTTAGCGGACTTAGTGCGGTTATTCCCCGCTTTACACTTGGCGAGATGGAAGTTGAAGGGGTAATGAACCATACCTACACTTTTGAACTGCGACATAAAAATGATTCAGCAGATTCTTTCGTCAAGGTCTGGTGGGGCCTGATGGCTCCTGACAGCAGTATGGCCAGACGTGGCGCGGGTCAAATGACAATAGATTTCGATGCTGCAAAAAGTGTTGATCCGGCCACAATGGAATCCGGACTGGTAGTGGTGGATTACGATATCAGGGTTGATGTTGACCGAAGCATTGATATTTATTTCGAAGACTTCCATGCAGATAACGCCCCGGATGATACGGTTTTAAATGCGACCTACAACTATCTGGATGCTAAAGATTTAAGTGGAATGTTGAAACTTTCAGCTTTCGATGAACAATACATGGACGAAGGCAACAATGCGGTTTGCCTGATTGAGTTTGATGTGAACTGGCAAAGCAATGGTGCGGGACAAAGCACTGTTACGGTCAGTGAATGTGATATCGAAGATGGTATTGACAAATACAGCATTGATGAATGCTGGAACGATTCTTTTTACCGCACATATTATTCGGCTCTGGTATACTGGGATAAAGACAACCCGCCGAGCTGGGCCAATGAAAACATGGATAATCCGATACAGGATCAGGAAACACTATTCGGCGACATTGAAGAATGTCCGGCGGATTTTTAGAAAGAGTTTAAATTGTAGCTAAATCCGGGCGGGCAATTTATTTGCCCGCCTTTTAACATGGAAACATAAATGCCACTTATCAAAATATTTTTAATACTTGTTCTGATGCTTTCACTAATCAATTGTGGAAAACAATCAAACGTCAAAAGCGACCAGACAACAGAGCAGGAAAGCACCACTTTACTGACCATCAAGACCAAAAAGAGACCACCCAAAGGCAAAGGCAAAGTCTTTCTCTACAACCTCACTGCCGAACAGATTGCTTTCAGATATGTTGAGCAACAAGAAGCCACTGATGAAGCCGAAGCATTGGAAGAATGGCAAAAGGTTGATCCTGAAAAAGAGAAATGCCTTGCAACAGAAGACCCCTGTTCCTGCGCCGGCATACACAAGGCCCAGACAGTCTTTATTTTCTGGCCCGGTGATTTTCTGAAGATCGAATGGAAAAGCCACAAAGGAGCCGGAGGTTATTATCATCAGGGCAGTATCGAAGATGGCCCTGACGGCTGGCAATATACCGGCCAACCCTTCACCGAAGAACATTATTGCGAGGATATCGAGCTTGAATGGGATCAGTTTAAACGACTGCTGAAACTTTCCATGAGATGCAACTGGATGAGTGAAGATGAAATGTGTAAAGGCGAGGATAATATTGAAATCGCCTTCCCTTCCATCAGCGAAACAAGAAACCCCAAAGCAGAAACTCTACCCTGGAACGAAGAAGT
>Ga0070729_10002604_pt1 | contig 22902 bp, 20 predicted proteins | sample tdDd472_FD_66725 | JGI IMG/M metagenome (GOLD analysis project Ga0070729, IMG submission 66725) | Marine sediment microbial communities from the Atlantic coast under amendment with organic carbon and nitrate - tdDd47.2 | ecosystem: Environmental > Aquatic > Marine > Coastal > Sediment | place... | reverse complement strand
TCACCAACCTGAAGATCTCCGGCGACACCGGGCTGGTGTTCGCGTTGCGCTTCATGGTCCGCGACGACTACCCGGAGCTGCAATCGATCGCCAACAAGGTGATCGCCGCCATGCCGACCGGCACCAAGCAGGAAATCCTCAATCGCTGGATCAACGTCCAGTACCAGCAGGGCATCGACTACAACCGCTACCTGCCCTATGCGCTGGCGGTGCTGATCGCCGCGGCGCTGGTGTTCTACTGGATGTTCCACGCCAAGCAGCAGGCGCAGCGCGCCAACCGCGCCAAGTCGGAGTTCCTGGCCCTGATGAGCCACGACCTGCGCACGCCCTTGAACGCCATCATGGGGTTCAGCGACATGATCCGCAGCCAGGCGCTGGGGCCGCTCGGCAATCCGCGCTACGAGGAATACGCCGGCGATATCCACAAGAGCGGCTCGCTTTTGGTCAACCTGATCAACGATATCCTCGATCTGTCGAAGATCGAGGCCGGGCGTTATGAGCTGGCCGAAGAGGCAGTCGATGTCGGCGAACTGATCGAGGCCAGCATCTCGCAGTGCGCCATTCTCGCCCATCCGGCGGGGATCGAGATCGCCGGCCGCATCCCCGACGGCCTGCCGCCGCTCAGCGGCGACGAGCGGGTGCTGACCCAGATTCTCAACAACCTGATCTCCAACGCCGTCAAATTTTCGCACGACGGCGGCACCGTCGAGGTCAAGGCCGGCCTCAATGCCCGCGGCGCGATCATCATTTCCGTCGTCGACACCGGCATCGGCATGACCCAGAAGGAGCTCAAGCGGGTGATGAAGCCGTTCGAGCAGGCCAACCGCAACGACGTGCGCCGCGGCGACGGCACCGGCCTCGGGCTCTACCTGTGCCAGAGCCTGATGGGGCTGTTGGGCGGCACCATGACCATCACCTCGGAGCCTGGCCTCGGTACCACCGCGATCCTCGTCTTCCCGCCGGCGCGCACGCTGAGCGCGGCGTGAGCAAGAGCGTGATCTAGCGCCGGCGCCGGCATCGGCCTAGTATCGCGGGTAGGGGTGAAACCGGCCGATGGGGGCCGGTCCCGAGGAGATTTCCATGGACAAGGTCTTCGACTGGAGCGCGCCGGTTCTCGCCGCGTCGTCGCGCATGGCGCAGGGATTTCTGGAATACCTGCCGCAACTGCTCGGCGGCATCGCGGTGCTTTTGCTCGGCGTTCTCGTCGCCAAGCTGTTGAAGGCGCTGACGCTCAGGGTGGTGAAGGGGGTCGACCGGCTCTCAAGCCTGCCGGGGATCGGCCAGGCGGTGCAATCGAAACCCATCGACGACACCCTGGCGGCGATCATCGCCAATATCGTGTTCTGGCTGGTGATCCTGGTGTTCCTGACCTTCGCCACCAGCCTGCTCGGCCTGACCATGTTCACCAGTTGGCTCGACCGCATGATCGGGCACCTGCCGAATATCATCTCCGGCGCGCTGATCATCCTCGCCGGCGTGGTCATCGGCAACCTGGTCAACGAGACCATCCAGTCGACCGCCAAGGGCATCGCCGCCAAGCAGCGCGCGCTGCTGGCTCGCGGCGCCCAGGTGTTCACGCTGATCACCCTGATCGTCATCGGCGTCGACCAGATCGGCGTCGACATCACCGTGCTGATCACGGTGTTCGGCATCGCCACCGGGGCGCTGCTGGGGGGTGTCGCCATCGCCTTCAGCCTGGGGGCCCGGACGCTGGTCGCCAACCTCATCGGGGCGCGCTACCTGAGCCGCGACTACCGGATCGGCGAAACCGTCCGCATCGGCGCGGGCGAGGGCCGCATCCTGGAAATCTCGTCGGTCGCCGTGGTGCTGGAAACGGCCGACGGGCGCATGACCGTCCCGGCCAAGATGTTCAGCGAGGAGGCCAGCCTTTTGGTGAACCGGGAGAAGAAGGATGGCTGACCGCTTCACCCTGGCGCAGAAGTTCGTCGAAACCGATCCGCTCGCCGCCGCCCGCGCGTTGGAGGAAATGGCGCCCAAGTCGGCATCCAAGTTCATCGATGCCGTCGCCGATCCGCAGAGCGCCAGCCTGCTGGCGTCGATGATGCCCTATCACGCGGCGAAGTGCGTCGCCAACCTGTCGGCGCCGGCGGCGGCGCGCTACCTGGCGGGCGTCGAAGCGCGGGAGATGGCGAAAATCCTCCGCTTCCTGGGTCCGGACGAGCGCGCCGGCGTGGTCAAGGCGCTGCCGCCGCACCTGGCGGCGCGGGTGTCGCTTTTGCTGCACTACTCGCCGTCGGTGGTCGGCGCCTGGCTCAATCCGGGCGTGCTGACGCTGCCGCCGGACTGCACGGTGGCCGATGCCAAGGCGCGTATCGCCAATGCCGACGTCCCCGACTGCGACCGCATTTACGCCGTCGACGCGAAGCAATCGCTGGCCGGTGCGGTAAAGCTGGCGGCGCTGATCCGTGCCGCCGACGACACACCGCTGACGAAACTGCTGAAACCCGTCGCCGGCAGCCTGAGCGCGCAGGAATCGCTGCTCACCGCGCTGGACTCGCCGCTCTGGCTGGAAACCGATTTCCTGGCCGTCCTGGACCGGTTGGGCCGCTTCATCGGCATCGTCCGTTTTGCCGAGCTTCGCAAGGCCGCCCAGGGGCAACGCTCGCAGACCGAGGTCAAGGACATCTCCGGTTCGCTGATGGACCTGGCCGAGTACTGCTATCTCGGCCTTGCCGACGTGGTCGGCTCGTCGCTGGCGGCGGCGCCGAGGAACGAGCGGGCGAGGAGGCGCTGAGATGGCCACCCAGCAACGTCAAAAGGACGTCATATCCGTGCTCACCCGCCGCTTTTTCGCCGAGCACCCGAAAACGGCGGCGAAGGGCCTGGAACCCATGGAGCGGTCCGAGGCGGCGGCGATCCTGTCGGAGCTGCCGGCGGAAACCATGGCCTTGGCCTGGCAGGCATTGAGCGTTCCGGCCGCCGCCGAGACGCTCGCATACCTGCCCGCCGCCGCACGCGCGGAGCTGTTCGGGCAGGTCGAGACGGGCAAGCTGGCGGTCCTGCTGAGCCGCATGGATCCCGAAGCTCGCGCCGAAATCCTCGCCGGGCTCGACGACAGGACGGCGCGCGAACTGCAGGCGATCATGGATTATCCGCCGGACACCGCCGGCAGCCTCATGGACACGCGGGTTCTGGCCCTCAACGCCGCGACCACGGTCACCGAGGCGATCGATACCATCCGCCGGCTCCGTCAGGGCAAGCGGGTTTCGGAACTGCGCCTGGTCGACGACGACAAGCGCCTGAAAGCCATCGTCGACATGAAGGACCTGGCGCTGGCCGACGGCGGCGAAACCCTGGAAAGCATCTCGCACGGCGTCGTCGCCTTCGTCAATCCCATGGACCCGGACGAGGAGGTGGTCGACAAGCTGGAACGCTACAAGCTCGAGGAGCTGCCGGTGATCGATGCCGACGGGCACCTGCTCGGCATCATCCGCCACTCCGAATTGATCGACACCTTGCGCGAGACGGCGAGCCTCGACATTCAGACCATGGTCGGCGCCAGCAAGGACGAGCGCGCCACTTCGAGTAGCTGGTTCGCGCTCAGGAAACGCATGCCCTGGCTGCAGATCAACCTGCTGACCGCCTTCCTGGCGGCGGCGGTGGTCGGCGCCTTCGAGGACACCATCGCCAAGTTCACGGCGCTGGCGGTGTTGCTGCCGGTCGTCGCCGGCCAGTCGGGCAATGCCGGCGCGCAGGCGCTGGCGGTCACCATGCGCGGCCTGGCGCTTCGCGAAATCCTCGTCGGGCAATGGCGCTCGGTCACCCTGAAGGAGGTCAACACCGGCTTTTGGAACGGCATCGCCATCGCCATTACCTGCGGCATCGGCGTCTACATCTGGAGCGGCAAGATCGGCCTGGTGATCGTCATCGCCGCTTCCATGGTCATCGCCATGGTGATGGCCGGAATCGCCGGCGCGCTGGTGCCGATCGTGCTCAAGCGCCTGGGCCAGGACCCGGCGGTGGCGTCGTCGATCATCCTCACCACGGTCACCGACGTGGCCGGGTTTCTGTCGTTCCTGGGCATCGCCACGGCGATGTCGGGGATGCTGTCATGAGCCCTCGGCTTCGTCGGCCACCGGCGTGCGCGGGTCGATGGCGAACACTTCCGGCGATGACGGCGGCACGATGACGAAATCGTCGCGGTCCGCCGGCGCCACCGCGTCGCGCTGGCGCGTGCGGTAAAGGGTGAACACCGCCATCATCAGGTGCACCACCGCCGTGTAGGCGAACATGGCGCGGTGCCCGGCCAGATCCATGACGGCGGATGCGATGAACGGCCCCAGCGCCGCGCCGGTGCCGAAAATCAATAACAGGCCGCTGGAAACGTCGACCCGGTCCTGCGGTTCGACCATGTCGTTGGCGTGGGCGATGCAGAGCGAATAGAGCGGGAAGGCGAAACCGCCGAACACCAGGCCCAGCGCGAGCAGGGATTCGAACGAACCGCCGCCCACGTAGGCGAGCCCGACACCCGCCAGCGCTCCCGAAACGCAGGCGATGGCGATCACGTGGCGCCGGTCGATGCGGTCGGAGAGACGCCCGAGCGGCCATTGCAACAGGGCGCCGCCGATAATGGCGGCGCTCATGAAATACGAAATCTGCTCGAGCGTCAGTTCGCTGCGCTGCGCGAAGACCGGCGCCAGGCCCCAAAAGGCACCATTGGCGAAGCCGACCGTCAGGCAGCCCATGGCGCCGACCGGCGAAATCCGGTAGAGCCAGCGCAGGCGCAGCCGGAACTGCTGGATCGGCGCCGGCTGGCTGGCGGTGGTGAGCGACACCGGCACGATGGCGAGCGAGATCAGTACGGTAATCACCGCGAACAGCTCGAACCCGCCGGGATTGGCGGCGTTGAGCAGCAATTGCCCGCCGGTGAGCGCGCCCAGGCTGACGATCTGGTAGATGGACAGCACCTGGCCGCGGTTTTCGTTGCTGGAGTTCTCGTTGAGCCAGCTTTCGATGACCATGAAGATGCCGGCGAAACAAAGCCCGGTCAGGCCGCGGAAGAAGTACCAGGCCAGGGGATCGACGAACATTGCATGGCCGATGGCCGACGACGAGGCGACGGTGGTGAACACCGCGAAGGCGCGAATGTGCCCGGCGCGCCGGACGGCCCAAGGCCCGACCAGGCAGCCGATGGTGAAGCCGGCGTAATAGATGGCGCCCAAAATACCCAGCTCGACGGACGAGAAAGCTTCGAAACCGCCACGGATCGGCAGGATGGTTCCCTGCAGGCCGTTCCCCAGGAATAGAATGAATACGCTGAGCAAAAGCGCCGCGATCGGGGTGATGAGCCGAAAATTCATGGGGTGTTCGCTTGCGAGGTTGTGTGCCGGGGCGGCGGGGGCTGCGGGGGGCCGCGCGTGAAGCGTAAATGTATGGGTTCCGGGGAAGGACGACAACACCGGGTCCAACCCGATAGACGACAATTGTCGTGTATTTGTAAATCAGAATGGCTATATATAATAGGATATCACCTTATCGATAGTCGTGGGTTTTATGAATAACCTGTCCGCCGGGACCGATGACGTTTTTCGGGAGCGAGACTTCCAGTTTCTTCTGGGGGCGCTCGACGAACACGCGATCGTCAGCCTCACCGACGTGCAAGGCAGGATCATCCACGCCAACGACAGGATGTGCGAGATAACCGGTTATCGCCGCAGTGAACTGATCGGCGCCAACCACCGGCTGTTGAAATCCGACGAACACGATGCGGAATATTTCCGCGATATGTGGCGCACCATCGCTTCGGGCCGGGTGTGGAACGGCGAATTCAAGAACCGCCGCAAGGACGGCGACTTCTATTGGGTGAAGACGACCATTGCGCCGCAACTGGACGAAAATGGCAGGCCCTGCCGCTACGTTAGCATCCGCACCGATATCACCGACCATGTGCGCCGCCGACAGGAACTGAGCGCCGCGCGCGACCAGCTTTTGGCGGCTAGGGCGACGCAGAACAATTTCCTCGCCGCCATGAGCCACGACCTGCGTACGCCGCTGAATTCCATCATCGGGTTTTCGGAAATGATGGAGCGGGAGGTCTTCGGGCCGATCGAGAACGAGAAGTACCGGAGCTACGCCGGCATCGTCTGCCAGAGCGCCAGGCAGCTTCTGGCCCTGGTCAACGATATCCTCGATCTCAGTAAGATGGAGACCACCGGTTACACCTTGAAAAAGGAACGTTTCGACCCCCTCAAGCTTTCCCGCGACATCGGGCAGGCGTTCGAGTATATCGCCCGTGAAAAAGCCGTCGATTTCCAGGTCCAGGCGACGGACCGCGCGCCGAAGATGCTGACGGCGGATCCACGCGTGGCCGTGCAGATTCAGAATAATTTGTTGTCGAACGCCTTCAAACACGTCAACGAGGGCGGCATGGTCCGCCTGACCTGGGACCGCGCCGCCGACGGCGATGTCACTTTGACTGTCGAAGACGACGGGCCGGGCATCGACGAAACCGTTTTGAGCAACTTCGGCCAGCCGTTCCTGGTCGGAAACGCCTTCAAGGCGAGCGCGTCGGCGAAGACGCACGGGCTCGGGCTTTATATCTGCAAACGCTACGTGGAAGCGCGCGGCGGGCGGTTCGACATCGCCAACCGGGAAGGCGGTGGCGCCCTGGTCAGGGCGTCCTGGCCGCCCGAGACCATCGGGGCCGAATTCGGCGGCGATTGATCCGTCCAAGCGCCGTCAGCGCCGGACCGGTTGCACCGTATCGGGAACCACGCCGGCGATGATGTCCGCCAGTTTCTCGATCAACGTCATGCGCGGGTAGCCCTTGCGGTAGACCAGCCGCACGGTGCGGCCGGCGGTGCCGCTCTGTTCGCGCCGCAGCGCGATGCCGGAATCCGTGACCCAGGAATCGGACAGGCTCATGGCCGGCACCAGCGTCACGCCGCTGCCGGCGCCGACCAGCGACAGGATCGTCGCCAGGCTGGTGTTCTGGGTGCGCGGCCCGCCGTCGTCGCGCCCGTTGCGCTGGCCACGGTTGAGCCGGCAGGCGGCGTAGACCTGGTCGCGCAGGCAGTGCCCGTCGGCCAATAGCAGCAGTTCGCGGGGATCGATGTTCTGGACATCGACCGAGTCTTCCGCCGCCAGCGGATGGCCGTGCGGCAGCGCCACCCAGAACGGCTCGTCGTAGACGATGATCTCGTCGAGTGTCGTGTGCGTCGGCCGGGTCGCCAGGATGGCGACATCCAGCTCGCCGGCGGCCAGTTGCGCCTCCAGGTGGTCGGTGAAGTCCTCCAACAGTTCGAGCGCCAGGTCGGGCAAGTAATGCCGGATCGCCGGCAGCAGCCTGGGGGTCAGGAACGGCCCGATGGTCAGCGGCATGCCGATGGCGAACTTGCCGGCCAGCGGATTTCTGCTCGCCGCCGCGGTGGCTTTCAACGCCTCGACCTGGCGCAGCACGTCGCGGGCGCGCTCGACGATGCCGGCGCCGACCTCGGTCAGGCGCACGCGGCGCTTGGTGCGCTCAAACACGGTCACGCCGAGGCTGTCCTCGAGCTTGCGCAATTGGCCGCTGAGCGCCGACTGGCTGCAGTGGCAGCGCGCCGCGGCGCGGCCGAAATGCAGCTCCTCGGCGACGGCGACCAGGTATTCGAGATCACGGGTGTTCATGTCACGGGTTTAGCACAATAAATCGGTAAAAACGATTAAAAAGATAAAATTAAACGATTTTACTTCAATTATCGTCGCGCCTATCTTGGGTTCGTAAGCAGGTTGCTGTGGGGCGATCGCCAAGACCGGACTGCCCGAGAGCCGCTTGGAAAAGCAATCTCTTCGACGCCATCGGCGGCGACCGCCGCATTGGAAACACGAAAGGAGACAATCATGGACGAAGCAAAATGCCCGGTGATGCACGGAGGCAACACCAAGACCGGCACGTCCGTCATGGACTGGTGGCCGAATGCCCTCAACCTCGACATCCTGCATCAGCACGACACCAAGACCGACCCCATGGGCCCCGGTTTCGATTATCGTGAAGAACTCAAGAAACTCGACGTCGAGGCGCTCAAGGCCGACGTCAAGGCGTTGATGACCGACAGCCAGGAATGGTGGCCGGCCGATTGGGGTCACTACGGCGGCCTGATGGTCCGCATGGCCTGGCACGCCGCCGGGTCCTATCGCGTCGCCGACGGCCGTGGTGGCGCCGGCACCGGCAACCAGCGTTTCGCGCCGTTGAATTCCTGGCCCGACAACGTCAGCCTGGACAAGGCGCGGCGTCTGTTGTGGCCGGTGAAGAAGAAGTACGGCAATAAAGTAAGCTGGGCCGACCTGATCATCTTGGCCGGCAACATGGCCTACGAATCCATGGGCCTGAAGACCTTCGGCTTCGGTTTCGGCCGCGAAGACATCTGGCATCCGGAAAAGGACACCTACTGGGGCTCCGAGAAGGAGTGGCTGGCCAAGGACCGCTATGAAAAGGCGGGCGACGAGACATCGCTGGAAAACCCGCTCGCCGCGGTGCAGATGGGCCTCATCTACGTCAACCCGGAAGGCGTCGACGGCAAGCCCGATCCGGCGAAGACGGCGGAAGCGGTGCGCGAGACCTTCCAGCGCATGGCCATGGACGACGAGGAAACCGCGGCGCTGACCTGCGGCGGTCACACCGTCGGCAAGGCCCACGGCAACGGCGATGCCGGTGCGCTCGGCCCGGACCCGGAAGCGGCCGACGTCGACAGCCAAGGCTTCGGCTGGGCCAACCCGAACATGGACGGCAAGGCGGCGAACGCGGTCACGTCGGGCATCGAGGGTGCCTGGACGACTAACCCCACCGAGTTCGACATGGGCTACTTCGAGCTGTTGTTCGGCTATGACTGGGAAATCAAGTCCAGCCCCGCCGGCGCGCGCCAGTGGGAGCCCGTGAACATGAAAGAAGAGGACAAGCCGGTGGATGCCACCGACCCCTCCAAGCGCCACAACCCGATCATGACCGACGCCGACATGGCGATGAAGGTGGACCCGATCTACAACGAAATCTGCCGGAAGTTCATGGCCGATCCCGAGTACTTCAAGGACACCTTCGCCCGCGCCTGGTTCAAGCTGACCCACCGCGACATGGGCCCGAAGGCGCGCTACGTCGGTCCCGACGTGCCGGCCGAAGACCTGATCTGGCAGGACCCGGTGCCCGCCGGTTCGACCGCCTACGACGTCGACGCGGTGAAGGCGAAGATCGCCGCCTCGGGTCTTTCCGTCGCCGACATGGTGTCGACGGCCTGGGACAGTGCCAGGACCTTCCGCGGTTCCGACATGCGCGGCGGCGCCAATGGGGCGCGCATCCGCCTGGCCCCGCAGAAGGACTGGGAAGGCAACGAGCCCGAACGCCTGGCGCGGGTGCGGGCTGTCCTTGAACCGATCGCCGCGCAAGCCGGCGCCAGCGTCGCCGACGTGATCGTGCTGGCCGGCAATGTCGGTGTCGAGCAGGCGGCCAAGGCCGCCGGTGTCGATGTCTCGGTGCCGTTCGCGCCGGGCCGCGGCGACGCCACCGAGGACATGACCGACGCGGACTCGTTCGCCGTGCTCGAGCCCATCCACGACGGCTACCGCAACTGGCTGAAGAAGGACTACGCGGTCAGCGCCGAGGAAATGATGCTCGACCGCACCCAGTTGATGGGCCTGACGGCGGCCGAAATGACCTGCCTGGTCGGCGGCATGCGCGTCATGGGCACCAACCACGGCGGCACGGCGCACGGCGTGTTCACCGACAGGGTGGGCGCGTTGACGACCGACTTCTTCGTCAACCTGACCGACATGGCCTACGAGTGGAAGCCGGCCGGCGGCGGGATCTACGACATCCGCCTGCGCAAGTCCGGCGAGCCGAAATGGACCGCGACCCGCATGGATCTGGTGTTCGGTTCCAACTCGATCCTCCGCGCCTACGCCGAGGTCTACGCCCAGGACGACAACGCGGAGAAGTTCGTGCACGACTTCGTCGCCGCCTGGACCAAGGTGATGAACGCGGATCGCTTCGACCTCGTGTAAACCACCGTCTCTCCGGTGAACATCGGGCGGGTCCCTTCGGGGGCCCGCCCTTTGCCGTTAGGGCGGACGAGACAGGACCGGCCGAGATGGATATGATGGCCGGGTCCGGGAGGTTCGAATGAAGCGCGTCAATCCCTCCACCGTCATCGGCATGCTGTCCGGCATCTTCATCGTCTTCGTGGCGATCTGGCTGACTGCGCGCGATGCCTTATTGTTCGTCAACATTCCGGGTTTGGTCATCGTGCTCGGCGGGACGCTGGCGGCGACGCTGATGAGTTTTCCGCCGCGTTATGTCCTTCGGGTGTGGCGCAACTTCACCATCGCGCTTCGCAACGAACGCACCTACAGCCGCGACGATGTCGACGAGATCGCGCGTATCGCCAAACTGTGGAGCAGCGGCCAGGTCCACAAGATCGAGGACGCGCTCGGCGATGTGCGTAGCCCGTTCCTGCGCACCGGCGTGCAACTGATCATCGACGGTTCGCCCATCGACGACATCATGAACCTGCTGGAATGGCGGATCGAGCGGTTGAAGGCGAAGGAAACGGCCGAAGCCAACGTGTTCCGCACCATGGGCAGCTACGCGCCGGCCTTCGGCATGGTCGGGACCCTGCTGGGCCTGGTCAACATGCTCTACGACATGACCGGCGAGGGGTTCGAACAGATCGGCCTCAACATGGCCGTCGCGCTGATCACCACGTTTTACGGCCTGCTGCTCGCCAACCTGATTTTCAAGCCGATCGCGTCGGTGCTCGAGGAACGCACCCTGCAGCGTGTCCGGACCCTGAGCATGGTGGTCGAGGCTATTCAGTTGCTCGGCGAAAAGCGCACGCCGGCCTATATCCGCGAGACCCTGTACTCGTTCATCGAGGAATTCGACGATGAGCTGGACGCGCCGGCGGTGCCGGGCGGCGCCGGGGACGGCTGAGCATGGCCCGGAAACCCGCCACACGGCCGCGCCGGCGGCGGACATCGGTCCTCGGGATGCAGCCGCGAGGTCCGGGCGAGGAATGGATGCTGACCTATATGGATACCGTGACGCTCTTGGTCACGCTGTTCGTGATGATCCTGAGTTTCGCCAATTTCGACGAACAGCGCTTCGCCGCCTTTGCCGAAGCCATGAGCCTCGCCGACCGGGCCTCGGGCATGGGGCTCGGGGCCATGAGCCGCGTCATCGTTTCGCGGCCGACCATGGCCGTGCCCGAACTCTCGCCGGATTTGGGAAAGGCCGATCCCGCCGTCGCCGAACCCGTTTCCACCAGCGGCGCCGGCGAGAAACTATTGTCGTCGCTACAGGGCCAGATCGACCGCAAGGGGCTCGGCGGCGCCGTCCGGTTGCATCGGCGCCAGGGCACGGTGGAGATGGAGATCAACGAGAGCGTGCTGTTTCCGCTGGGCAGTGCCGAGTTGTCTCCGGACGGCGCCGAACTTCTGAGCCGCCTTTCGGACATGCTCGTGGCGCAGCCAGGCGACCTGGTCGTGGAGGGCCACACCGATGACCTGCCCATCGAAACCGAACGGTTTCCATCCAATTGGGATCTGTCGGGCGCGCGTGCCGCCTCGGTGGTGCGGCGCCTGATCGCCGGCGGCATCGCCGAGAAGCGGCTTCGTATCGTGGGGTATGCGGCGAACCGGCCGCTGGCGCCGAACGACACCCCCGAGGACCGCCGGAAGAACCGGCGGGTCAACATTATCCTGGAGTTACCGCAGTAGCCGGCTAGCGCTTCTCGTCCTTGCGCAGCACCAACGCGGCGATCTCCAGTGCGTCCGATGTGGTCATGCCGGAGATCGGGTCGGTGATTTGCTCGATCGCCTTGGCGCCGGCCTCGCCGAGCCGCAGCAGGCGCGCGCAGCGCCGGATCACGTTGACCGCCGCATAGGGCACCTGCACCGGCACCGTGACCAGTTCGTCCTTTTTCTTTTCCTCGCCATCCGTTGCCGTCTTGAGCGGCGCCGTGATATCGGAATTGCGCCGGCCGTAGTCGCCGCGCAGCGCCGGCACGTAATCCTTGTCTTCCTTGAGGATGTGGCGGCGCAGCCAGCCTTCGAGGAAATCCAACAGCCGTTGCGGGTCGAGCCGGTCCGGGCACTCCAACTCGATCTTGCGGATGGCGTAGACCATGCGGATGAAATCGTGGTGCCTTTGGCGATGCTGGGTCAGGTGCGGATAGTGGTACTCCGCCATCAGGTGTTCTTCGCGCTCGAAGTGTTCCTGGGCATAGCGGGTCAGGCGGTCGGTGATCTCGCGCATTTTCTGCGGCGACGGCGTGCTTTCGATCTCGGCGTGCAGTTCGTTGACGGTTTCGAACAGCTCGCGGTGATCGTTGTCGATCAGCTTGACGCCGACCGAGTATTCGTCCGACCAGGGGAAGTATTTTTCGCTCATCACACTGCCGTCACATTCGCCGCATACGAAGGGGCTCAGTATATCGCAATCGGGAACGGCGCCAACAGCGCCGTTTCCGTTCGCGCGTCTCGCCCTTGCACGCTTGCCCCGGATGGGCTCAACTTGGCCCTCGGTGAAGACGACCTCTGGGAGGGGGAAAGCCATGGCACTTAGGACCGCCGAAGACCTGATCGAGCCATTCCACTGGCCGGATAGCGGCGTCAGCCGGGTGCCGTTCCGGCTCATTTCGGACCCGGAAATCTATGCCCTCGAGCAAGAGCGCATCTTCAAGGGCCCGGTGTGGAACTATCTCTGCCTGGAGATCGAGATCCCCGAACCCGGCGACTTCAAGACCACCACTGTGGGCGAGATTCCGGTCGTCGCCGTGCGCGACGAGAACGGCGACATCCATTGCCTGGTCAACCGCTGCGCCCACAAGGGCGCGCTGGTCTGTCTGCAGGAAAGCGGCAACGCCAAGGCGCTGACCTGCGTCTATCACGCCTGGACCTACGGGCTCGACGGGCGCTTGAAAGGCGTCGCGTTCCGCAACGGCATCCAGGGCAAGGGCGGCATGCCGGACGACTTCGACGTCGCCGACCACCGCCTGCAGCCACTCAAGGTCACCACCTTCTGCGGCCTGGTGTTCGCTACCTTCTCCGACGAAACCCCGCCGGTCGAGGACTTCTTCGGGCCCCAGATGTCGCGCTTCCTGAAGCGCAATTTCGGCAAGAAACTGAAACTGCTCGGCACGCAGAGCCAGGTGATCCACAACAACTGGAAGCTCTATGCCGAGAACGTCCGCGACTCGTACCACGCGACGCTGCTGCATACCTTCTATACGACCTTCAAGGTCAACCGGCTCGACATGGACGGCGGCATCATCCTCGCCGACGACAAGTGGCACCATATCAGTTACGCCAAGCGCCACACGCTGACGGAAGACGAGGAGTATTCGCAGGCCAAGGTGCATTCGGCGCAGTACAATTCCGAGCTGCAGGGGCCGCAACTGCTCGGCGCCTGGGATGAGTTCGACGACGGCGTCACCCATTCCATCCAGACCCTGTTCCCCAACATCGCCATCCAGTTCACGCTCAACTCCCTGGCGGTGCGGTTCTTCGCGCCACGCGGCGTCAACGAGACGGAGCTGTTCTGGAATTTCCTCGGCTACGAGGACGACGACGAGGCCCAGACCCGCATGCGGGTCATGCAGGGAAATCTCACCGGCGCGGCCGGCCTGGTGGCGCTGGAGGACGGCTGTATCAACGAGTTCGTGCAGCGCGGCACCCACGGCCATCCCGACCGCCAGGCCTTCGTCGAGATGGGCGGGCGCGAAGCGGAATCGAGCGAGAATTCCCGCGCCACGGAGGCCGCGATCCGCGGCTTCTGGGACGGCTACAAGCGGATCATGGGGTTCGACTGATGGACGCGGGAACCCGACATGCCGTCGGCGATTTCCTCGCCGCCTACGCTCACGCCATCGACGACGACGCGCTCGAGCGCTGGCCCGAGTTCTTCACCGAGGATGCGCTCTACCAGATCACCACGCGCGAGAACATGGAGGCCGGCCGGCCGCTCGGCGTCATGCTCTGCGAGGGGCGCGGCATGATGGCCGACCGCATCAAGGCGCTGCGCACGGCGAACATCTACGAGCCCCACACCTACTGCCATATCCTGGGGCCGACGGCATTCGGCGACGCGGAGGCCGGCGTCGTCGCCGCGCGTACCAACTTCCATGTCGTCCGCACCATGCAGAACGGCCGCATGGAGACCTTCGCCGCCGGCAAGTACCTGGACCGCATCGACTTGAGCGGGCCGGCGCCTTTGCTGGCCGAGCGCCGGGTGGTGCTGGAATCGCGCCGCGTCGATATCCTGTTGGTGTTTCCGCTTTAGCGCGGCCATCCTTCGACACGGCGCTTCGCGCCTGCTCAGGATGAGGTCTCGAAACCGAAAGTCCTCATCCTGAGCAGCTCGCGCGAGCGAGCGTGTCGAAGGATGGCCAACGGGTCTCCTCAGTGGAACTCGAGGCCCTTGCGCGCTTCCGTGCCCCATAGCTGGTCGACGCGATTGTCGCGGCCGCAGTTGAAACGATAGAAGCGGTAGCGGATCGGGCTCTTGGTATAGAAATCCTGGTGATAGCCTTCCGCCGGGTAGAACGGCCCGGCGTCCAAAATCTTCGTGGCGATGGGCGCGCCCAGCTTGCCGCTTTCGTCCAGCTTGTTTTTCGATGCCTCGGCGATGCGCCTCTGTTCCGCGTCGAGCGGAAAGATCGCCGTGGTGTAGCTGTGGCCCCGGTCGCAGAACTGGCCGCCTGCATCGGTCGGGTCGATGGTGCGCCAGAAGACCTCCACCAGCTTGGCATAGCTGGTCTTGGCCGGGTCGAAGCGGATGCGCACGGCCTCCAGATGCCCGCTGCCGCCGTGCGACACTTGTTCGTAGGTGGGGTTTTCCAGGTGCCCGCCGGTGTAGCCCGACACCGTCTCGATCACCCCCGGCACGTGATCGAAATCCGATTCCACGCACCAGAAGCAGCCGCCGGCGACGATCAGCACGCCGTCGCCGTCCGCCGCCTTGGCGGGGAACGCGGCGAGGAGCGCAAGCAGCAGGAAGAGTAGGGCAGTCGGTCGGGGCATGTCGGGACATCCTTTTGTTCGGGTCGAGCGCGCGCACTCTCGCACGCGGGGCGGCTCACGGAAAACTCACATCCGCGCGATGGTCCGCCCAGCCCGCCTCAGCCGGGCCGGCAGCAGCCGGTTTCCATCTGCACCGGCGGGCAGGGCAGGGTGCCGTAGGAACAGAAGACGCAGCAATCACCCGGTTTCGGTTTCAAAACCGCGCCGCAATGCCGGCAATCATAGAAATACTGGCAGGCATCGGTGGGCATTTCCTCGAGGCTCTTGGCGCCGCATTCAGGGCAGGTGATCTCGGATCGGAGGATCGGTGTGTCGCTCGTCATGGCATCAATTCCCGAACGTTCGCACCAGCGGGCTGGCGTCCGCCGGCCATTGGCCTTTATCGATAGCGCGCGCCCCGTCGAACACCACCCAGCCGCGCCGGCCGTAGTGCGGCAAGCCGCGCATCAGCGCCGCGAGCGCGTCCGCATCGCGCGCCGCCACCAGATAAACCGGCGCGCCAGAGGCCGAGCGCGCCGCCCAGGCGCGCGCCGTGCCCGCTGTTTCCGGGGCGGGATGCAGCCCCCGTTCGGCTATAATCTTGCCGATTTCTTCGTCGGTGCCGATCAGCAGCGCCGGCGTGTGCGTGCCGGGCAGATCGCCCGCCGCCAACAGCTTCGGCTCAGCATCGGTGAGCCGTTCGAGCAGTGCCATCGCGGCCTGGCGGAACGCGCGGTCGCCGCCGACGAGCGCCGCCACCGGGTTCTCGGCCAGCGCCACGTCCCTCAGGATCGGCGGGCTTTCGCCCGCCAGCAACTGGCGGAAAAGGTCGAAATCCGGATCGACCGCAAGCCGCGCCGGTGCGGCGCCGGCGTCGAGCGCGAACGTCTTTTGCCGCCCATCCATCTCGAGGCGCAAGCGCTTCATGCCGGCATCGGCGGCCAGCGCGACCGGCACCCCGACGCTGTAGGCGGGGGTGCCCTGCGTCAGCGTCAGGCGGACCTGCCCACCGTCGGCCTTTGCCTCGGCGATCCGGATTTCCGGCGCGTCGGCACGGTCCAGCCATTGCCGGAAAAAGCCCGCGAGCGGCCGTCCGGCGGCGGCGGCAAAGGCGGCCTCGATGTCTTTCCAGCCGGCGCGCTTGAAAGCGTGGTCCTTGTAGAACTGCCGGATGGCGGCGGCGAAGGCGGCATCGCCGACTTCCGCCTTCAGCATATGAAAGATCATCGCCACCTTGCCGTAGCCGATCACCTGCGCGGCCCGGTGGCGCTTGGTGACGAAGGCCCGCACCGGTGCCCGACGGGCGCCGGGCAGGGCGGCAAAATCCCGGAGCCAGCCCAAGCGCATTTCCTTGCCGCCGTCTTCGGCCAGGGCATGGTCGGCCATGTAGGTGGTCAGCCCCTCGGCCCAGTTGCCATGCGCGTAATCGACGCCGACGGCGTTGCCCCACCAGCTATGCAGGATCTCGTGCGCCAAAGAGCGCCCCTGCATGAACGGAAGGTGCAGCACGCGGCGCCCGACATAGGTGAGCGAAGGAAAGCCCAAGCCGACCGGCAACGGCGCCGAGACGATATGGAAGTCACCGTAGGGGTAGGGGCCGATCTCTCGGGCGAAGCGCCGGATGAAGCGCGCCGCCTGGTCCAGGTAGGCATCCGCCAGGCCCGCCGCCTCGGCATGGAAATAGGTGCGCAGCCGGACGCCCGTGCTCTCGCGTTCGGTCACCCGGTAGGGGCCGGCGAACAGCGACGGCGATTCCATGGCGCGCGCGGCCTCGATGACGGCCTCGTGGCCGTCGGCGGTGGCGCGCTCCGAAACCAGCCAGCCGGTGGCGACGGCGCGCCAGGGGGCCTCGGTGGTGACGGCGAGCCGGTAGGTGATTTCCGCATCGCCGGTGTCGGGCAGCCAGCCGCTTCCCGAGGGCAGGTAAAGCCCGCCGTCGCCGGCCGCCACCCCGGCGCCGCCGCGCGATGTCAACGACGGCACCCGGCCTTCGGCGGTGATCTCGATTTCGTGGGGGCCCTGGCCCGGCAGTTGCAGCGCGCCGTTCTTGGGCGTCAGGTCCCTGCCGCCGAGGCGGACGGCCGTGAGTTTCATCCACGGCGCGAGACCGATGGCCAGGCGGCTCCGCTCCGTGACCCGGATACGGTCGGTGAGGGTGAGCGTCCCGTCGCCGTGGCGGTAGGCGATTTGCGCCTCGTGATGCACCGCCGCCTCGGCGGCGACGGCCGCGAACAGCACGACGGCACTCACCAGCGCGCGGATCATGGGTGGCTTTTGGGCAGCGCCGGGAACTTGGCCACCAGGTCGTGGCGTTCCGATCCACGGCGGATCTCAAGCGGCAGCCAGGTGCCCGGCGCCTGGCGCTGGATCACCGCCACCAGGTCGCCCGGTTGCTCGAGCGCCGAGCCGGCGGCACGGACGATGACGTCCTTGGCCTCGATGCCGGCGCGCTCGGCGATGGAGCCTTCGACCACCTTGGTGACGGCGACGCCGCCCTCGCCGGGGCCGATATAGACGCCGAGCTTTGGCTTCTTCGGCGCTTCCGCCCGGTCCTCTTCGGGGCTCGCGGGGATGACGAAGGCGACGTCGGCGGCGGCCTTCGGCAGGTTTGCACAGCGAGCCGCGTGCACCGGCAGCGCCACGGCGACGTCGGCGACCCCTAGGTCCCTGAGTTGATGCGGGATACCGTGGCCGAATTCCGCATGGCCGCGCCCGACGATGCCGACCACCAGGGCGTTCGGATTGTCACGCGCCGCCTTGGCCATGGCCTCCGCCATGGCGCGGTCCCAGGTCAGTTGCGCCGCGACGAAGTTCTTGAACCCATCGTCGGCGAGAACGTCGTCCAGGGTGATTTCATCGGCTTTGGTTTCGCCGCCGCCGTGTCCGCGCTGGGCCATGACGGCCATCTTGCCCCTGTAGACGCCGGCGAGCGAGCGCTTGTAGCTGTCGGCGGCGGGCGCCGGGGTGCCGACGCCCTCGCGTTCGGCTTCCGGCACTTTTGCCCAGCCCTCTTGGCCGACGCGACGCACCAGCGCTCGCTCGACATTGGCGCCGACCATCTTGAGGCCGTTCATGCGCGTCAGTTGGAACAGCGGCATGTACATCTCGGCGCCGAAGCCCCAGACCTCGGACCATTGGCTTTGCTTGAGGAATTCATCGGCGGAAAGTTCACCCGCCGTCCATTTGTCCAGCACCGGCTGCGCGCGCCTCGGGAACATCTCGAAGGCGACGACGGTCTCGGGACGCCGGCTCAGGAGTGCCGCCAGCACCTGGCCCTGCCACAGGTGATGCTCTGCGTCGTCGTGGCTCTCACCCAGCAAGACGACGCGCTTGGCCGCCAAATCCGCCAGTACCGCATCGGCACCGAGCGCAGATCCGGCGGCCGGATCGAACCAGCCGGCGCTCACCGGGCAGGCGGCGTCGTCCGTGCCGGCCGCGGCCGGCGGCGCATGGTCGCAGGCCGCCAGCGCGATGAGCGCCAGCGCCGCGAAGGCGGTCCGCCAGGAGCGGAAAAGGGGCAGTCGATTTTCGTTCATTTGGCAGTGTTCGAACGGCACGGCAAAATCACCGTCCGACTAATATAGTCGGTCACACCCGGAAAATAAGGACCTAGGTCAATCGATCACGGGAAAGTCAGGCGGCGCGTGCCTTGAGGGTGGCCAGTTCGACAATGTGCTCCGGTCCGACGCCGCAGCAGCCGCCGATGATCTCCGCGCCGCGTGCCAGCCAGTCCTCGGCGAAGGCGCGGTAGCGTTCCGGCGTCAGGTCGGCACGGATCGGGCGTAGCGTCTCGTTGGCGGCGGGATTGTCGTCGATCAATGCGAAGGCGTTGGCATAGACGCCGATGGGACAACGTTCGGGCAGGGTCTCGCGCGCCCGGCCGATGGCGTCGGCCATCACTTCCGGCTGCGAGCAGTTGAACAGGACCGCATCGGCCTCGGCGTTGCGCGCCAATGCCAGCGCGTCCGCCAGCGCCTCGCCGGAGCGCAGCCGTGGACGCCCCGCTTCCGGATCGTGATCCTCGACGGAGAAGCTCAGCCACACGGGTTTTCCGCAACCGGAAAAGGCGGTGAGTACCGCGTCCGTCTCGGCGATGCTGGAGAGCGTCTCCGCCAGCATGAGGTCGCAGTGCGCCAACAGGTGCTCGCGGAACAGCGCCAGCATCGCCGGCGCCCGGGTGGCGTCGAAGGCCTCCGGCGCGTAGGAGCCGAACAGTGGCGGGACGCTGGCGGCGATGCGCACGCCGGTGCCGTCGGCGGCCGCGTGCGCCAGTTCTCCGGCCATCCGCAGCAACTCGGCGCCCTCTTCCCGGAAGCGCCCTTCGCCGATATGGAACGGCACCACGGCGTAGGAATTGGTGGTGATGATATCGGCGCCAGCGCGGATGAATTCGGTGTGTGCGCGGGTGACGAACGCCGGGCCTTCGGTGAGCGCCAGGGCAGACCACTCGGGTTGGCGAAAAGGGGCGCCCATCCGCGCCAGCTGCCGGCCCATGCCGCCGTCCAGAACGATCATCCGCCATTCCTCCGAAATCGACGTGAATTGACCTCCATCAAGGTCAATGCCCCTCTTTGCCGCCATGGTCCCAGCCGTTAAACTGGTTTGCAAACCAAAACCGCGCCGGCCGCAAGCCGCGCGAACTGACGGGGAACGACATGACCAACGCTTACCAAGGTGCCTACGAACGCTCGCTCAATGACCCGGAGGGTTTCTGGGCCGACGCCGCCCAGGAGATCGACTGGTACAAGACCTGGGACAAGGTGCTGGACGACAGTCAGGCGCCGTTTTATCGCTGGTTCGCGGGTGCCGAATGCAACACCTGCTACAACGCGCTCGACCGCCACGTGACCGCCGGGCGCGCCGATCAGCCGGCGCTGATCTATGACAGCCCCGTCACCGGAACGGTCAAGACCTACAGCTACGCCGAACTGCTCGATCAGGTGGCGCGCTTCGCCGGCGTGTTGGCCGGGCTCGGCGTTTCCAAGGGCGATCGGGTCATCGTCTACATGCCGATGGTGCCGGAAGCGGCCGTTGCCATGCTCGCCTGCGCGCGTTTGGGCGCCATTCATTCGGTGGTGTTCGGCGGCTTCGCCGCCAACGAGCTGGCGGTGCGCATCGACGACGCCAAGCCCAAGGCCATCGTGTCGGCGAGCTGCGGCATCGAGGTCAACCGCGTCATCGAATACATGCCGCTGCTGAACGCCGCCATCGACATCGCCACGCACAAGCCCGACCATTGCGTCATCCTCGCGCGCCCCGAGGCCGAGGCGGCACTGACGCCGGGCCGCGACGTCGACTGGGCTAGCGCCGTCGCCGATGCCCAGCCCGCAGATTGCGTCCCGGTGGCGGCGACCGATCCGCTCTATATCCTCTATACGTCGGGCACCACCGGCCAGCCCAAGGGCGTGGTGCGCGACAACGGCGGCCACATGGTGGCGCTCAAGTGGTCGATGAAGAACATCTACGACGTCGATCCCGGCGACGTCTATTGGGCGGCCTCCGATGTCGGCTGGGTGGTCGGCCACAGCTACATCGTCTATGCGCCGTTGCTGCACGGCTGCACCACCATCCTGTACGAAGGCAAGCCGGTCGGCACGCCGGACGCCGGGGCCTTTTGGCGGGTGATCGAGCAGCACAAGGTCAAATGCCTGTTCACCGCGCCGACCGCGTTCCGCGCCATCAAGCGCGAGGACCCGGACGGCAAGCTGCTGGCCGACTACGACATGCGCCACTACAAGACGCTATTCCTGGCCGGCGAGCGGCTCGATCCCGATACCCTGCACTGGGCCGAGGACAAGCTGATGGTGCCGGTGATCGATCACTGGTGGCAGACGGAGACCGGCTGGCCGATCGCGTCCAACTGTTTGGGGCTGCACCACTTCCCGATCAAGCCCGGCTCGCCGACCAAGGCGGTGCCCGGCTGGGACGTGCAGGCTCTCGACGATGCTGGCCATCCGGTGGCGGCGGGCGATATCGGCGCCATCGTGGTCAAGCTGCCGTTGCCGCCGTCGGCGCTGCCGACGCTCTGGCAGAAGGACGAGCTGTTCAAGGAAAAGTACCTGGACGAGTTCCCGGGCTATTACTCCACCGCCGACGCCGGCATGATCGACGCCGACGGCTACATCTACATCATGGCGCGCACCGACGACATCATCAACGTGGCCGGCCACCGATTGTCGACCGGCGGCATGGAGGAAGTGCTGGCCGAACACCCGGACGTCGCCGAATGCGCCGTCATCGGCGTCGAGGACCAACTCAAGGGCCAGTTGCCGGTGGGTTTCCTGGTGCTCAACGCCGGTGCCACCAAGTCGGAGGACGAGGTCGTCGCCGAGGTGGTGAAGATGGTCAGGGACCGCATCGGCGCCGTTGCCGCGTTCAAGCAGGCCGTGGTCGTGGAACGGTTGCCGAAGACGCGGTCCGGCAAGATCCTGCGCGGCACCATGCAGAAGATCGCCGACGTGCACGAGTACAAGGTGCCGGCGACCATCGACGATCCCGCCATCCTCGACGAGATCGACGTGGCGCTGCAGCGAATCGGCTATTCCAAGGGGCGCATGGCCTAGCGCGCGGGGGTGAAGTCGAAGCCGATCATCAGGTGTTGCAGTGGCGCGTCTTCGCCGTCCAGCGGTAGCAGCAGTGCGACGTAGTGCTTGTACTCCTGGCCCGGCTCCCAAAGCACCGTCCCGGTGCTGATCACCGGGACTCCCTGGCTGAGCAGTTCGATGTGTTTTTCGGTGGTCATGATCAAGGGATCGTCGGCATAGTGCTCGCGCGACGTCTTTCCGGTCATGTCATAACCAAGGAATTGGCGGACGCCGGTACCCCAAAACCGGTAGGAAAAGGTGCTGGCGTCTTCGGCGAGATCCTTGACCACCAGAAACGGGGTGAGCTCGTAGATGTCCATCAACTCGATCTCCGACCATTTCGGTCGTTGCCGGCCGGCGCACTTGGATTGCCAATATTCCAACAGGCGCGCGAGTCGGTCCGATTTGAAATCGTCCATGCATTCGATGCCGAATCGCCGGAACGGTGTGTTCATATGACCACCTTGTATTGCGTCTGCGCGCTGAACCCGGGAACCCTGGGCCATTGGCAAAAACCTGTTAGTATCGGCCTATCGTAGCAGGGAGGAAACGTATGACCAATCAAACCGCCTTGATCGTCGGCGCCGGCTCGGGCTTGAGCGCATCGCTGGCCCGGCGCACCGCCGAACGCGGCATGGACGTGCATCTGGCGGCGCGCAATACCGGCAAGCTCGCCGGCCTGGCGGCCGAGACCGGGGCGACGCTGCATGCCTGCGACGCCAGCGACCCGGCCCAGGTGGCGGCGCTGTCCGAAGCCCTCGACGCCGGGCCCGGCACGCCGGGGCTGGTGATCTACAACGCCAGCTACCGCACTCGCGGCCCGTTCCAGGACCTGGACGCCGAGGAGGTCAGGAAAACCCTGATGGTCGCCTGCTACGGCGGTTTCCTGGTCGGCCAGGAAGCGGCGAAACGGATGATCCCGGCGAGCGAGGGAACGATCCTGTTCACCGGTGCCTCGGCTAGCGTCAAGGGCTACAAGCAGTCGGCGCCCTTCGCCATGGGCAAGTTCGGGCTGCGCGGGCTGGCCCAGAGCATGGCGCGCGAGCTGGCGCCGCAGAACATCCACGTGGCGCATTTCGTCATCGACGGCGGCATCGAACAGCAAGACGACCCCAGGAAGGAGGCGCGCGGCAACGATGGGCTTCTCGATCCCGACGCCATCGCCGACACCTATATGCATGTCATCGACCAGCCGCGCAGCGCTTGGACCTGGGAGGTGGAACTGCGTCCCTGGGTGGAGACTTTCTAGGCCCGCGCCTATATCATCCCCGCCATCGTAAGGGACGGAGACGGTCATGAAACGGTTGCATTGGGTATTGGTGCTGGGCCT
>Ga0070729_10002602_pt1 | contig 22935 bp, 19 predicted proteins | sample tdDd472_FD_66725 | JGI IMG/M metagenome (GOLD analysis project Ga0070729, IMG submission 66725) | Marine sediment microbial communities from the Atlantic coast under amendment with organic carbon and nitrate - tdDd47.2 | ecosystem: Environmental > Aquatic > Marine > Coastal > Sediment | place... | reverse complement strand
CCTGGGCCTCGCCCTGCGCCGTCGTCGCCGCGCCTGAGCGCGTGCGCGGGCGCGCCCGAACGCGCCCGACCCCTCATACCGATCCCCAACACACACGGACGCAACGACGTGAGTGACAACGCATCGGACGACCGATTCTGCATCGGCGTTCTCGACTTCGAAGCCTATGACAAGCGGATGCTTCCGCTCGTCGAACAGATCCGCGGCGGCCGCGACAAGGCCGACGCGCTGAACGAGCTGCGCACCTTCCTCACCGGGCTCAAGGACAAGACCCGCCGCGAGGACTCGCTGTCCCAGCTCGAGCGCGTCGAGGTCGCCGTCCAGAGCAGCCGCTGGCACCGTAGCGCCGCCGGGCAGATCCTCGAGTTCGCCTGCGTCGAAGAGATGACGCGCACCTCCGACGAGCTCGAGCGGTTCCGCGCCGGCATGGACTTCATCTACCTGTGGGACGAGAACCACGGCGAGATCATCCACCGGTTCCTCGCGTTCCTCGGTGACCACACCCTGCCCTGGGCGTCCCCCGGCGACACGTGGCGGGCGGTGATCTCGCCCACGCAGATCGCCGAGGTCTTCGAGGCGTTCGACGCCCTCAGCCCGCGAGCGCTCAAGAAGATGCTCGTGAACGCCGAGGACGGCGGCGTGTTCTCGCCCGAAGAGGCCGAGGCCGTCAGCAGCTGGTACGGCGACGTCCGCCGCATCGTGCGCCTCGCCCATCGGCAGGACGCCGGCTTCTTCATCGCCGTGCGCGACAGCTGATCCGCAGGGTGCGACCGCTGACCCGCCGGGTCACTCGTACATCTGCTCGATGCTCATGAGCGCGCGCATCGCGTCCTCGGCGGTCCACGTACCGTCGAAGACGCGACCGAGCGCGGCGCAGATCGGCAGGTCGATGCCGTTCGTCTCGGCGTACGCGTTGACCCGCTGCACGACGATGAGCCCCTGCGCCTCGACGGACGCCGACGCGACCGTCGCCTTCGGGTCGGTCGACACGGCAAGGTCGAGCCCGAGCTGGTAGTTCGGCTCTCCGCGGCGCACAGCGTCGACGAGACGGCCGACACCGGCGAGCCCCGAGAAGGTGCGCTCCGTCGCGCCGAGCTCGGTGCCGATGCGCGAGATCTCGGCGAGCCCGCGCGTCATCAGCGTCGCGTGCGTCGCCGCACCGAGCTTCAGCCCGTCCGAGATGCCGACGGCGAGCGCCACCACCTGACCGAGCGCCGCCGCGAGCTCGACGCCGCGCAGGTCCGGGTTGCCATAGATGCGCAGGTTGGCCCGCGCGAACGCCGCCTGGACCCCACGGATCACGGCGGGGAACGCGCTGCCGACGACCGCCGCGTTCGGGCGGCTGCTGAGCAGCTCCGACACGTGCGTCGGCCCGGCGATGACCCCCATCTGCTTCACGCACGACCGCTGGCGCAGCACCTGCGAGGTCCGCAGCAACGCGTCGCCCTCGAGGCGGTGCACCGCGTGCACCACCTGATGGGCACCGTCGAGTACGGCCCCCACGGCATCCAGCGCCGGCTCGAGGTACGCCGCGCCCACGGTGAGCACCACGAGGGTACACGACGTGGCGAGGTCCTCGGCGTCGCGGGTGATGCGGACGTTGGGGTGCAGGCGCTCCAGCTCCGGCACGACGTCCGGGCAGCGCCGCGTCTCGTGCAGCTCGAGCGCCCGGTCGGGCAGCGTCGTGAAGAGCACGACCTCTCGGCCGTTCTCGGCGACGATCTGGGCGAGCGCCAGGCCGAACCGCCCGGCCCCGACGAACCCGATGGCCGATCGAAAGTCGTTGCCGGCCATCAGTAGCCCCCCGGACGCTGCAGCTGCCGCTCGAGGTCGTACCCGCGCATGCGATTGCTGTAGTAATACAGGAGCTTGAGGCTCATCAGGCGAATCTGCCCGTGCTCCATCTCGGCGATCGTCGTCGTGTGGTACGTGCGGTAGTAGCGCATCGCCTCGGTGACCATGTCGCGAGGCGACGTCGTCTGTGCCGACCGGTGCAGGCGGAAGCGCCCCTCCTCGGCGGCCCGGCGCGCGAGGCGCACGACGCGCTCGGTCTCGCCCTCGGCGACCGCGCGGCTGATCAGCTCGCCGCGCGAGAACCGCAGCGTGCGATACAGGTCCCACCGCGGGTGCTGCCGGCGCAGGTGCTCGAAGAGCGCGAACGACACGAGGTGCAGCGGGTACAGCACGTTGTTGGCGAGGTACGCCTCGGCGACGCGCCCGCCGAGCTCGCGGGTGTACTGCATGTCGCGCTCGCGGTCCGGCTTCGGCACGCCGTTGACCCACAGGTACCGCTCGGGATCGACCCGGCGCCCCTGCACGTCGATGGACTCGCCGTCCTGGTCGACCTCGTTGCCGAAGACGTCCATCGGCGTCGAGAAGCGCATTGTCACCGACGAGTCGAGCTCGAGGGCGCTGGTCACGAAGTTGGCGACCCGCCGCACGTCGCTGAACTCGTCGACGTCGATGATGTATCGCCCCTGCCCGCCGCGCTTGAGGTGCTCGTCGATGAGCGTCTCGGCCTCGAGCACGAGGTTGTAGTTGATCGTCACCGGGACGACGAAGATCGGGTGCGGACGCCCCTGCACGACGCCCCGCGTCCACGCGTCGAGCGCCGTGCCGAGCAGGCCGAGCTTGAGCCGGGTCTCGACCGCGTTGCTTCGGCTACGGGTCCCGCCGGGGAAGAACAGGCTGTGGTAGCCGTGCTCGAGCAGGCTCTGCGACCAGACCTTCAGCACCTGCTTGTAGATCGTGTGCCGCAGGCGGCGGTCGACCTTGTACGCCCCGAGGTTGGCCATGAAGAAGGCCGTCATCGGGTTGGTGAACAGGTTCTTGCCGGCGCCGTAGGTGACCGGCGGCAGGTCCGTCGCGTGCAGCGCCCAGCCCATCAGGATCGAGTCCATGTGGCTGGAGTGCGTCGGCACCATCAGCAGGGTGCCGATCTTCGCGAGGCGGCGCAGCTTGCCCAGCTCGCCCTCGATCCGGACCTTGTCCTGCAGCGCGTCGAGGTTCGGCTGCAGCTTTGCGAGGCCGGTCTTCGACTGCTTCGCGAAGAGCAGCGAGATGCCGGGGGGCAGCACGCGGGTCGCGAACTTGAACACCCCGGGTCGAAAGTGCCCGGCGATGTCACGGGCGTACCGGGTCACGATCTTCTGCAGCAGCTCGGCGTTCTCTTCTTCGGACGCGCGCCCCACGTTGTGGGCCACGTCGCGCCAGAAGGCGTACTGCTGCTGGTGGCGGTTCGAGTCCCGGTCTTCGAGCCGCGACATCTCGAGAAACGCCGCCTCGTTGAGCAGGTACTCAAGGCCGTGTTCGGGGGACTCCCACGCGCGCTCGACCGCCTCGCGGGTCACCCGCTCGACGACGTCGTCGATGAGATCGTGCCGCTCGTGGTTGAAGCGAAAGAGCGGATTGTCGGCGTCCGAGGTCATCGCGTTCCCGCTCACCGTCCGCCGCCCATCAGGCGGGCGAGGTCCGAGGTCATGTTCTTCTGCATCGCCTCATTCGTCCCGCCACCGATCGACAGCAGGATCGCGTCGCGGAGCAGGCGCTCGACGCGGTACTCGCGGGTGTAGCCGTAGCCACCGAGCGTCTGCACAGCCATGCGGGCGACGTCCTCTGCGGTCGTCGTCGCGATGAGCTTTGCCGCCGCGGCGCCGAGGGAGTTGCGGGTGTCGGGGGTGAGCTCGCCGGCGACCTTGTAGGTCAGCGCGCGCGCCGCCTCGGTCTTCGCGTACGCCTCACCGATGAACCGCTGGATCTGCCCGAAGCGCGACAGCGCCTTGCCGAACGCCTTGCGCTGGTTGATCGCGTAGTCGGCGAGCACCTGGGACGACTCGTACGCGATGCCACAGGACATCGCCGCGAGGGTGACGCGCTCGATCTCGAGGTTGCGCATCATGTGCACGAGCGCCCCGCCCTCCTGACCGATGCGGTTGGCGACGGGCACGCGGCAGTCCTCGAACACGAGCTGCGCGGTCGGGGACTGCTTCATCCCCATCTTCTTCTCTTTGCGACCCGGCGAGAACCCGTCGTAGCCCGCCTCGACGATGAACGACGTGATCGACCGCGGGTCGTCGCGGTCCATCTTGGCGTACACGAGGAAGCAGTCGCCGATGTTGCCGTTCGTGATCCACTGCTTCGTGCCGTTCAGCACGTAGTGGTCGCCGTCGCGGGTCGCCGTCGTCCCCATGCCGAGGACGTCCGTGCCGGCGTTCGGCTCGGACATCCCCATCCCGCACAGCCAGGTGCCGTCGAGCGCCTTCGGCAGGTACTTCGCCCGCTGCTCGTCGGTCGCGGACCAGTACAGGTTGTTCACGAAGAGCACCTCGTGGGCGAGGTACGAGAGCGTGAACGCGGGGTCGTAGCGGCTGAGCTCCTCGTGGATGATCACCGCGGCGGTGGCGTCGAGGCCGAGGCCACCGGCCGACTCGGGGATCGTCACGCCGAAGATGCCCAGCTCGCGGGCCATCTGGCGAAAGAGGTCGATGTTGAACGCCTCACGATCGTCGAATTCCTCGGCCTGAGGCGCGAGGTGGTCCAGCGCCCAGCGGGACACGGACTCGCGCAGGGCGCGGTGTTCGTCGGTCGGGTGATACAGGTCGAAGGCGGTCGCCATCGGTCACTCGGGGCGTCGGGGTACGAGCCGCGGCGTCTGCGGCGGCTCCAGAGCGCGCGTCGATCGTCGCCACCGCCAGCCCGGGACTTCGGCGGCACGTCGCGACGCGCCCGCTGGTTCTAGCAACGCCCTCGCGCGCGCGCAACGCGAGCGTCCCCCGCGCTCAGCACGCGGCGAACGCGGCGGCGACGGCGAGAAGCACGGCGATCAGTCCGACGCCGAGACCCACCGGCGTGGGCACCCCGCCTGCGCTCGGCGCCGGCACGTCGCGGATGTCGAGGGTGAGGTACAGGTCGCCTGCGGGCCCCCCGTCGGCGCCCTGCCCCCCGGCGCCGCGCAGGCGCAGCGTGACGCCGTCGGGCACGTCCGCCGGCGCCGAGATCGGCACCCGATCGCCGACGTCGCCGGGGTGCACGGCGCGGCGCACCGTCTGCCCGTCGACCTCGAAGTCCCGCGGCACGTCCACCTCGACAGGCCCACGGGCGAGGGCCGCGCGCGACACGACGACCGTGTGGCGCAGGTCGGGCCCCTTCGGACCGGACGGCGCGTCGTCGTAGATGCTGCCGAGTCGAGCCATCAGGCGCCCCACCCGACCGCGTCCGGGTCCCAGCCCGTCGGGTCCCAGGCGACCCGTGTCGGTGCGCCATCGGCGGCACCCTCGACCGACCAGGTCACCAGCAGGTGGCCGTGGTAGCGGGTCATCGGGCGCAGGGTCACGACCGCCGCGTGGGCCCACTGCGCGCGGGCCTCGTCGAGCCCGGTGAGGCGGGTCGTCGACACCACGTCCCGGCCGCCGACGACGACGCGGCGGCAGAACCGCCAGCGATCGACCGGGATCCCGGTGAGCCCGTCGAGCGCCGCGATCGACGTCGCGACGTCGGCGACGTCGGGGGCGTCGGGGGCGTCGGGGTCGAGCAGGATCTCGGTGGCAGAGGCGGTCGTCATCACCGCCGATTGTCACCGCGCCGCCGCCGAACGCAACCACGCGGCGGGACCGTTGACCCCGGCGCCCGGTCCACCCAGGCTTGCGGTCCCCCCACCCCGGACGGTGATCGTGGAGTGGATCGCGCACCGCGGCGCTGCCTTCGCCGCCCCCGAGAACTCGCTCGCCGCCTTCGAGGCCGCGATCGACGAGGGCTGCGACCGCATCGAGCTCGACGTGCAGGTCACGCGTGACGGCGTCGCCGTGATCTCGCACGACGCGACGACGGAACGCGAAGGCGACCGCAAGGTCGAGATCGAGTTCGCGACCGCCGACGAGGTGCAGTCCGTGCGCCTGCGCAACGGCGAACCGGTCCCGACGTTCGAGCAGGCGTGCGAGGTCATCGGCGACCGCGCCGCCCTCGACGTCGAGCTGAAGTCGATCACCGACCAGACCGCGCGGCAGGTGCTGAACGCGCTGCGCGCCCACGGCGTCGAAGACGACGCGCTCGTGACCTCGTTCGACGCCCCCGTGCTGCGACGGATGAAGTCGATGGGCTTTCGCGGGCGCCTCGGGCTGCTCGTCGGCAGCAAGTCGATGAACGTCCGCCAGCGCGCCTACGAGGCGTGGCCGCTCGCGGGCATCGACACCGCCGCCGCGACGGACCTCGTGATCCACCACATGCTGGCCCACAAGGTACTGCGGCGGGCGCTGGACCGCCGCGGGCTCGGCCTCGTGCTGTGGACGGCGGTCGAGGACGAGACGAAGCCCGAGGCCGCGCGGGCCGCGCTGTACCGCCGGCTCGTCAAGATGGACCCGGTCGGCGCGATCGTGGCTCGCATCGCCGAAGCCCGCTCCGTCACGGCGGCGCCGGGCCTCTGAGCGCTCGGTCGGGACCCGAGCCAGCGGGTACCCCGGAGCCGCGTGGGACCCGAGCCAGCGGGTACCCCGGAGCCGCGTGGGACCCGAGCCAGCGGGTACCCCGGAGCCGCGTGGGACCCAAAAACGCCGATGCGGCGCGCCCCGACCGAAGCCGGCGACGCGCCGCACGCGACGGAAGTCGAATCACTCGGCGACGCGCTCGCGCAGCGTCTTGCCCGGCTTGAAGTGCGCGTACTTGCGCGCCGGGATCGTGATCTTCTCACCGGTGGCGGGGTTCGTGCCCTCGCGCTTGGCGCGCGAGCGGGTCTCGAACGTGCCGAATCCGGGGATCGTGACCTTGCGGCCCGCGTCGAGCTCGACGGCGATGATGCCGTTGCCCGGCGTCGCGTCGAAGATCGCGTTGATGACCTCGGTCGCACGGGCGACGCTGAGACCGGTCTTCTTGGCGAGCTTGGCGGCCATTTCCTTCTTCGTCATGACAGATCCTCCCCGACGTGGAGATAGAGGGATGGGCCCGAACACCCGGACGTGTCCGGGGCCTGCGAGGTGCAACGTGTTGCGGTACGCATCGGTGGTACGACGTTTCGAGCGAGCGCGCAACGCCTTTGCCAGTGCGGGTTTTCTCGCTTTTGTCGCCGCTCGCGAAACAACCGGCGCGGATGTGCCTCGGTGTGCGCCAATCCCCGCAGACCGTAGACATTTCAGCACCCTGGACGCGTCCGGACCCACGAACACGAAACCACACGACACCACATTCGATGTCGTGCGCGGGTGCGCCCCCCCGGGCTGGACCGAACGAACGGACCTGCGCGCCGTGCCGAGGATCGTCGAAAGATCGCTCGCTACGGCGCATCGGGCGCGATCAGGCGCAGAACCGGTCGACCACGCGCCCCACGCCGGGCAGCGACGTCTCGACCTGCTTCTCGGCCATCGGACGCAGCTTCTGGTACGTCTTGCGGATGACCCCGTTGGGAGTGCTCTCGGCGCGGCTGTCCGTCACCGCGAGCAGCCCGTTGACCGCCCGCGAGGGGTTCGACGTCAGAAAGCGGTCGAACCCGTCGTGCCGGTCGCCGGCGCGGTACTCCGCGTGCAGCGGCTCGATGGCGCCGACGAACTCCTCGAGCAGCCCGTCGACGACGTCCGGGATGAGCCGCCCCCCCTTCAGCTTCTTCACCACCTTGTAGCCGGTCTTGATCGCGGCGCCGGTCAGCCCCTTGCGGCTCGACACCTCGGAGTCGACGAGCCCGACGATGGCCGAAACGACCTGCGGGCGACGTGCGGGATCGGCGATGACGTCCTGAAGCGACTGCATGAAGTCCTCTGATGCATGGGGCGGGGATGCGAGCTTCGGTGCGAGGGACTATGCTCGCGCCACCCCGGTGGAGCAAGCCATGACCACGTCCGTCCTCTTCGTCTGCCTCGGCAACATCTGCCGATCCCCCCTCGCCCACGGGCTCTTCGCGCACCACGTGCAGACCCTCGGGCGCGCGTCCGAGTTCGTCGTCGACTCCGCCGGCACGAGCGGCTACCACGCCGGCGAGCTGCCCGATGACGGCAGCATCCGCGAGGCGGCGCGCCACGGGCTCGACATCACCGACCAGCGGTCGCGGCGCCTCGTGGCTCGCGACATGGACGCGTTCGACTTCGTCATCGCGATGGACACCTCGAACCTGCGCAACATCCGGCGCGTCGGTTCGCTGCCCCCCGAGCGCCTGTTTCGCATCCGCGACTTCGACCCCGAGGCCCTCGAGTTCGACGTCCCGGACCCGTACGGCGGCGGGCCCGGCGGGTTTCGGCGGGTGTACGAGATGCTCGAGCGGTCGATGGACCCGCTGCTCGTGCACATCGACCATCACGGACCACGCTGAGCGCACCGACCGTCCCGGTCACTCCTCGATCGGATCCGGCGCGGCGCGCGTCCGCCCCGGACGGGTGAACTGATACAGCATCTCGATCGCGCCGGTGCGCAGCGTCGTGCCGGCGAGCGTCGCGCGCAGTGATGCGCTGCGGAATCGCGCGATGATCCACTCCAGCCGCAGCTCGAAGCCGGGCTCGCCGTCGTAGATGTACGCGCCAGACACGTAGAAGTCGGGCGAGATGTACTTGCCGCCCTCGACACGAGCGATGCTGCCCTCGGCTTCGGCGTCGCTCTCGATGCGCAGGGTGTCGATGCCCGCGCCGCCGGCGATCTGGTTGCCCAGCAGCCCGAGCAGCAGCGAGCCCGCGGCAGCCAGCGCTTGCGAGTCGCCCTCGCCCGAGGAGTCGTCGCGGGGGCGGCCGTTGATCAACACCGAGATGATGTCCTGGAACGGCAGCTGCGGGTCGGACTGGAACTCCGCGATGCGGCCGTCCTCGCCCGAGATCCCCGACAAGGGGCCATCCACCACGAGAAAGACCGAGGCCCGCTCGCCGGACGGCGGCTCGAGGTTCGCGGCGACGTCCGCCGACAGGAAGTAGTCCGCGCGGATGTCGATCACCGGGTCGATCACGTTCAGCTCGTTGTTGAACGTGATGTACCCGCGGGTCAGCTCGAACGGCTTGCTGAGCACGGTCACCTGACCTTCGGGCAGGAGCACCTGGCCGCCGATGCGCATGCCCTCGTCGCGCAGGCGCACGTCCAGGTCCGTCTCGAACACGATCTCGAACCGGGTGCCGGTGACGTCGCCCTCGATGGTGTTTCGACCGGCGGTGACGACGTGCACGTCCATCGCCATGGCCGGCGTCGCGGCCGCAACGTCGTCCGCATCGAGCCGCACCGGTTCGGCGAGGCCGACCTGCGAGCGATCGACATCTTCGCCGATGAAGAGCACGTTGCCCGTGGCGGTGGTCGGCCCGGCGCCCGACGCCACCGCGCTCGGCGGTACCGACACCTCGAGCCCGCGCAGGGTGACGTTCGTCACGAGCACCTCGCCGGACCGCGCGCCGTCGACACCGATGCGACCGTCGACGTAGACGCCGGCGCCGGTCGGGTCCGCCAGCAGGAAGTCCCGCAGCCGCAGGTCGAGCTCGATGCCCGACGGTAGCAGGTCTTCGAGCTCGACCTGGCCGGATCCGCGCACGCGGCTCGCGCCGTCGTACAGCTCCAGGGTCTCGATCTCGACGGCTTCGTTGCTGAAGGTCGCCAGCAGGGTCATGTCTTCGAACCGGCGGCCGATCGGCACAACGCCCATCTCGGCGTCCCGGACGGCCAGCGAGCCGTCGAACATCGGGGCGACGAGGGTGCCATCGAGCCGCAGCTGCAGGTCGAGGGTGCCCAGCGGGTCCTCGACGAGGCCGCCGGCGATCGCGGTGGGCAGCACCGCGGCGAGCGGGGCGTCCGTCGCGTCGACGTCGACGTCCAGCGGCAGCCGCGTCACGTCGGGGATCATCACCGTACCGTCGCGAGCGAGCAGCGGGTTCGGCAGGTACGTGGCCGCCGTCGCGTACACGCTCTGCGTGCCCCCCGAGCAGACGCGCGCCGACGCGTCGAAGCGCTGGTCGTCGTAGGCGAGCTCGACGGCGAAGAGCCCGTCCGAGCCGTCGGCGAGCGGCAGGTCCCGCAGGGTCCAGCGCCCCTGCACCCGCGGGTCGAGCACGGTGCCCGTGATGTCGACGTATCCGCGCACGCGGCCGGCCATCGGCGGGTCATCGCCCTCGGCGGGGGCCACCAGCGAGAGCGGCAGCCCGGGTACGTGCAGTCGCGTCGCGATCTCGGCATCGAAGTCGGGCCCCGAAGCGAGCAGCTCGCGCAGCCTCTGGCGGTGCTCGGCGTACAGGTGCACCGCCGCAGCGTCCGCGCGGTCGGCGATGAGCTCGGCCTGGCCCTCGAAGGTGCCGCCGTCACGCCAGACGTCGATCGGGCGGTCGTCGCCGAGCGCGAGCCGCACGTCGACGGTCGTCGCCTCACCGGCGTGCACGTCGATGACGGTCGACAGCTCGGGCGCGCCATCCATCACGAGCTGCCGAGCGACGAGGGTCGCGTCCATCTCACCGCCAGCGACGCCGCCGGCCATCCGCGCGGTGGCGTCGAAGCGTCCGCTCGTGACCGGCAGCATGCGCTGGACGGCCTCGGGAAGGTCGGCGACCTCGATCGGGCCGAGCACCGCGTTGATCTCGCCGCGCAGGTCCGCCAGCCACTCCTCGGCCGACACCTCGCCATCCAGGATCGGCCGCACGTCAGCCTCGCTGCTCAAGCGAACCTCGAGGACGTCGCGACCGAACGCGGCGAGCTGCAGTGACCCGGTCACCCCGCCCTCTTCGCCGCCGTACTTGCCGGCGAGCACGAGCCCGACCTCGGACAGCTCGACGACGTCTTCGCCGAGGGGCACGCTCGCGCCGAGCCGGTCGAGACGGACGGCGACACGGGCGTCCGGGTCGTCGAGGGTGCCGTCGACGTCGATGTTCGCCGTGGCCGAGCCACGCACGCCCATCGACTCGAGGTCGGGCACGAAGCGTCGGGCGTCGCCCAGGTCGACCCGGTGCAGCTCGGCGTGCAGCTCGAACGCCTCGGACGTCGGGACGTCGAACACGCCCCGCTCGAGGTCGACGACGAGCGGCACGCCGACCTGCCCGGTGCTCACCGAGATCAGCGGATCGCCTTCGAGGGACGCGTCCAGCCCGAGGCGCAGGCGGCGCCCGGCGTAGACGACCGCCGTGTCGAGGTCGAGGTCGCGGATCGGGTCCATGGCGACGTCGCGCAGGCTCAGGGTCACGTCGCCCTCGGGGCGCGCCAGTGTGCCGCGTACCCGCGCCGAGACCTCGGCGGTGCCGGACAGCTCGGGCAGGCCCTCGAGGATGCGCGAGATGGCCGACAGGTCGACGACGCCGGTGGCGATCTCGCCGCGGATGGCGCCCGTGCTCGCCCAGGAGCCCGACAGGTCGATGGGGGTGTCGTTCAGCGCGACGGTGAACGGGTCGACGCTGGCGCGCACCGGGGCGAACGCCTCGTCGAGCGTCGCCGTCGCGCGCAGCGGGCGGCGCAGCTCGGCGAGCACCGGTGACGCCTCGACGACGAGTCGTTCGATGGCAAGCTGCACGTCCGGATCGCGCCAGGCGAGCGAGAGGTCCGCCTCGATCGTCCGCGACTCCGGCGGCTCTTCGACGACGGACAGCGACACGTCCACGTCGCGATCGCGCATCTCGGCGGCGACCTCGGCCGACCGCAGCCGCACCACGCCCGGCAGACGCACGTCGCGGACGTCGAGGTCGACGTCGACAGCGGCCACGTCCGACTCCGGCACGGCGACGCCGAGCTCGAGGCGGCCGACCCGCTGGCCGTCGACATCGATGCCGTCGGCGCGCACGTCGAGCCGGGCCTGGAAGCGCGGCAGCCACTCGTCGACGAGCGCGAGGGGGTCCGAGGTGTCGAGGTCGGCCAGCGCTTCGGGGGACGCGGTGCCGCGCACCTCGAGGTCGACCTCGACGGATCCCGCCGTCGACATCTTCAACATCGCGCGCCGGCGCACGCGGTCGATGTCGGCAATGCGCAGGTTCACCTCGGCTTCGACGCGCCCCTTGAGGTCCCCGGACCCGTTGGCCTCGAGGGTGACGCCGTCGGCCCATACCTCGAGCGCCCGAAGCTGCACCTCGCCCCACGCGAACGCCGCGCTGACAAAGGCGCCCTCGATGCCCTGCCCCATCACGCGGCTCGGTCCGGCGTCGATGCGGATGCGGCCGCGGGCGTCCTGCGGCGTGATGCCGGTGCCGTCGACCACGATGAGCGCGCTGACGTCGACGTCGAGCCCGTCCATCACGATCCACTTCGCCGGGCGAAAGCGGGCCAGCTCGATCGTGCCGAGGTATCCGGGGGTGGCCGGGTCGGTGATGTCGAGTTCGAGGGCGACGTCGATCAGCGCACCGCCGGACGACGCTACGACGGACGCGGTCAGCGCCTCGGGGGGGCCGTCGATCGACGCCTCGACCCGGACGGGATCCCGCAGAGTGACGTCCGAGACGAACTGCTCGGCGTCGGCGGGGTCGATCAGCAGGTCGGGGAACTCCACGTGCAGTCGCTCGAAGGCCCGCGCCCCGGTGGGGTCGAACGCCATCGACGCCTGCAGGTCCGTCATCGCGGTCTCGTCGAAGGCGACCCGGGTGAGCGTGGCCCGCAGCTCCGCCGCGTCCATCGTGAGGGTCAGGTCCTCGATCGACATCCCGAGCCGCGCGTCGAGGTCGGTCGGCGGCGCGACCTGTGCGGTCAGCGTCGGCAGCACGACGTCCATCGCGCCGTCGGGGTCCATTGCGAACGCGACCTGCAGCGCGAGGTCTTCGACGACCACGAGGCGCGCGTCGTCGTTGCGTCCGTCGCGCATCACAAAGCGCGTGTCGCGGACGGAGACGTCCGGCAGGTCGATCCGCCAGCCGGGGGCGTCCGACGGCGGCGACGGTTCGCTCGGCGGCACGAGCTCGGCGAGGTTGAGCCCGCCGTCGGCGCCGATGCGCGCGTCGACGTCGAGCCCCTCGATCTCGATGCGATCGACGACCACGTGCTGCTCGAGCAGCGGCCGGATCTGGTAGGCGACGGCCACACGCCCGAGGGCGACGGCTTCGCGGGACTCGGCGTCGGTGACGACGACGCCGGACACCTCGAGCGTGCCGGGCCAGAGGCTGTCGATGCGCTCGATCGTCAGGTCACCGACGAGCACCTGCTCGGACACGATGCCCTCGACGATCGAGGCGACGCGGGCGCGCCCGCCTTCGGTGCCGAGCAGGTAGGCGACGACCGCCGCGACGAGCACGACGACGAGCAGCACGAGGATCAACGACCCGAGCAGCAGCCGGCGGATCCACCGCCAGATGCGACGGCGCGGCTTCAGCGGCGCGCTGCCCGATGCGCCGCCGGATCCCCCCGACGACGCAGACGGGCTCCCGCCGGGGGGCGTCGTCGCGTTCTTCGGCGGCACGGGCGTGCCCTGGGGAGGCGTCGTCATCAGAACGCCTCACCGATCGACAGGAAGAACGCCGTCGGCACCGGGCGCACGGGATAGCTCGGGTTCTGCTCCGTGAGGCGCCAGCCGAAGTCCAGGCGGAACGGCCCGATCGGCGTCAGGATCCGCAGGCCGAGGCCGCTGGCGACCTGCAGGTTCTGGTCGCCGCCGATCTGGGGCGACCAGTCGAACCCGCCGGTGAAGAAGTCGTGCCGCGACACCGCGCCGGCATCGACGAACACCGCGAGAAAGATCAGGTCCTGGATCGCTTCGATGCGCGCCTCGACGTTGGCGCCATAGCTCGACAACCCGCCGACCGTCGCGTCCTCGGGCTCGCCGTCGGTGCCCGTCCGCAGAAAGGGATCGTTCTGGTCGTCGCGGTACGGGCGCACGGTCTCTTCGGCGAAGCCGCGGATCGTGTCGCCGCCACCGAGGTAGAGGCACTCCTTTGCAGGCAGCTCCTCGCTGAAGTCGACGATGGTCTCGGCGTGCAGCCGGGTCGCCAGCGAGAGCCGCCGCCCGAGCGGCTGGTACCAGCGCACCTCGGGCCCGACGCCGACGTACGTGTAGTCGCCGATCGGTCCGTCGACGCCCACCTCGGTCGCGACCGCCGCGTACCAGCCGTCCCACGCCTGCAGCGGGTTGTCGCGGGCGTCGAACTGCAGCGACGCGTCCGCGTGGGTGAACCCGTACTGGTCCGGCACCGTGTAGCAGGACAGCCGATCCGGCGCCTCGGCATCGGACTGCCCGTCGCGGGACCGCCCGAGGATGTTCACGAAGTCGACGGTGTAGCCGAAGCGCAGGCGGGCGATGGACGACAGGCGGCGGTCGAACGCAATCGTCGCGCTCGGCTGGATGTACGCGTAGTCGTCCTTCAGGTTGCGCTCGACGCCGACGGACGTCGACAGGTCGAAGAGGTCGAAGAGCACGCCGGGGCGGCGAAAGCCGAGCTCCGCCTCGCCGATCCAGCCCTCGATCTCGATGTTCTCCTGCTTGCGAAAGAAGCTCGGTAGCCACGCGTAGCCGCCGCGCAGGTTCGCCTCGAGCTGGTTCAGCGGGGCGAACACGTTGCGCCACAGGGCCGTGCCCCGAGCGAACGCCTCGTCGCGACCGGACGCGACGCCGAGACCACCACCGATGCGGTAGCTCGCGCCGGGGGATTCGCGCACAGACACCCGGATGGCGACGTCCGGGTCGCGGACCTCCTCGATCTGGTCGAGGTTGTCGAGCAGCCCGGCCACGCGGGTCGTGGGCGCCGACTCCGGGTCGACGTGGTGGTCGGCGAGGTCGAACCCCCGCGCCGCCATCTGCGCGTCGTGGGCGGCCATGCGCTCGAGCAGCGCGATGCGCGCCTCGCGCCCCTCGACGGACCAGCGCCCCTCGAAGAGCGCCGCCGACCGGGCGTCGTCGCCGAGATCGGGCTCGACGCCGACGTAGGTGAACACGCCCATGTCGTACAGGTCGAGCTGGGCAAGCCGCAGCCGCGACTGGCGCCACGACCCGGTGAGGCGGCGCTGGATGCGGTCGACGACGTAGGCGTCCGGGATCTGCCGGTTGCCGAACACCGAGATCTCGCCGAACCGCGACGCCGGGCCCGCGTCGAAGAAGTAGTAGACCTCGACCCGGTGGTTCGCCCGATCGGCGTACACCCGGGCGTCGACCCGGGCGTAGGCGTAGGACTCTTCCTGCAGGCGCCGGCGGAGCTCGCTGCGGGCGGCGTTGATCGCGTTCTGGTCGTACCGCGTGCCCACCTGCACCGGCAGGTCGCGCACGAACTCGGCGCCGTTCTCGACCTGCCGGACGCTGTCGACGTCGTACTCGATGCGGGTGATGTACCCGGGCAGCCCCTCGTCGACGACGATGCGCACCGTCGCCTTCGGGTGGCGCCCGTCCTCGTCGAAGGTCACCTCGTGGTCGAGCACCTCTGCGTCGAAGTACCCGCGCATCGCATAGAACGCCTCGACCCGCTGCAGGTCGCTGGCCAGGGCGAACCGGTTGTACCAGCCCGCGGCGCCGCGCTGCCCGAGGCGAAACGACTCGGTGGCGAGCACGTCCTCGATGTCCCGCGGGTCGAAGGCTGTGACGCCCTCGAACTCGATGCGGTCGACGCGAAACTCGGTGACGCCGGGGATGCTTGTCGGCGCACTGCGGCACGCGCCGAGCGACATCGCCAGAACCGCGACGACGCCGACGACCGCGAGTACGCGGCAGCTTCGCGGACCGGAGGCGGGGCGCATGAGCGCGGCAGGGGCGACGAGAGCAAGCGACACCGGTGCACCATAGGGTCCGCCTCGCGCAAGCGCGAGCATTCCGCGCGCGCGAGAGGCCGCGCGAGAGGCCGATCGGGTCACGGCATCGCGTCGAAGGCGGGCACCGCACGCACCGCCTCGAACATCCCGGGGCCATCGAGCCGCCGCACGACGCCCATCGTCTCGAGCTCGAGCAGCGCCGCGAGCGGGTTCACCGTGGCGATGAACGCCCGCCGCGCGTCGAGGGTCCCGTCGGTGCGGGTCGAGGCGGCCGCGGCGAGATCGGCGAGACGGACCGGCCCTTCGGCGAGCGCCGCGGCGACCCGCGAGTGGATCGACCGCAGGAACCCGAGCGACAGGACAACCGACCGGTCGAAGCGCTCCGACGGGCGGCCGTGCCCGGGCAGCAGCCACGCCACGTCGAGCTGCCGCGACCACCGCAGCAGCGTGCGGCGGTAGTCGCCCATGTCGTCGTCCATCAGCGGCGTGATCGGCGTCGGCACGCCGAGCACCACGTCGCCGGCGAACAGCCACCGCCGGTCGGGCTCGTACCAGGCGACGTGCCGCGGGTCGTGCCCCCGGGCGTCGACGCACACGAAGCGGTACGCGCCGACGCGCACCTCGGCGCCGACCTGCACCGGCTGCCAGTGCGCCAGCCCCCGGTGCGGCCCCTCGACGAGCGGGGTCGGGACGCGGCGCTCGCGGGCGGCGATCTGTGCGTCCAGCACCGCCGACGGGCCGAGCTGTCGCGGCATCCAGTCGGCGAACGCGACCCGGGGTTCGTACCAGGCGACCCAGTCGTCGAGCACGTCGGCGCTGCGATCCCCGGCGTACACCGTCGCCCCCCACCGGGACTGCAGCGCGATCGCGCCACCGACGTGGTCCTCGTGCAGGTGCGTGAGCAGCACGGACTCCACGTCGCCGAGCGCGTACCCGCCCGCGGTGAGCCCGTCGGTGAGCGCCTCACCCGTGAACCCGAAGCCGGTGTCGACGAGGGCGACCCCGTCGTCGGCTTCGAGCACGAACACGTTGACGCCGAGCCCGTTCGGCGAGCGCAGCCGTACGAGTCCGACGCCGGGATCGACGCGGTCCATCAGCGTGGACCCGGGACGATCAGTGGATGCCGCTGTAGAACGTCGAGCGGATGTGGCCGACGCAGTAATCGATGAACTTCTCCATCGTCTCCGACGGGATGTCCTCGATGTTCTCGGTCACCTGACCGTAGTTCTGGATCGGCCCGTTCTTCACGGTGACCCCTTCGAGGCTCTCGATGTAGTCGTTGCGCTCGGTGCGCGTCGCTTCATCGAGCTTGCGGCCGGAGTCCGGGTTCACGTGAAAGTACACGGTCCCCTCGGTGGTGACGTCGACCAGCGAGTACCCGAGCGAGCCATAGCGAACGTTGAAACCGCCCGTCTTGCCGCCCGCCGGCTGAAAGAGGCACCCGGCACCGCGGGCGTACTTCAGCAGGTGCGTGATGGCGGCGCGGCGTTCGGGGCCGCCCTTCTCTTCGGACAGACGAAGTACGTCGAGGACATCCACGGAGACTCCGGGGGGTATCGCGAGAACGGGCAACGCCGGCGGATCCAGCGGCGTCGGAATGGGGCCACCGAGGGGCGGCCCGCGAGGCGGCGAGGACCGACCACCGAAGAGGGGTCGTCGACGCGGCTGCCGAGGATAGATCCGGGCTACGCAGTGCGTCAACCGCAGGCGACACGGTTTCGCTGGCGATCGCCTCCGGCGCGTGCGCGAGGTCCGGGTGTGTGATAGACGGTGCCGATGGTTCCCCGCCCCGTCGGACCCCTGCCCATGCCGCCTGCGCCCGACAGTCGACGCTCCCGCCTTCGCCGCGCGCTCGCGCCGGTGCGGGGGCTCTCGGCGGCTGGCCGCGCGGTTCGCGCCGCCGGGCGGGTCGCCGGCACGGTGGCGGGATCGGTGGCCCGGGTCCGACGCCCCGGCGACGCCCTGCTCGCGCTGCACGAGCCCCTTCGTGACGCGGTCGACGTCGTCGCGTCTCGGCTGCTCGCGCTGGATGCCGACGCCAGCATCCTGGCGATGTACGTCGAGCGCGTGACCGCGGGACGGGACGTGTCCGAGACGATGGGCACGGTGTTGCGCCGCAACCTGCTGCTCGACGGCACGTTCATGGCGATCGTCGAGCCGCTCGTCGCCACCGGTGAGCTGCCCGACGCCCTCGACGCCGCCACCCTCGACCGCGCGTCCGACACCATGACGCGGCTGCTCGCCGAGCTCGCCGGGGTCGACGCCGACGTCGACGACCCGCTCGCTGCGGTGGCCGACGCGTCCGACGTGCCCCTCGACGGGGTGCTGCGCCACCTGCGCGGCGAATCCTCGGCCGAGGATCGGACCCGATTCGTGGCCCTCAGCTACGTCCTCTTTCTCGAAGCCTGGCTGCTGCGCGCGACCGTCGATCGCATCGGCGCGATCGCCCGCCTCGACGCGCCGGCCCCCCCTGCTGCACTCGAAGACCCCGGGGACGCCTCTTGACCGCTGTGTCCGACAACGCGTTCACGTTCATCGAAACCGCCGAACAGCTCGAGGCCTTCGCCAACGAGTGGCTGCCGCGCCTCGACGGCGCGCCGCTGGCCCTCGACATCGAAGAGGACCGCGAGCGGCACTACGACCCGTGCGTGGCGCTGATCCAGCTGACGGTCGAGGACGACGACTTCGTGCTCGACCCGCTCTCGCTGCCCCCTCGCCCGCTCGCAGCGGTGCTCGAGATGGTCTGCCTGACGCCGTCGATCGTCGTCGTGCACGGCGCCCGCAACGACGTGGGCGGGTTGAAGCGCGACTTCGGGTTCGGCCCGCTGAACCTGCGCGACACCCAGATCGCGGCGCGCTTCCTCGCTCGTGAGCGGTTCGGCCTCGCCGCCCTGCTCGACGACACGTTCGGCATCGAACTCGACAAGCAGATGCGCCGGTCCGACTGGACCCGCCGCCCGCTCAGCGACGAGCAACTCGCCTACGCGCGCGCCGACACGAGCTGGCTGCTCGACCTGTGGGACGCCCTCGAGCCCGAGGTGATCGAGGCCGGCTGGCACGACGCGATGCTCGAAGAATGCGCCGCCCTCGCGGACGCTCCGAGCGATCAGCCGACGTTTGACCCCTGCGGGTGGACGTCCGTGAAGGGGGCCCGGTCGCTCGACGAGCGCGGGCACGCGCGCCTCGCCGTGCTGTGGCGCTGGCGCGAAGAGGTCGGCGAAGCGTTCGACCTGCACCCGTCGCGGGTCATCCCGCCGTGGGCCATGAAGAACCTCGCCGAACGTGGCGCGTCGCTGCTGAAGCGGCCGAAGGTGCCCGGGGTCCACCCGGAGGTGCTGTCCGAAGAGCGCGACCGCCTCGCCGACCTGCTGCGTGACGCGCCGCCGGCGCCGCGCAAGCCGCGCCCGAAGCGCAAGATCCACCGCCGCCTCGCCGGCCCGTCCGTGCAGGACCGGGTCACGGCGCTGCTGGACTGGCGCACGAACGAAGCCAGGGCGACCGGGCTCGACTCCGGCTTCCTCGCGCCGCGGTCCCTCATCGAGGCGCTCGCGCGCTGCGAGCCCGACCCGGACGCGTACGCCGAGGTCGAAGACGTCCGCCAGTGGCGGCTCGATCGGTACGCCGACGCCTGGGCGGACGCGATCCGGAGCCTGACATGACGCCACAGTCGCCCCACCCGCCGTGCCCCTGGTGCGGCACCGCGCTCTACGATCGGATGCCCGCCTGCCCGAGCTGCGGCGGCGCGCTCGAGGGGCACAACGCAGCGCCCGGGCCTGCGTCGCCGGGCCACGCCCCGCACCACGGATACGGCGCGCCCGACGGGTACGCGCCGCCGCCGCACGGCCAGGCACCCCACGGCTATGGCCCCGGGTACGGCGCGCCCCCGCACAGCGCCGGTCCCCCGCAGGGCTGGCCCGACGGATGGGCGCCGCCGCAGCCGGGCACGCCCTGGGCCGGGCAGGCGCCGCCGCCGGCGAACCCGTGGATGGCCCAGCAGGGCTACGGCCACGGCGCGATGGTGCCGTACGGCCACCACCCGCCGGCGCCGACCAACCCGTGGCCGGTGCCGAAGGGCGCCGTGATCGCGATCGGCATCTTCGCCGACCTGCTCATCGCCCTCGTGCTGTGGCTCGTCTGGAAGGACAAGCACCCCGAGGCGGCGTCGACGCTGATGAAGACGTTTGCCGTGAAGACCGCCGCCACGGTGGGCATCATTCTGTCGATGTTGCTCCTCCTCTGACCCCGACGGATCCATGGACGCCCTCGTCTATGCGCTCGCCTTCGGCGACCGCGTTCGCGTCGTGACGTGCGTCGCGACCGACCTCTGCCGCGAAGCGATTCGCATCCACGACACCAGCCCCGATGTCGGCGTGGCCTTCGGTCGCGCGCTCGTCGGAGCCGCGCTGATGTCCGCGTCGTTCAAGAACCCGGCCGACACCCTGACCCTGCAGATCCGCACCGAGGGCCCCGTCGGCTACCTGCTCGCCCGCGCCTCGGCGGACGGCGCCGTGTACGGCACGATGGGCGCCCCCCGGGCGACGTCGGGGGCCGCGACCGGCATCGATGTCCCCGGTGTCGTCGGCACGAAGGGCACGTTCACCGTCGTGCGCGACCTCGGGCTGCGCGACCCGTACGTCGGCACCGTCGCCCTCACCACCGGTGAGATCGGTGACGACCTCGGCGCGTGGTACGAGCAGAGCGAGCAGACGCGCACCGTCGTCGGCGTCGGTGTGCGCGCGGACGCCGATACCCTCGTGTCCGCCGCCGGCGGGTTCCTCGTGCAGCTGCTCGGCGGGCTCGCCGACGACGAGATCGAAGAACTCGATGCTCGGCTGCGCGAGTTCGCGTCCGTCACCGGCCACGTCGCCGACGGCGAAGACGCGGATGCCCTCGTCGCCCACCTCACCGGCGGCGATCACCGGGTCGTCGCGACCCGCCCCATCCGGTACGACGCGCCCTACGATCGTGAGACCTGGCGGGCCCGCCTGATCGGCCTCGGGCCCGACACCGTCGACGAGCTTCTCGAGGACGACCGGGTCACCGTGCGCTGCGATTTCACGCGCCGCGAGTACACGTTCACCCGCGCCGAGCTGACGCCCGCCTCGGCCTGATCCGGGCAGCACGAGCGCCGGGCGAACGGACCCGCCGGTCGCATTGCTTGCACGCCCGCGGGGCCACCGGTATCTTGCGCACTGCGTCAGAGAGGCGTTCTGGCGCGACGTCGACGGGTGGCCCTCCCCTCAGAGGGTTCACTCGGCTACATCCCCTGCCCTCGAACAGGATCGAAAGATGTCGATGAAGAAGCTGGTTGCGATGCTTGGCGTGTTCGGTCTCATGGCGTTCGCCATGGGTTGCCCGTCCGGCGAAGAAGGCGGCGACGAAGAGGCCGCCGAGGAAGCCGAGGAAGGTGGTGAAGAAGCCGCCGAGGGCGAAGAGGCCGCCGAGGGCGAAGAGGAGACCGAGGAAGGCGAAGCGGAATCGCAGCCGTCCGAGTGACCTCGCGTCGATGCAGACGGGGCGCCCCGGTTCGGGTGCGCCCCGTTTCGCGTTTTTGGGCCGTTCGAGCGAGCCCGCGACGCCTCGCCGTCGAGGACCGGCCGTCGACTACTCGGCGGCGTCCACTGCGGCGCGGATCATCCGGCGCAGGTCGTTCGCTTCGTAGCCGCCGACGTGCCGCTCGCCGTTGAAGAAGAACGTCGGCGTGCCCTGCACCCCGAGCGCCTCGCCGGCTTCGAGGTCGGCGTCGACCCGCGCTGCCGCCTGGTCGGAGTCGAGGCACGCCTCGAACGCGCCGACGTCGAGGGCGGTCGTCTGCGCGAACGCCAGCAGCTCTTCGCGGGTCAGCTCGCTCTGGTTGGCGAACATGTGGTCGTGCAGGTCCCAGAACAGCCCCTGCTCGTCGGCGCAGACACCTGCGATGGCCGCGCCGCGCGCGTTCGTGTGAAACGGCAGCGGGTAGTGGCGGAACTCGACGCGCAGCACCTCGGGGCCGAACTCGTCCTTCATCGCGTCGACACTGTCCGCCAGCGAGCTGCAGTACGGGCACTGGAAGTCCGAGAACTCGACGAGGCGCACCGGCGCGTCCGCGTCGCCCCAGACGGCGACGCCATCATCGTAGAGCACGTCGAGGTCGACCTCGGGGCCGTCCACCGGCGCCGGCGGCGGGCCCATGCGCGAGGTCGCGAACGTGCCGACGCCCACGAGCAGGATGAAGATGGCCAACAGCAGCGAGCCCCCCTCGTTCATCACCCGGTCCACCGCGCTCACCTGACGGCCGACCGCCGTGATCGGCGAGCCGCCCCAACGAGACGCGCCGACGAGGCCGAGCACGTTGGCGGCATAGAGCGTCGCACACCACGGACAGATCGAGCCCACGTCCACGACGCTGACGACCGCGAGAAAGACCGAGTAGAGCGTCGCGCCCGCGAAGAGCGTCGACAGCAGCCGCGCCCCGCCGACGGTCTCGTCGTCGACGGTGCCGCCGCGCACCACCAGTGGGATGCACGCGACATAGAACGCGAGCCCGAGCATGGCGATCGGGATCCCGAGCAGGGTCGCCCACCGCGAGTGCGCCGCGCCGCTGCAGTTGAACGTCTCGCCGCCCCCGCACAGCCCGGAGTCGGGGGTCACGTGGATCTGCACGAGCACCGTCGATGCCACGACCCCGATCACGAGGGCGAGAGCCACCAGCAGGCGTCCGGAACGAGCTCGATCGGTCATCGACGGGGCGGGGTACGGGTCGTCGGTTCGCAGGTCGGGACACTGGCGACGGCGCCGAGACGTGTCAACCGGGCACCGACTCGCGATCCCGACCGCCATCCCGCGCGCATGCGGGCTTGACCCGGCACACAGCGCGCCGCACCCTGCCGGCGAGCCCTTCGTTCACCCGCATCCCCTGACTGGCCATGGCTATCGTCACCCGCCGCGAAGACGGCGCCTCGTGGACCGACGCGACCGAGATCGCGACCCTGCTCGAACCCCACGACATCGCCTACGAGACCTGGGACATCGACCGCCTCGCAGCGACCCCGAAGACCGAGGGCGAGACGGATCAGGAGCACGTGCTGCGCGTGTTCGCCGGCGAAGTGAAGCGCATCAGCGCCGAGCGTGGCTACCAGAGCGCCGACGTCATCTCGCTCGCGCCGACCACGCCGAACCTCGACGCGATCCTCGCGAAGTTCGACCGCGAGCACACGCACAGCGAAGACGAGGTGCGCTTCGTCGTGAGCGGGCGCGGCATCTTCGTGATCCGCGGCACCGACGACAAGCTCTACGACGTCGAGGTGCACCCCGGCGACCTGCTCGCCGTGCCCGAGGGCACGCAGCACTGGTTCGAGCTGTGCGAAGACAAGCAGATCCAGT
>Ga0070729_10002600_pt1 | contig 22947 bp, 20 predicted proteins | sample tdDd472_FD_66725 | JGI IMG/M metagenome (GOLD analysis project Ga0070729, IMG submission 66725) | Marine sediment microbial communities from the Atlantic coast under amendment with organic carbon and nitrate - tdDd47.2 | ecosystem: Environmental > Aquatic > Marine > Coastal > Sediment | place... | reverse complement strand
TAGAAGCCGGTCACATGGTCCGGCGGCAGGTAGAAGATATCGAGCCGCCCCAGCGGCGACGCCGCCCAGCCGAGCAGATAGTAGAAGGCGTAGATCAGGAACAGCCCGGTGAAGAAGGTGGGCAGCGACACGCCCGCCGTCACCAGGATCCGGCACAGATGGTCGATCCAGCTCCCCTGCCGGGTCGCCGCCAGGATGCCCAGCGGCACGGCGATCAGGATCGCCAGCCCGAGACCGGCGATCGTCAGCTCCAGGGACGCCGGAAGCCGGGTCAGCAGCTCTTCGAGGACCGGCCGCCCGGTGCCGAGCGACATGCCCATGTCGCCCCGCGCCAGGTTGCCGGCATAGATGAAGAACTGCTCCACCCAGCTCCGGTCGAGCCCCAGGCTCTTGCGGACCTGCGCGATCGATTCCGCGTCAGCCATCGCCCCGGCGAAATAGACCGCCGGATCGCCGGGCAGCGCCCGGGTCAGGACGAAGGAGATGACGACGATCCCGACGATCGACGGCAGCGACTGCAGCAATCGCCCGCCGATCTGGAGGAGCTTGGTCCGCATTCCCTTCGGTTCTACGCCTTGCCGATGCTGCGCACGTCGAGCTGACGGTGGAACCAGGAGGCATAGCCCGAGACGTTCTTCTGCATCGCCGCGTCCAGATAGGGCTGGTAGAGCGGGATCCGCGGCACCTCCTCGAAGGCGATGGCCATCATCCGCTTGACGTTGGCCGCGTATTGCGGGTGGCTCACCTCCAGATGCAGCGTCGCGTCGACCAGCTTCTCGACCTCGTCATTCTTGTAGTTGGACGAGTTGAACAGATGGCCGTGCTTGTACGCCCAGAAGAAATAATAGTCCGGATAGTTCAACCAGCCGCCGAAATTCTCCAGATGCATCGGCAGCCGCTTCTCGACCAGGGCGGCGGTCCGCCAATTGGCGCCCGGAATCTTGTCGAGGGTCGCCGTGACGCCGATCTTGGCCAGCGCCTCCTGGATCAGCAGCGCCGTCGGCTCCTGCCAGTCGGCGAGGCCCAGATTGTAGGACAGCGTGGTCTCGAACCCGCCGGCGAGGCCCGCCTCGGCCAACAGCGCCTTGGCCTTGTCCAGATCGGTGTCGTAGGGGAAGGGTTGCGGCCAGTCGGTCGAGGCCGGCGTCTTCGCCTTGCCGCCGAACATCGGCTTGCCGCGGCCATAGGCGGCGGTGGAGACGATATCGGCGTAGGGCAGCGCGTAGGCGATGGCCTGGCGCACCTTCAGATTGTCGAAGGGCTTGTGCTTCAAGTTCAAGGCCAGCACATGCAGGCAATTGTCGATCGGCGCGCCGGAGACCGCGATCTTGCCGCCGGCCTTCAACTCCTTGGCGTCCTTGGCCGGGAGGTTCAGATACAAATCCGCGTCCCCGCGCTCGGTCAGGGCGCGCCGGGTGGCGGCCGACGGCACTTCGCGGACGATGACGCGCTTGACGCCCGGTTTCGCCCCCAGGGCCCACTCCTCGTTGCGCTCGTAGACGAACTGCTGGCCGGGATCCCAGCGGGCGATCTTGAAGGCGCCCGACCCGGCCGGGTTCTTGTGTAGATACTCCGTCGCCCAGGGGTCGTCCTTGGTGGCATGGGCCTTGGCGACCTTGGCATTGATGATGAAGGGGATCGGCACCGCCAGATCGGGCAGGGTCAGCTTGGACGGTGCCGGCAGGTCGACGCGGAAGGTCCTGTCGTCGACCACGACGAACTGTTCGGGCTTGGTCATCGAGCCGGCCTTCATCTGCACGGCGGGAAAGCCGCCTAGGCTGACGGCGCGGTCGAAGGACCATTTCACGTCCTGGGCGGTGACCGGCGTCCCGTCCCAGAAGCGCGCCTTGGGGTTGATCTTGAAGGTGATCGACTTGCCGTCCGGGGCGACGGTCCAGGACTCGGCCGCCTCGGGCACGATCTTGGTCGAATCGTAGGCCATCGACCCGTCGGCGAGGGTCTTGACGCCGAACCGGACCAGCCGGTCGTAGATATTGACCGTCACCTGATAGCTGGGCCGATTGGTGCCCTTGCGGTGCAGGTCCAGGCTGTTGATGCCGTGGCCGGTGACGACCACCAGCGTGTCCGCGCGGCCGGCCGCCCTGGCCGGCAGGAATTTGAGGAAGGGCAGGAGCGAGGCGCCGCCGGCGACGCTCGCGGTCTTGAGGAAGTCGCGTCTACGCATGGTGGGTCTCCTTGGCTCGTGGATGGGAGGGGACGCTTGCGTTGAGATAGGCCCGCCATCCGCCATGACGGGTGATGTCTTCGGCCCCGGCGAGCCCGGCGGTTTCGCACAGGAAGCCCTTGACGGCGCGGCCGTCGGCCAGGGTCACGGTGCCGATTCCCAAGGGTGCGGGAATGCCGTCGATGAAATCGCCGAACCTGTCGGCCGGCAGGCCCCAGACTTCGAGGGCGATGCGGTCGCCGCCGGCGTCGCGCACCAGGCCGGGGCGCTGGGGCGGGCCGCTGTCCAGCTTGTACAGCCGATAGGCGGCCTCGGTTTCCGCCGCATAGAGGAACCGGGCGCCCCGCCCGGTCAGCTCGCCATTGAGGGGCAGGCCCGACATATGGGCGCCGACGACGGCGAGCGGGATCTCGGTCGCCCGCGCCGCGTCCCGGTTGGGGCGCGCCGGCGGCAGCGACCAGTCGGTGGCCCCCAGCGGCGCGCGGTCCAGCCTTTGCACGGCGTCGGCGATGGCGGCGACGCGACCGTCCGCACCGGCCGGCGCCAGGAGGGTGACGCTGCCCGGCCGGCCGTCGGCGCGGGCCGCCGTCGGAACGGCGATGCCGCACAGATCCAGAAGGTTGACGAAATTGGTGTAGGTCCCGAGGCGGGCGTTGGGGCCCATCGGGTCCGCCTCGACGTCGCCGACCGTAAAAAAGGTCGGGACCGACGGCACGCACAGCAGGTCGACCGCGTCGAACAGGGGCGCGATCCGGCGTTTCAGCGCCGCGAGGCGGTGCTGGGCGCGGAAGACATCCGTCGCGGTGACGCCGGCCACCGGGTCGAAGACGGCGCGGGTCGCCGGGTGAAGGGCGTCGGGGGTGTCGCGCAGCAACGCCTCGACCACCGTGTGGCGTTCGGCGATCCAGGGGCCGTCATACAGCATGCGTGCGACGTCGAAGAAGGGCGTGAAATCGATCTCCGCGACCGTGGCGCCCAGCACGGAAAGCCCGTCCAGGGCTTTGTCGAAGGCCTCGGCCTGGCGCGCGTCGCCGAAGAAGACGCGGCTATTCGCGTCCGGCACGCCGACGCGGAAGGCGGGCGGCGCCGGCGCCAGGGGCGGCGGGGCGGCGTCGCGGGCGTAGGGGTCGGCCGGATCGAACCGGGCCGCGGCGCGAAAGACCGCATAGGCGTCCTCGACGGTCAGGGCGAAGACCGACACCGCGTCCAGGGACCGGCAGGCCGGAACGACCCCGGTCGTGGAAACCGCGCCCAGGGTCGGTTTCAGCCCGACGATGCCGTTCAGCGCCGCCGGCACCCGCCCCGACCCGGCGGTATCGGTCCCGAGGGCGAAGCTGACCAGCCCCCGCGCCACGGCGACCGCCGATCCCGAGCTCGACCCGCCGGGGACGAGCAGGGGGTCGAGCGCGTTCTTCGGGGCCGGGTAGGGGGTGCGCAAGCCGACCAGGCCGGTGGCGAACTGGTCCAGGTTGGTCTTGCCGATCAGGATCGCGCCGGCGCGGCGCAGGACCGCGACAGCGGCCGCGTCGGACTCGGCCCGGTAGGCGAAGGCCGGGCAGGCGGCCGTCGTCGGGGCGCCGGCGGCGTCGATATTGTCCTTGATCGCGAAGGGCAGGCCCCAGAGCGGCTTGGCGGCCGGGTCGAACGGCCCGAGGTCGGCGACCGCCGCCAGGGCCGCGTCGCGGTCGATCAAATGCAGGAAGATACCGGGATCGCCGGCGGCCTCGATCCGCCGGAACGTCTCGTTCACCACGGCCGCCGGATCGAGGCCGCCGCCATAGGCGGCGTGCAGGCTATACCGGTCGAAGGGCTGGGTCGTGACCATGCGGGGCCTTCCGTTTGCTCCGAAGGCCACTTAAACATCCGCGAGCAAAACGGTATGCTGCTAATTTCTATTCATACCGCTGCAAAAATTGCAGCATCTGTGCGAAAGGCGGTCCGATGCGCCATCTATCGATCCTCCGTTATATCGACGCGGTCGCCCGCGCCGGATCGATCCGCAAGGCCGCCGAGACGCTGGCGATCACCTCGACGGCGCTGAACCGGCGGATCCTGGCGCTGGAGGAGGATCTGGGGGTGGCGATCTTCGAACGGTTCCCCCGGGGCGTCCGCCTGTCGGCCGCCGGCGAGCTGCTGATCCAGCATGTGCGCGCCCAATTGAGCGATATCGAGCGGGTGAAGGGCCAGATCGCCGATCTGTCGGGCGAGCGGCGCGGCCATATCTCGATCGCCTGCAGCCAGGCGCTGCTGCCCTATTTCCTGCCCGAGCAGATATCCCGTTATCGCGGCGCCCATCCGGCGGTGACCTTCGGCGTCCTGTTGCGGGACCGGGCCGCCGCCGAACAGGCGCTGGTCGATCTAAGCGCCGACCTCGCGGTGGTGTTCGAGCCGGTCCGCCTGATGGAGTTCCAGGTGCTGCTGACCGTGCGCCAGCCCGTCTATGCGGTGATGACCGCCGACCATCCCTTGGCCGGGAAGGACCGCCTGCGGCTGCGCGAGTGCCTGGACTTTCCCCTCGCCCTGCCGACCGCCGCCTATGGCGTCCGCCATCTGCTGGAGGCGGCGGCCCGGCGCACCTCGTCGCGGTTGGACCCGGTGGTCGAATCGGACAATTTCGAATTCCTCCGCCACCAGGCGCTGGCGGAGGACATTCTCACCTTCCAGATCCAGATCGGCTTGCCGGCGCGCGGCGCGGCGCCGGACGTGATCCATCGGCCGGTCGACGAGCGCGACGTCCCGGCCGGGGTCCTCTATGTCGGCCAGTTGCGCGGCCGAACCCTCCCGGTCGCCGCCGCCCGCTTCGCCCAGCAGATGCTGGAGACCTTCGCCGCGCGCTTCGACTGCGACTGACGGCCCCTCGCTACCCCCGCCGCGCCGCCTGGATGGCGGTGTCGAGGGACTGGAGGAAGCGGGAGCGGTCGCGGCCCGAGAAGGGCGGCGGGCCGCCGGCGATCTCGCCTTGCTCGCGCAGGCCGGCCATCAGGTCGCGGGTCGCCAGCGCCAGGCCGATCGAGTTCTCGGAGAAGGGGCGGCCGTCGGGGCGCAGGGCGGCGGCGCCCCGCTTCAGGCAGCGGTCGGCCAGGGGCACGTCGTTGGTCACCGCGATGTCGCCGGGGCCGATATGGTCGGCGATCCAGTCGTCCGCCGCGTCCGCGCCCGCCCCGACCACGACGATCCGTACCTTGGGATCGGGCCGGGGCCGGATGCCGCCATTGCTGACCAGATGGACCGCCAGCCCGTGGCGCCCGGCGACCCGCAGGATTTCCTCCTTCACCGGGCAGGCGTCGGCATCGACATAGATCTCGGGCAAAAGGACGGGCCCCGCGCCGGTATCAACACGGTCCGGCCCCATGCTAGGCGAAGGCGTCGTCGATGGGCTCGATCGGCGTATGGTCGGGGTTGGACAGCATACCGGGCCGGAAGTTGGGCGCCGCGAACGGGGCCGGTGCCGGCTTGTTGGACACCGCGTTATACACGAAGAACAGGTTGGTGCGCGGTTCCGGCGCGACATTGTCCGGCGAGGCGTGCAACAGGTTCCCGTCATGGAACACCAGCGTTCCCGCCTTCCCCAACAGGGCGGCCAATCTGTCCGTCGCGTTCAGATCGCGAAGGGCACCGCTGCTCGGGACGCCGTATTCCTGCCTCCGTAGCGAGCGCAGGTGATTGTTCTCGGGCGTTCGGCCGCGGCAGGAAATGAAGGTCCGGTGCGAGCCGCGCAGGACGAACAAGGGGCCGTTGAACGGCGTGTTGTCGGTCAGCATGACCCAGCCGCTGAGGACGCGCATGCGGGGCAGCCCGTCCTCCGCGTGCCAGGTTTCGAAGTCCGAATGCCAGGGAAAGGCCTTGCCCGACAATGCCGGCTTAACGTTGATCCGCCCTTGCAGGATATAAACCCGGTCTCCCAGGAGTTGGGTGACGGGGTCGAGGAAGCGCCGGTCCCGCGATGCGCGGTCGAACAGGCCGCTGAACCGATGGGGATTGAACAGCGTCCGCAGCGCGTCGCTGTCCGGCTCCTTGATGAATTCTTCCCGACCGCGCAAGGAATCGTCGCGGGCGAGACGCCGGACCTCGGCGCGCATCGCCTGGACTTCCGGCTCCGAGAAGGCGTCGGGAATAACGACGAACCCGTCCTTCTCGAAGGTCGCGACCTGGCCGGGGGTCAGGCTGCGGGGGCCGGTTCCGGCCCCGACGCCATACACCACAGGGTCCCGCCGGGGCTGTATCCTCTCGCGCGCGCCGCGGGTGGGGTAGGGGTCCTCGGACGGGGTCGAAACGGCGAGTCGCATGGGTTTAGTCGTCTTCCTCCATCAGCGGGTACGTGCCTTCGGCGTCGTGATCTTCGGCGCCGGTCAGCGGCGGATTGAACACGCAGATCATGCGCATATCCTCGAAGGCGCGGAGATGGTGCTTTTCATGGCCGGTCAGCGCGTACATCGTCCCGTCGGCGATCGGATGGACGGTGCCGGTGGTCAGGTCCTCGATCTCGCCCCGACCGCCGACGCAATAGACGGCTTCGATATGGTTCTTGTACCAGATCAGCGTCTCCGTCCCGGCGAAGATGGTGGTCTCGTTCAGCGAGAAACCCACCCCGTCCCGGCGCAGAAGGAAGCGGCGGCTGACCCAGTTGTTGTTCTCGGCTCGGACGTCGCGCTCGGTGCCGATGATGTCGCCCAAGGTCGTGACAATCATCGTAGGCCTCCGGCATGGATTCGCTTGCGTTTGGCGACCACGTCGCCGATCGCGTTGTCGACGATGTCCAGCCCCTCCATGAGAAGCTCCTCCTCGATGACCAGGGGCGGCAGGAATTTGAGGACGCTGGCCGTGGCGCCCGACGTTTCCAGCACCAGGCCGCGCTTGAACGCCGCTTCCGCGACCTCGGACGCACGCCCGTCCATGTGGAAGTCCAGGCCCCAGACCATGCCGACGCCGCGCACCGAAAGATTCTCCTCGTCGTACTTCTCGACCAATCTCCGCAGTTCGCGCTCGATGGTCTCGCCCTTGGCGACGACGGCGTCCTGCAGATCCGTGTTCTGCCAGTATTCCAGCGCCTTGGCGGCCGCGACGAAGGCCAGGTTGTTGCCCCGGAAGGTCCCCGTATGCTCGCCCGGCTGCCACTGATCCAGCTCCGGCCGCAACAACAGCAACGACAGCGGCAGGCCGGCGCCGATCGCCTTGGAAACGGTGACCAGGTCGGGGGTCAGGCCGGCGCGCTCGAAGCTGAAGAACGGGCCGGTCCGCCCATTGCCCATCTGGATGTCGTCGACGATCATCAGCATGTCGAATTCCCGGCACAGGCTTTCCAGCCGCCGCAGCCATGAATCGCTGGCGACATTGATGCCGCCCTCGCCCTGGACCGTTTCGACGATGACGGCGGCCGGCAGGTCGACGCCGCTGGACGGGTCTTCCAGGAACCGCCGGAAATAATCGATGGTGTCGATGTTGGGGCCGAAATAGCCGTCATAGGGCATGAAGTCGGTGTTCGCCCGCAACCCGTAGGATTCGTCGCGGTAGAAGCTGTTTCCGGTCACCGCGAGCGAGCCCATGGTCAGGCCGTGATAGCCGTTGGTGAAGGCCACGATGTTCGAGCGCCGCTTGACCATGCGGGCCAGCTTCATCGCCGTTTCGACCGCGTTGGTCCCGGTCGGGCCGGGGAACTGGATCTTGTATTCCAGGTTGCGCGGCTTGAAGATCGTGTCGGCCATCGACTGGAGGAACGCGCATTTCGCCGTCGTCGCCTTGTCCAGCGCATGGATGATTCCGTCATGCTCCAGATAGTCGATCATGGCCTGCTTGATCGCCGGATCGTTATGTCCGTAGTTCAACGTGCCGGCCCCGGCGAAGAAATCGATATACCGGTTCTGCTGCTCGTCATAGATCAGCGCGCCCTTCGCCTGGTCGAAAACGGCGGGAAAGGAGCGGACGTATCCGCGGACCTGGGATTCGATCTGTTCGATGATTCTCATGGGAATAACGACTGTATCCTTTCACGTCGATGTCGATTCGAGGGGGGCGGCAAGCGGGCCGATGGTCAGCAGAATCTCGTCTTCATGGGCGTCGCCGCCGAAATCCGCGGCCGTCAGGAACGGCCGCTTCCGAAGCGCCAGCCCCCGCCGGCGGGCGAAGGCCTTGAAGATGGCTTCCGACGCGGCGTTCGACGGCCCGACGGTCACCTCCAGCCGCTCGACCCCGGCGCAATCGGGCCGTGCGACGATATGCTCCAGCATCCGCCCGGCGACGCCCTTGCCGCGATGGTCGGGCAATACGGCGACCTGCCAGACGAACAGCGCTTCCGGCGTCGCCGGCGGGCGATAGGCCGAGATGAAGCCGATCGCGTCGCCGTTTTCCTCGGCGATCACGCTGGTGCCTGCGAAATGAGCGCAAACTAGATAATAGCAATAAATCGAGTTTATGTCAAGTGGCGGGCATGCCACTGTAAGTTTATGGATTTTATGCCCGTCTGAAAACTCAAGATTTCTAATATTCATGTCGTTTGTTTTATTTAAATTTCACTAATTCTTGATATTGATTTGCGGCAGCGCTTATTTTTGTGGGAGATTCAATTTCTTTTGGCGGGCGATTTTTGACATACATATAGGAGTGATTCTCGGAAATCAAGGAACGGTCCCCGAGGGGACCGCGGGCGGCTGTTCAGAGACGGCGGGACTGGCTTGCGCGGCGCCGACTTTATCGCGATCCTTCCGGAGGCTGGTATCGGCGGTCGGCCGCCCCACGGTAGAGGCGCCGTGACCCAGGGGCGCCGCGTCGGCCGTCGTTCGGCGGAAATCGCCGCGTGCCATCGGTACCGCGCGCCACCGACGCCTTGTGGCGGGGCCGACAGGATTGCAAGACGGCTAGGAAAGGAAGACGGCTAGGAATGGAAGACGGCGCCTTGGTGCTTTTTTCGGGCGGGCAGGATTCGGCGACCTGCCTGGCCTGGGCGCTGGACCGGTTCGCCCGCGTCGAGACGGTCGGGTTCGACTACGGCCAGCGCCATCGGGTCGAGTTGGACTGTCGGGCGGCGGTGCGCGCCGGGCTCGTCGCCCAGAACGGCGATTGGGCCGTGCGGCTGGGCGCCGACCATACCTTGCCCCTGGACGCGCTGGGCGCGATCTCCGAGACGGCGCTGACCCGCGCCACGCCGATCGCGGCCTCGGGCGCGGAAGGCGGCGCCGAGAGCGAGGCGGGGCCGGACGGCGGGGGCGGCCCGCCCAATACCTTCGTGCCCGGACGCAATCTCTTGTTTTTCACCCTCGCGGCGGCGCTGGCCCAGGGGCGGGGGCTGCGGCATCTGGTCGGCGGCATGTGCGAGACCGACTATTCCGGCTATCCCGATTGCCGCGACGATACGATCAAGGCCTTGCAAGTCGCGCTCAATTTGGGCATGGATCGGCGCTTCGTCCTCCACACCCCGCTGATGTGGATCGACAAGGGCGAGACTTGGACTCTGGCCCGGCGGCTCGGCGGCGAGGAATTGGTGACGCTTATGATCGAGGAAACCCATAGCTGTTATCTGGGCGATCGGCGCCGGCGCCATGATTGGGGATATGGCTGCGGCGACTGCCCGGCCTGCCGGCTGCGGGCGGCGGGCTACCGGCGGTTTCGGGCGGCGCCTTCCGGCGGCGCTGGCGGTGGAGGCGCGCGGCCATGATCGAAGGTCGGTCCCGCCGGCGGGTCGAGGGGCTCGCCTTCCTCGTCGCCTATGCTCTCTGCATTCCGGCCGCCAACTGGCTGATCGGCCATGCTGGCAGCGTCTGCGTGCCCGACGGGCCCTGCCTGATCCCGGTCGCGCCGGGGGTCATGGCGCCCAGCGGCGTGATCATGATCGGCATCGCCTTCACCTTGCGCGATCTGGTGCAGCGGCGCCTGGGCGCCGTCTGGGGGCTGGGCGCCATCGCCGTCGGCACCGCCCTGTCGGCGATCGTCGCGCCGCCGGCCCTGGTCGTGGCCTCGGCGGTCGCCTTCTTCCTGTCGGAATTCGCCGATTTCTGCGTCTATACGCCGTTGCAGCGCCGCCGCCTGATGCTCGCCGTCCTCGCCAGCGGCGCCGTCGGGCTGGTGGTCGACAGCGTGGTCTTTCTCTATCTGGCCTTCGGCAACCTCGACTTTTTGCTGGGCCAGGTACTGGGCAAGGCTTGGATGGTCCTGCTCGCGCTTCCCTTCATCCAGATGCTCCGCCGCCGCGACGAACGGATCGGATTGGCGCCGGCCTAGGCGCGGTTGCGTCCCGGGCCGGCTTCTTGCGCCGGCCGCGGCGGATATCCACATATTTGTAGTTGCGTCGGATGGGACCCGCTCAGACGGGCCGTCGCGATGCGTCGATTCGGTCCCCGAACCGGAAAGTAACGATGGCTGACAGAGGAAACCCGCGCCGCCGATGGGTCTGGGGCGGGGCGGTGCTTCTTATCTTGGCGGCGGTCGCGGCGGCGATCGCGCTGGTTGCATGGCCCTCTGCCCTGCGGTTGTCGGCGGCGGCGGCGCTGTCCGACGCGACCGGGCGGGACGTGCAGGTTCGCGCGGCGCGTCTCAACCTGGCGACCGGGCGCGGCGCGCTGCGCGACGTCATCATCGGCGTCGGCGCCGCGCCCGCCGCGCGGATCGGTCATCTCGTTCTCGATCTGGATATTCGATCCCTTTGGCGGAAGCGGATCCGGCTCGATTCGGCTGTTCTCCGCGACGCCGATATCGAGGTTCGGCGGCTGGCCGACGGCCGGGTGCGTGTCGCCGGTTTCGACCTGCCCACCGACGGCGGCGGGGCGGTGGGCGGCGCGGGCTGGGCGGTTGGCGTCGATTCGGTCGAGATCGCCGATGTCGGGATCATCTATCGGGATGGCGACACCGTTCAGCGGCTGGCGATCGGCCGCTTTTCCGTTTCCGAACTCGCGACCTGGCGCGACGACGCGCGCAGTCCGGTCGCGTTCGAGGGCAAGCTGGACACCGGCGCGCTCCGCGTGACCGGGCAGATGTCCCCCTTTTCGGCCGAATCGCGGGGCAGCTTCGACATCAAGATCGACGACCTGCCGATCGCTCCCCTCGCCCTGCCCGCCCGCGCCGCCGGCTTGGCCGCCGTCACGGGCGCCATGTCGGCGGACCTCCGCCTGACGCTGTCGGGCGCCGGGGACGGATTGTCGGGAATGTTGTCGGGCGACGCCACGCTCGTCGGGCTGACGCTGGCGGCGGACGGGTCGGCGGGCGCGTCGGAAGCGGCCGATCTGACGGCGGACGAGTTTCGGCTGCGCGGTCTCCGGGCCGAGGGATCGGTCGGGCCCGACGGCTGGGCGGCGGCGCTGCGGTTGGATGCGGTCCTGCGGCGGGCCGTCTTCCGGGCCATGGGGATCGAGGCCGAAAGCGGCCTGCTGCGGTGGACGGGGAACATCGCCGTCGAGGCGCCGTCCGGCGACGGGCCGGCGGTGAGCGCCAAGGGCCGGGTCGAAGGCGCCGAATTCCGCGCTCGTCGGGCTGGGGGGGCGGACATTCTGGCCTTTCGGGACGCGGGCGTCGGGCGGGTCGAAATCGACGGCGCCGGTGCGGTCCGCCTGGGCGATGTGACGGTGCGCGACGGACGCGCCGATCCTGCCGGGAGGCGGGCCGACGGGGCATCGCCGCCGATCGTCTGGACGCGGCTGGCGATCGACGCGGCCGAGATGTCGCCGGCGCGCCGGATCCAGGTTCGCCGGGTCACGGCCGATGGCCTCGCCCTGCAAGTCCAGCGGGGCGCCGACGGACGGGTCGCGTGGCCCTGGACCGTCGCCCCCGTTGGCGCGGACGCCGCGCCGACGGCCGACGCATCGCCGCGGGTCGACGCGGCGCCGCCGGACGTCCTGGTCGCGGAAGTCGCGGTCAAGGAGGGGCGGCTTGCCTATCGGGACAGCGCCGTCACGCCCCATGTCGATATCGTCGCCGACCCGGTTTCGCTGCGTCTGTCGGGGCTCGATTCGCGCCCGGCGGCGCCGCCGGCCGTCTTGGTCGTGAATGCCGGCATCGGCGAGTTCGGCCGGGCCCGGATCGAGGGGACGATCCGTCCCTTCGCGGCGCCGGCCTCGCTGGACCTGACGGGGTCCCTCGCCGATATCGAGCTTCCCCGTCTGTCGCCCTATATGGCGCGGTATCTGGGATACGAGATCGGCCGTGGCCGGCTGAACGCCGAGGTCGAGACGACGCTGGCGGCGAACAAGGTCAGCGCCAAAAGTGAGCTTGAGATCCGCAAGCTGACATTGAAGCCACGCGACGGCGCCGACGGGGAAGCGGCGCAGGCGGACATCGGCGTCCCGCTGACGACGGCGGTGTCGCTTCTGCGCGATTCCGACGATGTGATCCGCCTGTCGGTTCCCGTCGAGGGCGATCTGGACAATCCCCGTTTCGATTTCAGCGATGCGGTCAACACGGCGCTGGGAAATACCCTGAAGACGACCGTCACGGCGACGCTGAACGTGCTTTTCCCGGTTACCGGCCTCCTGACCGTCGTGCAGCTGGCCGGCGAAGCCCATTTGCGTTTTCCGCCGCTTCCCTTCCCACCGGGCGGCGCCGACATCCCGGATGACGGCAGCTATGTCGCCGATCTGGCGGGGCTGATGCAAAAGCGGCCCGGCGTGGCGGTCAGCCTGTGCGGGAAGGCCGCCGAAGCCGATCGCGCCGCCCTGGCCGCGGCGAACGCGAAACCCGGCGCGCGCCGCCAGCCCGTGGATGACGACGCCTTGCGGCAGTTGGCCGCCAAACGGGCCGAGGCCGTCCGCGAACAATTGTCGGCCGCGCACGGCATCGCCCGGGAGAGATTCTTCCTGTGCGCACCGGAAATCGATGCCGCGCCCGACGCGGCGCCTCGGGTGGAGGTGCTGCTGTAGCGGCGGCGCGCCGGAGGGGGCCGCGCTGCCTTGGGCGAAGCGGCGAAAATGTCGTAAGCTCGGCGGTATCGAAAAATAACAAGCGTGTCGCGGCGCCGCCGCCGGCGCGCCCCCAGGAGGGAACCGACCATGAAGACCAAACTGACCGAGCTGTTCGGCATCGAGGTGCCGATCTTCGCCTTTTCCCATTGCCGCGACGTGGTCGCAGAGGTCTCCAAGGCCGGCGGCATGGGCTTCCTGGGCGCCACCTATATGACGCCCGAGCAGCTCGACGCCGAGATGAATTGGATCGAGGACCAGATCGGCGACAAGCCTTACGGCGTCGACGTGGTCATGCCGAACCGCTACCAGAAGCTGCGCGACGACAAGGCCGGACCCGAGGATCTGCCGCAGGAACAGGTCGAGTTCATGCGCCGCATCCTGGACGAGGCCGGCGTCCCGCGCCTGCCGGACCGCGACGGCGACGCCATGCTGCGCGAGCAGCTGGCCAAGGTGCAGATGACCCGCGAGCAGGTGGCCAAGCTGTTGGACGTGGCGCTGGAACATCCGATCAAGGGGGTGGTGAACGCTCTCGGCACGCCGGAGAAGGAGCTGGTCGAGCGCATCCACGCCAAGGGCATGGCGGTCGGCTCGCTGGTCGGCAAGGTCGAGCACGCGCTCGCCCAGAAGGAGGTCGGGGTCGATTTCGTCGTCGCCCAGGGCATGGAGGCCGGCGGCCATACGGGCAAGGTGACCTCGATGATCCTGTGGCCGAACGTGATCGACGCCATCGATCCGATCCCGGTCCTGGCGGCGGGCGGCGTCGGCAGCGGCCGGCAGATGGCGGCGGCCATGGCGCTGGGCGCCGCCGGGGTCTGGTGCGGGTCGATCTGGCTCGGCACCCGCGAGAGCGAGGTCCTGCCCGAGGTCAAGGAACGGTTCTGGGACTCCTCGGCCGAGGAGGCGATCCAGACCAAGCTGCGTTCGGGAAAATCGGCGCGGATGCTGCGCAGCGGCCTGTCCGACGCCTGGGAGCGGCCGGACGCGCCGCCCTTCCTGCACATGCCCTACCAGACCCTGGTGATGCAGGAGCCCCATATGCGGGTCGAGCGGGCCAAGGCCGCGGAGTTCATGTATTACCCGGTCGGCCAACTGGTCGGCGACATGACCCACGAGACGAGCTGCAAGCAGGTCATCTACGACATGATGACCGAATTCGTCGAGGCGACCGAGCGCATGGGCGCGATCCTCGCCGACGAAGGCTGACCGCGCCGCCCGAGACCGGCAAGCCGCGTGATCCGAGGAGGAAACGTCATGTCGAAAACACCTGCCTACGAAACCCTGACCCTGCGCAAGGAGGGCGCCGTCGATTGGCTGACCTTGGACCGGCCGGAGCGGCTGAACGCCCTGGACGGGGCGATGATCGACGAGCTGGACGATTATTTCGCGCGGCTGAACGCCGACAGCGAGACCCGGGTGGTGGTCATGAAGGGCGCCGGGCGCGCCTTCTGCGCCGGGATCGACATCAAATCGGTCAAGACGGTCGTCGGCAACGGGATCCCCGCCGACATGCGGGGCCAGCGCCGGGTCAGCGAGATCATCGTCCGCATGCGGCGCTGTCCGCAGCCGATTCTGGGGCTGGTCCACGGTCCGGCCACCGGCGGCGGGCTCGGCCTGCTGCTCGCCACCGACATCCGCATCGCCGGCGAGAGCCTGCGGCTGAACTGCGCCTTCATCCGTCTCGGCCTCACCTCCTGCGATGTCGGGGTGAGTTACCTGCTACCCCGGATGGTCGGCGCCTCGGTCGCGGCCGAGCTGATGCTGACCGGCCGCTTCATGGACGCCCATCGGGCGCTGGGGGTCGGGCTGGTGTCGGAGGTCGTCGCCGACGACAAGCTGGACGAGGCGGCCGAGAGCTATGTCGCCGACCTGCTGCGGACCTCGCCGCTGGGTCTCAAGCTCACCAAGGAAGGCTTCAATATGGGGATCGACGCCCCCAGCCTGGAATCGGCAATCGCGATGGAGGACCGCAACCAGGTCCTAACGATCCAAAGCGACAATTTCGCCGAGGGGCTGGCCGCCTTCCTGGAAAAGAGGGACCCGGTCTTCCGCGACGTGTAATCGCGGGGTGCCGAACGCCTATCCGGCGCGGCGGATGAGGAAGGCGTAGCCGTCCTCGCCCTCGGTTGATTCCAACAGCTCGTTGCCGGTCTGCCGGCAGAAGGCGGCGAAATCCTTGACCGAGCCGGGGTCGGTGGTCAGCACCCGCAGGGTGGCGCCGGCGGGCAGCTCCTTCACGCGCTTGCTGGCGCGCAGGACCGGCATGGGGCAGTTCAGCCCGCGTGCGTCGAGCAGGGTCTCGGTCATCGGGTCGGTCTCCGTCTTGGTCGGGTGGCGGGTCAGATGAACAGGTTGATGTCGGACTCGAGCGCGGTCTCGATGTAGGTCGCCGCGCCGCCCAGCTCCGGGCCGTCGATCAGATCGTCCAGGCCGTAATCGAACATGTCCATGGTCATCTGACAGGCGATCAGCGTGACGTCGGCGGCCAGCGCCGCCTCCCGCAGCTCCTCGATCGAGGCGATGTTCTTGCCCGCGATCACCTTCTTCATCATCGCCGTGGTCAGGGCGCTGGCGCCGGGCAGCGCCGCCAGCATGTTGGGCATTTGCAGATGGGTGCCCAGCATCGGCATCTCCATCGCCGGGTTGCCGAGCGTCGTGACCTTGGTGTCGAGCTTCTTCTTCAACAGGGTCAGCCCGTAGAAGGTGAAGAACATCGACACGTTCAGCCCCATCGCCGCCGCGGTCGTCGCCAGGATGAAGGGCGGGTAGGCCCAATCGAGCGACCCCTTGGTGACGATCATCGACAGGCTGCGCGCATTGTCGCCCGAACCGGTGCCCGTCTCGTCGCTCATATCCGATCTCCGTTTGCCGGGCCGGGGCGGCGCGTTCCGAGCCGCCCACCGACAGGCAGGAACTCTAGCATATGTAAACTAAATATGTAAAATAAATCATATTTACACATACAAATACGTATTTTGGGGTGCGTTTTCGGGCGGCGCTTGACCGCTTTGGGCTTCCTCCTATGGTGATACGCCGGCTTGGGCGGACGGGAAGGATCGGGAAATTGGCGGAGGGCGCGCGGGGAGGCGAACCGGCGACGGCGGCGTCGGCCGGTTCAACCGGGCCCGGCCGACCGGCGCCCGCCGGGCCCCGCGTCTTCGGCGGCGGGGCGCTGGCCTTCGGCCTGCTGGCGCTGGCCGCCGGTACCGGCTGTTGGCTGCTGGCGGGCCGTGCCGCCTTCCTCCAGGCGGCGGCGGACAGCCTGCTTCTCCTGGCGCGGATCACGCCCTTGATCCTCGCTGCCATGCTGGTCGGCGGCTATGCCCAGACCCTGATTCCCCGCGACAAGGTCGCCCGATGGCTGGGCGGCCGGTCCGGCTGGCGCGGCCTGGCGCTGGCGGCGGCGTTGGGCGCCGTGACGCCGGGCGGGCCGTTCGCGTCCTTTCCGCTGGTCTATGTGCTGTGGCGCTCGGGCGCCGATCTCGGCACCGCCATCGCCTATCTCACCGCCTGGTCGGTGATCGGCCTGCACCGCCTGTTCATCTGGGAAATCCCGTTGCTCGGCACCGATCTCGCCATCCTGCGCTATGTCGTCAGCCTGCCGCTGCCCTTCGTCGCCGGCCTGCTGGCGCGGCGGATCGCCGCCCGGTTCCCGGTCCCGGCGCCCCGCGAGGAGGCGTGAGATGCTGATCGCCGCCCTGTTCCTGTGGCTGGTGCTCGCCCTTCTCGCCATCGTCGCCCACCGGCGGCCGGGGCGGCCCCACCACGCCGCGGCGAAGCTGGCCCTGGTCCAGGCCAAGCCCTTGGCGCTGCGCCTGCCGCTGGCGATCCTCGCCGCCGGCTTCCTGGCGCCCATCGTGCCGCGCGAGCTGATCGCCGCCTGGCTGGGCGGCGCGTCGGGGCTGACCGGAATCCTCGTCGCCACCGGCGTCGGCGCGATCCTGCCCGGCGGTCCGATGGTCACCTTCCCCATCGTCATTCTGCTGTTCAACGCCGGCGCCGGGACGGCGCAGACGGTGGCGCTGTTGACCGCCTGGTCGGTGCTGGCGGCGCACCGCGTCCTCGCCTTCGAGCTGCCGATGATGGGGGGGCGCTTCGTGCTCCTGCGCCTGGCCGCGTCGCTGATCCTGCCGGTGCTGGCGGGGCTGGCGGCGCTGCCCTTCGCGCCCTAGATACAGGGCGTGGCGGCAGAAGGGGGAGGCGGGCGCATGGATTACCGGGCCGACGGCGGAAACGCCGCCGAGGCGTGGCACGCCTTGCCGGCTTCGGCGGCATTCGACCGTCTGGCCAGCGGCGCCGGCGGGCTGGACTCGGCGGCGGCGGCCGAACGTCTGGCCCGCCATGGTCCGAACCTGCTGCGGCCGCCGCCGCGCAAGGGACCGTTTCGGCGATTCCTCGGCCAATTCCACAATGTCCTGATCTATGTCCTGCTGGGCGCGGCCGTCGTGACGGCGGCGCTCGCCCATTGGGTCGACACCGCGGTGATCGTCGGCGTGGTCGTCGTCAACGCGGTGATCGGGTTTCTCCAGGAAGGCAAGGCCGAGCGCGCGCTGGACGCGATCCGGCGCATGCTGTCCCTGTCGGCGATCGTGCTTCGCGACGGAAGACAGACCAGCCTGCCCGCCGAATCGCTGGTGCCGGGCGACGTCGTTTTCCTGCAATCCGGCGACCGGGTTCCGGCCGACCTGCGCCTGTTCGAGGTCAAGAAACTCCAGGCGCAGGAAGCGGTCCTGACCGGCGAATCGCTGGCCGTCGAGAAGGGGATCGAGCCGGCGTCCGCGGCGGCGGAGCTGGGCGACCGCGCCTCCATGGCCTATTCCGGCACCTTCGTCACCCGCGGCCAGGCCCGGGGAGTCGTCGTCGCCACCGGCGCGGCGACCGAGATCGGGCGGATCGGGTCGATGCTGGCCGAGGTGCAGACGCTGACGACGCCCCTGCTCAAGCAATTGGCCGATTTCGGGCGGTGGCTGACCGTCGCCATCCTCGCCGTCGCCGGGCTTACCTTCGGCTTCGGCATCCTGTACCGCGACTATACCGGCGGCGAGATGTTCCTCGCCGCCGTCGGCTTGGCGGTGGCCGCGATCCCCGAAGGCCTGCCGGCGATCATGACCGTGACCCTGGCCCTGGGCGTGCAGCGCATGGCCCGCCACAAGGCCATCGTTCGGCGCCTGCCCGCCGTCGAGACCCTGGGGTCGGTCAGCGTGATCTGTTCGGACAAGACCGGCACGCTGACCCGCAACGAGATGACCGTGCGGTCGGTCGCCACCGCGCGCCATCTCTTCCAGGTCACCGGCGTCGGCTACGAGCCGGTCGGCGAGTTCCTGCTGGGCGAAACCGCGGTCCCGCCGGACCATCGCCCCCTGCTGTCGGAGATCGCGCGCGCCGCCGCCCTGTGCAGCGACGCGACCCTGCGCCAGACGGAGGATCAATGGGTCGTGGACGGCGACCCGACCGAGGGCGCGCTGGTCGCGGTCGCGATGAAGGCCGGCTTCGACCCGGACCTCGAATCTCGGCGCTGCCCGCGAACCGATGTCATTCCGTTCGAGTCGGACCATCGGTTCATGGCGACCCTCCACCATGATCACGAAGGCCGGGGGTTCGTCTATGTCAAGGGCGCGCCGGAAAGGCTGCTCGCCATGTGCGACCGGCAGCGCTCCTACGATGGCGACGAGCCGCTGGACGGCGCCTACTGGCTTCGGCGGATGAACGAGATCGCGTCCCGCGGGCAGCGGATCTTGGCGATCGCCTCCCGGCCGTCGACGGACAGCCATCGCGAGCTGACCTTCGCCGATGTGGAGGGAGGCTTGATCTTCGTCGGCCTGTTCGGCCTGGCGGACCCGCCGCGCCGGGAGGCGATCGAGGCGGTCGCCCGCTGTCTGGCGGCGGGGATCCAGGTCAAGATGATCACCGGCGACCATGCCGAGACGGCCCGCGCGATCGCCGTCGAACTCGGTCTCGGCGACTCGGCCGCGGTCGTGACCGGGCGAGAGCTGGACGACATGGACGATGTCGAGCTCGCGGCGCGGGTCGACGACACCTGGGTCTTCGCCCGCACCAGTCCCCAGCACAAGCTGCGCCTGGTGGCGGCGTTGCAGGCGCGCGGCCATGTGGTCGCGATGACCGGCGACGGGGTCAACGACGCGCCGGCGCTGAAGCGGGCGGATGTCGGCGTCGCCATGGGGCAGAAGGGGACCGAGGCCGCCAAGGAGGCCGCCGAGATGGTGCTGGCGGACGACAATTTCGCCTCGATCATGCATGCCGTCGAGGAGGGGCGGACGGTCTACGACAATCTGAAGAAGGCCATCGCCTTCATCCTGCCCACCAACGGCGGCGAGGCCCTGACCATCGTCGCCGCCATCGCCATGGGGCGGCTGTTGCCGATCACCGCCGCCCAGATCCTGTGGGTGAACATGATCACCGCGGTCACCCTGGCCTTGGCGTTGGCCTTCGAGCCGACCGAACGCGCGGTCATGGGACGGCCGCCGCGCCCCCGCGTCGCGCCCCTGCTGTCGGGTTTTCTGGCCTGGCGGATCGCCTTCGTGTCGGTCATCCTGGTCGTGGGGACGTTCGGCGTCTTCCTCTGGCTTCGCGAGGGCGGCGCCTCGGTCGACCTGGCGCGAACCGCGGCCGTGAACACCCTGGTCATGTTCGAGCTGTTCTATCTGTTCAACGCCCGGTTCCTGTCCGAGTCCTCCTTCAACCGAGCCGGATTGCTGGGCAACCGCTGGGCGTTGCTCGCCGTGGGATTGGTTGTCCTGCTCCAGGCCCTGTTCACCTACTTCCCGCCCATGCAGAATCTGTTCCGGACCGAGCCATTGAGCCCGACGGTGTGGGCCGGCGTTCTCGCCGTCGCCTCGACCGTGTTCTTCCTGGTCGAGATCGAAAAATGCGTGCTGCGGCGGCTGAACCGAATCCGGCGACGGCCCCGAGGATAAGGAGACCACCGATGCTACTCAGCTTCTGCGGCGCCGCCGGCACGGTGACCGGGTCTTGCTATTTGCTGCAAACCGAAGGCTGCCGGTTTCTGGTCGATTGCGGCATGTTTCAGGGGCCGAAGAGCCTGAAGGAGCTGAATTACGGGCCGTTTCCCTTCGACCCGCGCAAGATCGACTTCGTCCTCCTCACCCATGCGCATATCGATCATTCGGGGCTCATTCCGAAGCTCGTCAAGCAGGGGTTCCGCGGACCGGTCTTCGCCACCGGCGGCACCACCGAGCTTCTCGGCTATATGCTGCCCGACAGCGGCGCCATCCAGGAGCAGGAGGTCCGACGTCTCAACCGCCGCAACCAGCAGCGCGGGCGCGATCCGGTCGAGCCGATCTATGGCGAAGCCGACGCGCGGACCGCCCTCGGGAGCTTCTCGGTCGTGGAGTATGAAAGCTGGTTCCAACCCGGCGACGGGGTCCGGGCGCGCTACTGGAATGCCGGTCACATCCTGGGCGCCGCCTCGATCGAGGTCGAAATCGCCACCGGGCATGGGACGCCGCGGGTCGTCCGCCTTCTATTTTCCGGCGATATCGGGCCCGAACACAAACTGTTCCATCCCGACCCCGAGGCGCCGACCAACCTGGACTATGTCTGCTGCGAGGGAACCTATGGCGGCCGCCCGCGGACCGACGCCGATCCGGCGACCCGCCGGGAAATCCTCGCCGGCGAGGTCGAGGCCGCGCTGGCGCGGGGCGGAAAGCTCCTGATTCCCGCCTTCGCCGTCGAGCGGACCCAGGAACTGCTCTACGACCTGTCGGCCCTGTTCGATTCGGGGCGGATTCCGAAGCTTCCCGTCTTCCTGGATTCGCCGCTCGCCATCAAGGCGACCAAGGTGTTCGACCGCAATGCCGGGGCGCTGGAGGACGTGGCGTCGGGAGAGTCCCTGTTCCGACGGTCGAACATCCGTTTCACGGAATCGGTCGACGAAAGCAAGGCGATCGACCGGGTCAATAACGGCGCGATCGTCATCGCCGGCAGCGGGATGTGCGAGGCGGGACGCATCCGCCACCATCTGAAGAACGATCTATGGCGGCCCCAGGCGACGGTGCTGCTCGTCGGCTATCAGGCGCCGGGGACACTGGGGGCGCTGCTCGCCCAGGGCGCGCCGGCGGTCAAGATCATGGGCGAGGACATCCGGGTGAAGGCGGCCATCCGCAGCATCGATGTCTATTCCGGCCATGCCGACGGCGACCAGCTGGTGCAGTGGATGACGGAGCGGTTGCCGGTCAAGGGCGCGACCTTCCTCACCCATGGCGAAGAGGCCGGTCTGGCGGCGCTGCGCGACGGTCTGATCGCCGAGGGGATGCCCGCCGACCGCATCCTCATTCCGCGTCTCGACGATGTCGTCGACCTGTCGGGCGGCAAGAGCAGGATCGAGTTCCGGCCGATGCCGCGGCGCCTGGACCCGGACGCGGTCGGGCGGCCGGACTGGCATAACGACCTCGCCGAATTTTCCCTGGCGTTGCGGGAACGATTGGACGCCGCCGCCGGCGACAAGGCGCGCAAGGCCATTCTGCGTCGGGTTCGGCGGGTGCTGGAGGACGCGGAACGCTAGATCGGCCCGGCGCCGGAAATCAGCTGGGCTTCGCGCCCTTGATCGCGCAGCGATGCATGATCCGGCGGAAGCCGTGATAATCGTTGATCGCGTTGTGTTGGGCCGTGCGGTTGTCCCAGAAGGCCAGCGCGCCCGGTGTCCAGCGGAAGCGGCAGGTGAATTCAGGCCGGTGCTGGACCTCGTACAGATAGGCCAGCAGCGGCGCGCTCTCGGCCTCGGTCCAGCCCTCGATCCGCAAGGTATGGGCGCCGTTGCAATACAGGACCTTGCGTCCCGTCTCCGGGATGGTGCGGATGATCGGATGCACGGCCTCGCGGGCGACGCGGTCGTCTTCCTTCGGCGCCTCGCCGCGGCGCAGGGAGCGCGACTGGGCGCCGCCGGCGGCGGCGCCGCTGTTCACGACAAAGAGCCCGTCCAGGGCCGCCTTCAGCCCGTCGGACAGGGCGTCGTAGGCCATGTACATGTTCGCGTACAGCGTGTCGCCGCCATAGGGCGGCAATTCCTTGGCGTACAGGATCGCGGCGCGCGGCGGCTCCGGCAAATAGGAGGTGTCGGAATGCCACAGCCCGCCGAAATTGATCTTCTCGTCGGGCTCCTTGCGCACCTCGACCAGTTCGGGAAAGCCCTCGATCCCCTTGACCATGGGATAGGTGTCCAGCGGGCCGAAGCGCCGTGCGAAGGCGAGCTGCTGGTCCATGGTCAGGGTCTGGTCGCGGAAGAACAGGACGAGATGGTCGATCTGGGCCTGGCGGATCTCCTCGATCACCGCCTCGTCCAGGTCGCGGGACAGGTCCAGCCCCTCGATCTCGGCGCCCAGCGCCCCGGCGATCCGCTTCGCCTCGAAATGGGTATAGGTCATGTCCGTCCGTTTCCTCCGCCCGCCGCCCCGTTTCGGGGGCCGTTCGGGCCCATGATAAGGGCGCGCGCGGGGGAAATTGAAGCCCTTCCGGGCGCCGCGCCGCCGTCAGCGGGGGCCGTTCCGCTGGGCGGACTCGAAGGTGCCGGCGGGCAGCCGGTGGGCGATTCCCTTGTGGCAGTCGATGCAGGTCTTGCCTTCTTGCTTCCCTTCGGCATGGCGGATCTGCGCCCGGCTTTGCTGGAGGGTGAAGTCCATGGAGTCGAACTCGTGGCAGTTACGGCATTCGCGCGAATCGGTCCGCTTCATCGACCGCCAGACATTGCGCGCCAGGGTCAGTCGCTTGGCCTCGAATTTTTCGGGCGTGCCGATGGTGCCCAGCGCCCAATGATACAGCTCGTTGGTCGCCTGGACCTTGCGGACCACCTTGTGGACCCATTCCTTGGGAACGTGGCAGTCGGAGCAGATGGCGCGCACCCCGGTCCGG
>Ga0070729_10002599_pt1 | contig 22952 bp, 20 predicted proteins | sample tdDd472_FD_66725 | JGI IMG/M metagenome (GOLD analysis project Ga0070729, IMG submission 66725) | Marine sediment microbial communities from the Atlantic coast under amendment with organic carbon and nitrate - tdDd47.2 | ecosystem: Environmental > Aquatic > Marine > Coastal > Sediment | place... | reverse complement strand
GTCCTGTTGCGCAACCCACTTGCCGACCCTTACATACTGGGCACATCGGGTGGCGCTGCTGTAGCGGCACTCACCGCCATGACCTTTGGCATTGCAGGCCTGTTTCTAGATTTAGCCGCATTTGCTGGTGCGTTAGGGAGCACCTTGCTGGTTTTCACACTTGCCCGCTCAGATGGCAGCTGGTCACCGGGCCGTTTGTTGTTAACCGGCGTGGTAGCTGCAGCGGGCTGGGGCGCACTAATTACTCTGATACTTGCCCTGTCACCGGACACCAATCTCAGAGGCATGCTGTTCTGGTTGATGGGGGACTTCTCATTTGTCACCAACCCCTGGCCGTCACTAGCGGTGGCTACGGCGGCGACACTGGCCGGACTGCTACTGGCCCGGTCGCTAAACATTCTGGCTACCGGTCCACAGCAAGCCACACTCATGGGCGTATCAGTCATGCCGTTGCGCATCGGACTTTACTTCGGCAGCTCATTATTAACCGCAGTGGCAGTAACAACGGCCGGGACTGTTGGCTTTGTAGGCTTAGTTATTCCGCATCTTATCCGGCTGGTTACAGGTGCGGATCACCGGATTGTGGTGCCGTCTGCGGCTCTAGCCGGGGGCAGCCTTCTGGTCATGTCTGATTTGCTCGCACGAACGGTAGTCGCTCCGAGACAATTGCCTGTGGGCGCAATCACCGCCGCCATCGGCGTGCCTTTATTTTTGATATTGCTAAAACGCAGTCAGCCTCAGCAAGACTAATATCAAACTAGAGGCGAACTAACACGCCCGGACCGACTCGCCTGTCAGCTTCTGGCATCAAGGTAATTACGACCGGATTCCATTAACGTAACAAATGCATCTTCGTCGCTGGCCTTTACGCTCGCCGCTATTTTCTGAACGGCTTCAAGCAAGCCCTCCAGCGGTTCCATGCCGAACTGATTCAACGACTGAATCTCAAAATACAAACGCGGGTTCTCGTTCGCAACGCTGGTCGCAACACTCAACTGCGAGTCAAATGTAGTACTGGAGATATTGGCAAGACGCGGCACTTCTTCACCGCTGTCTGCAAGTACAGTAAAGAAAGCAATATTTACCGCATGAGACAAACCCAGCACATAGGCAATCAGACGGTCATGATCTTCCAATGACATTTCTGTCTGCTGCGCCATCGTTGAAGCAAACAACTGACGGGCTTCCTGAGTGGCCTCAGCGGAACCGGCATCCAGAAACAACACATGCTTATCAGACAGCAATTCGGTATCAGGTCCGAACATGGGATGCAGAGAGGTCACGTGTATGCCGTTGGCGGCCATTTTTCTCAGCCCGTCAATCAGCGGCGACTTTAATGAACCGACATCAAATACCAGGCCGTTCCAACCGGAGCCTGCCATTTGCTCCAGCAACTCGGCGGTGGCGCCCAACGGCGTTGCTATCACTGTAACGGCAAAATCATTCCCTGCATCCTGCCAGCGACTTATTACGGGGAGACCGTCTCCCTCATCGGTTGCCCCGGGGTCCGCAATGGTCACATCGAACCCCTGAGAATCAAGAAAGTTGACGAACCACTGACCCATCTTACCGGCGCCACCTATCACCAGCGCGCGTTTACCTAAGCCCTGACCTTCGGCTTTCACCCGGGCACGTTCCTGCTTAGTGAGCGATGAACGAATCAACAAGTTCATCACCTGCTCGGCGAGATCGGGGGCCAGCCCCAGCGCTGTTGCACGGTCGCGGGCACCGTCTATAACCTGTTTTTCGCGCGCATAATCACGCGTAGCCCGGCCAACAGTGCGTTTAAACTTACCCACCTCGTCAACTATCGACTGGCGTTCGGCAATCAACTCAATAAGCTTTTGATCCACCTCGGTTAGGCGCTTGCGAAGATCTGTAAGGTCCATGTTCTACCGGTTAATATTGTCTGAATGCGGCGGTGTGGCTTCAGGCTGAACACCACAACGAAAACGAAAACATATCATGCCCTTGGCGGCGTGTATTGCATATACTCACTGACTATCCGAATCCGGTTCTGCCTTCGGGCACCAAAATAAAAGGAACGACAATGAAATCACGTGCAGCCGTGGCCTGGGAAGCCGGCAAACCCCTCAGCATTGAGACTATTGATGTAGAAGGCCCCAAGGCGGGCGAAGTACTGGTTCGCATTGTTGCGACCGGCGTTTGCCACACCGACGCCTACACTTTGTCAGGTGACGACCCTGAAGGGTTGTTCCCTTCGGTTCTAGGCCACGAAGGTGGCGGCGTTGTGGAAGAAGTCGGGCCAGGTGTCACTTCTGTAAAACCCGGTGACCACGTCATTCCTCTCTACACTCCCGAATGCGGAGAATGCAGTTTCTGCACATCCGGCAAAACCAATCTGTGTCAGGCGATCCGCGTTACGCAGGGGCAGGGGCTAATGCCCGACGGCAGCAGCCGTTTCAGTCACAACGGCAAACCCATATTTCATTACATGGGTACGTCCACGTTCTCCGAGTACACCGTGCTCCCCGAGATCGCGATCGCCAAGATCAATAAAGCCGCACCACTGGAAAAAGTGTGTCTGCTTGGCTGCGGTATCACCACCGGTATCGGTGCTGTTCTAAATACGGCCCAAGTAGAGCCGGGCGCATCGGTTGCCGCTTTCGGTCTTGGGGGGATCGGTCTCAGCGTTATTCAGGGGGCGGTAATGGCTGGTGCCGGTCGTATTCTGGCTATTGATATCAACGAAGATAAACGCGAGATGGCGATGGCCCTTGGCGCCACCGATTTCGTTAACCCCAAAGACTACGACATACCCATTCAGGAAGCGGTGGTCGAACTGACCAACGGCGGCGTCGACTACTCGTTTGAATGCGTCGGCAACACCGATTTGATGCGTTCTGCACTTGAGTGCTGCCACAAAGGCTGGGGTGAGTCAGTGATTATCGGCGTTGCAGGCGCCGGACAGGAAATATCGACACGCCCCTTCCAACTGGTCACCGGCAGAGTCTGGCGAGGCACCGCCTTTGGTGGCGTTAAAGGTCGCAGCCAATTACCCGGTTACGTTGACCAATACATGTCAGGCGACATCAAGGTTGATGAGATGGTGACACACGACCTGCCACTGGAACGCATCAATGAGGCATTTGACCTGATGCATGAAGGCAAGAGCATCCGCTCGGTTGTTCACTTCGACAAGTAGTTATGAATTTACTGCCAACACCGTTGCCCGCTGAGCCAATGAGCCTGTTTAACGAATGGCTGGATGAGGCCATGACGGTTGCAGCACGCCCCAATCCAAACTCCATGTCACTGGCAACCGTCGCAGCGGACGGGCAACCCGGTGTGCGGGTGGTTCTTGCGAAGGAAGTGAATGCAGAACACGGCTATCTGGTTTTCTACACCAACTACCACTCGACAAAAGGTCGTGAGATTGCCGACAACCCAAAAGCGGCTATTTCGATGCACTGGGACTACGCCGGCCGGCAGATTCGTGGTGAAGGCCTGTTAATTAAATCCCCGGCTGCAGAAAGCGACGCGTACTTTGCTAGCCGGGACCGGGGCAGCCAGATAGGCGCCTGGGCGAGCCTGCAGTCACAACCGGTTGATTCACGGGAGTCTCTGAAACAACAGTTTGCCGAAACAGAAAAGAGGTTTTCAGGAGAAACTGTGCCGCGCCCGCCTCATTGGGGCGGCTACCGCTTATGGCTGACATCAGTAGAACTTTGGCTGAGCAGAGAATCGCGCCTGCACGACCGGGCAGTCTGGACAAGGACTTTCGACGCGGAAACACTCAAACCATCAGAATGGCAGCCGGGAAGACGACTTCAGCCCTGATCAGAGCCTTTGTTAGGCATTTACACGCTCACAAGCCATCCTGTCGAAAAACGTTACACTGGTATTTATCGCAACTGATAGTTTTGTCATAAACGCTTGAAAGGCTTAGAAACAAAGGCTTTCCGAACCCCTATGCAATATAGAGGCTGCACAAGCCTCACGGCCCCCGTACCTTCCAGGAAAGCATCTGACACCGGAGTCGCAGCGATAGCTCGATTAGCTGTCGGAAATAATGACATCGGCCGGTCTCAACACTATCAACACCCTAACGGAAAGTTTGTTAACCCTTGTTTTTAAAGCTTATTTATAAAGTTGGCACAAGGCTTGCTTTATTAACAGTGCGCACAAAATGGTTTCTGTGAGCAAAGGCACTTTCCAAATCTGATTTCGACATCGAAGCCAGAAAAACGGATCAGAAGAATAATAAAAACAATAAGTAGAAGAAAACCGGAAGGATACAACAACAATAATAAGGCCTGGCCTCTAAAAGAAACCGAATTCGCGACAACAACAATAACCCGTAAACCCCACCTTCTCCGGTGGGGTTTTTTTATGCGTGTTATTTTCTACTATTGCACCTCAGTCAACTCAGCCGCACATTTACTATGACAGTCACTCTCCAATGCCGGAACCTCAGCGTCACAGCAGGCCAACGCCAACTGGTTGAGGATCTGAACCTGGACCTGCCCGCCGGCTCAATTACAGCACTTCTTGGTCTCAACGGCAGCGGGAAAACATTAACCCTGCATACTCTTGCCGGCATTCGTAAGCCCGCTAGCGGTGAAGTGCTAATACGAAACACACTGATAGAAGAACTGGACCGCAGACAAGTCGCGCAGCAACTCGGACTGCTGCTACAGATTCACGAAGATGCTTTTCCAATGACTGTCAAAGAGATGGTGCTGATGAGCTGCTATGCCCGTCTGGGTATGTGGCAATGGGAGAGCGCCGATGATGTTGCTTCGGCAGAACTTGCACTAGCTGAATTCGACCTCAATGACTTAGGCGACAGAATAGTAACCAGTCTTTCGGGCGGTGAACGCAGGCGTGTAGCGCTGGCCGGTATGCGCATCCAGAACCCCGATATCTGGCTTTTAGATGAGCCTGCGAACCATCTGGATCCTCATCATCAGGTGTCGTTGATGGACAAACTGCTGACACTCAAGAACGAGAACAAAACGATACTGGCTAGCATGCATGATCCGCTATTAGCCGCGCGCTACGCAGACCATGCGCTATTGTTAAACAACGATGGCAGCTGGGAATTTGGTGATGCAGCCTTATTACTGACACCTGAAAGACTGTTGAATCTATATGGACTGCCGTACGAATACCTTAGCGGAAGCAAGCAAAGTGCGTTGGTGCCCACTTAGTACTGCATTACTTTACTAGACGACAGCGCTTGGCTTACTCTGAACTTGTTCACAATGGCAATTACGCAACATCAGTACGGAGCAGCAACTTGGGAAACAGACTCAGCAAAATCTATACCCGTACCGGAGACGATGGCAGCACCGGTTTAGGGAATGGCGACAGGGTTTCTAAAGACAGCCTGCGCGTAGAGGCTTTCGGCACGGTTGATGAACTGAACAGCACCATAGGCGTAGTCCTGAGCAAACAACCGCCGGAACAAATTGCCGGCTTCCTGCTTGAGGTCCAGCATGACCTGTTTAACTTAGGCGGTGAGCTTTGTATTCCCGGGCATACGATGGTCAATGCGGATGATGTCGCCAAGCTCGAGCAACAACTGGATTTACTAAACGATGACTTGCCGGCGCTCAAAGAATTTATTCTTCCGGGTGGTGGCGAGGCTGCAGCGCATTGCCATCTCGCACGCACCGTATGCCGGCGCGCCGAACGAAGAGTATTGTCTCTGGCCTGTGAAGAAGACGTTAATCCGGTCGCTCTCAACTACCTAAACCGGCTCTCAGACCTGCTGTTCGTTACCGCACGCTGTCTGGCACGCCATGAATCCGGCTCAGAGATCCTCTGGTCAAGAAAATAGAGCCCGCCTTAACGGTAAGCAGCCAAACCACGACAAAGCTGCTCAGCGCCGTCTGCAAGACGGGTTGAAGAACGACTGATCAAATCGCTGTTTACGCTAATAAACTGTTCATCACGTACCGCACTGACTCCGGAAAATCTTCGCCAGACTGCTGTCCAGTCGTCCGCCGGTCTATCCGATGAAACCGATGCAATGATGACCTCTGGGTCGGTGGCAACAACTGACTCCGGAGACACTGACGGGGCAAGCACCGTTAAATCAGAAAAAACATTAATACCGCCACAGCGACTGATAATGTCACTGATTACATGGTCTGCATTCACGGTGTACCAGGGCGCCGCTGATATCTGATAAAACACCCGAACAGAAGGCTCTGCGCCATACACCGAAAACACTTTGTCCAGCTTATCGAGATAGGCTTGCGCCGAAACATTCGCGACACCCGGGGTGCCTGCCATTTCCCCGATTGCTCTTATGTGACTCGCGACATCTTCAAGACTCGACGGTTCGAGAACCAATACAGGAAACCCCATTTCCTGTATTCGCAACTGCATCTCTTTCGGGTTACCTGACTCCCACACCAATATCAGATCAGGCTGCAGCTGACGAAGGCGCTCAAAGTCGATACGGAAAGCATCTCCAATACGCGGCAACTCTTTAGCCTCGGGCGGATAATCGCTGTACTCCACCGCAGCCACCAGTTTGTCTCCCGCTCCGGCCTGATAAGCAAGTTCAGTGAGGTTCGGAGCCAAAGATACGATTCGCTGAGCTACGGGCGCATTAATCGGCTTAGTGGTAGTCCGTCCGTCCGATGCTGACACCGGCTCCGGACGCTCCTGTCCTGCATCGCAGGCCACAACCAAAGGCAGGAGAACAATTAAAAATAGTGATTTCATTTACGCAATCGTCACAACCCGCCGGAAGGGCAGGCTTGCAACCCCGGAAAAGGTCAAAGTAACCAGTCGTAGAGTGTCAGAATAGCCAGCGCAGGGCACCAAATCAGCCACAGGGTTCTTCGCACAAGATCCACCGCAGCGCGCGCCCGCGCAACAATATCTTCAGGAGATTCGGCGCCATCGGCACGTTGATAACCCGCAGCACCCTGACCTGCCCAGCCCAATACATCGACATCGAGGTGTTGAATACTTTTGCCCGTGGAAGCCAGGCAATTCTTCAAAGCAGCCAGCGCTCCATCAAAGCTGCCGGCAAGCATATAACCAAGCAAAAGCAACCTTGAAGGTAGCCAGGCCAATACTCCATGCAGATAGAAAATTGCCTGTGCAGCGCCGCTGATAGGCTCGGCTGTTATCCGCTGAGTTGTTTCATGGCTGAGCTTTACCAGTTGGCGGGCGCTACGGTGGCGCAACAAATCAACTGCCCTGAACATCCAGGCGCCCACAGGCCCCAACAAAACAAACCAGAACACTACAGCAAAAATCCGGTTGTTCGCCTGAACATAAATAGCCCGGTCCACGCCTGAAAAATCTTCATCCGAATCACTATCTACTTCAACTAACTCTCGGGCCACCTTGCGGGCTCTCGCACTGTCACCCAACTCAACAGCGTTACAGAAGTCATTTCCTTCATCGATGAGATCACGGGGTCCGAGACAAAACAGCAAGACTACAACTGCAAAAATAAAATAGGGGATATCGGCCAGAGTGCCATAGAGAAGCTGTGACAATAGAGCCACGGGCGCGATCGTGGTTATTACGACCAGCAAGATTGCAACGATAGCGGTTGACCGACTGGTACGTGACAGACGCAGGAAACTCCAGTCAAAGAAAGGGTCTAGCCAGCGGAACTCACGCAAATGAAACAAATGCGTCAGTAATCGCTCTATTCCCAAACCCAGCAGTAATGCCAGAAAATTCATCTACCCTTCCTTAAACGGACAGCGTGCCACCTGCTCAATTCTGCCCCAGTCAAAAATCTCGCCGGGATCAGTTTTGCGGCCCGGAGCGATATCACTGTGTCCGACTACCGCAGCATCCGACAACCCCGGAATATGCCGCTGAATAAAACCGAGTGTATCAACTAGCACAGCATACTGCTTATCAGTGTAGGGCTCGGTATCCACACCCTCCAATTCGATTCCGACCGAATAGTCGTTGCACGCTTCGCGCCCCTCAAAACATGAGCGGCCGGCGTGCCAAGCGCGCTGAAACAGATCAACAAATTGCACTAATTCGCCGTCGCGACGGATTAGCAGGTGCGTGGACACTTCAAGCCCCTCTATCTCAGCAAAATACGGGTGATCTTCCGCGCGTAATGAATTGGTAAACAACTGATCAATCCACGGACCTCCGTACTCTCCGGGCGGCAAGGAAATACCATGAATCACGATCATTTCGGGCTGACAATCCGGCGGACGTGAATCAAAATTCGGCGAATCCACTCTGCGAGCTTCGCTCAGCCAACCTGTGTCTCCCTCAAAACTCAGCTTCATCACACCACTATGACCCGCGCACGACTATCATTTAATAAAACCTACTCTAGCACTGCTAAACTTGGCAACACTATGGGCTTACCAAGAATATTCACTGACTCGCCATTGACCACCGGCACCGACACCGAGTTAACCGGCAATAGTGCCCGGCATGTCGCCAAAGTTCTGCGATTAAGCGCCGGAGACCAGATTATCTTGTTCGATGGTCAGGGGAGCGACTTTACGGCCACCATTGCAACTGTCAGTAAGAGCAGCATCACGCTCAACTGCGGGACTGAAACCCCGGTCGGCACAAAATCACCACTGCAAACCGAACTTTGGCAGGGAATTAGCAAAGGCTCCAGGATGGACACTGTGGTGCAAAAAGCCACCGAGCTTGGTGTAACCCGGATCCGCCCGGTATTTACCCGCTACGGCGTAGTTAAGCTCGATTCTGCGAGAGCCCTTAAGAAAGTCCAACACTGGCAGGAAATCGCCATAAGTGCATGCGAACAATGCGGCAGGGCTGACATCCCGGCAGTGCTACCGCCACTATCATTCAATGAAGCACTGGACCAGCTCGACCAATCGGACCAGGCCGCGGCAATGATGCTTGCGCCCTCAGGCGATACCCCATTGGCACAGACACTGAGTCCAAACGCACTCAATATTTTTATGGTTGGTCCCGAAGGCGGATTTAGCTCAGAAGAAGAAGCTGCTGCGAAAGAAAAAGGCGTTGCATTAATTGGGCTGGGAAATCGCATTCTGCGCACCGAAACAGCACCGATAACTGTGCTAAGTATTGCGCAATATCTATACGGCGACCTGAATAACAGTTAACTCCTTACTGCAGCACACCTGCTCCTAAAACATGTTCCCGGATAGAAGCTTCGATCTTTTCAAGGTCGGGTATAAAAGCCGTCTCATTAATCATGCGAACACGACACAAAATGGGATCGGCATCGTCGGGTGCATACGACAAGTCTTGCAGAATAACCTCACGATTGACCCGGACAATCTGTGGAAATCCTTCAGCCAATACGCCGTAGGTGGCCATACTGTCATCGGGTTTCAGAGCGTAAACAACCACAATACGGGTTCGCCCTGCAGGCACTGATGAATCCGCGCTGCATAAGCCCTCAAACGACACCAGCGGTATCGACCGCCCGTGCCATTGAATAGTGCCGCGGTACCAGTCCGGCCCTTGCGCGCCGCCCTCCGGCTCGCTGTAACGCACTACCTCTGCCACGCTTGCACGCGGCAAAATAATGCGCTCTTCGGTAAGAGGAACTAACAGGCTGTATAGGTCTTCGGTTGACTGCATCATCTACGGTAATCCTATAAGTCTGCAGGCGCTTTATCGCCGAGCAGACTTCTGACAGCCTCGAGCATCTCCTGCTCCTGATAAGGCTTGCCAAGGTAATCGTTAACACCCAATTCGATTGCACGCGCACGGTGTTTTTCACCACTTCTGGACGTAACCATAATAATGGGAATCTTTTTCGTATCATCGTTGTTACGTAATTTACTCGCGAACTCGTAACCGTCCATGCGCGGCATTTCGATATCCAAAAGAATGACATCGGGTAAACCATCTTCAAGACACTCAAGCGCATCCACACCATCGGTCGCCGTAATAACACGCAAGCCATGACGTTCAAGCAAGCGCTGACTGACACGACGCATGGTGATGGAGTCATCGACAACCATAGCCAGCGGTACGTATTCCTGAGGCGCGTCGGCAATCAGCGGTGTACTGTCTTCCGCCATTGGCATTGAGCGCACCAATACCGATACATCGAGAATAATGACAATACGGCCATCACCCAGAATGGTTGCACCCGACACACCGCGAACGGTAGCCAGTTGCGGGCCAACCGGTTTCACCACAATCTCACGACTATCAACAGTCTTATCGGTAAGCAGCGCAACGGACTCTTCTTCAGTCTTAACGAGAATAATAGAAACAAACTCAGCATCCTGAGGCATACCGGCCTCCGGCATACCCAGGTAATGACCAAGATGTCGGAACATATAGGTGGTATTGCCGTACTCGATTTCCGGCACCGGCTGGCTAATGTACTCATCAAACTCAGCACGCGGCACACGAATCACACCCTCAATGGATGTCATCGGCAGAGCGTATGTTTCCTCACTGATCTGCACGATCAATGCCTGCGCAACCGCCAATGTATAAGGCAGCCTGACTGTAAACCTACTGCCACTGCCGGGGTCAGAATTAATACCCAGAGTACCGCCAAGCTTAGCTACTTCGTTCAACACGACGTCCATACCGATACCGCGACCGGCCGCCTGTGTTAATTGTTTGGCTGTTGTCAGTCCCGAACGAAGAATCAGGCGCATGGCCGCTTCATCGCTGATCACCTGAGTATCACTCAGATCACCTTGCTGTCCGGCTTGCTCACGAATATCGTCTACATTCAGACCGGCACCATCATCGGATACCTCAATAATGACTTCCGAGCCTTCACGACGCAGACGAATACCGATACGTCCGGTCTCGTTTTTGTTAGCTGCCCGTCGTTCCTCAGGTGTTTCGATACCGTGAATAACCGCGTTACGCAGCATGTGTTCAAACGGCGGCAACATTTTCTCTAAAACCTGACGGTCAAGCTCGCCGGTACCACCCTGCACAACAAGCTCGGCTTTCTTACCGACTTCCTGCGCAGTCTGACGAACCAGGCGGGATAGCCGCGGCACATGCTGCTGGAACGGCACCATGCGGGTGCGCATTAGGTTGTCCTGCAGTTCAGCTACAGTACGTGCCTGCTGACCAAGCAAAGATTCAGTTTCGCGGGACAGGTTCTGGAGCAAATCACGAATACTGCTAACGTCATTAGATGACTCTGCCAGTGCACGCGACAACTGCTGGATAGCTGAGTAACGATCCAGTTCCAGCGGGTCGAATTCTTCCTTATCGGAGTCTTCAGTTTTATGGCCGTGCAGAATCTGCGCTTCGGTTTCCATATCCATAGCGCGCAGCTGTTCACGCAGACGGGTAACCGTGGTACCCAGTTCTTCAAGGTTGAACTGAATCAAGCCGAGCTGCTGATTAAGCCGCGAATGGAAAATACTAATTTCACCGGCACTGTTGAGCATGTTTTCAAGCACGCCCGAGTCCACACGGGTAAAGTCACGCGCTGCTGCCGCTATAGCGGCAGCGTCGTCCGGCTCCGCTGTTGCGGCAATGGGCTGCTCATCGGCTTCTGCAGGTCGTTCAGCCGGCTCGTCAACCGGCTGACGCGAATCCGGCAACCCGAGGTTCTGCACAATATCGCCGGTATCGGGTACCGCCGGAGATTTAAAGTCACGCGCAAGTTCGGCGAGCTTATCGTTCACCGCCGACATGCCCGAAGCCGCGGCTATATCAGTATCGGATGCTTCATCATCCGCATCATCAGTTTCAGCACTAAAACCGAAGTCGTCCTCTTCCACATCCGGCAAAGACACATCATTCGTCGTGCCTTCAGCTGCCGGATCGTCAACCGGAATACTCTCCGGCAAGGGCATTTCGACCGTGTCGTCCGAATCATCGGCGGCACCAGTCTTAAACTGCCCAACCGGGATCGGCATATCAACGGTAAGGTCTTCACCGTAACCGGGATCGTGTGATGCAACGTCATCAGATGCGTCGCCACCAATCAGCCCGGCCAATTCGGTTTGCAAAGACTCCGCAGCCGGAACTACCCGTCCGGATACAACCTCATCGCGCATCCTTTGTAGTTCATCAAAACCGTTCTGCAGTAAGCGCACAGCGTCCGGGGTCAACTCACGGGAACCTTCCGCACAGCGACCCAGATATTCTTCAATCTCATGACTGAAGTCACCGATCGGTTGAACGCCCGCCATGCGTGCACCACCTTTTAAGGTATGCAGATGACGTAATAACTCGCTCAGAGGCTCGGGGTCCCGGAAATTATTACTCAAGCGAATCAGGCTGGAATCAGCCGCGTCGAGAATCTCAGCCGCCTCTTCAGCAAAAATAGCTGCAATCTCCGGATCGAAATCCGTTAACGAGTCATCTTCTGCGGGAACATCAACCTTAGATTCAGGCGCTTCAGTCACTAGCGAGCTCAGCGTCGGTATATCATCTTTTACCCGCTCAAGTGCCTGAATATGAATTGCAGAATCCGGTTCTGCGCCGGCAGGCTCAGACAGACCGGCAACGATTGTCTCGAGACAAGTGGCGCCATTGTCGAGCGCATCAATTGCCTCTCTGCCCAGCATGGCATTCTGTTCTTTCGCGTGCTGAAGCAACGCGTTCATTGCAGTAGCCAAACCTATTGCAGGAACTGCGTCGGCCATCGTCATGCTCCCCTGAAGGGTATGACAGGCACGATAAGCATCTTTAGTAACGGAAAAGGGAGGTGCACTCTGCCGGCAATCGGCAATGTAATCGCGCAACGTTGCAATATGAGTGGCGCTTTCTTTAGTCAGGATATCCAGCAACACCGGATCCATCGCGTCTGCAGAGGCCACCGGCTCATCCGGAATCAACTCAGACTCAGGCAGCATATCTCCGTGTTCAGGCGCTTCGGTAGAAGCAGTATCAATCGGCACCGCAACGAAGTTCTCACCACCGTCGGCATAGCCATGAGCATTATGAATAATGGCTGCTACGTTACTGTGAGGTTCAGTACCAACCTCAAGCTGCTCAATCATTTCAGGAGTGGCTGCCACTGCCTGGTTTAATAACCCGAGAATCTCCGGCGTGAGCTCAAGAGTATTGTTAATTATCCGGTTGAACAGGTTTTCGATAGACCAGGCGTACTCGCCGACGAGCTCTGCGCCCACCATCCGGCCACTGCCCTTGAGCGTGTGATAAGAACGACGAACTGTCGCAAGCGACTCTTCTGCGTCGGCATCTTTTTCCCATGCAGGGAATTCCTTCTGAATAGCTTCAACACACTCTTTCGCTTCTTCCAGAAAGATCTCGAGCAATTCAGGATCAGGTGCGTCATCACCGGATTTGAGAACCACCAGAGCCGGCATCTCTACAGTAGGCTGTTCACCCAGCTCATCTATGCGCGGCAATACTTCTGTGCCACCAACCGCAGCTCCGGCATCAGAATCATCGATGACCAAAGTCTCCATGACTTCAGTACTCTCTATCCGCGGCGCTTCCAGAACCTCGGTCTTATCGCCGGTGGTTTCACTGACAAAATCATCTACCTGCAACTTAACAGTTGCATCGTGCTCGACCTCATCATGAGCAACTTGCTCTGGAGCCGCAGCTTCATCAATAGAGTCCAGACAACGGGCAGCGTTATCGAGCATGTACTCAGGTGCTTTGCGACCATTTTGTATGGTCTCCATGTAATACTCGATACTGACAATCGAGTCGGCCAGCCTGTTCAGGTTCTCCAAAGGCCGGTGAGCATCGCCATGGCGCACAAAACCAACTATATGATGACCTGCCTGTTGCGTAATCTGCAAAGCGCGCTCGCGACCCAGCATTGCCAGGCCAGCATAAATACCGCTTAACAAAACCTCTAGCTCATCAACGTTAGAGCGATCCTCTGAGTGCCCCATGACACTGTTAATCGCTTCTTTAATCCGGGCGATGTTAACGACACATTCGCGCATAACCGACTGCACGACCAGTTGATAGTCAGCATCAACATTGACTTCAAGTTCATCTTCACCGGCATTCGGCTGCTGAGGTTCAACCAGAGAAATTAGTTCTTCATCAAGCTGATCTTCAACACTTAATAGTGATGCCGCCAACTCCACCAGTGTGCGATCTTCCGGCGCTCCGCCCTGCTGTACGATTTCCCCGAGGTCGCGACTGCGCTTGGCAACAATGTCGCGTAATTCCGATAAACCCAGCACACCCAGGGTGTCACTGATTTTCCGTAGCATTTCGACCTGAGGCTCCAGCTCGGCGACGCTTTCCATGCCGGTCCGTGCATAAATATCGAGCACATCCTTGGCGTTGGTCAGGTCCTGTCGAATAGCATCTGCCACCGTGCGCATCAGGTTCGCGCTGGGCGCGGCCAGAGCCTGACGTAACTGCTCGACCTGCTCATCACCCGGAATCAGGTTGTTAAGATTGAAGGCTTCCCGGATCTGCGAAATGCGCTCGCCGGGTTCTTTCGCCCGGGCAACGTAATACAGCAGATTATTGATTAAGTCTGTGGGCGGTGTGGCAGCAAATTCTTTCTCACCCTGTTCGGCTAAACGTTTGATCTCACGGTCGGCTTGACCCATAAGTCGTTTCAACGCCACGCTAGTCTCAAGACCACCGCTTTCCAATGATTCGACAACGCCGCCCACGACCCACCAAAGCTGATGGACTTCCGCAATAGTGGCAGCCTGCTCTAAGCGCAGAGCCACCTGCCTCATTGCTGCCAAATCTGCGGTGCTGTTGGCTCCCTTGATCCAGCCAAGCAAACCCAACTGGAAACGGGTGCGTAACTTGGCAGCAACCAAGACAACGTCTTCACCACTCGGGTCAGACCGGCTTACCGCTCCACCATCGACGACACTGAGGCTGCTATCAAGCAACAACAAGGTGCTCTCCGACAGCAATGGTTTATCGCGGGTTGCGCGCAAATCATTAAGCAGCGGCAACAACACCAGCGGTATATCACGACCGCCGGTCATAATTGTTTCTACGTAGGCTGGCAGTTGAACAATCGCACGGGTTAATGCATCTACGCGCTGATCAGACGGCGCGGCCTGTTCGCCTCCGGCAATGTGCCGGCAGGTCTTCTCCATCTCTTCCGCAAGAAGACTGGCACCATGTGCCTCGACCATTTGGAGCGCACCACTGGCGCTATGCAACAGATCAGCGCAATGCCCCAGATCAGCGCCGCCGCCATCGCTATCGACATACGCCTCCAGCACTTGCCGGGCCTCCAGCAAGGTTGCCAGCAACTCCCGGCTGATCAGGGAAAGAGATTCAGATATCGCTGCACTCATATGGCCGGCTCAATAATCCCTTCAGGCTGACTGCTGATCTACGTAAGAATCCGAATCGGAATCATCACTATTGCCACCTTCCGATTTGCGCTCATCCAGACTCTCGAAACTTGCCCGCTCGAGAACTGAAGTTTCGGAAAATGACTCAGGTAACTGAAAACCGGATACAGATTTGCGCAGCTGTGTGGCCAACTCGGCAAGCGTCTTAATAGAGTCAGACGTCGCACCCGCACTTTCACCTGTCACCGTACTCAGGCCGGTCAACTCATCCATGTTTTTCTTCACACCCTGAGCCGCCACTGCCTGCTCCCGGGCTGAATTCGAAATATTCTGCACCAGCATCGCAATCTGATTCGACACCTGCTCAATCTCTTCCAGTGCAGCACCCGCATTCTCAGCAAGCAACGCACCGCCAACCACGTCTGTGGTACTGCGCTCCATTGAAACGACAGCTTCGTTGGTATCCGATTGAATAGTGCGCACCAGAACTTCAATCTGTTTCGTAGCATTAGTAGAACGCTCAGCCAATCGCTGCACCTCATCTGCCACTACCGCAAAGCCACGACCGGCTTCACCAGCCATAGACGCCTGAATTGATGCATTCAATGCAAGGATATTGGTTTGTTCGGCAATGTCGTTAATCAGCTCAACAATGTTGCCGATTTCCTGCGAACTTTCGCCCAGTCGCTTAATTCTTTTTGACGTTTCCTGAATGGTTTCACGAATGGTGTTCATGCCTTCAATTGTGCGGCGCACAGCATCACCACCTTTATGCGCCACATCAACCGAGTGCCGCGCCACATCTGCAGAACGCTCCGCGTCTCCCGACACTTCGTCAATAGATGCGTTCATATTGGCAATAGCCTCAGATGCTGATTCAATTTGCCTGTATTGCGCACCATGTGCTTCAGCAAGATGCTGCGCACTAACTTCTGACTGCTTGGTCGCGCTATCAACCATGATGGTACTTTCTTTAATCGTCACTACGAGCTCGCGCAGTGCCTCGATAGCGTAGTTAATCGAGTCAGAAATAGCGCCGGTAATATCTTCAGTAACGGTCAACTGCGAAGTCAGATCGCCATCGGCAAGATTGCCCAATTCATCAAGCAACTGGAGAATAGCTTCCTGATCACGCCCGGCCTGGTCTGCCAAAGCGGTGACCGCCTTACGTTCGGCAGCGGCCTTAAAATACGCCCAGATCAAAACCAGCAATGCCAACGCAGCCACACCCAATACAGCCAGCGGCTGCTTCATGCGTACGCCAAGATCCCCGGATACCGTAGATATCGCTGCTGATGAAGCGCTCTGCCCCATCTCCGCAACACTACTTTCAATCTCGGATTTAGCGGCGAATGCTGGCGCAAGCCTGCCGGTTAGCGCTTCAACTTCCTGCAATGCGGCGGTTAGCTGATCACTAACGCCGGTCAATTGGTCCAGAGAAGCTTTTGGTCCGACACCCTGCACTTGTTTAATAGAAAGCTTCGGATCACCAATACGAAAACCGGTAATAATCTGACGCAATTCCATCTCTGCATTCACAGCGCGCTGCAAGGTCTGTTCGACATCGGCACTACCGTCTGCGAGCTCACTAAGATCATTAACCAATAATTGGCCCAAAACGCGCAAGCGCCCGAGGTGTGCCACTGCCGCAGGCTGACGCTGCTTAGATATATCGCCTTCAAGCTTATAAACAGATTCAACAAATGAAGGCAGCAGTTCTTCTACCTTGTCACCGGTCGCGCGCAGCATCTGAATGTCACTCTGAGCCGCCATAATTTTGGGCAAGCCGCCGCGTATTTTCTGTAACTCTGATGAACTGCCGGAACCCAGGTTTTTCTGAATAACGGCCAGCGCCTGAAATGCATCGTCATCACCGTTAAACGCATTACCCACTTCTACCGACGCGGACTGCGCTAACGCCAGTGTAGTTGCTGCGCTACTGTCGCTGCCCTGCGACTGCTGGGTCTGCAGAAACCAGATCCAGGCGACAGCAACCACGATCAGTGTCAGCACCACCACAGCTAGCGCCGGAATTAACTTCGCTTCGCTAGTTTTCTCAGCCATTCGGCTTTCTCCAATAAAACACCGGTGTCCTGCGACACACTATCCACTCCGGAAGCAATCTACTGATCGCCCGCGTGTTGAAACTCTTGCGTTGCTAATAACTTGGCAACACTGAAAACCGGCCACTGGTTGTCGCCACGAATAAAGCCGCCATCCAGATAACGTTCACATCGAAGCACCAGCTGCGGTGACTCATCGCTAAATTCACTGTCCAGAAAGCGGCGGAAACCAAAGACCTCATCAACCAGCACACCCACCGGAAACTCCCGGCTGTTTAATACCAGTACTCGTGCCGCACGGGACACCTGCGTTGTTCCACCGCCAAGGTATTGGCGGATATCAACAATCGATAGCAACTGACCTCGAAGATTCGCCAAGCCGGCAATCCAAGTCTTAGCACCCGGCACCCGTGACATCGTGTTTGGCACCGTCATGATCTCGCGGATATCTTCACGCTGAATCAACATGTTCTCATTGCCAATACGAAAACCAATACCGACCCATTCGGCACCCTCATTCTCGTCACTGGCATTCCCTGCAACAACATCGAGGCAGCGCTGCTCAATGGCCTTAAGCAGCTCGAAAGGATTGTCTACCAACGAGCGTAAATCGACCTGTGAGACGGCTTCACTCATTTCTGTAACCGGGCCTCCACAACATCCACCAGCGCCTCAGGCTTGACCGGCTTAACAAGATACTCAACAGCGCCCTGGCGCTTCGCCCAGATCTTATCGGTCTCCTGATTTTTAGTGCTGATAATCACCACCGGAATAGACTCTGTTTCTTTGGTTTTCTGCAACTTACGGGTTGCCTGAAATCCATTCATTCCGGGCATGACGACATCCATAATTATCAGGTCCGGCAGCTTCTCGCGGGCAATCGAAACCGCCTCTTCACCATCGCCGGCAACTATCGTGTCAAAGCCGCGCTGCTCCAGCGCCTGGCAATAAACATGCTGCTCTACCGGAGAATCATCCACTATTAGTATCAGAGACATCGCCTATACCTACGCAGCAACCTGGTCCGCAATAGCGCCCAGCAACTCATCACGGGTAAAAGGCTTGGTCAAATACTGTTCGGAACCAACAATGCGTCCGCGGGCACGGTCGAATAAACCGTCCTTACTGGACAGCATAATAACGGGCGTATTTTTGAAATTCTGATTGTGCTTAATCAGAGAACAAGTCTCGTAGCCATCAAGGCGGGGCATCATGATGTCTACAAAAATAAGATCAGGGTTGTGGTCGGCGATTTTTGACAAGGCATCAAATCCGTCAACTGCAGTAAATACTGAACACCCTTCTTTCGACAGCAAGGTTTCGGCTGTTCGCCGGATTGTTTTACTGTCGTCAATTACAAGAATCTTCAGGCCCTGCAGATTAGGGCTTTCGTTATCGCTCACCTGGTTCTCCCCACATTACTTGAAGATACTTTTAACATAATGGTATCAACGCTTCCATTGATCACGACACTCATTTTTCACAAGCAATCACGCAACTGATTATTTTGAGCAACGAAATACGATTCGTATCGATACGCACAGGGATAACGTGCCACAAGCAACGCTATCCAACCGGACTTAAATCACAACTCGGAAAGACCGTGAAACCAACGATCCTGTCCGCACAACAACTCTCCGATAATACCCCCCGTATAACGATATTTCACCAGACACTGCGCACGTTATGGCATGATTTCGCCATATTGATACGGTCAATACCGGAGAACTGAATGAGCACGATCCATCTTGGCGTTGTTATGGACCCGATCAGTGGCATCACGCCCGCCAAAGACAGCAGTCTGGCCATGTTGCTGGAGGCCCAGTCGCGTGGCTACAAGCTAAGCTATCTGGAACTCGGAGACCTCCGGATCACCAACGGTGAAGCCCGCGGTGTCGCACGCGAGATATCAGTAAAAGACGATTCAAAACAGTGGTTTACATTGGGCGAGCCTAACGACATACCGTTGTCCGAGCTTGATGTGCTGCTGATGCGAAAAGACCCACCCTTCGACATGGAATACGTCTATAGCACCTATATCCTGGAAAAGGCGGAAGAGGCCGGCGTGCTGGTAGTCAACCGCCCCGCCAGCCTCAGGGACATGAATGAGAAGGTATTCACTGCCTGGTTTCCCGATTGCTGCCCCGAAACACTTATTACGCGCTCAATGACCGACATGCGCGCGTTTTTGCAGCAACACGGCAAAGCGGTGGTAAAACCGCTGGACGGTATGGGCGGACGCTCGATATTCGTTGTCGACAAAGGCGATATGAACGCCAACGTCATTTTTGAGACGCTGACTGACTTCGAACAGCAGTTTGCGATATGCCAAAAGTACATCCCTGAGATAGTCGAAGGGGGCGATAAGCGGATTATTCTGGTCGGCGGCGAGCCGGTACCTGAACTGGTCGCCAGAGTGCCTTCCGCCGATGACAACCGGGGCAATCTGGTCGCCGGTGCCAAACCCGATATCCGGCCCTTAACTGACCGCGATCGCTGGATCTGTGAACAAGTCGGGCCGGTACTTCGCGAACGCGGCATTATTTTCTGCGGCATTGACGTTATCGGTGACTACCTCACAGAGATCAACGTGACCAGTCCTACCGGTATCCGCGAGCTCAAAAACTATGGCAATACCGACGTCGCCGCGATTCTGATGGACTACCTTGAGAAACAACTCGGGTAGAATAGGCTGAACCCGGGCGGATCAGACATGGAAGACTGATGACCGATCAATTTGAAGCCAGACCCGCCGGCATGCCTCTGGAATACTCGGGCAATGACAAATCCGGTGATCATCTGTCCGCGACACTCTTTCTCGCGGCGCTGCTGCACGGCGTGCTCATAATGGGTGTCACATTTACTGCCGGCGACAACAACTCCGATAGCGACCGTTCAACGTCTCTGGAAGTCGTTATTCTTACCAGCGATTACGAAAACCGCGCAGCACCTGAAGACGCTGACATGCTGGCGGAGCAGAATCTCGTGGGGGCTGGCAACACCGCGGAGGATGTGCCGGTCCGCATCGCTTACGGTGATCAGATTGAGGCAGCGATTCCCGACATGCCACGCGACGGTTCAGACAACCCCGAACAGCAGGCATCGGTGGCCGCCAGCCAGAATACCCTGCTCTATTCCCGCAATGACGATGCACAGAGCCTTGACCCCGACAAACAAGAATCAGAACAAACAGAGCAAATGCGGGCAGGCTTAAGCGGCGATTCGAACCCCACGGAAATAATGGCTGACCCTGACCAGCAAACACGGATCAAAAGTAAAAACCCGCGTGAACTGGTAATTGCAGCTAATACCCGGGAATCAAAGATTGCGGCCTACCTTGAGGGTTGGAAGAGAAAAATCGAACGCGTCGGCACCTTGAATTTCCCGACCCAGGTGCAAGGTCTGGAGCAAAACCCGGTATTGGAAGTGGCTATTTCGTCAGATGGCAACCTCAAAGAAGTTATTGTTCTGCGATCATCCGGCCAGCGCAAAATTGATCAGTCGGCGATTAACATTTTGAAGATTGCCTCGCCGTTCGACCCTTTTCCGGACTACCTGAAACGCGATTACGATGTCTTACGGTTCTCTTACGAATGGTATTTCACAGGCGGTGACACGCGTTCCAAAATATCCGTCACCGAAAAGAAGTAAGCTGACAATATGAATAGCGAAAGCTCACAACCTGCCAACAGTCTCGCAGGACAGTTGCTCATTGCGATGCCGGGACTCAACGACCCCAATTTTGATCACACCGTTAGCTACATACTCGAACACAACGCCGAGGGCGCTATCGGACTCGTCATAAACCGTCCCATTGGTCTTGATTTCGGTGAGATACTGGATCAGCTCAAACTACCGGATCACGGTGGCGATTTACGCCAACAGCCTGTTCTCTACGGAGGCCCGGTGCAACAAGAGCGGGGCTTTGTCATCTACGAAGCGAACTCGGACGAAGAAGGACGCTGGGAGTCCACCGCTACATTTAACGGCAATATAAACGTCACAACATCGCCCGACATTCTTGAAGCGCTGGCCGACGGCAAAGGCCCGGGAGAGATATTGTTTGTACTTGGCTACGCCGGTTGGGATGCGGGGCAGCTGGATAGCGAGATCGCAGACAACGCCTGGCTAAGCGTCGATGCAAGCAATGAAATTCTGTTCCAAACTCCGCTGACAGAGCGATGGGAAGCCGCAGCGAAGCTCATTGGCATAGACATCACGACGCTGGGCTCTACAGCAGGTCACGCGTGAGCAACCCTCAAAGCATTCTGGCTTTCGACTACGGCGGCAGGCGTATAGGTGTCGCTATAGGCTCCACCATTACAGGCACCAGCAACCCGCTGACAACCATAGCCGCCAGTCAGGGCGACCCCGATACCAACGCCCTTGATCAAATTATTAATGAGTGGCAACCGGACCTGTTAGTGGTCGGGATGCCCTATAATAAGGACGGTACCCCTTCAGAAATGTCCGCGCGGGCAGAAATCTTCGCCGGATTGCTGCGCGAAAGGTATGATTTACCGGTCGACATGATTGATGAACGGCTCACTTCAATGGAAGCTGGCGCAATCCTGAAGGATCAGCGGAGACAGGGGCTTCGTAACAAAAAAGTGAAGAAAACCGATATAGACAGCCTGGCAGCCAGCCTGATTGCCGATAGCTGGCTACGGACAAACAACTAGAAAAATGACAGAAAAAGCTAATCACAACCTGCAGGTCACTGCAGACGGCAGACTCAAGCACCTACTGACACTAAACGGGTTGGGTAAGGATTTTATTAGCCACTTGCTTGACCGTGCAGAAACCTATCTTCGCCAAACCGGTACTCTGCCTGCCCGTGACTATGGGCTGCAGGGCCGGACTGTTGCCAACTTGTTTTTCGAACCCAGCACACGCACACGCGCTTCTTTTGAACTGGCGGCCAAGCGCATGAGTGCCGACGTACTTAACCTTGACGTCAAAACCTCATCAAGAACCAAAGGCGAAAGCCTGCTCGACACCATCTACACGTTACAAGCCATGCAAGTCGACGTGTTTGTTGTCAGAGATGCAGGTGCCGGCATACCTGAATTTATAGTGAACAACATCCAGCCACATGTCAGTGTTTTGAATGCTGGCGAAGCGGCTGTGTCACACCCCACGCAAGGCTTACTCGACATGCTGACGATTCGTCAGCATAAGGGGCGACTGGACAACCTCAAGGTCACGATCATTGGCGACATAGGCCACTCCCGGGTCGCCAGCTCGCTGTACCACGGGCTAAGCACGATGGGAGAAAATGAAATCAGGTTTGTTGCACCGCCGGGCATGGAACCGGACATGAGCCTGCACCCGGACGCAACTCTGTATGACAATGCTGATGAAGCCGTAAGCGGGGCAGATGTTCTGGTCGCCCTGCGCATTCAACGCGAGCGCATTGACGATCCCAGCGGCATTCCCAGCGAAGCTGAGTACATGGAACGCTACGGTTTAAACTCGGAAAGAGTTGCTCTTGCAGCAAGTGACGCGATTGTTATGCACCCCGGGCCTATGAACAGGGGCACAGAGATCACCGCAGAAGTAGCCGATGGCCCTCAATCAGTTATCACTCAACAGGTGACCAACGGGCTAGCGGTACGCATGGCTGTGTTGTCTGCTGTCATGGAGGCTGCCCGCTAAATCAACTCGGGCAGAACACATTGGGTAAAGAAAACCGCAATACTATTTTTGT
>Ga0070729_10002598_pt1 | contig 22955 bp, 17 predicted proteins | sample tdDd472_FD_66725 | JGI IMG/M metagenome (GOLD analysis project Ga0070729, IMG submission 66725) | Marine sediment microbial communities from the Atlantic coast under amendment with organic carbon and nitrate - tdDd47.2 | ecosystem: Environmental > Aquatic > Marine > Coastal > Sediment | place... | reverse complement strand
AGTAACCATCCCGGAAAAAGAGGATGGTTTTTTATTAGGTAATAGCTGAAAAGCACAACCAAACCATCTTCCCAATTACACAAATCAGATTCCCTTTACAGAAAATGTAAAAAGGGAGAAGAGCATTGGAGTTTACAAGGGAAGAAATCAAAAAGTTTTTGCAAGGATCAGATGATGAGTATCTGTTTAATCATGCAAAAGATATCAGAGAAAAATATTTTAGTAATGAAGTTTACCTCCGAGGAATCATCGAGTTTACAAATCATTGTGAAGTGAACTGTAATTACTGTGGATTGAGAAAGTCCAATGACAAGGCCTCTAGATATTCACTAACTGATGAACAGATATTCAATTGTGTTGATACAATTCTGGAAAATGGACTTGGCACAATAGTTTTTCAATCAGGAGAGAATATCAATGATGATATTGATCGATTGGTAAAAATCATCAGTAATGTAAAAAAAGAACATGACCTGGCAATCACACTTTCTCTTGGTGAACATACAACAGAAACCTACAAAAAACTCAAAGATGCTGGGGCAGATCGCTATTTACTGAGAGCGGAAACTTTTAACGCTAAAGTTTATGAAAAAGCACGACCACAACGGAAACTTTCAGATCGATTGCAATGCCTGGAAAACCTTAAAGAAATCGGCTTCGAAGTAGGTTCCGGATTCATGGTGGGATTACCGGGCGAAACTCTTGATATGTTAGCTGACAATATTATCACATTAACGGAAATGGATCTTGACATGATCGGCATTGGACCATTCATTTCACATCCTGATACACCATTCAAAAACTTCCCTTCAGGAGATTATTTATTATCACTACGGACAATTGCTTTGGTGAAAATTCTCAATCCAACTGCCAATATGCCGGCTACTTCTGCAATGGAATCTGCAAAACGTGGTGGAAGGCTTGAGTCATTAAAATATGGAATGAATGTTTTGATGCCAGCAGTAACGCCATCGGATTTGAAAAGTAATTATAATATTTATCCCGGTAAAAACACCTACATCAAAGGTGACAACGAAATCGTCACAATAAAAAATATTCTAACAGAATCGGGCTACACTTATACAGGTGCTCGTGGTGATTCAATAAAATTTAAAAATAGAAATAAATATTAAGGAGCATAAAATGTCAACAACAACTATGACCACTGCACAATGGACAAAAAATGTAATCAAGCAGGATGAAATTGATCGTTATCTAACTGATGATAAGGATTTTATCAATGAAGATCTGATCTGGCAGCAAATCAAAGACGGCCGGGATCCAAGCCGTGAAGTGGTTGAAGCAATTATTGAAAAAGCGAGAAATCTCAACCGGTTGGAACCTGAGGAAACTGCAACTCTACTTAATGTAAAAGATGATGAACTTTGGGAAAAAATGTTTGAAGTTGGCTTGGAAATCAAACGTAAAGTCTATGATAATCGTGTCGTGTTTTTTGCTCCTATGTACTTGTCAAACCTCTGTGTAAATAACTGCGCATATTGTGGATTCCGCGAAGAGAACAAACATGAAAAACGTCATGTACTAACACTTGATGAAATGAAAACAGAGACAGCCGCTTTGGTTTCAGAAGGTCACAAACGTATTATTGCAGTTTATGGAGAACATCCAAAATCTAACGCTGATTACATTGCGAAGTCTATCGAAGAAATCTATAAAGTGAAGGCACCATCACCAAAAGGAACCGGAACTGGACATGTTCGTCGTGTCAATGTCAATGCTGCTCCAATGTGCATCGAAGATCTAAAAAAATTATGGAATGTCGGAATTGGTACTTATCAGGTTTTTCAGGAAACCTATCATAAAGAAACCTATAAAAATATGCATCCCGAAAACACTTTGAAAGGTAATTACCAATGGCGACTCTATGCACTTCATAGAGCAATGGAAGCTGGTATTGATGATGTGGCAATTGGTGCATTGTTTGGGCTTTATGATTGGCGTTTTGAAGTGATGGGCCTGCTCTATCACACAATCGATCTCGAACAGAGATTTGGTATCGGACCACATACAATATCATTTCCACGAATGATGCATGCGTCTCATTCTGATGTTAGTGACAATTCCGAATACAAAGTTTCCGATGAAGATTTTAAGAAATTGGTGGCTGTGTTAAGACTTTCAGTACCTTACACCGGACTGATCATTACTGCTCGTGAAAAAGCCGAATTACGCAAAGAAGTGATCAAAATTGGTTGTACACAAACTGATGCTTCTACTCGAATCGGTGTTGGTGGTTATTCTGACAAAGCCGATGGTGGAAAAGTAGAGCAAGTGGATGATGAACAACAATTTCTCCTCGGTGACACTCGTACTTGTGATGAGGTGATTCGTGAACTTGCAGAAATGGGCATGATTACATCTTTTTGTACTGCAGGGTATCGATGTGGACGGACTGGAGAGAAAATTATGGGACTTCTCCAGGAATGTGTTGAAGGTAAATTTTGTAAACTCAACGCTGTTCTGACATATCGTGAGTACCTCGATGATTATGCCTCTGAAGAGACTAAAAAGTTAGGTGAAAAAGTCATTCTCAAGGAACTGGAGCAGATAGGTAAAATGGAATTCTATCGCAAGGGCTCAGGCAAACTTTATGATCTTTTCCACAAACTTTACAAAGAAGTTCAGGAAGGGCAACGAGATGTCTTTATCTAAAGAAATAATTCAAGTGCTGGAAAGAATGGTAAAAAAATTCCAGGAAGCTTACAACATTGAAATGTATTTCTGTGAGGTAATGGGAAATCGCTGGTCTTTCATTGCTGGGGATACTCATGGTTATTTAGCACAGAGGCGGGAAATAATTACGAAGAACCTTGGTGTCATGATTGATGATTCTTCTGTTACTGACAAGGATATCGAAAATGTTGTGAAAATTATTAGAAAAGAGTTGGATGAATGAGGATTGAAAAAGATAGTTTAGGTGAATTGCAGGTACCAAAAAATGCTTTGTATGGCATTCATACTCAACGGGCAATCGATAATTTTCCTCTTGCAATGCGAAAAGTTAATATGGAATTGATCCACGCTTTTGGATCTGTGAAATTAGCTGCTCTGCAAACTAATCATGAAATCGGAGCCATTGATGATGAACGATTTTCATCATTGGAAAGAGCATGTACTGAATTACAAAATGGATTGCTGGATGAATATATAGTTGTAGATGCTTTACAAGGTGGTGCGGGAACCTCTTTGAACATGAATGTCAATGAAGTCATTGCTAATCGTGCATTGCAGATTCTTGAATGTGAACTTGGAGATTATGAGTTTATTCATCCATTGGATCATGTGAATCTGCACCAATCCACTAATGACACTTTTCCAACTGCTTTGAAAGTTGCTGCTATTAATCTGGTCAGAAAACTGGAACAAGAAATTGTCAACCTCAATGAAACTTTTCAGAATAAAGAACGTGAATTTGCCGATGTGGTGAAAGTGGGGAGAACACAACTTCAGGATGCAGTCCTCACAACTATGGGCAAAGAAATGTCGGCTTATGCTGATGCTTTTGCTCGTGATCGCTGGCGAATCTACAAATGCGAGGAACGTTTGCGTGTGGTAAATCTTGGCGGTACTGCTATTGGTACCGGATTGAATGCACCGAAGCGATATATTTTCAAAGCTACAGAAAAATTGAAAAACCTTACAGGAATCGGGCTAGCACGCTCAGAAAATTTGGTTGATGGCACACAGAATAATGATGTTTTTGTTGAAGTCAGTGGTATACTTAAAGCACTTGCATCCAATCTGTTTAAAGTGGCAAATGATTTTCGATTACTATCTTCTGGACCAAAAGCCGGATTAAATGAATTACTACTTCCTGCAAGACAAGCAGGCTCATCAATTATGCCAGGGAAAATCAATCCCGTAATTCCTGAAGCAGTGATGCAAGCAGCCATGAAAGTGATGTCCAATGACGCATTGATTGGAAATGCAGTGAGTCAGGGAAATCTGGAATTGAATTCATTCATGCCACTGATTGCTGATACTTTACTGGAAAATCTGGATTTGTTGATTAATGCAACAAGGATTTTTAGAATAAATTGTGTAGAAGGCATCCAGCCAAACCGTGAAGTTTGCCAAAAAGGAATAGAGACTTCCACAGCCACAGTCACAGCATTAGTGGAAAAAATTGGTTATGACAATGCCGCAAATATCGCAAAGAATGCAGCAGAAAAAAATATCACAATCAAGGAATCTGCTCTGCAAAGTGGATTGGTAAATGAAGAAGAATTTGATATGATCACATCACCTGAGTGGGTGACGAAGTTGGGATCGAAATAAAAGGACTTCTCACCACGAAGAACACCAAGAACACGAAGTTTTATATTTGTATTTTCTCTTCGTGTACTTCGCGTGCTTCGTGGTAAAAAAAAGGAAAATTTAATGAGAAAAACACATAAAAGTCTACGATTGCATATAGGAATTTTCGGACGAAGAAATGCCGGAAAATCCTCAATTTTAAATGGTTTGACTCGCCAGTCTACCTCTATCGTTTCTGATATTGCCGGAACAACAACTGATCCTGTTGAAAAACCAATGGAATTGCTTCCCATCGGACCAGTCCTTTTTATTGATACAGCCGGAATCGATGATGTGGGAAAACTTGGTGAAATGCGAAATGAGCGAACTCGACAGGTATTCACAAGAACTGATATTGCAATAATTGTTGTTGGCAGTGAAGAATGGACAGAATTTGAAGATAAACTTTTTGATGAGTTTGAAGAACGTAAAGTTCCGGTTATTGTAATTTTCAACAAAACTGATTTGTACAAGCCAAATCCCATTGTGGTCAAAAATCTGGAGGATAAAAAAATCCGATATGTTGAAACTGTGGCAACAGAAAATCAAGGGCTTCTGGATGTTCGTGAAGCTTTAATTCGGGAAACACCTTTGGAAATCATTAATCCACCAACAATCCTTGGTGATTTGGTGAATGCTGGAGATTTGGTAACCTTTGTTGTACCAATAGACAAAGAAGCACCCAAAGGCCGTCTCATTATGCCACAAGTACAATCGATTCGTGATATTCTGGATAATGATTCCTATTGTATGGTGGTAAAAGAACGTGAACTTCGTGATTCATTTGATAGATTGAAAACGCCACCGGCTTTGGTTGTAACAGATTCACAAGCCTTCTTGAAAGTTGCCGCTGATACACCTGAAGAAATCCCAATGACATCCTTTTCAATCCTTTTTGCACGGTTCAAAGGTGACCTGGCAGAATATGTCCGAGGTGCAACTTGTATTGACAAACTCAAATCCGGTTCCAAAGTTCTAATTGCAGAATCTTGCTCACATCATCCAATTACTGAAGATATTGGAACTGTGAAAATTCCTCGCTGGCTGACACAATATGTTGGTGGAAAACTTGATGTGGATCATTGCCAGGGACATGACTACCCTACCAACTTATCAGAATATGATTTGGTGATTCACTGTGGTTCTTGTATGTTCAATCGTCGTGAGGTATTGTCCAGAGTAATTGCTTGTCGTAAAGCCGGAGTTCCTGTGACAAACTACGGATTGACAATTGCTTATTCACTGGGAATTTTTGAAAGGGCGTTGCAGCCTTTTCCTGATGCTTTGGAAGTTTATCATAATGAGATGAAAAATATTAAATAAATTAGTTTGAAAATTTTACTGACAATTACCTTAAAGTTTTATAAAATATAGATCAAACACTTTCAGGTAAAAATTATGTCAAAAAGATTATTTCTTTATTTTCTATGTTTAATGTTGTCATTTTGCAGCAAATCTGTTGAACAGAACAATCAACATCCTGTTTATGGCAAGACTTTAAGAATCAGTTGTTTAGCCTCTCTGGAACATCTTGATCCCCACAAATTATTTTTCAGAACCGATAGAACTGTTGCATCAATATTCTACGAAACATTACTACAATTTTCACACGAAAAAACTGACTCTGTAACTCCCTGCCTGGCTGAGAAATGGGAAACCAATGGCATTAAATTGAGATTTTATCTGCGAAATGATGTCTATTTCCATGAAGATCCATGTTTTGATAAGCCAAGACAGCTTAATGTTGATGATGTGATTTACTCATTTGAGAGAATTGCCAGATCAGGCAATGAAACTGTAGCCTATTTGCGTGATAAGGTTGTTGGCTTTGAAGCGTTTTTAAATTGGGAAAGTGATTCAATTTCAGGTTTGCAAAAAATCGATGATTTTACTTTCGAAATTCACTTGACCAAAGCTTTTGTCTCTTTTACAAAAATTTTGGCAATACCCAATCTGGCAATTATTCCAAAAGAAGCTGTGGAATTTTATGGCGAGAACTTCAGTAAGCATCCTGTTGGAACAGCCGCTTTTCGTCTTGTAAAATGGAATAACCTGAAATCTCTGGAACTAGTGCGGAATGAGAATTACTGGCGAAAAGATGAAAATGGAAATCAACTACCATACCTCGATGAAATCAATATTACTCTCATATCAAATAACTTGCTTAAAGAGACAAAACTGTTAAATAATTCTCTGGATTTGATTACCATAAGCGAACTTGACTATGATCGAATTGTGAAAAATGATGAGTTCAATGAAAAAATAATATTTCATTGTGAAAATCAATTTCCAACATCAGTCAGGTTTTGGGGAATATCCATGTGCAACGGAAGCAAGTTAGCAGATAATCTGAATTTTAGAAGAGCATTGCGTGGTAATTACAATCATAATTTTTTCGATGAAAATAAAACTAAAAATAATTGTTTCATACACACAATGATTCCTGGTGAAATATTTGATGTCACTCAAAGAACATATTTTACAGAGAATTATTCCAAATACCAGAATGAAAAATTTGATCAAATGGAGTTGGAAATTTCTACAAATTTGAGGTCAAATGATCTGGAGATTCTTGAAAATAGTGCAAAGTCCCTGGGTATAAAATCAAATTTGGACTATAGAACTGTGGGATATTACAAAAATATATTCAAAAACCATCCTGATATTTTCCGGGTTTCCTTTGGTTTGGCTTATCCTGATTTTGAGGAATTTTACTCACTTTTTTATTCAAAAAATATTGGCCAGAATAATGTCACCTGCTACAATAATTCTGACTATGATAGACTTTTTGAACAAATGCTTGTTGAAAAAGATAGAAATACGAGGCATAATCTATATTTCCAATTGGAAAAAAATCTTTATGATAATGTACCGGCAATTTTCTTTTGTAATTCTTTGACCACTTACTGTCTGAGCAACAAGAATATTAAAGGATTGAAATTGCGGTTCAATAATCATGACTATAGTGAAGTCTGGATATCTGATGAACTATAAGTTTAATATTCGGCTTAAATTCAGTCTTTTCATCATACTTTTTACTGCTTTTCTTCTCATTTCTCTATCGGGATTTGTTTTTATTAATAGTAGGAATCTTATCATTGAAAATTCCAAAAAGGAATTAGCATCCTACTCTGAAATCATAAAATCTGGAATGGAAAAGGAAATATTCGGATCTGTTATGGAACTGAGACTTATGAATTCACAGTTCTATAATGATTTCGCTTTTCTACCACAATTCATAAAAAAATACACAGAAAAATATTCATCTGTTACGCTCTGGGATGTGGAAAAACAGAGTAAATATGTGATCACTCCGTCTATAGTTTATGGAGGAGATGTTGAAGTAACTATTGATACTGTAAAGTTAGAGAAATTGCCTGATTTTTTTGACACTCAAGAACCATTTACAATTCATCAATATGATATTTCAATAGGTTCGAGGATAATACAAATATCTATTTTACCGAACGAAAATACACCCTATTATTTAAGTGCTTCTCTAACATTGGATTACCTGATAAATGAAAATGTTCAGTTCTTAAGTAAAACCCAAGTAATCAACACTTTATTAGTAAGTAATAAAGGAACAATCGTTTACTCAAAAAATCTTCAGGATATTAATAGAAAGATACAATCCTGCTATACTATTGCAGAAAAAGTGAGTTATTCCTCAAAAAAGTTTTTGGGCAACAATCTATTATCTCAGCCGGCAAATTTGATCGAGCCATCATTGACAATTTTGGTGTTAAAAGATCTATCCCAGGAGTTGAAAAATAATCGTGAAGTAGTTAAAAATATAGCATTGTTTGTTGGAATTATCCTGATTGGAGTTCTTATAATTATTGGTATTATTGCCCGAAGAGTAAGCAATTCTCTGAATAATATTACCACTGTCGCTCAAAAAGTATCAGAGGGCGATTTTTCAGGTAAAATAGAATTTCAGCGTAATGATGAACTTGGAGCATTGATTGACACTTTCAATCAAATGGTTGATAAATTGGATTTTACCTTCCATGAATTGGATTCATCGAATCTGCAGTTGATGGAAAATATTGATGAACTAAAACGAACAAAAAATAAATTATCTCAAGCAGAAAAGTTGGTTTTGATTGGCGAAACTGTTTCCAAAATTTCCCATGAAATCCAAAACAAAATTGGTGGAATTTCCATCTGGATACAAAATCTTGAACTCTATCAAAATAGCGATGAAACTGTAAAACTTTACACTGGTGAAATGAAGGAAGCATTGAATTCATTTTTGGAAATGCTTAATAATTTCAAACTGTTCTATCGTCAGCAGGATTTGTGTTTAACAATGTGTAATATCTACAATTTGGTGACTCAAAGTTTGAGTTTATATGAAAATGAATTAAAAAACAGACAAGTTGATTTAGATATTGAATTTGAAAGTCAAGATATTGATTTGACAATAGATAGATGTAAAATTGAAGAAGTAATTACTAACATTTTTATAAACAACCTTTACTTCGCTCCTAAAAATTCCAGTATCAATATCAAAGGAGATTCAGTTGGAGAAAATTTTGTCATTAAAATCATAAATTTTGGTTCACCAATACCAGAAGAATCATTGGAAAAAATATTTCAACCTTTCTATTCTACAAAAGCAGGTGGAAGTGGCTTAGGCCTGGCGATTTGTCAAAATATTATAAAAGCACATAAAGGTGAAATATCAATCAATAATTTATCTGAAGGTGGTGTTTGTACAACAATAAAATTACCTGGAAAATAAATGAAAATATTAATTGCTGAAGATGATAAATCAATTGCACGAGGATTGGAGATATTCCTTGAAAGTAGAGGAAATAAGGTAATCGCTGCAGACAATGGTAATGATGCTTTAAAATTGACTCTTCGGGAGAAACCAGAATTGGTAATCTCAGATGTGAAGATGCCACAGAAAACCGGTATAGAATTCCTCGAAGACTTACGTGGAATGAACAATCATACACCATTTATCATTGTCACAGCCAATGCTACTGTAGAAAATGCTGTTCATGCACTGAAAATAGGCGCCAATGATTTTCTACTGAAACCGCTAAATCTTGAGGAATTGGGATTAAAAATTTCAAAAATCCAAAAAGATCTAAAATTGTTGACAGAAAACCGAAATCTTAAGAAAAAATTGAAGCAATTTCAACAACCAGAAATTATTGGCAATTCCACAGCAATAAAAAATCTTCGCCAATTGATCGATAAAATCAAATACGACAAAGATATCACAGTAATGATTTATGGCGAAAGTGGAACCGGTAAAGAATTAGTAGCACGATCTGTACACAATTTTGGTATTCGATCAAATGAATCATTTGTTGCTGTAAATTGTGCAGCCATTCCAGATAATCTCATGGAAAGTGAGTTTTTTGGCTATCGCAAAGGAGCCTTCACAGGAGCAATTAATAATAAAAATGGACTCTTTCATACTGCAAATGATGGAACACTTTTCCTCGATGAAGTGAGTGAAATGAGTAAATCCATGCAAGCAAAATTACTCCGAGTGATCCAGGAAAGACAATTTCAACCTCTAGGTGGAACAGAAATAGAAAATGTGAATATTCAAATCATTGGTGCCAGTAATGATAACCTGAAAAAAATGGTAGAAGAAGGAAAGTTTCGTGAGGATCTATATTATCGTCTATCTGTAATAGAACTTGTTGTACCACCTTTGAGGAATAGAAAAAGTGATATTCCATTATTATTGGAATATTTTATCAATAAAGTTGCATCATCTATGAGATTCTCCAGTGAAGCACTCGGAGTATTGCAAAATTATAATTGGCCTGGAAATATACGAGAACTGGAAAATTTTGTGCGAAAGATGAAGGTGATAAATCAGAATGAAATCATCGATATCTCACATTTGCCAAAAGAATTTCTTAGTAATAATGGTGGTGGACTTATCTGTGATGGAAATTTGGATGAAGAATACAAAACTGCTATTGAGAAAACTATCAGAAATTTTGAAAAACAATATCTGACCCATCACTTGAAAAAAAATAATTATAATATCTCTAAAACTTGTGAAAAGATTGGCGTTTCACGAGTTACACTTCATAAAAAGATCAATGATCTGGATCTCAATTCTACAAAGTGATTGTAAATTTATTATTACAGTGTAAAGATTGGTTAACACTTAAGGGTAATATTTAACCTGAGGCTGTCTAAGAATAGGCAACTTGTCATCCTGAGGCTCTCGAAGGAGACCTCCGAAGATTAAGTTGTCGTCATAAAACTGTCTGCTTCGATAAGGCAGTCTCAAAAGTCTTCCCAAGGCTGTCATTCTGAACGACCTAAAGGGATCTCTTCAGTCGGAAAAGGAGATATTTCACTTCATTCAGTATGACAACTTCGGAGTGAAAACTTGACTTTTAAGACTGCCTCATACAACAGTAGTAGATATTCTCACACAGCCTCTGAAAGGAATGACTTTCACAAAGACCCAAATTTCCCAGAGCCCACAAAAATAGTGTAAACCTATATTAACATTTTTTATAATAATATTAAGTGATTAATATCCTAACTAGTTGTATTTATATAGGTTTGTAATTCTGGCATTCTGATTGACTATATAAATGCATCATGACAAAAAATATACTTAAAGAAATAGTTATCATACTATCGGATAAATCGCAAAGTCGTGGCATTTTCGCAGCACTGAAAGAGTATCATGATGACGTGATTATCTTCAACAATCCAATCAAAGCCATTGAATACCTGAAGTACAATCCCTGTAATATTGCAATTACTGAAACAGATTTTACTCTTATTGATGGATTGAGTTTTTTCAATGAACTGGTAGAAAATAGTTATACCAGTAATATTATATTAATGCAAACAATACCAAATTTATTAGTTCCAAATACTGCAGGTAATTCAAATGTATTTTCAATTCAGAAACCTATAAAAATAAACAATCTTCTAGAAATAATAAACACAATTCATAAGGAGGAATTATGAAGAAATTGTTACTGTTAATCACTATTTTTTGTGCACTCACTTTTGCTGATGCAAAGTTGGATTCAACCCATTCATATGAAATTGATGGGCAGGGTAATTGGATTCATTTATCAAGAATACTCTATAGTTATCCGGATGCAAGTACAACAACGCAAAATATGTATATAATAGATTTTGCGAATGGTGGATTCATGGATGTTGGATCACAAACATGGACCGTAGATGAATATGGAAATATGACCTCATGGACCACAGAGTTTTTTGGTGCAAGTATTACAGAAACAATAACCAATACCTATGAAAATGGAAAGTTAATTGAGGCATCTGGTGAAGCTGGTGGTTTTTATTCCGACCGTGATCTTTATACTTGGGTTGGGGATAATAATACTGAAGTATTATCACAAGATTGGGAAGATGGTGCCTGGGTAAACCTTTCAAGATCAACACACTCTTTTCAGGGGAATAAAGTGATTGGGACATTGACTGAAGAATGGCGTGACGATGCCTGGGAAAACTATATGAGAATATCCAATACATACAATGGTGATAAAATTGATCATTGGATTGGAGAACAATGGTTTTATGATGAATGGCTAATTATGGGTAAATATTATTTAATCTATGATAATCAGGATCGTATTAAAGAACAGCATAATTATGATTGGGATCAAAGTGAATATAATATTCAAAGTAAAGAAATATATTTTTACAGTGATGGTTCTACAACCATTTCTGAAGATGAAATCACACCGGAATCATTCTCTCTGACCAATTATCCCAATCCTTTTAATCCTTCAACAAATATTTGTTATGAATTACCAAAAGAGGAGAAAGTCTCATTACAAATCTTTGATATGACCGGCAATCTGGTGAAAAATCTTATGAGTAATGAAAGTAAGTCAGCAGGTTATCATCAGATTACCTGGGATGCAACAGACAACAATAATTCTAAGGTGCCAACTGGAATATATTTTTATGCCATCACTACAAAGAATTATAGTAAAACCAATCGATGTTTATTTATCAAATAAGAGGAGTAGAATTATGAAACGGATATGTTTAGTTTTGATTTTAATTTTTTGCTTTCTTCATGCTGAAGAAGGGTATATGAATGTAAATAATGTCTCACAGCCAAAGTCTGAACATCTGAGTAATCTTCGAAAGATTACTGTTGGTGATGGTGTGGTTCAATTTGAACTCTATAATAAAACAGTAGTTCCTGAAGATATCTCGAATATTGTGAATATAACTTTTAAATCAACTGCTGATTGGGATAATTCTTTACCTGTAGAGTTGACTGGCTTTCGAGCATTGCAAAATGACAATGATGTCGTTCTTTCCTGGGAAACCGGTGCTGAAGTGAACAACCTTGGATTTGATATTGAAAGGATTCACAAGGGAATAAAAGAGTGGGAGAAAATTGGTTTTGTGGAAGGTGAAGGCAATAGTAGCACACCAACATCATATTCATATATTGATGTGAATGTGAATAAACTGGATAACCTGAAATATCGTCTCAAACAATTGGATTTTGACGGTGCTTTTGAGTACAGCCCAGTTGTTGGTATTACATTGGAAAAAATTATACTACCTAGCAACTTTTCTTTAGATAATAATTATCCAAATCCTTTCAATCCAAAAACAACAATTACCTATGAAATTGCAGATGAAAATTTCATAAGTATGAAAATTTTTGATATGCAAGGTAAAGAACTTAATAATCTGGTAGAACAGAACCAATTGCCTGGAAAATATAGTGTTGAATTTGATGGTTCTGACCTTTCCAGCGGTGTTTATTTCTGTAGATTGACGTCTGGGAATGATACAAAATTAATCAAAATGTTATTGTTGAAATAGGAGGAGGTATCATGAATAAAATAAAATATTGTCTGATGATTTTAGTTGTTATGGTTATGTTCAAAAATGTATTTGCACAGACTGGTGATTTGAGAATTCATCGCGTTACAGGTACAATTACCAGATTTGCACTAACTGATATCATTTCGTTGGATTTTTCTGATGAAAATACAGTTCGAATTATTCATACATATCCATATTCTGCAAGTCCATATTATTTGGCAACAACAGAATTCGATAGTATTACTTTTTGTAAAATAGAAGGAAGTGTAACAGATATTGAAGGGAAAATCTACAGAACAGTTAAAATAAATAATGACTGGTGGATGGCTGAAAATCTGAATACTATCCACTATAAAACAGGTAATATTGCAGCTTCTGAAATTCCAGAGGTAACAGTTGCAGATACCTGGGAAAACTATCCTAATGGTGCCTACTGTAATTATGATAATGTTGCGAGTAATGCATCTACTTTTGGACGTTTATATAATTGGAATGCAGTGAATACTGGAAATCTAGCACCTGAGGGTTGGCATGTATCAACAAGAGCAGAATGGGATGCTCTTGATTCGTATATTGGAGTATCGGATGGTTTGAAATTGAAATCAGATGACACACCGATTGAAGATAACTGGACTGATGTGAATGTATCCAATGATGGTGGTGGTGATGATACCTATGGGTTTACTGCTTTACCAGGAGGAAGACGCTCTGGTAATAATGGACTTTTTAGTAGTTTACATGATTATGCTTTTTTTTGGACAAGTGATAATGCGAATTCATCTTCAACCTGGTATTATCAAATGAGTTACAGTAATAATAATTTAACTAATTCTACTTATGTTAAAGATAGTGGCTATTCTGTAAGATGTGTGAGAGACTAATTCTTCAATTAAATGATTGTTATATTTGTATGAAAATCCCGGGTTTCGGCCTGGGATTTTTTGTTTGTCCAATTTCTTTCTTTCATTTCCTGATTGTAAAAACTAAATTCTTTATCAAAATGATAAAGGAATTAACGTGAGACCAAAAGTAGTTTTCACCATCTTAATAACCACTTTTCTACTCTTCAATTGTAAAGAGGAATCCTCCAAACCAAAGGTAGAAGAATTCAAGTTTGAAAATATATATGAAGCCAATGATGCTCTTGGCCGAGCAATAAATCTTGGCAATGCCCTGGAAGCACCCAGTGAAGGTGATTGGGGTGTGACAATCTTAGATGAGTATCTTCCAATGATTAAGGAAAAGGGCTTTACTGGTGTTCGAATTCCAATCCGCTGGTCAGCTCATACCGTTGATGAGGCCGGTTATGTTATTCTTCCCAATTTCTTTGCCCGAGTTGATCATGTTGTAAATTTGGCTCTTGATAATAACCTCGCAGTTGTCATTAATATTCATCACTTCGAAGAAATATTTGAAAATCCGGCTGAAAACAAAGCGAAACTTCTTTCTATATGGAAACAATTGTCTGAACATTATAAAGGCTATCCACAAACAGTATTCTTTGAAATTCTAAATGAGCCACATGCTAATCTTACAGCTGAACTCTGGAACCAATATCTTGCTGAGTGCTTGACCATTATTCGTGAAACCAATCCTGATCGTGCTGTTGTAATCGGTACAGCAAATTGGGGTGGTGTGGGAGATATGTACAAACTTGTAATTCCCGAAGGTGAGGACAACCTGATTCTGACAATACATTATTATGAACCTTTTCACTTTACACATCAGGGAGCAGAATGGGCTGATGGAAGCAATGACTGGATGGGAACAAAGTGGCTTGGGACTGCGGATGAACAAAATAACATACTCCAACATTTTCAACAAATTAAAACTTTTGCAGATGCTCGCAATATGCCGGTTTTCCTCGGTGAGTTTGGAGCATATAACAAAGCGGATATGGCTTCCCGTGCCACCTGGTCATCTTTTATTGTGCAAAGTGCAGAGCAATTGGGATTTAGTTGGGCATACTGGGAGTTTTGCTCCGGATTTGGTATCTACAATTCTGAAGATGGAACTTGGTATCCACACCTTGTTAATGCCTTGATTCAAGGGAACGAATGAAACTTCAAAAAGAAAAATTAATTGAGAAATATAATATTGCCTTTGGAATTTTCCTTGTATCCATTCTGGTAATCCTGGGTTATAATTTTTTATCGCTAGATTTATTTCATTTCAAACAAATAGATGAAATAACAAAAATATATTACGCAGACAATATTACAACGGCTCATCAAAAAGTGATAGATCTGTTCAATGAACAAAATAAAGGTAATATTGAGATAGTACCCATTAATCTCCCTTTTACAAAATTCACAACCAATGAGAGAAAGGAATTGCTGGCCCGATCACTAAGAACAGATAATTCCATCGTAGATATCTTTGCTGTTGACTTGATTTGGATATCAAGATTTTCTAAATGGGCAGAGCCTTTGGATTCATATTTCACTGGAGACGAACTTGAAAGGATTTTGCCTGATTTATTGGAAACTAGTTATTATGATGGTGATCTTGTTAGTATTCCAATGTACATGGATATTGGTGTATTGTTTTATAGAAATGATTTGTTAGAAAAAAAAGTAGAAGATTGGGAAAATGTTGAAAAGAGATTGACTCATTCTATCTCTTGGAAAGAATTGATAAATATATCTCATAAATATTTTCCAGATCAATTTACTTATTCATTTCAAGGTAAAGCTTTTGAAGGATTGGTTTGTAATTATGGAGAGATTCTTGAATCTATGGGTGGGGAATTATCTTTTGACGACAGCACAAGAATCACTGGTGAAATCAATATTGAAGCAACAGAATTTATGCATAATTTGATTCATAAGTATAAAGTTTCTCCTCCTGAACTAAGTAAATATTCTGAAGTATCATCTTATAATTATATGAGAGAAAATGAGTTGCCTTTTTTGAGAGGATGGTTTAGTAGTTCAAAGGATAGTATTTCTTTTGGGGGAGATCCAAATTATTACAAAACATTGAGTATGGGAATGCTTCCTAGATTTGGAGACAAACCTTTTAAAACAGCTCGTGGTGGATGGAATTTGATGATAAAAAAGAATAGTACAAAAAAGGAAGCATCAATAAAGTTCATTAAGTTTATTTTATCAAATCCTATCCAGGAATTATTATATAAGGAAGCCCGATTTTTATTTGTTACAAATGAGATGTATGATAAAAAAGAAGTGCTGGGAGAATTATCCAAGTTAGATTTAAGAGATATTATTGAAAACCATAGTTTTAATCGACCTGTTTCTGAAAATTATACAAAAATTTCAGATATATATTCATATTATGTAAATCAGGCATTAGAAGGTAAAATTGGCTCTGATGTTGCTATGCAGAAAATTGTAAAAACAGTTTTTTCCGATCAAGTGTTTATTAAATGAGAGTATTATGGGATTGATCAAAAGAATACGTGAGCATAGCTTTGAACTTCAACATTTTATTATTCTATTTGTTATTTTGGCAATTTTCCAGTTTGCATTGACCTATCTAAATAAATATTCAGCAGAATCATTGATTAGCAACACTATGAAATTGTATAAAGAAGATAGTGTCGAAAAACTTGCCAACCTAAGTACTACTACTCTGGAATTGTTAATTGAAAATAATCTAAGTAAAGATATTTCAGAAGCAACTAGAGATGAAATAGAGGAAGCATTTAATATCATTTTTTCACAACAGACATTGCAAGAAAATATAAATGAGATTTGTATCCTTATTACTTTTAATGATGAGATTTATACAATAGATGATGGTGCTAGTTTATATTCATATTTTTTTCAACACAGACTTCCTTCTTTGGACAATAATAAACATCTGTATGCTATTGATCAGTATGCTAATTTTAAAGATGAATTTAAAAAATCGGAAAAAATTGTGTCCATTATGAGTGATGACCACTCATTTTATAATTTTGTTCCCCTAGTTCTCCGAGGTGAATTTCAAGGAGCTGTTTATCTGAAAATCACTCCAAACATCGAGACTATTACCGAGGGAATTATTGATTCTTACAACCAGATGAGTATTATTTTTACATCACTAGTTCTCTTTGGGCTTTTGGCAATGTTCTATATTACATCCTTTACAGTTGAGGAAAGGGATGAAACAAGAGAACTCCTCTTCAAGGAAAGTGAAGCAAAACTAAAAAGGGAAGTAGAGTACAAGAAAGAATCTCTGTTTACAAAAAGAATCTATCATGTTCATCATAAGGCTGAAAAGGTCATGGGTTTCATTAAAGAAGAAATCCGCAATCTTAATACTAGCAATATTGAAAATTTTAAATACATCACATCCAAATATGCCAACTTTGTATCGAGAGTAATCTATGATATGAAGTGGTATGATGCACCGATCCACGCCACCAGGAACCCGATGTTCAATTCCAATATCAATGAGATATTGACTTTCCAGGTAAATCATATTTTCAACCGTGTATATGGACATGATTCAGGGTATAAATTCGACTTGGATCTGGATGAGAATATGAAAAATGTAATGGTCAATGAATATGTGATCTGGGAAGTATTTGAGCCAATAATCCAAAATGCTATTGAACATAACAATCATGATGAAATGATCGTTACAATCAAAACCCATTATGATAGCAGGAATAGAAAAGGATATATATACATCAAAGACAATGGCACTGGTATCCCACCAGAATTGCTGGAACAAGATGACGATGGCATACAAAAAATGTTCAAGGAAAACTACTCCAGTAAAACTGAAAGCATCAATTCCGGATATGGATGTTATCTCGCTAATGAAATTGCCAACAGGAAATGTGGTTGGTTATTAAAAGCTGAAAATAGGGAAGAAGGTGGTGCTTCCTTAATAATTATAATTCCAAAAATGTAAGGAGATGAGTTTGCCTGTAAATCAAGTGAATATCATGTTGATTGAAGATGAAGAGTTCGATGCACGACGTGTCAAAAATACATTAAAATTATCTAAATATAAACTTGAGGTTTTGTCCTCATTTTCCAATGGGAAAAAGGCAATTGAAGAGTTGGAGAAAAATTCGGATCTCTATGATGTAATTATTATGGATTACCAAATAGCTGGTGGGATTATGGGAGAACGATTGATTCTTGAGATAAAGAAGATTAATCCTGTGATCCAGATATTGGTTATTACAAAAATGACTATTCAACATACAGATTTTGATTTTGCAGACAATCTGATCAAGGCTGGTGCTTATTGGTTTTGTACCAAGTATCCTGCTGATATTGAGGATATTATCTATCAGCCAACAGATTTTATACTCAGCGTAATCAATGCTTACTACAAAAAACAACTGGAAGTAGAAAAGCAACGTAGCGACAAGAAATTGGACAATACAATTCAATCAATTCTTGAAAAAAAACAGATTATTGGAATTTCAGATTCTATTGAGAAATTGAAATCCCGTATCCGAAAATACAGTCAAACTGATGCGAACATTATGGTATACGGTGAATCAGGAACAGGAAAAGAATTGATTGCAACCCATATCCATTATCACAGTAAACGTAAATATGAAAAATTCATCACGCTGAACTGTGCATCCATTCCCGGAGAACTGATTGAGTCGGAACTATTTGGTTTTGAAAAAGGTTCCTTCACAGGAGCCGGTGAGAAACGGGAAGGATATTTTGAGCAGGCTGATGGTGGTACGCTGTTCCTTGATGAAATTGGGGATTTCCCAATGAGTGCCCAAGCAAAACTTCTTCGTGTATTACAGGAAGGTGAAATAGATAAAATCGGGCGGAAAAAATCCCACAAAGTTGATGTCCGTGTAATTGCCGCTACCAACAAAGACCTCAAGGAGATGGTGCAAAATGGAGAGTTTCGTGAAGACCTTTACTATCGTCTCAATGTATTACAGGTCAATGTAGTTTCTCTAAAAGAACATCTAGAAGATATACCGATTCTTGTTGAACATTATGTCAATCATTTTGCCGGAAAAATGGGAACCAGACCACCGCAAATTGATGAATCTACAATGAAAAGGTTGATGAGTTATAAATGGCATGGAAATATCCGTGAACTTCAAAATGTTGTCCAGAGAATGTTACTCATTGCTGATGAAAAAATTGATGTAGAGATTCTTGAGGAAGCTTTAACTTCATCGATTACCAAGAAATCCGAAAATCTCAAGCAGTTCCATTTCAATGAAAATAATATCATCCCACTTCGGGAAATGGAAAAAGAACTCCGTCGTGAATATATCCAGTTCATTAAAAAGTCCAGTAAAACTGATACAGAAGCAGCCCAAAAATTAGGCATGGCGCCATCTAATTTTTATAGGACATGTAAGGAACTGGGATTGAAATAAATCTTAAACCTTCGAAATGGTTGTATTTCTTAAAATAAAACTACCATCATAATGCTTGATCAACGATTTCTAAGTTAGTAAGTGGATTATTTCATTAACACAATCTTTTTCACTTTCACAAAATTTTCGTATTGAAACTGAATGAAATAAATTCCTGTGGAGAATCTATAAGCTTTCCATTCAAAATAATTCAAACCTTCTGAATAGTTTTGGTTTGATTTCTGGTCAATTAAATTTCCTTTAATATCAAAGATGGAAACACTAACATTGGATTTTTCAGGTATTCTTATCTCAAATGAAGTAGTTGGATTAAAAGGATTTGGATAAGCGGAACTGACATAGAATTCACCAGACAATTTTTCATTCTCAATTGCATTTGGTCTCAGACTATATACAATGGCTTTTGCTTCTTCAATTTCGCCATTTATAATATGGTAATAAGCATCATACAACTGATCGTGAACATCATAATCATCTTCATATTCTTTACGTAATTGATAGATGGAAAATGCTAATTCCAATTCATCCAAATCATAATCAAAAGTTGTATCAATTTTTTCTTTGCGAAGTTTTTGTACTTCTTCAAGATAGGAAAATCCAAATTCTACAGTAGGCTCAATCACTGTACCTTCGCCAAAATCATTCCAGGTGGCGAGTTGTAGAATATCAGGATTATAGTTCATTGCAATATTCAGTGTACTTCTAAATGTCACTCCATCAGCAGGATCAAGAAATCCATAGGAATCATGTAAACCTGCTTCTTCGTAGATATCATTGAATCCTGGAAATGCTGTTGCAACCAGGAAATCCCAGGAATTTGATTTTTGATAAAACTGAGTTAAGTATAAGTTTAGATCTATTGTTTTCAATATACCATTTTTTGATAGATGCATTGGTGGCCATGGATATGCTCCAGTAGCACTTTCAAATAACTTATTGTCAAGGGTGAAAAGCATTGGTTTTGGGTCTATTTCTGAAAACATTGATACCCAATTAGCGTTGCTTTTGAAATAAGTTGGTCCCCAACTCAATAGGAGAGGCTGATTGTTTAGTTTGACATAACAATCTTCATCGAACCAATTGTTTTGGAGAAATTTCATCACTTCACCACCATGGTCCAATGCCTGGGTTGGTGTGAAATGATTATTATCCACCATACTCTTTATTGTTCTATCCTCATAACAAATTGAAAATTCCAATCCTGCATCCTTGACATAAGAGAAAAGATCCGATGTACTTTCATGTAGAACTGCATAATCGTTATAATCTTTCATACCATACCAATCTACAATAACACCATCAATCCCAGCGAGTTTCATTAATAAAACATGATATTCAAGTATATCTATATCTCTGGAATCATAAGGACCTGTAAGTGGATAATATTGTGAGGCAATTGATCGTTGACTATTTTGAGCAATAACTTCTGGATCAAAATGATTCATTGTCCAGTGCCATCCCCAATAGTTTTCAACAGGTGGAGCCTGATACCAGGGCATATAATGAACAAGAATCTTTGTAGTTTCACCACTGTAAATCCTAGTTGTAATAAATAAAATGAGAATGATAATGTTTAATTTTTTGATGGCTTTGTCCTCTTAAAAGTTAGTGATGAGAAATGGCAAATGATGTACCATTAATTCTTTGAAAGAATGATGTTTTGTACAATTAATTTTTTTTTTCTGCTGTTATCCTGAATGATTTCATCATCAAGGCTTTTTCCGTTCTTCTAATCTCAGTTTTTGTATCTGTGGTTGGAATCAGATGGATCTTTCGAAGGCGGTAAAATATCTCAAAAAATTATGGACAAGATATCTGTGCTAAAATCTTACAAAGCTTTCATTGAGTGAAATCTTCGGAAGGATAAAAATTTTTACAACTGATTCTTTTATCTAAATGATAAATGAATTTTATCAAAAAGATAAAAATAGTGATATTATTTTAAAACCTTCCCGGAATCTCCCTCTATTGTTTTGTTTTGGTCTACACTTTGTAAATGCTATACAGCAATTTTAATCAAAGGAAATTTTTGAATGACAGGAATTGATATTTTAGTAATTGTTTTAATAATCGGCATCGTCGGCGAATTAATTCTCATATTTTCATCATTTAAGAAAAAAAATAGATCAAGATCGAAACTTGATACTTTAGACGTTAATGTTAAGAAGGAGGAAACATGAAAAGTAGAATGTTATTGTTATTCGTTGTGCTATTGAGTGTAACAACACTATTTGCACAAGAAAAAATGTTGATCTCATTTGACGAAGGACAAATGGATTCAACAGGATCTGGTTATAATGCTGCGCCATTAGGATATGAAGTAGCTGATAATGCTGATCCGGATTCTAACTATGCTCATTTGACATGGGTAGAAAATCCTGTATTTCAAGGGGCCAAAGCTTTGAAAATGGAATACAGAATTCAGGATTCTGAATCCTGGGGTGGATATCACAAGATTCAATTCAGTAAAGAAGATTCAAGTGGAGTATTTGATTTTTCAGGATATGATACTTTATCATTTATGTATTATATTGAAGAAGCATCATCACAACCATTAAGTTTTAGATTGAATATTGCTGACTGTGCAGAAGCTGAAGATGGAAATCTATCAGATGATAATGGTGGTTGTGAATATTATTATTCCTTAAATGATAATATTGTTCAGAATACACCTGGTGTATGGCACGAACAGAAAATTGCCATTGTTTCCAATGGTTCCTGGGATGGATCAGCTTTTAATCTGACAACCTGGGCAGGTGTGACAGGAAATCAGGTAATTGATAAAGACAGAATCAAAGCAATAGATATTGAATTATCAATAGCAGATGGTGTTACACCAACAGCTCACGGTGTTTTATTATTAGATGCTATTAAATTGACCGGTGCTGCCAAAGTTGATGTGACATTTTTTAATGGTAGAGCTCTTCCAGCCAATGTTTCAGTTTATGGTGGATGGGGCGGCGGTTCCTATGAAATTACAGATGAAGAAGATGCTTATCCAGGCGGTGGTACAAATTCAATCAAATGGAATTTACCACCAAACGATTGGGCACTTTGGGATGGATTGGTTTTTTCAGTTGATCCACCTCAAAATACAATGGTAACATGGATAGGTGATTCTTTGAAATTTAATATCAAAGCTGATGCTGGTTTGGATTCATTGAAAATTGTTCTTGCTGATGATGATATGGATGGCGATGGTCCTGATCTTGGATATGAATCTTTTTATATGTTAAAAGAAGAAGAAGTTGGCTATGATGGAACATGGAAACATGTTGCGATTGCACTAAAAGATTTCGACAGAAATGGTGGTGCATATAATGGTTCTGAAATGATATATGATGCTATGATGGACTCCACAAGATTAAAGGATCTAAAAATTCTAATGGGATCTACTGCTGCACTTGGTAGAGTAGTGTATCTTGATGACATCGTTATTGGTAATCCTGAATTTGATCTTTTTGCTCCAGATGCACCA
>Ga0070729_10002597_pt1 | contig 22956 bp, 20 predicted proteins | sample tdDd472_FD_66725 | JGI IMG/M metagenome (GOLD analysis project Ga0070729, IMG submission 66725) | Marine sediment microbial communities from the Atlantic coast under amendment with organic carbon and nitrate - tdDd47.2 | ecosystem: Environmental > Aquatic > Marine > Coastal > Sediment | place... | reverse complement strand
TCATCCCGTTACAGGTGAGATAAACTGTGGCCTATACAGGGTACAGTTGGCAGATCGTCACAGAGCATTACTTCGCTGTCATCCCGGTTCGGGTGGCGCGGGGCATATCAAAGCATGGCATGACATGGGTGAGGCGATGCCGGTTGCCATCGCCCTGGGTGGCCCCCCGGCACTCACCTGTACAGCCAGTGTCTCATTACCGCAGAATATCTCAGAGGTAAACTTTGTAGGCTACCTGATGGACTCAGCGCTAGCCATGAGTACCAGTAAAACATCACAATTATCTGTTCCGGCGGAAGCCGAAATTGTTGTTGAAGGTAGAATATTCCCGGGAGAAACCATGCCCGAGGGCCCTTTTGGAAATCACACGGGGTACTATGCACCGAGATCTCCTGCGCCCGTTCTGAGGGTTGAGAGTCTCAGCATGAAGCAGAATGCAATTTATCCCTGTACCGTCGTGGGGCCGCCGCCCATGGAAAATATTCATTTAGCACGCACCTCTGAAAGATTCCTCTTGCCGTTGTTGCAACACGATTATCCCTGGGTACGGGATGTCCATATGCCGGCTGAAAGTATTTTCCACAGGGTCGCACTGGTTCATGTTGCCGATGATTGCGGGTCAGGTCTTGAGGAGATTCAAGATGCGTTGAAGTCTTCTATGTTGTTAAAAGGATCGAAACTGATAATCCTTCTTGATCAAGAGCTGGATCGTCTTGAGCAGAAAAAAATCTACTGGCAATTAATCAATAGTCTGGGTCAGTCTGAAAAAGTCATGGGCGAGGTTGTTGACGCCAGAACCAAATCCGGAGTGAAAGTATTGCAAGCAGAAATGATATTAAAGATGATCGATGCTCGTTGGAAAGAATATGGCCTCTGATAGCCCGGCAGTTTTCTGTGTTTATTGAACATCAGGGGTATTAACCAAAAAGGATCAAATAAGGTAGCCGCGCCTATGAAAATTGTCTCCTTCAACGTCAACAGCGTCCGTTCGCGCCTGCATCAGCTCGCCGCGGTGATCGAAAAGCACCGGCCGGAGGTCATCGCCCTGCAGGAGACCAAGGTCCAGGACCAGGACTTCCCACAGGCTGACATCGAGGCCCTGGGATACCGGTCGCTCTGGTTCGGGCAAAAAACTCACTATGGGGTCGCCCTGCTGAGTCGCAGCGCAACCTCCGATGTGCAGTATGGGTTTGCCGGTGACGAGGATGAAGCCCAGCGACGGCTGATCGCCGTTAGCTACCCATTGCAGGTAGGCTCCTTGCGGGTCGTCAATGGCTACTTTCCGCAAGGTGAAAGTCGCGACCATCCGGTGAAATTTCCGAACAAGGCCCGTTTTTACGCAGACCTGTACGATGACCTGAGCTCTCGGCGCAATCCCGAGGAGTGGCTGCTGGTGGTCGGTGACATGAACGTCGCACCGCATGACCGGGACATCGGCATCGGTGAACAGAACGCCAAAAGGTGGCTGCGCACCGGCAAGTGCAGTTTCCTGCCAGAAGAGCGGGAGTGGTTGCAGCGTCTCTGTGCGTGGGGTTTGACGGACACCTTCCGCATTTGCCACCCGGATACGGATGACCGGTTCAGCTGGTTCGACTATCGCAGTCGCGGTTTCGAGGCAGACCCGCCGCGTGGCTTGCGGATCGACCTGATCCTTGCCAGCGCACCCCTCGCCGGACGTTGTGTCGCCGCAGGTATCGATTACGATATCCGGGCCATGGAGAAGCCGTCCGATCATGCCCCGGTCTGGGCGGAGTTTGACCTTTAACTTGGCAATTCTAGCCCTGTTTGCGTGTTTGCCTTAAATCGGTTTTCACCGGGTTGACCTTAATTGCCCTTGCCTCTCCCCTTTTACATCGAGTTCGGCCAGTAATCTTTTTGTGCTCTCTGTCGGGTTTGCTTGAACCTGTAGTGGGAGCGATGTAAACTGGCCTCTGCAAACAAGTTATGGATATGACGATGCCAAATAGCCTGCTGGCCAAGCTGACGACCATGCTGGAGATGATCAAATTCTCCCACACGGTTTTTGCCTTCCCTTTTGCCCTGATGGGCGTGGTGCTCGCTTCGCTGGAAAGTGGCAGCACACCGACGTTCGGCCAGGTCTTCTGGGTCTGCCTTGCCATGGTCGGGGCCCGGACCGGGGCGATGGGGCTGAACCGCATCTTAGACGCACGCATCGATGCGGAGAATCCACGCACCGCTGATCGTCACCTTCCGGCAGGCAAAGTCCACCCGGCCGAAGCATGGCTGCTGGTGCTTGGTGCTTTTGCCCTGTTGCTGGTCGCTGCATGGATGCTCAACCCGCTTTGCCTGAAACTGGCGCCGGTGGCGATCTTCTTTCTGGCCCTGTACAGCGTTTGCAAGCGGTTTACCGCCATGGCCCATCTTGTCCTGGGCTTATGTCTGGCAGCGGCACCGGTCGGCGCCTGGATTGCCTTGCGCGGTGATGTCGGCTGGCCGGTTATAGTGCTCGGTTTTGCTGTGCTCTTCTGGGTGGCCGGTTTTGATATCTTTTACGCGCTGCAGGATTACGAGTACGATCGGCAAAAGGGCCTCTTTTCCATCCCTTCGCGCTTCGGCATCGAGCGCTCGTTCCTGATCGTACGCATCTTCCACCTGGTGATGGTGGCCCTGCTGCTGACGCTGGTGTTCAGCAAGGGGCTGGGGGTTATTTACCTTGCCGGTGTCCTGGTGGTGGCCGGACTGCTGATCTACGAACATCTGCTGGTGAAGCCTGATGACCTGTCGCGCCTGGATGCGGCCTTTTTCAACATGAACGGTTACATCAGCGTGACAATCTTTCTCTTTACCTTAACCGACGCACTGGTCTAGAACGGGATATCCATGTCGACAGACAATCACGACATACGGCATTTTGTGGTTGCCATCACCGGGGCTTCAGGCTCGATCTACGGCCTGCGCCTGGTCAGCGAACTGTTACGGGCGGGATGTCGGGTCAGCCTGATTCTGACTGAGGCGGGCCGACAGGTCTTAAAGCATGAGGTCGGACTTGACTGGTCGACGGAGAACAAGCAACAGCGTCACCAGGTGCAGGAATATTTTGCCAGTATTGCTGTCGATTGCCTGGATATTGATGATTTCTGGGCGGGCTCGGCGAGTGGTTCGAACCCCGCCGACGCCGTGATCATCATGCCTTGTTCGATGGGCACTGCCGGCAGGATTGCCGCGGGTTTGAGCGGCAACCTGCTGGAACGGGCCGCTGACGTTATGCTCAAGGAACGCCGCCAGCTGATCCTGGTGCCGAGAGAAACGCCATTCAACACGATCCATCTCGAAAACCTGTTGCGTCTTTCTCAGGCGGGCGCTGTGATCCTGCCCGCCATGCCCGGCTTCTACCATGGCCCGGACGCGATCTCTGACCTGGTCAATTTTGTCGTCGGCAAGGTGCTCGATCAACTGGCCGTTGAACACGACCTGTTCGAGCGCTGGGGTGAGCACAAGGATTAGTTCCAGGCAACAGACGAACAGCACGATTCCAGTCATCAGATTCGATCAGGTTTGATCTGTGGCCGATTAATATTTTGACTGCAGATGCCATGGTCACAGCTATTCATGAATGAAGATATAGAATGTTTAACCTGGTTGAAAATATCCGGACCAAGATTGACAATGGGGTTCGCATCTCTGATGCCGAAGCCCTGGCACTTTTCGAGTCTGACGATCTGCTTGCCGTTGGCGAACTGGCTGCTTTGGCCAACCGGCGCATCAATGCCGATAAGGTTTATTTTAACGTCAATCGTCATATCAACTACACCAATATCTGTGTCAACCGTTGCACCTTCTGCGCGTTCAGCCGTGAAGGCGAAGCTGATGAAGGCAGTTATACGCTGGCGCTCAACGACATTCTCGAACGTGCCGCCGAGGCCAGTGACGCTGGTGCGACAGAAATCCATATGGTCGGGGGGCTGCATCCCGATTTGCCCTTTGACTTCTACCTTCAAATTCTGGCAGCGCTCAAGGCCGATAGCCCGCAGCTGCACATCAAGGCCTTCACGGCGGTCGAGGTTGACTACTTTGCCCGGCTGACGCAGCAGTCGCCGGCTGAAGTCGTTGCCGAGCTGAAGGCGGCCGGCCTCGACTCGATGCCGGGGGGAGGGGCGGAAATTTTTGCCACGGAAGTGCGCAAACAGATCTGTCCGGAAAAAATCAGCGGTGAGCGTTGGCTGGAGGTGACAGAACAGGTGCACAACGGAGGGCTGAAGACCAATGCCACCATGCTGTTCGGTCATGTTGAAAATTTTGCCGACCGGGTCGATCACCTGTCCCGGTTGCGCGAACTGCAGGACCGAACCGGCGGCTTCCAGGCGTTCATTCCCCTGGCTTTTCAGCCGGACAATACCCGGGTGCCTGCCGCCAGGGGGGTCGGTGGTGTCGATGCGCTCAAGACCTTGGCGGTCAGCAGGATCTATCTCGATAACTTCCGACACATCAAGGCTTACTGGATCATGCTGGGCCTGAAAGTCGCGCAGGTTGCACTTGCCTTCGGCGTCAACGACCTCGACGGCACTGTTGTCGAGGAGCAGATCGGCCACGATGCCGGTGCTGATTCGCCACAGCAGGTTAGCAAGGACCAGTTGGTCGAATTGATTCGCAAGGCAGGGAAGCAACCGGTGGAACGGGATACGTTGTATAACGAAATCAAAAATTATTGAGGCAAGAGGCAAGAGATCTCCTTTCCCCTAACCTCTTACCACTCTCCCCAATCATGGTCCGATGATGCTGAACACGATCACGCAAAAACTTGAATCCGCGACGCCTCTCGATAGGGCGGAAGCTCTCTGGCTGCTGACCGAGGCTGATCTGCTTGGCCTGGGGAAGCTGGCCGATAACCTGCGGCGCCATATGCATCCTGGGCGGCAGGTCTCGTTCGTTGTCGATCGTAACGTTAACTACACCAACGTATGCACCACGCAGTGCAAATTTTGTGCATTCTATCGTGACGAGACCCATCCTGACGCCTACGTCCTCAGCTATACGGAGATTTTCACAAAGGTCAAGGAACTGGTCGAACACGGCGGGACACAGTTGCTGATGCAGGGCGGTCTGCATCCTGATCTGAAGATCGACTGGTTCGAAGACCTTTTCCGCCAGCTGAGACATCGCTTTCCTACGGTGCAGATTCATTCATTGTCACCTGCCGAGATTGTGCATATAGCCAAACTCTCGAACGTCTCGATGGTGGAATGTCTGGGTCGGCTGCACATTGCAGGGCTGCAATCTCTTCCCGGTGGCGGTGCGGAAATCCTCGTTGATGAGGTCCGCCAGGAGATTTCGCCGAACAAGATCGGCTGGCAGGAGTGGGCTGGTGTAATGCGTGAGGCTCATCACCTGGGCATGCCGACCACGGCAACCATGATGTTTGGTGCCAGTGAGAAACCTGAAGACATCGTCGAGCATCTCTTCCGGGTGCGTGAGCTGCAGGATGAGAGTCGCGGTTTCACAGCCTTTATCCCCTGGAGCTACCAGCCCGGGAACACCGAGTTGGGTGGCGAGCAGGCGAGCGGTGTCGAATATCTGAAAGTGCTTGCTCTCTCCAGGGTGATTCTCGACAATGTGTCGAATATCCAGGCCAGCTGGGTCACCCAGGGGGCGCGCATGGCGCAGATTGCCCTGTATTTCGGTGCCAACGACCTGGGCGGGACCATGCTGGAAGAGAACGTCGTTGCCGCTGCCGGGGTTGATTTCCGCATGTCACAGGATGAGATTGTCGAGCTTGCGAGATCTGTCGGGTTTCAGCCGGCCCGACGGACGACGACCTATGAGGTTATGGAAACGTATTAATTGTTGACGCTATAAGGATTTAACGCAAAGACGCAAAGGTTGAAATAATGACACAAAGAAAAACGATAATTAAAGGTTCTCTCTGCGCCTTTGCGTTAACTGCTTTGAGTTTCATTCATTGAGGTGCATTATGAGCTACCTACGCAAGAACATCGCCGATATGGCCGGATACATGCCCGGCTTTCAGCCGCCGGATGAGGCAGAATGGGTCAAACTCAACACCAATGAAAACCCCTTCCCGCCATCACCGAAGGTGATCGAGGCGATCCGACAGGCAACCGGTGATGACCTGCGTAAGTACCCGGACGCTGCCAGCCGGGAAGGGCGCAAGGCCGCTGCAGAACTTTATGGTTACCCGGTTGACTGGGTGATCATGGCCAATGGTTCCGACGAGCTCCTAAACAACCTGATCAGGGCCTGTGCCGGTGAAGGTGAGGAGATCGCCTTCCTGCACCCGTCATACTCATACTATGCGACCCTTGCCCGGGTGCAGGGGGCAATCGTCAAAACCTTCCGGTTGACTGAAGATAGAGAGATCGTCGGGTTCCCCGAGCGATATTCAGGAAGACTGTTCTTCCTCACCAGCCCGAACGCGCCCTTCGGCCTGAACTGGTCTCCTGCCGAAGTAACTGCCTTGGCCGATCGTTGCGACGGTTTACTGGTCGTCGATGAGGCTTACGCGGACTTTTCTGCGAGCAACTGTCTTGATCTGGTGAAAGAGAAGCAAAATGTCGTGGTGACCAGGACCCTCTCCAAGAGCTACTCCCTGGCGGGGATGCGGCTCGGCCTGGCGATCGCGAGGCCGGAGATTATCGCTGCCCTTGACAAGATCCGCGACCACTACAACCTTGATCGCCTGGCCCAGGTTGCCTTGGTGGCCGCACTCAAGGACCAGGAGTACTTCGGCGAGTGTGTCGCACGCATCTGCGACACCCGCGACTGGTTCAGGAATGAGCTGATCAGTCTCGGCTATACGGTACTGCCCTCCAGTGCCAATTACATCTTTGCCAGCCCTCCGGACCGGAATGGTCAGCGAATCTATGATGCTCTTTACCAGCGCAAGATCCTGGTCCGCTACTTAAGCGACCCGGCCCTGGCGCATGGCGTACGCATCTCGATCGGCACCTGTGAGGAGATGGAAACGACATTGTCTGTGCTGAAGGAGATTGGTTGAGTTCCAAAAGGAAAGAGGAAAGGGGTAAGGGGAAAGAGGGCGCCTCTCACCATTCACCACTTTCCTCCGACCTGACTCTGCCCTTTGAGCCTGAAGAAGTTGCACGTTGCCTGCTTGCCTGGTATGACAAATCAGGGCGCGACTTGCCCTGGCGACAAACCCGCGACCCTTACCGTGTCTGGATTTCCGAGATCATGCTGCAGCAGACCACGGTTGCTGCCGTCATCCCTTATTACAATCTTTTCCTGCAACGTTTCCCGACCCTGGCAAGTCTTGCTTCGGCGCCTCTGGACGATGTGATCACCTTGTGGGCCGGTCTGGGCTATTATTCCCGGGCCCGCAACCTGCACAGGACCGCCGGTAAAATTGTCGCAGAGTCAGGAGGGGTTTTGCCGAATTCCCTTGACGGGCTGGTCGCCCTGCCGGGAATCGGGCGCTCTACGGCCGGAGCCATCCTTGCCATTGCTTTCGATCAACCGGCACCGATTCTCGACGGCAATGTCCGGCGGGTACTGGTTCGGCTGTTTGCCTGGATGGACGATCCGCGCAGCAGCCGCGCGGAGAAACAGCTCTGGGCATGGGCAGAGGCCCTGACTTCCCTGGAAAGGCCGCACGACTACGCCCAGGCCATCATGGATTTGGGCGCGACAGTTTGTACGCCTCGCGACCCTCATTGTGAAACCTGTCCTTTGCGAAAAATCTGTCTGGCCTGTGCAAGAGGCCTGGCGACAGCGCTGCCCTCGCCGCGCAAGCGGGTGCAGGTCCCGGTTCGTCGACAGGTTGCCCTAATCATCAAAAGAGAACACAACGTGATGCTGAGACAACGCCCTGCCGAGGGTTTCCTGGGAGGGCTTTGGGAACTTCCATCAGCTGACATGCCAGATAATCTGTCCCCGGATCAGGTTGCATGTCGTTTGCTCGCTGACCTGGGCTGGCAAGGAGTTCCCGGCAGACTTTGCGATGTTCGCCATGCATATAGTCACTTCAAGCTGGAATTGGCCGTTTATATGGTAGCTGTTGACCCCCCTGGTCTGATTGCTGAAAGTAGCGGTTTCACTTGGTTCGGACACGATGAATTGGCTGCTTTGCCTGTGCATGGCGCCCATCGAAAGGCCTACGAAAAGCTGGGCCGTTGATTCCATGTGAAAATCCCGATAGCATAAGCTGAGATTTCCTCTTGCAGAGGCAAAGCCTTTTGCCCGACACTTCTCCTATGGCCGAAGAATCGAAAATATACCAACTGATTTCCCGCCAGGGGTCGGCGGCTAATCCCGGCCTGGAAAGCCTCCTGCGTGTTCTGATGAACGATCATGGCCTGGATGTCTACAGCGCAAGAACCCGGTTGACAGGCTCCGGCAAGGCTCTGCTCGGATCGGGAAACCGTGAAGCAATGGAACGGTTTGCCGCACTGTTGCGCGACCACGGTTATGACTGCTGGGTGATTCAAAGGACCGATCAGGCGTCGCCTCCTCTGCGTCTGCGCGAACTGGTTGTCAAGCCAGACGTGGTCGACCTGGTCTGCCGTGAGAGGACCGTTCATCTATCCCGCGGAGCCTCGATTGTCGCGGTTCTGGCCGACACCTCCGGTAAACTCGAAGAGCGTACTCTCAAACGTCATACGATACAGCGGCGATACAAGGATGCCCGGCACATCACATCCATGGCCAATGAAAAAATGGTCGAGTCCGTTCTGAAAGGAACCCCCGTCCTCGACCTGTATCTACTTGATGATCAGGCCCGGCCCATAGATGCCGTACGTGTCCTCCCGGCTCGCTTTAATGCCAAGGGTCTGGGTGACAGAATGACGTTGAGCGCAACGCGCAATATCCAGGCGATCGTTGAGCTCTGCAAAGAGTATGCTGGGCATTTCTCTCTGCATGCAGACTTTGGCCTCGGCCGTCTCCCCGGCTGTCAGATTAAAAGCCTTGACGGCCAGTTTCTCGACCCGGACGCGATTCTGCAACGGCTGACCCGGTACGGTTGGTTGATGTGTGACCTCGAACAGGACCGACCCGAACCGACAGGTGATGATATCGACCCGGCCCTGGCGGCTGTCGCCGCAGCTGCTGGTCGGCCTGCCCTTGCCGCTGCGATCGCTTCGGGGAATGCAGAAGCAATCCCCGGGCTGGGTGAAGTGGTGAAAGAGATCAAAGATGGAGATCTGCATGCGGAAGAGGGCGGGGATGATGCGTCTGTCGAACAGTGGTTGCCGGCACCGCCCGATCGCCCGGCAAAAAAAATGTCGCTCGGCATGGTCGCCTCTGTACTCGGATCGATCCTGTTGGCGGTGTTGTTTGCTTTCCTCGAGGTCGGCAATGTGGACGTGTTGCGCGCAGCAGGACGCTACGCGACGAAGGCCGGATTTATCCCTGCTCTTGCTTCGGCGGGACTGTTCTGGGCGGGGTTTTACTTCATCCGCCTCAAGCGCAGGGTAGAGAACACTCCCACCAGCCGGATACGTTCAATTGCCATGGGCCTGGTGGAGGTACATGGCCGGACTGTGCGCAAATATGCTCTGGTTGCTCCAATGAGCGAGTCGCCATGTGTGTATTACCGGGTGCGCAAGTACAGGAAAGACCGTCGCAACCAGTGGAAGCTGACCAGCGACATCAACAGTAAGCACGTACCTTTCCTGCTTGATGACGGCACCGGGATGGTCACCGTTGACCCGAGGTATGCAACCGTCAAAGCCAGGGTCAGTCACTCAGGCGTTCCGGGAGAGGCGACACTGGCTTTCCACGGGGTGAGCTTGAGCGAGGATGATATCAATGAAAAATGGGTCGAGAACGTGATTTACGAGGGGACCACAGTCTATGTGCTTGGCTTCGCCAGGCCTTTGCGGGAGGAGCGGAAGAGTTTGCGTGAGCGGACCACGGAAAAATTGCGCGACCTCAAGCTTGACCGTCGGGCTCTGCATCGCTACGATATCGACGGAGACGGTCGGATCAATGATGTTGAGTGGGATGTTGCGCGAGGCGATGCGGAGCAGGTGGCCCTCAGGGAGCATCTGGCGGAGGGCGCCGGCGGCAAGCGCCAGCAAGAACATGTCGTTATCGCCCGGGCGCCACAGCGCGGCTTGCCCTTTGTCGTTGCCGAAGCCCTCTCCGAGGCGGATCTGAGGCGTAACTACTGGCTGGCCAGTATCCCTCTCCTGCTGGCGGGGCTTTGTGCCGCCGGCCTGGCGCTTTACAGTTTCCTGAAGTTTATCGGCGTTTAACTTGCAAACGTTTGGAGGTGTCATCATGACAGGCTGGATAGTTCTCGGTGTCCTGGTTTTTCTGCTTGCTGCTTTGATCATCTATGTGATCATGATCTACAATGGCTTTGTGGCTCTGAAGAATAACATCGAGCGAAACTGGAGTAATATTGATGTCCTCCTCAAGCAGCGTTACGATGAACTGCCCAAGCTTATCAAGGTCTGCGAGGGGTATATGCAGCACGAACAGAAAACCCTCGAAGCTGTCATCAAGGCCCGTTCCATGGTCAACCAGGCTCGGACCGACGAGCAAAAAGTCCAGGCCCAGAACATGCTGACCGATACCCTGAAATCTTTATTCATGGTGGTTGAGCGCTACCCCGACCTCAAGGCGGACAAGTCTTTCCAGCAGCTCGGATACCGGATTACCGAACTTGAAGACCAGATCGCGGACCGACGTGAATTCCTCAACGAGTCGGTCAATATCTACAATATCCGGGTTGAGCAGTTCCCTGATGTGATTGTCGCCAGCATCTTCAGCTTTGCCAAACGAACCCTTTGGCAAATTGACCCGGAACACAGGCAGGACGTCAAGGTGGAGTTCAAGCACACATAGCCTGACGGCGAATATGGTCGCAAACAACAAGCGGACACTCCTTATACAGAGGTGTCCGCTTGTTGTGTTTCGCAGTGCCGGAATATCTACCGGTTATACTTCTCGAGCGCCTTCGCCGCTTGCTCGCTGTTCTTCTGCAGCATTTCAATTATGCCCTTGGCGGCTTCGCTGTCTATTTTGTTGTCCCGAACCAGGGCCTCAAGTTCGGCGATGCACGCTGACCTGTTTGCATGGTCATCCTGCAGGGTGTGGACGCAGGTGCGAAGCTCGGCGATGACCATGCTCAGGCTCTCGGCAAGGTCTTTGAGGTCGTCCCTTTTCCTCAGCCTGAATGAGATGTCAAGGTTCCCGGCACATACTTCCGACAGGTTTCTTTTGAAGCGGTAGACGGGCCCGGCAATCTTGTGAGTCACAAAAATGCTCACAGAGCCGAGAATGGCAACAACCAGGCCGAGTGCCGGCCAGACACTTTTGTGCAGTTCCAAAAGCATCCTGGCGGCGGCAGTCTTTTCTTCAAACGTGGCGCCGGTCTCAAGTTTAAAAATGTACGGCGTGAAGAGGATCAAAGCGAAGAGCAACGAGTAAATCAGTAACAGAAGAACCGTCAGCAAGGCATATTTTGTCTGCAATTTCTTGTCGATAAAGAATTGTTTTTTCGTCCACTTGATATGTGGCTTTTTCGTGGATTCGATCATTTTTGAGGCCTAGTATGTAATGTCCAGAGGGGTTAGGGTCATGACGGTCTGCTGGCTGTTCTTAGCTCTCACTACGAGAGTATATGTCGTGCCGGTATTGAGGTAGCTGTCGATGGAGGACAGGTCGCCATTGATCTGATTAACAAACTGGGGTTCGAAGACCGTGCGGCCGAGGCCGTCTTGGCCGGTGGTGAAATCTATGGAGTCGGGGTAGTCCTGATAGTCTATATAATAAGTTTCCAAGGTTATTCTGATCTGGTTAAGTGTCGCTTGTGCCGTAGTTATTTGGGCCGTGTTGATGTATTTGTTGTAGGCGGGTATGGCAATGGCGGCCAGGACACCAATAATAACGAGAACGATCAGAAGTTCCAAAAGGGTAAAACCTTTTGATCTCCTGGGGGGCTGGCGGTGTTTGCCCACTGCGTTGGATTGATTGAATGTTGGCATTTTCAGTGTAAGAAGCCACTCTTTAAGAAAGTCGCTTCATCATACTTCACCAGGGCATTCGATAAAAGGGTTATTTCCTGTCGGGTAGACGGGTGAAGAAAACTTTTGTCTCCGGTGTTTACTCGCACACCGGCCTTGGGTCGACGAGTGTCTCTCAGGTGCGGGTTCTGTTCCCGTGGCGGGGCAGGTCTCTGCGGCTGCTGTCAGCTCTTGCCTACCTTCAGGATCATCGCTACCATGCCGATAATCCCGACGATGCCAAGACTAATGGCCGTTCTCGTGTAACCCATAGTGTTGCAGAGCGTCGCAGCAGTCAGGCCAAACAGGAACAGCACCCCATAGATAAGGAGCTTGGTCGCTTCGCTTGTCTGCTGCCGCTCCTCTGTAAGAGGCTTGTCACAAAGCGGACAATTCGTCAGCCGATCCAGGGTCTCTTCGCCACATTCCGGACAGAGTACCAGTGCCATAATGACCTCCTCTCCAGCGCGGGTTGGGCCGGGGCGCCGAACCAGTGACCGAAACCCCGACAAGGGATAACGATGAAGATTGCTCACCAGGTCTTTGCTGGGATGACAGAAGTTCCTGGTGCGCTATGATCAAGGCCGCGAATACGCTGCCTGAAAAGCTCGAGCTGCCTTGACCCGGTCGCCTGAAGTGTCAGAACGGATCCCGGAGGGCAACCCCAGAGAGCCGTATGGCATGTTCAATTATAGAGCTACTGCAGACCAAAAACAAAATAAAAACCTTTAATTATCAAGTGCTTATGAAATAAGCACCATAAACAGTAAAGTCGGGGGAAGATTTTCCAGGGGAAACGTCTGGTGAAATGGCAAAGAAAAAGCCCCCACGGTCGGTATCGTGGGGGCTTCTATCTAGTGGTGCCCAGGGACAGAATCGAACTGCCGACACGAGGATTTTCAGTCCTCTGCTCTACCGACTGAGCTACCTGGGCAAGGAGAACGTTTTGTAACGAAAAGCGCGGTTCATGTCAAGAAAAAAGCAGTGGGCGATTCTTTGCTTGCTTTCCGCTGTGCTTTTTGTTACCAAGAAGCACCGCAACATATCATGAAGGTGGCATCGGAATGAAATATCAAGGTTGGTTGTTTGCAGGTTTTTCCTTTTGGTTCGGCAGCTTTTTTGGCTTGCCTGGCCGGGGTGAAGTCTGTTGACAATGAACTGTCGATAGAACTGTAGAAACCACGGGCAGGCTCGATCAGGGGCTCCTGTGGTTTTTTCGTTTCGGGGAAGTAAACGATGAAGGCCGCCGGGCAAGCCCTGTTGGCCTTTACCTTTAACCGGAACGTCCCTGAAGGAGAAACCCAATGATTATAGTTATGAAAAAAGGTGCCAGTAAAGACGAATTGGTCGAAGTCAAAAAACGTATCAAGGACCTGGGCTACAAGCCCCACGTCATTCATGGTGAGACCCGCAATGTGGTTGGTGCGGTCGGTGATGAGCGTGGCAAGGCGGTCCTGCAATCGATCGAATCAATGCCGGGCGTGGAAAATGTGGTGCCGATCCTCAAGCCTTACAAGTTGGCCAGCAAGGAAGTCAAGTTGGAGCGAACATCCGTAGAAATCGCCCCCGGCATAGCGGTGGGCGGTGATCAGCTAATTGTCATGGCCGGGCCCTGTTCGGTGGAGAGTGAGGAGCAGATTCTTGAAACGGCCCATGCCGTTAAAGCCGCCGGAGCCAAAGTCCTGCGTGGTGGCGCCTTCAAGCCACGCTCCAGTCCCTACTCTTTTCAGGGCATGGAGGAAGATGGCCTCAAGCTGTTGGCCCTGGCTCGCGAAGAGACCGGGTTGCCGATTGTGACCGAGGTTGTTAACCCTCGTGATGTCGATCTGGTTGCAAAGTATGCTGATGTGATGCAGGTCGGGGCGCGTAATACCCAGAACTTTGCCTTGCTCAAAATGCTGGGCACGCTCGACAAGCCGATTTTGCTCAAAAGAGGTATGGCAACGACCATCCAGGAATTCCTCATGAGCGCAGAGTATATTCTCTCTGAAGGTAACCAGCGGGTGATTCTCTGCGAACGCGGTATCCGTACCTTTGAAACAGCGACCCGTAATACTCTGGATATCTCTGCCATTCCGGTTCTGCAAGAGCAGACCCACTTGCCGATTATTATCGATCCTTCGCATGCGACCGGTCACGCTTCTCTGGTGCCGAGTATGTGCTACGCCTCCGTGGCTGCCGGTTGCGACGGTCTGATCGTCGAAGTCCACCCCCACCCGGAGATCGCAGCAAGTGATGGCCCGCAATCGCTGCGCCCTGCTGATTTTCAGGCGATGATGGACAAGCTGGCCGAGTTCGCGAAAGTGGCGGGGAAGAAACTTTAAGACAAGGGACGTGTGGCGCGAAAAAGCTTTTTTAAACTCAATCACACAAAGAAAAACCATAGGTATTTTCTTTGATTTCTTTAGCGCTTTTGTTGTCCCCTTAGCGTTTTTGCGTTAAGTATGAGGAGTGGTTATGTTCCTGATTCCATTGAACCAGATTGAAAGTGTTGACCTGGTGATTCATGCTTTGCGTGCTGCTGGCGGCGAAGCCGATTGCACCATGTGCCCGGTGCGCAAGGTTTGTACGAAACAGTGCCTGTCCGTAGCAGACGGAATTCAACAGATGGTTGCAACGAACACCTTGCCGACCATGAACGTTCTGCGCGACGATGCTGACGGAGATCCGCCTGACAAACCTGGTGGCGACGGCCCTGAACCGGCACATCTGCGCATCATCAAATAACTTTCGGTTGAAATAACAATTTTCAAGTACAGGAAACCCCATAATGAACTTCGCGAAACTTGCCCTGGAAGTCCCGGAAATCCTTTTGCCCGGACAGAATGTTGACCTGCATCGCTGGGCAGTGATTGCCTGCGATCAATACACGTCTGAACCCGAATACTGGGACGCTGTCGACCGAATGGTTGCCGACCACCCGTCAACCCTGCGCCTGGTCTTTCCGGAAGTTTACCTGGAAGACGATGACGGTGATGCGCGGATTACCAGGATCAACGCCAGTATGAATCAATACCTCGCTGACGGCGTGCTGCTTCCACAGGACCGGGGGTTTGTCCTGGTCGACCGCAAAACCAGTCATGTGCCGTCGCGCAAGGGGTTGGTCGTGGCGCTCGATCTCGAAGCCTACGACTACCGGCCCGGTACCAAAACGCTGATCCGGACGACAGAAGGAACGATTGTCGACCGGTTGCCGCCACGGATTCGCGTGCGTGAAAATGCAGCTATTGAACTACCGCATATCATGGTCCTGATTGATGATCCGGAGCAGACAGTCATCGAGCCGTTGTTTGAAGCGACCCTGGAGAAGGTTTACGACTTCGACCTGATGCAGGATGGCGGGTCACTCAGGGGCTGGAGAGTCAATCAGCCTGTGCTGCTTGAGGGGGTGGCCAGAGCCCTGGCCGCTCTCGCCGAGAAAGAACGTTTCCAGCAGCGTTATGACGTTGAAGATGATGAGGTGATGCTCTACGCGATGGGCGACGGCAACCACAGCTTTGCAACCGCAAAAGCGATCTGGGAGCAGCTTAAGTCCGATGCCGCAGATCCTGCAGAGGTTATGGATCACCCGGCCCGATATGCCCTGGTCGAGCTGGTGAACGTACATGACCCCGGTCTTGAGTTCGAAGCTATTCACCGGGTGATGTTTGATGTCAGTGTCGAAGATCTGCTTGAAAAGGCAGGCGAATATTTCCTGAAGGCCGGAACGCCCTGCAGCGTGGAGAAATACTCCGGGCTTGATGCAACAACCGCTGCCGTTGAAGCGGCCGGCGCTGCCCATGCGATTGCGTTCGTCACTGCCGGGGGCTTCGGTCTCCTGCGGGTTGACCAGCCGTCCCTGACTCTCGAGGTTGCGACTCTGCAGAACTTCCTTGATGATTACCTGAAAAGCCAACCGCAAGCGCGTATTGATTACATTCATGGCGACGATGCGGTTACCCGCTTCGGTAGCCAGAAGGACAATATCGGTTTCTACCTGCCATCAATTTCGAAGCACGATCTTTTCCGCACCATCGTGCGTGACGGAGCCCTGCCGCGAAAGACTTTTTCCATGGGCGAAGCGGACGAAAAACGCTTCTACCTGGAAGCGCGCAGGATTACCCGCTGAGCCCATTGACAACCTGCCGGAAAAGTTGTAAAAACGGCCTTCCGGTAGGTTTCTGCACAACCTGCTGACAGCAGAAATCGCCGACCATGGAAACCCTTGTGGGTGGGGCGGCGTTTTCTTTTTAACCCTTTCTGTTTTCTGGAGCCCATGATGAACAAGGTTCGTACCTACAATAAGATTTCCGTCAAAGGTCTGGAGAAGTTTTCTCTCGATAAATACGAAATTGCCAGTGAAATTGGCACCCCTGACGCGATTATGCTGCGCAGCCACGTGTTGCAGCCGGAAGATATCGAAACCTCTGTCAAGGCGATCGGCCGAGCCGGCGCCGGGGTCAACAATATCCCGGTTGATAACTGCACCGAACGCGGTATTGTGGTGTTCAATGCACCGGGCGCCAATGCCAATGCGGTCAGGGAGCTCGCGCTTGCCGCGATGTTGCTCTCGACGCGTGACATTGTCGGTGCAATAGATTTCGTCCGCAAAGAGGGACCGGGCAAAACTGCAGAAGAGCTTCACACGCTTGTCGAAGGCGGCAAGAAGACCTATGGCGGGACCGAACTGAAAGGCAAGACCCTCGGGGTTGTCGGGCTTGGTGCGATCGGCTCCAAGGTTGCTGAAACCGGTCTGATGCTCGGTATGAAAGTATTAGGCTACGATCCGGCTCTCTCGGTCGAGGCGGCCTGGCGTCTGTCGCGCGAGGTCGAGCGCATGGAAAACATGCAGTCGCTGCTGGCCAAATCTGACATGGTCACTCTGCATCTGCCTGTTCTTGAAGCCACCAGGAACCTGATCAACAAGGATCTGGTTGACAGCTTCAAGCCCGGGGCGACCCTGATCAACCTTTCCCGCGAGAAGGTCGTCGATACGGATGCTATCCTGATGGGGCTTGATAATGGCAGGATCGGCAAGTACATCACAGACTTCCCGGTCATGGAGATGATGGGCCACGATAAAGTGGTCTCGATTCCGCATCTTGGTGCCAGCACCGAAGAGGCTGAGGAAAACTGCGCCATCATGGTTGCCGACCAGCTGATTGATTTCCTGGAGAACGGCAACATCAGAAATTCAGTTAATTTCCCCAGCATCGCCCTTGAACGCAATGGCGGTTTCCGCCTTGCGTTCTCTAACCGGAATGTACCGAAAATGCTCAACCAGGTCCTGTCGGTCCTGGCCGATCGCAACATTAACGTGATCGACATGATCAACAAGAGCCGTGGTGACGCTGCGTACAATATTCTCGACATCGAGCAGGAACCGACTCCCGAACTGATCCAGGCCCTGGAAGATATTGATGGGGTTATCAAAGTCCGTACACTCTAAAATTATCAGGATAATCAGGAGAACATTATGTCCCAAGTTTATAATTTCGGTGCCGGCCCGGCCATGTTGCCGGTCTCTGTCATGGAGCGGATTCGCGACGAGTTTCTTGATTTCAAATCGATGGGCATCTCGATTGTCGAGATCAGCCATCGTGCCAAGCAGTTTGAGCAGGTGCTGCTCGATGCTCAGGGGCGTTTTCGCCAGCTGACCAACCTGCCGGACAACTACAAGATCCTCTTTGTGCATGGCGGCGCGCGGATGCAGTTTTCGGCACTGCCGATGAACCTGGCCGGCCGTTCGCCTTCGAAAAAATGCCTTTACGTGGAGACCGGTAACTTTGCCAAGCTGGCCAACAAGGATGCCAAGCCTTTCGGCGATATCCGGGTGATCGCCAACAGTGCTGACACCAACTACAGTTATCTGCCCGAGATCACTGCGGAGATGGTCGATCAGGATGCCGCGTACCTGCATATGACCACCAACAACACGATTTATGGTTCCAGGTATAACAAGTTCCCCGAAACCGGCAATGTCCCCCTGATTGCCGACCAGACTTCGGAGATTCTCTCCCGCGTTATTGACTACAGCAAGTTCGGTTGTATCTATGCCGGTTTACAGAAAAACCTTGGTCCTGCAGGAACTGCACTTGTGGTTATCCGCGAAGACCTGCTCGGTCATGCTTCATCTGAGACGCCGGTGCTGCTCAACTACGAACAGTGCGCCAAGGACAACTCGCTGACCAACACCGCCAACACCTTTGCCATCTACGTTACCGGCCTGGTCCTCGACTGGCTGCATGAGCAGGGTGGGGTTGCTGCGATCGAGAAGGTCAACGAGCAGAAGGCGAAGACCCTTTACGACGTCATCGACGCCGGCGATTATTATCGTGGCGTGATTCAGCCCGAATTCCGCGGTACCATGAATGTCAGCTTCAACCTGCCGAGTGAGGAACTTGAAGCGAAATTCCTCAAGGAAGCCGGAGCCCAAGGGCTTTATGCCCTCAAGGGACATCGCAGCGTCGGCGGCATCCGCGCCTCGATCTATAACGCCATGCCGTTGGCCGGCATCGAAGCTCTGGCCTGTTTCATGAAGGAATTCGAGAGCAAGAACGGTTGATGATCAGGGGCACTTTTAGGAGAAAGTGCCCCTGGTTGTTCAAAGTGATGCAGACTTCATGGCAGAGGGGACAATAGATGGTTTTTCTGTTGTCCTTTTTGTTGGACTCTGAAAGTTAAAATCAAAGACAAAACCGTCGGGGTTGCCCGACAGCAACTTCATTTTCTTTGTAGCGACAAAGAAAACGAAGCAAAAGAAAGCTTCTCTTAGCAGAGGGCTATGTTTCGCACGGTCCGGAAGCAACATCAATTCAGGTTGTTCCAGCCGATTAAGAGTCTACACTTCCCTGGTAGGATCCGAGGCTCTTGAGAGCCTCTCCATTTGTGGTGGGTTGCAATGCTTGTGATGTTTCTTAGCTTTTCCCTTGTAAGTCACACGGAGAGGTCAGGCCCTTAGACACAGGGCCGGATCCCCATCACAAATGATTCTTGAAGTCACGGAAATCAGGCAAAGGAGATGCCCTCCGCAAGGAGAAAGGCGTTTTTGCTTACTTTTGTCGCCGCATGGACAAAAGTAAGGCGTCTGGCGGGACGCGACCCGCCGGTCTTGCTTTTAAGAGTTTCAACAAAAAGTAAAAGGACAACGGGGTAACCATCTGTTACCCTATGCTTCATAAAAACTCCACTGCCAGGTAAAAAGCAAAACCTGTATCATGTGCGGGGGTTGTCAGCAATCTGGGACGCTTCCAGAGGAGGTGTCCCTTTTTCATTCAGGAGACTAACGTGACTGACCAGGAGCTTACTGGTGAGCCCGGATGGGAGTTGTTCGATGCTCCTGCTCTGGTCGGAGAAACCCTGCGTTTTGTTTCGGGGGATCAGACCGGCAACCGTTTCCGGATGAAATACTTCCGTGACCGGGAGAGCCATCTGGTTGCGCGGGTCTGGTTCGGCCCGGTTACCGAGGGGCCTCCCGGGCATGCCCACGGTGGCAGCATCGCGGCGGTCCTGGATGAAGTCCTCGGCCTGGCGGCCTGGGCAGCAGGGCACCAGATCGTGGTCGGCAACCTGAATGTCAGCTTTCGTAAGCTGATGCCGATCAAGACCGTGGTGCAGGTGAATACGCGAGTGGTTTCCGTGCAGGGCCGCAAGGTGATGGTGCAGGGTGAAATATGCAGCCTGGACGGTAAAGTTTACGCGACCGGCGAATGTCTGTGTGTCACGATTACGGCAAGACACATCGAGCCGCAGCCAGAGCAATAAATCAGTCTATCAGCAAGCCATTTTCTTCTGTGCTTCTCATGGCTTTACGTTAAAATAGGCCTTATTCTCAAGAAGGATTGCACAAGCAATGAAAGTTATCGTAACGGACGAAATTTCTGAAAAAGGGCTGGAACTTCTGCAAGAGGATCCAAGGGTGCAGCTGGATGTCCGTTTGGGACTGGAGAAAGCAGATCTGCACCAGGTCATTGGTGACTACGATGCCATCATTACCCGTTCCGGAACCCAGGTAGATGCAGAACTTTTGCAGCATGCCAAAAAACTGAAGATGATAGCCCGGGCCGGGGTCGGTATCGATAACGTCGATGTTCCGGCGGCCAGTGAGCGCGGGATTATCGTCGTCAACGCACCGTTCGGCAATACCAACTCGGCTGCGGAGCATTCCATGGCCATCCTGCTGGCCATGTGCCGCAATGTCCCGTCTGCCAATGCCAGTCTGAAAAGCGGCCAGTGGCAGAGGGCCCCTTTTACTGGTTTCGAGCTTCGACATCGGACGATGGGGATCATCGGGCTCGGTAAGGTAGGCGGTCGGGTGGCGCTCCGGGCCAGGTCTTTCGAGATGGAGGTCGTCGTCTACGACCCTTACATCAGTGAAAAGCGAGCCACCGATTTCGGTACCCGCCTGGTCTCGCTTGAAGAACTGGTCGCTTCAGCGGATGTCATCTCTGTGCATACCCCTCTGAATGACGAAACCAGTAACCTGGTGAATGCAGAACACTTTGCCAGAATGAAAGACGGTGTCCTGATCGTCAACTGTGCCCGTGGGGGTATTATCAGTGAGTCAGCTATGCTTGCGGCCCTCGAGAGCGGCAAGGTGGCCGGGGCGGCCTTTGATGTCTGGAGCGAGGAACCGCCCAACGATGAGACGCTGAAAAAGCTGATTGCCCATCCAGGCATGGTGGTCACGCCTCACCTGGGTGCCAACACCTTCGAAGCGCAAACCAACGTTGCGGTTGATGTCAGCCGGGAAATTATCAATCTCCTGGATGGCAAGCCGGTGGAGAATGCCGTGAATATCGCCCGTTTCGATCCGGACCTCATGGCCCAGATGCGCCCTTTCATGACCCTCGCTGCAGTTTTGGGCGATTTTATCTCGCAACTGGCGCCGGAGAATCCGGGCAAGGTGTCGTTCAGCTATACTGGCAAGCTGGCCGCCTACGACTGCATGCCGATCACGGTCACCGGTCTCGCCGCGCTGCTCAACCGTTGCACGGACCAGGAAGTCAACATGGTCAACGCCAACCTGGTCGCCGAGCGCCGCGGCCTGGTTGTCGAGCAGAGCCGGTCTACCGAATCGGAATTTTTCTCCAACCTGATTACGCTAAGCCTGGAGACACCGCAGGGCAAACGCACGATTGCCGGGACCCTGTTCGAGGGAACGCCGAAGATCGTCAGAATGCGCGATTTCGACACCGATTTTACCCCTGAGCAACATATGCTGGTGATGACCTACGAGGATCGCCCGGGTTTGATCGGCAGAATCGGCACGATTCTGGGCGAGGCCGAAGTCAATATAGGCGCCATGAATCTTGGCCGGCGAGGCAAGGGCGGCGAGGCGATGGTGGTGCTTTCCGTCGACTCACCGGTCGACGAAGCGATTGTGGCCAGGTTGAATGAAGCGGTTGGTGCACGGTTTGTCAGGGCGGTGCATCTGGAGCTGTGATGCGTAGCGCATGACGCTCAATGTAGAAGTCTCAACAGCGTTAAGGGGTGTGGGACATTGATCCACACCCCATAACGCTGCTGTCAAAGTTCATCACGTTGGAGAGGACAACAGATGGTTAATCTGTTGTCCTCTTTCTTTATTATTAAGAGCGAATAAAGAGCACCCGAAGCCATGCCCTGCGTGGCAGGATTCCCGGGAGCGGAGCCTATACTTTTGAATTTGTTTGTAACTTAAAAAGTTATACGTTGGTTTATCTAGCACAATGCAACTGGTGGCCACCGGGTCAAGAAAGCAGTGCCGCGAGGCCCCCTATAAAGGGCCGGCTCTCGTACACATCAGCAGTTAGAAATCGGGAAATCATGCGGACGTCTATGCCCAGCGCAGCGCAGGCCCTTTTCTGCTTACTCTTTTAGGCCAGTAAAAGAGTAAGGCGCCGTCGGGGGGCGCGACCCCCGGGTTTTGCTTTGCTTGATTTTTCTTCTGATAATCCCAACCCCTAGAAAATCAGAACCGACGGGTCGCGTCCCGTCGGACGCCATACTTTTGTCCGGCAACAAAAGTATGCAAAAGTGCTTTCTCTTAGCAGAGGGCTATAGACGTTCGCAAAGGTGATATGGCTTTAAGGAATAGGAGAGGAGACGAGCCGGCCCGTTGCAGGGGGCCTCGCTGTACTGCTGTCAATATGGGTTGCCAAGAACAAGCTGATGAGGCCGAGAACAACCGGCAGGTATGTGACTTAAAACCCTTCTATCTTTGAACTCCAGAGAACAATGGAAAAGGGCAACAGATTAACCATCTGTTGCCCTTCGCTTACTCAAAACTCATGACCGTTTGGTTCATTCGATAAACAGCGGATCACTGCATTTCGGAATCAATCCACGTTCCTCCGCTTTAGCCATCAAGGTCTCCACCGCAGCAACGCCCTGCTCTCCAAGGTCCAGCGAGAAATCGTTCACATAGAGGTCGATGTGTGCATCGATCACCTTGTCATCCAGTTCCTGGGCATGCTCCCTGATGTAGGCGCGCGGCTCCTGCGGGTTCTGCTGTGCATATTCAAGGCTGGACCGTATGGCCCGATCGACTGCCTTGATAACTTCACTGCCGAGGTCCCTGCGGGCGAGGATGCCGCCGAGTGGAATCGGCAGGCCGGTGTCCGTTTCCCACCAGGCCCCCAGGTCAAGAACCTCGTGAAAGCCGGACTCCCGGTAGGTGAAGCGGGATTCGTGGATAATCACCCCGGCGTCAGCCTCGCCGCGCTTGAGCGTCGGCATGACCTGGTCGAACGGAACCACAAGCAGATCGTCGTAGCCGGCACCGTAAAGCTGTAACAGCAGGTTTGCCGTCGTCAGCTTGCCGGGGATGGCAATGCGTCTGCCGCGCAGGGAGTGCATATTGGTTGCCGCCGAAGCGATGACCAGGGGGCCGCAACCTCGACCGAGGGCACCGCCACTGTGCAACAGTACATATCGGTCGCGCAGGTGACCGAGGGCATGATAGGAGATCTTTGTCAGGTCGAGTTGGCCGCACAGGGCAAGTTGATTGAGGGTTTCGACATCTTCAAGACGCTCGACAATGGAAAAGCCA